>Ga0207696_1000463_pt1 | contig 35251 bp, 32 predicted proteins | sample KBSS54metaG_FD_184403 | JGI IMG/M metagenome (GOLD analysis project Ga0207696, IMG submission 184403) | Switchgrass rhizosphere microbial communities from Kellogg Biological Station, Michigan, USA - KBS S5-4 metaG (SPAdes) (version 2) | ecosystem: Host-associated > Plants > Roots > Rhizosphere >...
ATTTGGTGCTTACCACGGGTGGTACGGGGCCGGCGCGTCGCGATGTCACTCCTGACGCAACGCTTGCCATTGCTGACCGTGTGATGCCGGGCTTCGGCGAGCAGATGCGCCAGATCAGCCTGCAGTTTGTGCCAACGGCGATTCTTTCGCGCCAGGTGGGCGTTATCCGTAAGCAGGCGCTAATCCTCAATTTACCTGGCCAGCCAAAATCGATTCAAGAAACGCTTGAAGGCGTTAAAGATGCTGATGGCAAAGTTGTGGTACCGGGTATTTTTGCAAGTGTACCGTATTGTATACAGCTGCTGGATGGTCCTTACATTGAAACAGATACGACTGTCGTAGCATCTTTTCGTCCAAAAAGTGCAATTCGTGAAGTAAATATCTAAAAATAGGTTGTTTGTGACATAAGATGTAGTGGCTCTGGTATGTCGTGTGGGGAACGTTATAGTAAGTTTTGCTTTACAGCAAAATGGAAACTAAAAACCACACTCATCTTTATGCGCAGGTTCTTATGTCACAACAATTGCCGTCAACACCACACACAAGACCTCTGAATCGTCAGGATTACAAAACCCTGACCCTTGCCGCCCTTGGTGGCGCGCTCGAATTCTACGACTTCATCATCTTCGTCTTCTTTGCCACCGTCGTCGGGGCACTGTTCTTCCCCGCGGATATTCCTGAATGGCTACGTCAGCTACAAACGTTCGGCATCTTTGCTGCGGGTTATCTGGCGCGCCCGCTAGGTGGCATCATCATGGCGCACTTTGGTGATCTGGTGGGACGCAAAAAAATGTTCACCCTGAGCATTTTGCTGATGGCGTTGCCGACTCTGGCGATTGGTATGTTGCCGACCTACGAAACTCTCGGCATTGCCGCACCGGTATTACTGCTGTTGATGCGCGTTCTTCAAGGGGCGGCAATCGGCGGTGAAGTGCCGGGCGCCTGGGTGTTTGTTGCTGAGCACGTACCTTATAAACGTATCGGCATCGCCTGTGGCACGTTAACTGCTGGTTTAACTGCCGGGATTTTGCTGGGTTCCGTTGTCGCCACCATTATTAATACTTCGATGACGCCGCAGGCGATTCATGATGGCGGCTGGCGTATTCCGTTCTTCTTAGGCGGTATTTTCGGGCTGGTGGCGATGTACTTGCGCCGCTGGTTGCAAGAGACGCCGATTTTTATTGAGATGCAGCAACGTAAAGCACTGGCAGAAGAGTTGCCGTTGAAATCCGTCATCGTGAACCATAAAAAGGCTGTCGTGGTTTCGATGCTGCTGACCTGGTTGCTGTCTGCAGGAATTGTTGTGGTTATTTTGATGGCGCCAACCTGGTTGCAAAAACAGTTGGGCATCGCGCCAGCACTGACGCTTCAGGCAAACAGTATTGCGATTGTGATGTTGTGTATCGGGTGTATCTTAGCCGGGATGATTATCGACCGTATTGGTGCCAGCAAGACCTTTATCATCGGTAGTGTGTTGCTGGCGGTTTGTAGCTGGATGTTCTATCACCTGACGGCGAGCCATCCTGAATATTTGTTCTTCTTATATGGTCTGGTTGGTTTGAGCGTTGGAGTGGTAGGTGCGGTGCCATACGTAATGGTCAGGGCATTCCCGGCAGAAGTGCGGTTTAGTGGGATTTCGTTCTCTTATAATATGTCTTATGCCATTTTCGGTGGTCTGACACCTATCTTTGTCACCATGTTGTCGGCGGTATCACCGATGGCTCCTGCCTGGTATGTGCTGGCACTGGCAATGGTTGGCCTGGCACTGGGAATTTGGCTGAGAAATGATTTAACGCATGAAGGGAAGGTGGTTGAAAGACCGCTGCAACATTCATAAAAAAACGCGGAGCCTGGCTCCGCGTTTTTGTCTTCTGACTCGTTGCTTGCCGGAATTAGTGTTTTTCACCAATTGGCAGCACGGTACGGCCAAACTGCTCGTTGAGCACTTCGCCCATCGCCAGGTAAATGGCGCTAGCACCACAAACCAGACCGATCCAACCCGCAACGCGCACGATGCTTTCGTTATCAACCAGGTGGCCAATAGCCAGTAGGGCAAACAGAACTGTCAGGCTAGCAAACACGAACTGCAGCATGCGGTTAGCTTGCAGGGTGCCGAAGAACATGAACAGAGTGAAGACACCCCACAGGCCGAGATACGCGCCAAGGAAGTGTGCGTTTGCCGCGTCTGCAAGACCCATCTTAGGCATGATCAGAATGGCGACCAGAGTCAGCCAGAAAGAGCCATAAGAAGTGAATGCTGTCAGGCCGAAAGTATTACCTTTCTTGAATTCCAGCAGGCCGGCAAAAATTTGCGCGATACCACCGTAAAAAATACCCATTGCAAGAATGTTGACATCCATAGGGAAGATGCCGGTGTTATGCAGGTTGAGCAGGATGGTGGTCATGCCGAAGCCCATCAAGCCCAGGGGAGCTGGATTAGCCAACTTAGTGTTGCCCATAGTTCCTCTAAAATTCGTCTGAAAATGGATATAAGTGAGCGCCGCATAACCGCTAAAGGGCAGCGGGGCGCGGCATCATAATCAGGTGAAGGGCGCGAGTCTATGATCTAAACAGGTGTGAAGATGAAAATTTTTTTTACCTTGCCCCTTGATGGCGAGCTTAGTGACCCCATCTTGTATCCAACCGCAGTTGATGAGCCTGCAAAAAAAGCACGTTTGGGCAGTTGAAAGACTCTTTTTTGCCCGCATAACAGGTTCACAACCACATGACGAACAAATTTTAAGTGGAGACGTTTAGATGGGTAAAATTATTGGCATCGACCTGGGTACTACCAACTCTTGTGTAGCAATTATGGATGGTACTACTGCACGTGTGCTGGAGAACGCCGAGGGCGACCGCACCACTCCTTCTATTATTGCTTATACGCAGGATGGTGAGATTCTGGTAGGTCAGCCGGCTAAACGTCAGGCAGTGACTAACCCGCAGAACACTCTGTTCGCGATCAAACGCCTGATTGGCCGTCGCTTCCAGGATGAAGAAGTGCAGCGTGATGAAGCCATCATGCCGTACAAAATTATTGGCGCTGATAACGGCGATGCATGGATTGACGTTAAAGGCCAGAAAATGGCACCTCCGCAGATCTCTGCTGAAGTGTTGAAGAAAATGAAGAAAACCGCTGAAGATTACCTGGGCGAACCAGTAACTGAAGCTGTTATCACCGTTCCTGCGTACTTCAACGATGCACAGCGTCAGGCAACGAAAGATGCTGGCCGTATCGCAGGTCTGGAAGTAAAACGTATCATCAACGAACCAACCGCAGCCGCTCTGGCTTACGGTCTGGATAAAGAAGTTGGCAACCGTACTATCGCGGTTTACGACTTGGGTGGTGGTACTTTCGATATCTCTATTATCGAAATCGACGAAGTTGATGGCGAGAAAACCTTCGAAGTTCTGGCAACCAACGGTGATACCCACCTGGGTGGTGAAGACTTCGATAGCCGTCTGATCAACTACTTAGTGGAAGAGTTCAAGAAAGATCAAGGTATCGATCTGCGTAACGATCCACTGGCTATGCAGCGTCTGAAAGAAGCTGCTGAAAAAGCGAAAATTGAGCTGTCTTCTGCTCAGCAGACCGACGTGAATCTGCCGTACATCACTGCAGATGCAACTGGTCCAAAACACATGAACATCAAAGTGACTCGTGCAAAACTGGAATCCCTGGTCGAAGACCTGGTAAACCGTTCTATCGAGCCGCTGAAAGTTGCGCTGCAAGATGCTGGCCTGTCTGTATCCGATATCCAGGACGTTATCCTGGTCGGTGGTCAGACTCGTATGCCAATGGTGCAGAAGAAAGTGACTGAGTTCTTCGGTAAAGAACCACGTAAAGACGTTAACCCGGACGAAGCTGTTGCAATCGGTGCTGCTGTTCAGGGTGGTGTGCTTGCTGGTGACGTGACTGACGTACTGCTGCTGGACGTTACCCCGTTGTCTCTGGGTATCGAAACCATGGGCGGTGTGATGACTTCACTGATCAACAAAAACACCACAATCCCGACTAAGCACAGCCAGGTGTTCTCTACCGCTGAAGACAACCAGTCTGCGGTGACCATCCATGTGATTCAGGGTGAGCGTAAACGTGCAGCTGATAACAAATCTCTGGGTCAGTTCAACCTGGATGGTATCAGCCCGGCACCACGTGGTATGCCGCAAGTCGAAGTCACCTTCGACATCGATGCGGATGGTATTCTGCACGTGTCTGCGAAAGACAAAAACAGCGGTAAAGAGCAGAAGATTACTATCAAGGCATCTTCTGGTCTGAACGAAGAAGAAATCCAGAAAATGGTGCGTGATGCAGAAGCTAACGCCGAAGCTGACCGTAAGTTCGAAGAACTGGTTCAGACTCGCAACCAGGGTGACCACCTGATGCACAGCACTCGTAAGCAAGTTGAAGAAGCGGGCGACAAACTGCCAGCTGACGACAAAACTGCTATTGAGTCTGCATTGAGCGCGCTGGAAACTTCTTTGAAAGGCGAAGACAAAGCTGACATCGAAGCGAAAATGCAGGCACTGGCGCAAGTTTCTCAGAAACTGATGGAACTGGCTCAGGCACAGCACGCTGAACAACAAGCGGGTAACGCGACTGATGCTGGCAACGCAGCTGGCAAAGACGACGATGTTGTTGACGCTGAGTTCGAAGAAGTTAAAGACAAAAAATAATCGCCCTTTTATTCATATTCGAAATAATTCGAGTTGCAGGTAGGCGGCAAGGGAGTGAATCCCCAGTAGCTTACTAAAGTAAGTGACTGGGGTGAATGAGCGCAGCCAACACCCCTGCAGCTCGAAGAATGATGAATAGAGCGGTTGGTAACTGGCACGGGCGTTGAGGTTTTCCTCTGCGCCCGTGCCCGCATGTTAGGGGCAGACAAAAAAGATGGCGAAGAGAGACTATTACGAGGTTTTAGGCGTTCCGAAAAACGCGGAAGAGCGTGAAATCAAGAAAGCCTATAAACGCCTGGCAATGAAGTTCCACCCGGATCGTAATCAGGGTGACAAAGAGTCCGAGGCGAAGTTTAAAGAAATTAAAGAAGCCTACGAAATCCTTACCGACGAACAAAAACGTGCAGCCTACGACCAGTATGGTCATGCCGCGTTTGAACAGGGTGGTATGGGTGGCGGCGGTCACGGCGGATTTGGTGGCGGTGGTGCTGACTTCGGCGATATCTTTGGCGACGTATTCGGCGATATCTTCGGTGGTGGCCGTCGTCAACGCGCTTCCCGTGGTGCCGATTTACGCTACAACATGGACTTAACGCTGGAAGAAGCGGTTCGTGGCGTCACCAAAGAGATCCGCATTCCAACACTCGAAGAGTGTGGCGTTTGCCACGGTAGCGGCGCGAAAGCGGGATCTAAACCGCAGACTTGCCCGACTTGTCATGGGCAAGGCCAGGTGCAGATGCGCCAGGGCTTCTTCACAGTGCAGCAAAGCTGCCCGCACTGCCAGGGTCGTGGCTCGATTATTAAAGATCCGTGCAATACCTGCCATGGCCATGGTCGTGTAGAAAAAACCAAAACCCTGTCCGTGAAGATCCCGGCGGGCGTGGATACCGGCGATCGTATTCGTCTTGCTGGTGAAGGTGAAGCAGGCGAACACGGAGCACCATCAGGTGATTTGTACGTTCAGGTTCAGGTCAAACAGCACCCAATCTTTGAGCGTGAAGGCAATAACCTGTATTGCGAAGTGCCAATTAACTTTGCAATGGCGGCGTTGGGTGGTGAGATTGAAGTGCCAACCCTGGATGGTCGTGTGAACCTGAAAGTACCTGGTGAAACGCAAACTGGCAAATTGTTCAGAATGCGTGGCAAAGGGGTGAAATCCGTACGTGGCGGGGCTCAGGGCGACCTGTTATGCCGCGTTGTGGTGGAAACACCTGTCAGCCTGAACGAAAAGCAGAAGCAGTTGCTGCGCGATCTGGCTGAAAGTTTTGGTGGGCCAAGCGGTGAAAAGAACAGTCCGCGTTCAAAGAATTTCTTTGATGGCGTGAAGAAATTCTTTGATGACTTAACCCGCTAAACTTCACACTCCTTTGTGTAGCGCCAAAGCCTGAATCGAATATTTTTGATTCAGGCTTTTTTATGCGCCGAATTTGATTAGCTCAATTAACATTCAAATTCGATTTTTCCGAGCTATTCGTGACATATAATCTACTTTTATCGAGGTATTGGTTGGGTTATGCTTAATACATATTAATGCCCTAAATGTTTAAGGCAGTAAAAATAAGTTGGGTGAAATAATGACAAAAAAACTAAAACGCTTTTTCCATAGCGATGCCTCAAGCGGTATCTTTTTAATCCTTGCAGCAGTTCTGGCAATGGTTCTTGCTAATCTGGGTTCCACCAGCGAGTTGTATCAATCATTTCTGAATACACCGGTTGAAGTTCGCATCGGTTCACTGGATATCAGTAAAAACCTGTTGTTATGGGTGAATGATGCGTTGATGGCGATCTTCTTTCTGATGATTGGCCTTGAAGTAAAACGCGAAATGGTGAGTGGATCGCTTGCCAGCATGCGCCAGGCGTCATTCCCGGTCATTGCTGCTCTGGGGGGGATGGTTGTCCCTGCGGCAATTTACCTGTTGTTCAACTTCCAGGACCCAATCACTCGTGAAGGTTGGGCGATTCCCGCAGCAACAGATATTGCCTTCGCGCTGGGTATTCTGGCGTTGCTGGGCAATCGAGTGCCGGTAGCATTGAAAGTATTCCTGATGGCACTGGCTATCATCGATGACCTGGGCGCGATTGTTATCATTGCCCTGTTCTACACCAATGATCTTTCTATGCTTTCGTTGGCTGTTGCAGCAGGTGCTATCGCAGTTCTGGCATTACTGAATATCTTCAACGTACGTCGCACCGGGCTGTACATTTTGGTCGGCGTAGTGTTATGGACGGCGGTGTTAAAATCGGGCGTACACGCAACGCTTGCTGGGGTAATTATTGGTTTCCTTATTCCGCTCAAAGACGAAAAAGGCCGTTCCCCAGCAAAAGAACTCGAGCATGTGCTTCATCCTTGGGTCGCGTTCTTGATTCTGCCGCTGTTTGCTTTCGCCAATGCCGGTGTGTCGTTAAGTGGAGTCACATTTGCAGGGTTGACCTCACTGCTGCCAATGGGAATTATGGCGGGTCTGTTTATCGGTAAGCCGCTGGGTATTAGCCTGTTTTGCTGGGCGGCTCTCAAACTGAAGTTGGCGACCTTGCCAGAAGGGACGACGTGCAAGGAAATTATGGCGGTGGGCGTACTGTGTGGCATTGGTTTCACGATGTCTATCTTCATCGCTTCACTGGCGTTTGATGGCGCTGACCCGGCACTCATTACCTGGGCGAAACTGGGTATTCTGTTGGGGTCGCTGTTCTCGGCTGTGGTTGGCTACTGGATGTTGAGAAGCCGCTTCAGCCCACAACACCAACACAATTAATATTTCCACTAACGGCTCCTCAGGAGCCGTTATCTCATGGACTGTTGATCAGGGAGCGAAAACCGTATGTCACACATCAATTACAATCATCTCTACTACTTCTGGCATGTTTGCAAAGAAGGTTCAGTTGTTGGAGCTGCGGAAGCACTTTATTTAACGCCGCAGACCATCACCGGTCAGATCAAAGCATTAGAAGAACGCCTGCAAGGTAAACTCTTCCGCCGTCAGGGCCGTGGCCTGGTGCCTTCTGAATTGGGGCAGCTCGTTTTCCGTTATGCGGATCGTATGTTTACTTTAAGCCAGGAAATGCTGGATATCGTTAACTATCGCAAAGAGTCCAGCTTGTTGTTTGATGTGGGTATTGCGGATGCGTTGTCAAAACGCCTGGTGAGTGGTGTGCTTGATGCGGCTGTCGTTGAAGATGAGCAAATCCACCTGCGCTGTTTCGAATCAACTCACGAAATGCTGCTTGAGCAACTCAGCCAGCATAAACTCGATATGATCATCTCTGACTGCCCGATTGACTCAACTCAGCAAGAAGGGCTGTTCTCGGTGAAAATTGGCGAATGCGGCATTAGCTTCTGGAGCCAGAATCCAGTACCCGATTTACCTTTCCCTGCATGCCTTGAAACCCGACGGTTGCTGATTCCTGGCCGTCGTTCAATGTTAGGGCGCAAGATCCTGAACTGGATTAACACTCAAGGACTGAACGTCGAAATTCTGGGTGAGTTTGATGATGCGGCGCTAATGAAAGCCTTTGGTGCGGCACACAATGCGATATTTGTCGCACCGACGCTTTACGGTGAAGACACCTACAAAGATGAGAGCATTGTTGAAATCGGGCGCGTTGAGAATGTGATGGAAGAATATCACGCGATATTTGCCGAACGTATGATTCAGCATCCCGCGGTACAGCGTGTGTGTAACCGGGATTACTCAGCCCTGTTCAAAGAGGCCTGAATTGCAGACATAAAAAAACCGGCATAAGCCGGTTTTTTTTAAGCTAACAACAAGTTGGCAATTAAGCCAGTTTGTTGATTTGCGCTACAAGGTTAGCCTTATGGCGCGCAGCTTTGTTTTTGTGGATCAGACCTTTGCTAGCCTGACGATCCACGATTGGTTGCATTTCGTTAAATGCTTTCTGTGCAGCAGCTTTGTCGCCAGTTTCAATCGCTGCGTATACTTTCTTGATGAAAGTACGCATCATAGAGCGACGGCTTGCGTTGTGCTTACGAGCCTTTTCAGACTGTACAGCACGTTTCTTAGCTGATTTGATATTAGCCAAGGTCCAACTCCCAAATATGATCTGTGTAGACAATTCAAAGGCCGAGGAATATGCCCTCTTAGCCTTCTTTTGTCAATGGATTTGTGCAAATAAGCGCCGTTAAATTTCCGGTGCCTCTTACGTTGTGATGGCGCGGATTCTAACAGCTTCATGGTCATGAATACAGCTTTAAGCAACAAAAATCGTCCAGTGATGCGCATCTATGTTGAAACTCAGTGCCAGTTCGATGAAATCCTTAATGCTTTATGTCTAAGGGTACAATCGCCGGTTAACCTTCACCGCGGTAATTGATATAATCCGCCGATTTCCACTGTCTTGAGCCAGCCATGAAGCTGATACGCGGCATACATAATCTACGCCAGAACCACCACGGGTGTGTCCTCACCATTGGTAATTTTGATGGTGTTCATCGAGGCCACAAGTCCCTGTTAAAAGGGCTATGTGCCCAAGGGCGTGCGCGCAATCTGCCGGTGATGGTCATGATCTTTGAACCGCAACCGCTTGAGTTGTTCGCGGGCGATAAGGCTCCTGCGCGCCTGACACGTCTGCGCGAAAAGCTGCGTTATCTGGCCGAATGTGGTGTGGACTACGTGCTGTGCGTGCGCTTCGATCGTCGTTTTGCTGCCTTCACTGCGCAAAACTTCGTCAGCGATCTGTTGGTCAACCGCCTCGGGGTAAAATTTCTCGCGGTGGGGGATGATTTCCGCTTTGGTGCTGGTCGCCAGGGGGATTTCTTGTTATTACAGAAGGCAGGCGTTGAATATGGCTTTGACGTCACCAGTACGCAAACTTTCTGTGAAGGCGGTGTGCGCATCAGCAGCACAGCGGTGCGTCAGGCTCTGGCTGAAGACGACTTAGCACTTGCCGAAAGTTTACTGGGTCATCCATTTAGCATCTCCGGGCGAGTTGTCCACGGTGATGAACTGGGAAGAACCATTGGTTTCCCAACGGCGAATTTACCGTTGCGTCGTCAGGTTTCCCCGGTAAAAGGGGTGTTTGCGGTAGAAGTCGCAGGCCTTGGCGATAAACTGCTGCCGGGCGTTGCCAATATAGGCACGCGGCCAACGGTGGCGGGTCTGCGCCAACAGCTGGAAGTCCATTTGCTGGACGTTGCAATGGACTTATATGGGCACCATATAGATGTGGTGCTGCGTAAAAAAATACGCAATGAACAACGGTTTGCTTCACTTGATGAACTGAAAGCGCAAATCGCCAAAGATGTGGTAACCACCCGCGAATTTTTTGGGTCTAAGACCTGAGCAAGCTAACTACGGAACCGAGAATCTAATGAGTGACTTTAAATCTACCCTGAATTTGCCGGAAACAGGGTTCCCGATGCGTGGCGATCTCGCTAAACGTGAACCGGGCATGCTGGCTCGCTGGAATGATGATGACCTGTACGGCATCATCCGTAATGCAAAGAAAGGCAAAAAATCCTTCATTCTGCATGATGGCCCTCCATACGCGAACGGCAGCATTCACATTGGTCACTCCGTTAACAAGATTCTGAAAGACATTATCGTTAAGTCCAAAGGGCTTTCTGGTTTTGACTCGCCGTATGTTCCAGGTTGGGACTGCCACGGTCTGCCAATCGAGCTGAAAGTAGAACAGCTGATTGGCAAACCGGGTGAGAAAGTCTCCGCCGCTGAATTCCGTGCGGCGTGCCGCAAATACGCCGCAGAGCAGGTTGATGGCCAACGTGCCGACTTCATCCGTCTGGGTGTGCTGGGCGACTGGTCACGTCCTTACCTGACCATGGATTTCAAAACCGAAGCGAACATCATTCGTGCGCTGGGTAAAATCGTCGGTAACGGCCACCTGCATAAAGGGGCTAAACCTGTGCACTGGTGCGTCGACTGTCGTTCGGCCCTGGCTGAAGCGGAAGTTGAGTATTACGACAAAACCTCTCCTTCTATCTTCGTTAACTTCCAGGCTGTCGATGCTGATGCCGTGAAAGCGAAATTCGGTGCCACGCAAGTTAATGGCCCAGTTTCGATGGTTATCTGGACCACCACTCCGTGGACGCTGCCTGCTAACCGCGCAGTTTCTCTGAACGCAGAATTCGAATATGTGCTGGTGCAGGTTGATGGCCAGGCGCTGATCGTCGCCAAAGACTTGCTCGAAAGCGTAATGAAGAGCGCGGCAATCGTCGAGTGGACAGTTCTGGGTACTGCCAAAGGCGCAGACCTGGAATTATTGCGCTTCAAGCATCCGTTCTTAGATTTCGACGTGCCAGCTATTCTGGGTGAGCACGTAACCCTTGAAGCCGGTACTGGTGCGGTGCACACAGCTGGTGGTCACGGTCCTGACGACTACGTTATCAGCCAGAAATACAATCTGGAAATTGCCAACCCGGTTGGCCCGGACGGTTGCTACCTGCCTGGTACCTATGAAGGTCTGGATGGCGTTCAGGTGTTTAAAGCTAACGACCTGATCGTTAACATCCTGCGTGATAAAGGCGTTCTGCTGCACGTTGAAAAACTGCTGCACAGCTACCCGCACTGCTGGCGTCACAAAACGCCAATCATCTTCCGTGCCACTCCGCAGTGGTTCATCAGCATGGATCAAAAAGGCCTGCGCGCGCAGTCTCTGAAAGAGATCAAAGGCGTGCAGTGGATCCCAGACTGGGGTCAGGCGCGTATTGAATCAATGGTCGCTAACCGCCCGGACTGGTGTATCTCTCGCCAGCGTACATGGGGCGTGCCGATGTCGATGTTCGTCCACAAAGACACTGAAGAGCTGCACCCGCGCACGCTGGAACTGATGGAAGAAGTGGCGAAGCGTGTTGAACAAGACGGCATCCAGGCGTGGTGGGATCTCGACCCGCGCGACATCCTTGGTGACGACGCTGATAACTACACCAAAGTGCCAGACACTTTAGATGTGTGGTTCGACTCCGGTTCAACGCATTCATCGGTTGTTGATGTGCGCCCTGAATTCAGCGGCCACGCGGCAGACATGTATCTGGAAGGTTCGGATCAGCATCGCGGCTGGTTCATGTCTTCACTGATGATTTCGACGGCGATGAAAGGCAAAGCGCCTTACCGCCAGGTACTGACTCACGGTTTCACCGTTGATGGTCAGGGCCGCAAAATGTCTAAATCCATCGGTAACACCGTTTCTCCGCAGGACGTGATGAACAAATTGGGCGCCGATATTCTGCGTTTGTGGGTAGCATCAACGGATTACACCGGCGAAATTGCTGTGTCCGATGAGATCCTGAAACGTGCTGCCGACTCTTATCGTCGTATCCGTAACACCGCGCGTTTCCTGCTGGCGAACCTTAATGGTTTCAATCCAGAAACCGATATGGTGAAACCGGAAGAAATGGTTGTACTGGATCGCTGGGCCGTCAGCTGTGCGCAAGAAGCACAAGCCGATATCCTTGCCGCTTATGAAAACTACGATTTCCACGAAGTGGTGCAACGCCTGATGCGTTTCTGCTCCATCGAAATGGGCTCGTTCTATCTCGATATCATCAAAGACCGCCAGTACACTGCGAAGTCCGACAGCGTAGCGCGTCGTAGCTGCCAGACCGCTCTGTTCCACATTGCAGAAGCGCTGGTTCGCTGGATGGCACCTATCATGTCCTTCACCGCCGATGAAATCTGGGCGTTCCTGCCAGGCAACCGTGAGAAATATGTCTTCACCGGTGAATGGTACGAAGGTCTGTTCGGTCTGGCTGACAGCGAAACGATGAACAATGATTACTGGGACACGCTGTTAACCGTGCGTGGCGAAGTGAACAAAGTTATCGAACAAGCACGTGCTGATAAGCGTGTGGGCGGTTCTCTGGAAGCTGATGTGACTCTGTTTGCCGACAGCGAACTGGCAGCGAAGCTCAACAGCCTCGGTGATGAATTACGATTTGTCTTGTTGACCTCGGGTGCAGCAGTTGCCGATTATGCACAGGCAACTGAAGACGCGCAGCAAAGCGAAATCCTCAAAGGATTGAAAGTTGCTCTGCGTAAAGCTGACGGTGAAAAATGCCCGCGTTGCTGGCATTACACCACCGACGTCGGCCTGGTGGCGGAACACGCAGAAATCTGTGGCCGCTGTGTAACTAACGTAGCCGGTGACGGCGAAAAGCGTAAATTTGCCTGATGAGTAAATCGATTTGTTCGACCGGCCTGAGCTGGCTGTGGCTTGTGGTGGTGGTACTGATCATCGATCTTGGCAGCAAATACCTGATCCTCCAGCATTTCATGCTGGGGGACACCGTATCCCTGTTCCCATCGCTGAATCTGCACTACGCCCGTAACTACGGCGCTGCGTTTAGTTTCCTTGCGGATAAAGGCGGCTGGCAGCGCTGGTTCTTTGCGGGTATTGCTATCGGCATATGCGTGATTTTAGCGGTAATGATGTATCGCTCAAAAGCGACGCAGAAGCTGCATAACATCGCCTATGCTTTAATCATCGGCGGCGCACTCGGCAACTTGTTTGACCGTTTATGGCATGGCTTTGTGGTCGACATGATCGATTTCTATGTCGGCGACTGGCACTTCGCCACGTTTAATCTGGCCGATACGGCTATCTGTATCGGTGCGGCGCTGATTGTTCTGGAGGGGTTCTTTGTCTCCTCCGACAAGCCCGCTAAGCAAAAAGGGTAACCCATGGCTGAGTCTATCCAGGCTAATAGCAGAGTTTTCGTGCATTTCACGCTGAAACTCGAAGATGGCTCCACCGCCGAGTCGACCCGCAACAACGGCAAACCGGCACTCTTCACGCTGGGTGACGAAACACTGTCGCCAGGCATGGAAGACCAGCTAGTCGGTTTGAAAGCAGGGGACAAAAAAGCGTTCTCTCTGGCACCGGAATCGGCGTTTGGTATTCCAAGCCCGGACATGATCCAGTATTTCTCTCGTCGTGAATTTATTGACGCGGGTGAACCGGTACCGGGTGCCATTATGTTGTTTACTGCAATGGATGGCAGCGAGATGCCAGGTGTAGTACGTGAAGTTAACGGCGATTCCATCACCGTTGACTTTAACCACCCACTTGCCGGGCAAACCATTCATTTTGATATCGAAGTACTGGAAATTGACCCGGTACTGGAGGCGTTGAATGCAGATCCTGTTGGCTAACCCTCGTGGCTTTTGTGCCGGGGTAGACCGCGCTATCAGCATTGTTGAAAACGCGCTGGCCATATACGGCGCGCCGATTTATGTCCGTCATGAAGTGGTGCACAACCGTTACGTGGTTGATAGTCTGCGGGAACGCGGGGCGATTTTCATCGAGCAGATCAGTGAAGTGCCTGATGGCGCAATCCTGATTTTCTCCGCACATGGTGTTTCTCAAGCAGTACGCAGTGAAGCCAAAGGCCGTGATTTAACGGTGTTTGATGCGACCTGCCCGTTGGTGACCAAAGTGCATATGGAAGTGGCTCGCGCCAGCCGTCGTGGTGAGGAATCCATTCTGATTGGCCATGCTGGCCATCCGGAAGTGGAGGGCACCATGGGCCAGTACAGTAACCCGAAAGGGGGCATGTACCTGGTTGAATCGCCGGAAGATGTCAGCAAGCTGGATGTGAAAAACGAAAATAAACTTTCGTTTATGACCCAGACCACACTCTCTGTAGATGACACTTCTGACGTGATTGACGCGCTGCGTACCCGCTTCCCAAATATTATCGGTCCGCGTAAAGACGACATTTGCTACGCCACCACCAACCGCCAGGAAGCGGTCCGTGCGTTGGCTGATGAAGCAGATGTGGTGTTGGTAGTTGGCTCGAAAAACTCGTCCAACTCCAACCGTCTTGCTGAACTGGCGCAACGCATGGGCAAAGCGGCGTACCTGATTGACGACGCTGCGGACATCCAGGAAGAGTGGGTAAAAGACGCTATTTGTGTTGGGGTGACGGCAGGGGCATCAGCCCCCGACATTCTGGTGCAAAACGTTCTGGCTCGCCTGCGTGAACTCGGCGGTAGCGACACCCGTGAACTGGTAGGGCGCGAAGAAAACATCGTTTTCGAAGTTCCGCGTGAGCTGCGTGTGGATATCAAAGAAGTCGAGTAAAAGCGCATATGAATGGCTGAGTGGATAAATACCGATTTTATCCACTCTTTATTTTCTTTCTTCATATAACTACGTAACTTTTTTGGCACTGCATCCATGAATATGAATGCAGGTAGTTTTCACCTTAAATAAGGTGTGAAATGCTTAGACTCTCTCCTGCATCCGGTAAAATACAGACAGCTTGTTTCCCATATTCTTGAGCCCTGGTTGCAAGAATAAATGGACTAGTTTCATTGTTCTCTGAAATGAACAATGAAACTAACATTGGAAGATTAATGCCAGTGACAATTCTACTTGTGGGATACTGAAGCGAAAAATAACTGGCAGCATACTCATGAGCGCTACTTTTGCTTTCAATGAGAAAAAGAATGCCGTGCTGCACATCTAGATTTCCCAGGGTTTTTTTATAACGTTCGAGCAACACTTCCACACTATCACCTTCAAAAAAGCTAATTGATGATACGTTACGGATAGAGCCTACTGTGTAATATGCGACTTGTAATAATTCTTTTGCAATCAATCCATTAGAAGCAACAACTATTGCCACTTTCATATATGTCTCCCTTTAGGCGGATACAGCTTTCAAACTACCTCATATCCTTTTGCTCAAATCTAATCAGGAATAGCCCTTTAAGTCTGATAGTCGCTGTATGAAGACCTCGCGCCCAGGACAGAATGAAAGGAAGGACCCTTCCGACCCGTAGGTCATTAATTTTACATCCCGAAAGTCAGGGATAATCAGTTTTGCTCCGCATGGCATAAGATCCTCTTCCCCAATACCGACACAATAAGCTCCTGCGGCGACAGCGGAAGTTACTCCACTTTTTGAGTCCTCGAAAACGACAGTTTTACTGGGAGAAATACCCAAGCGTTCGGCCGCGAGTAGATAAGGATCGGGGAACGGCTTACCACGAGCGACATCATCTCGTTCAACGATCACGGAGATACATGACTCTGCTCGGAGTAGGGCAATAACACGATCAATTTTGTAGCGCCAGCCGCTAGTCACGATACCAACTGTAATTCCAGCCGAACTCAGCGATGCGATAAGCTCTGCGACACCAGGAATAGGTTCGCAGTCGGCGGTATTTTCAACATGTATGATGTGTGCCTGGATTTTTTGTTGATCCGAAAGAGGCAAATCATGGAAAAGGGCCCGGATGGTATGTGGGCCAGGCTGGCCATGTATATGTTTGATGATTTCTGCTTCAGTGATCTGGCGCCCGTACATCTGGGCTGCCTCACGCCATCCTTGCTCGATAACAGCTTTTGAGTCGATAAGAACGCCGTCCATGTCAAACAGAACTGCCCCAACCTTTTCTGTAAGCTCAACCATATTTTTAATCTCCATTATTATGCTGTGTTTCACGCTTAACTTGAGCAGCGGCGACAACCACTTGTCCCAATGAAATACCGCCATCATTAGTGGGAACTAATTGATGAAAATACGGTTTTATTCCGTGCGCCTCCAGGCTATTTAAGGTATTTACCAGAATGAATTCATTACAAAAAACGCCACCGCTCAACACAATTTGCTTTATTCCAAATTGCTTAATAAGGCGTAAACAAACTTCACAGATGATATCTACAACCGTAGAGTGGAAGCGTCGGCTCAGCTCAGATATATCGGGGATTGGTTGACTCAACTGGTGCGCCAATTCTCTGATAAGAGGTCGATAGTCCACTACCAGACAACCTTCATTATTTTCAACAATATACTCAAGTGGCCTGGCCATATGAAAGTCACGCTGTAATAGTGCTTCCATTTCGATTGCAGCCTGTCCTTCATACTCGACTTCGGTGCAGATGCCCATCAGTGAGGAAATACCATCGAATAAACGACCCATGCTGGAGGTCGTTGGGGAGTTAATCTTTTTTATGGCCATTTTGGAAAATATTTCACGTCTTTGTTCAGAGAGGGCGTTAATAGCGGGTATATCAATTTTTGTCAGATTTTCACCAAATGCTTCTACAAGAAGTGAAATGGCGATGCGGATTGGCTCTTCCACTGCTTTATCGCCACCAAGCAGAAGCATTGGTCGCAAATGTCCAACGCGTGTGAATCCTTCAGCATCTCCAAGAAGGAATTCTCCACCCCAGATCGTTCCGTCAGTGCCATAGCCGGTGCCGTCGAAAACTACTCCGATTGTTTGGCCTGAAAGTCCGTTTTCTGCCATGCAGGAAACCATGTGAGCATGGTGATGCTGGACTTGGACGACACGTATCTCTGATTGTTCGATAGCATTTCGAGTCGAGCGGAATGCAGGATGCAGATCGCAGGCAAGCGTTCCTGCTTTTACTCCCAATAGTTCTTGCATGTGCCTGGCGCAGTCGATGTGTGACCGGAATGTTGCATCATTTTTCAGATCGCCAATATGCTGGCTGATGAATACTTGCTTGCCCTTACTGATGCTAACGGTCGTTTTTAGCTCAGCACCAAGAGCTATCACCGAACCAACTGAATAAGGTAAATGAATAGGGTATGGAGCAAAGCCTCGCGAGCGGCGAAGAAAAAATACTTGAGGTACATTCTTTCCTTCAAGGACTATTCCACGGACTACAGAATCATCTATACGCGTACGGATGTCTCGATCATTCAGTACAAAGTAGTCTGCAATCTCTCCTAATTGTTCAATAGCTATAGGGTTTTCGAACACAATAGGATGCCCGGAAAGATTACCACTGGTCATGACCAAAACAGGTAGAGCAGGATCTTCAAGCAGTAGATGTTGCAATGGTGTGGATGGGAGCATCACTCCTAAGTTTGGATTACGAGGGGCGATCTCTTCCAATAAAGAGATTGCTGTTGGATGTTTACGCAAAAGCACTATGGGCCTTTGGACGCTTTCAAGAAGCTCTTCATCATGCTGGTTTATTAATACCCAGCTAGCAGCGCTGAGTGTGTTAGCAACCATCACAGCGAAGGGTTTTGCATCTCGGTGTTTGCGACGCCGTAGTTCCCGTACTGCAGCTTCGTTGCTGGCATCAACAACTAAGTGAAATCCACCGAGACTTTTGATAGCAACAATAGCCCCTTCACGTAATCTGGATATGACATAGCGCACCACATCATCAGTGATAATTGAATTCCCTGCTTTATCAGTTAGCTGAAGATGTGGTCCGCAAGACTGGCACGCATTTGGTTGAGCATGGTAACGACGATCTTCAATATCAATATATTCACGATTACATTCTGGGCACATCGCAAATGCACGCATAGTACTTTTGGACCGGTCATATGGCATGCCAAGGATGATTGAGTAGCGTGGTCCACAATTAGTACAATTAATGAATGCATAACGGTAACGACGATCGCCAGGATCGCGCATTTCCCGCAAACAGTCTTCACAAACGTTTGAGTCAGGCGGGATGATGGTGTTCATATTCGCAAGATCCTGACTCTTACGAATATCAAAGCTATGATAATTAGGTGCAATTTCGTCAATCTGTACTTCGAAGACGTCGATAATTTTAGCCAGAGGTGGTGGATCTAATTCCAACTCAGTAATGAAATTTTTGATAGCGTCTGAAGGCGCTTGTAATTCGAGCAACACCCCTTCTGAATCGTTGAGAACCCATCCAGTGATGCGATGAGTACGTGCCAGACGATGAACAAAAGGCCGGAAACCGACCCCTTGTACAATCCCACAAACTCGATAACGGCGTGTTTGAAGTAATGCCAATTTTTCAGCAGAGTCTGGGAAGTTCAGCACCATAAAGTTCCTCGATTGTTGTCAGGGAGCCATCCGATTCCACCATTTGAACAACCGGCTGAGAGAAAGCTTCAACTTCACCAATAATTTTTGCCTCTTTTCCGCAAGGATCTTCATGCAGCAACTCTAAAACCTTATCCGCTACGTCGGGTTCGACAAAGAGACATAAACAACCTTCATTGGCCAGATTAATCACATTCACACCTAGCATGTCGGCAGCCATAGCGGCCTCCGGAAGTACTGGCAGTGCTAGTTTACTAAAACGAATCGCACAATTTGTCGCACGCGCATGCTCATGCAGCACCGCAGATAGGCCACCGCGAGTAACGTCGCGCATTGAAGCAATCTTGCCGGCCGGCACGTTATTCAATACGTTATCAATCATATGATTAAGTGGTGCGCAATCGCTCAAAACCTTACGTTCAAAGCCCAGGCCTTCGCGAATTGATAGAAGGTGAATAGAATGATTTCCGATGTAGCCGCTAAGGATGATTTTTTGCCCGGGACGAACGTTGCGGATAGAAAGTGAGTGGTGTCTCATTACCCCGATGCCAGCAGTATTGATGAAAAGTCTGTCAGCTTCTCCTTTTCCCACAACCTTCGTGTCACCAGCGACGATCTTGACTCCTGCTGAATGAGCTGTTTCACGAACTGACTCAATTATTTTGAGCAGTTCAGATATTGGCATACCCTCTTCGATAATAAGGCTCAGTGTGATGTAGAGCGGGCGAGCACCACTTACCGCCAGATCATTCACGGTGCCGCATACGGCAATTTTACCAATGTCACCATTTCCGAAGATAAGTGGAGTCACTACAAAAGAATCCGTAGTGAATGCAATGCGGTTAGAGGGTAACTCTAGTAATGCACTGTCTTCCATGGTACCAAGATAAGCGTCACCTAAAGTCTCAGCTATTTCCTCCACAAGCTCACGACTAAGCTTTGCGCCAGTGCCGTGATCCAGAACCACAATTTCCTGCGAACGACTAACCTGAGGAGTCTGTACGTTAGCTTTACTCATGCTCGACTCCCTGTACCGCGCTCTGGGAGATCATCACTTTTATTCAGCAAAGAGAGAATTTCTGTAGAAGGTGCTACGGTTGCGCAATATCCTGCGAGCCACTCAAGTGCGCGATCAGTATCTTCTGTCGTCGGTGAAAATACGCAGTCATCAGGGACCCAGACGTTATAGCCTCTAAAGAATGCATCTGCGGCTGTAGTCTGGACGCAAACATGGGTTTGTAGCCCGGTAACGACTACGGTTTTGACTCCGAGTCTCTGGAGCGTGTTATCCAACTCGGTTTCGAAAAATCCGCTATCTCGGCTTTTGACAACAACCAGATCTGAGGGGTGGTGAATAATATCGATCAGCTGATTGCCTGGTGTGCCTGCAATCGCTGGAATTCCCGCCGCGCGATTTTGGTATCGGCGTTGTACCGCTGGGTCATTAGGGTCATGGATGAGTTGTAAATGTATGACCAATTGACCTGCTTTCCGAATACCGTCAAGAAACATGTTGAATTGCTTCAGCTTACGTTCGAGTTCTTGCGCGTCAGTCGTTATTTTGTAGGTAAATTCGTACTGTAAATCATTGGTGAGTACGGCAACATTTGACATATTCATATTCCTTTATGTGTATAAGCTATCAGTAGATACAATTATTTCCTTTAGACCACTAAATTTGGTAATAATATATTCAGGATAATAATGAATGTGGCTTTCGGGTTAGCATTACTTTAAACAATAATTTCAAATACACTTCCTCGTAACATGTTCCCTTGTTTATGAGTTATATTACTCACCATGCCACTAACAATGGTCAGCTGTATAATTCCAATTTTTTGTATTTTGATAGAAGGTTAGAATGGATATCAAACTGCTGCGTGCATTCATTACGTTGGCCGAGACGGGGAACTATCATGCTGCGTCGGAAATTCTCTATCTTACTCAACCAACATTAACTAAACAGATTCAGGCTCTGGAGCATTTGCTCGGCACAAGTCTTTTTCAGCGAGGACGTTACGGCGCAAAATTAACAATTTCTGGAAAGCAACTTTATCCCTGTGCCGGTGACTTATTAAAGCAGTATGACGAATTTCTGATACATGCCCTTAATATACAGAAACTTGATCTGAATAAATTGGCGCTTGGTTTTGGTATATCCTCATTTCAAATTGCACCAGCATGTGTAAATATTCTTCGTGAGCAACATCCGAATGCTGAAGTATCTCTCAGCAATATTCCGTCCAGCGTGCAATCCCGAATGCTGTTAGAGGGGCAACTACAGGCTGGGTTTATCCGTTTGCCAGTAGCCCATCCACTTAGGGCCACCGTATTAATGGAAGAAAAATTAGTGCTGGCAGTTCCCTCGGGGACAAGGGTTGATAGCTCAAATATTCAGCATTTACTGAATAAGTACCAACTATTGCAAGTTAATTCACTTCGTGAACCTTGTTTGGCTGGACAAGTTGACTCTTTTCTCAAAGAAAATAATCTTACGGCCAGTTCTACATTAGCTACTGATGATATTCATAGCTTGCTCGCACTAATTGCCGGAGGTAATGGCGTTGCTTTACTACCGCAAAGTGTCAGTCATTTTCTGCCAACTGGAGTAACGCTGGTACAACTTGAAGCCAGGCACAGTGGATGGCAGATTGGTATCGCGTGGAATCCACAAATTCAGAACGTGCTAAGGGATAAGTTTTTACAGATTGTATTTCAAGAGTAATTAATCATCGTTATATAAAATAATAAGCTGAAAAAATTATTTTATAGCATCAAGCATAGTGCCGTGTCCCTAAATTCCACGTGGGTAATCAACGATAAAATTTTCGATAATATGCAGATCTTCCTGGTTTATATTCCAGCAAAGTGTGCAATCAATCCCAAAAGGGGAGCATTTGCTCCCCTTTTTCCTTACGCATCGTCCTCATCCTGCATAATCGCACTGCGCCCGCCATCCATCACAATTGTCGTTCCGGCAATAAACCCGGCTTTATCGCTGGATAAGAACAGGCACAAATCGCCGACTTCCTCGGCACGCCCAATGCGGCCTACCGGGTGTTTGCGAATAGTTTTGTCGCGGGCGGCTTTGCCATCGGCATGCGAGTCAAACCAGACCTGATTGCCGTCGGTGTCGATAAAACCAGGCGCGATACCCACGGTGCGAATTTCTGGCCCCCATTCGATAGTCAGGCTTTGCACCAGTGAAAGCAGGGCGCGCTTGCTGATGTTATACGGCGCGCAGCCAGGCATGGTTGAAAACGCATGATTCGAGGTGATCACCAGGATCGTCCCTTTGCTTTTTTGCAGCGCCGGGCGGGCGCATTTCGCCAGATACCAGTGCGATCGCAAGTTCAGATCGAAGTTATGCGCCCAATCGCTCTCTTCACAATCGATCCCTTTAAAGACGTTTTTACCGGCGTTAGACACCACCACATCAATGCGCCCAAAAAGCTTTTCGGCATCAATAACGAATTGCTTAATAGACTCCGTTTTGGTCACGTCGACGGAAAAATAGAAATAGCGTTCGGGATATTCAGCCAGCATTTTTTGGGCATTTGGCGCTCTTTCCAGCGCTGAAAAAGCACAACCGATAACAATATCGCCATTGCTCAGAAAGGTCTGTGCAATGGCCTGGCCGATACCCTGGCTGGTTCCGGTAACAATCACAACGCGTGCTGATTTTTGACTGCTCATTTCGTTAACCTCAAAAAGCTAAGCTTAGAGTTGGAATTCGTTCAGGAAGCGATCAAGGGTCTGATGGTCTTCCGTAGAAAGCTGCCAGCCCGGCTTGCGGCAATAATCGCTGGCAATAATCCCACGTCGTTGCAGCAGGGTTTTCTCAACCTGAATGATGTATTCGCAGTGCGTCATCCAGCGCTGGATATACGGCAACAACGCCTGATGTAACGCCTCGGCTTGCGCCGTTTCGCCCCGTTGCCAGTGCTGGTAAATCCGCACATAAACCTCGGTAAACGAACAACCCGGCATCACACCTTTTCCGCCTGCCGCCAGCATTTGCAGCATATACAGCCCGGCATAACCGTTCAGCACGCTGGCCTGTGGTGCCAGTTTCAGGAACTCGCGGGTATAGTCGACCGGTGAGTTACACTCAATTTTGAATACCGCATGCGGGTAGCGGTCTGCGACCACTGCCAGTTGTTCCGGCGTAATCGGCAGGCCGGTTTCACCCGGTGCGTACTGAACCATGACCGGAATATCCACCGCTTCCAGCACGGCAAAAATATGTTCCTGAATGGCCTGCGGATTGGGGCTAAGAAAGAACGGTGGTAGCAGCATCAGTGCATCCACACCTAATTTGGCGTAGTAACGCGCACGTTTTATCGCCAGCTCAGTGCTGTGATCGGTCACCGACATCGCCCGATAAAGCGGGCTACCTGCCAGCGTCGAGACAAACATTTGTGCCAGCCGATCGCGTTCCTGATCGTGCAATTTCGGGAATTCACTGGCGATGCCAAACAGCGTGGTGCCTTGCGCTCCGCTGGTGGAAAGATGCTCCAGCAGGCGCACAAAACTGTGTTCGTCAATTTCACCCGCAGGCGTAAACGGCATCGCGGTAATGGGATTCACGCCACCGATGTCTTGCGCCGTATAGTGCTTAGTCATCAGTCTTCCTCCCGATCAGCCAGCACCGCGCCTTGCGCGGCAGGCAGCGCCCAGCGGCGATACAAACGTAAGAAGCCACGAGGCACTTCTTTGTTCACCGGCTGCCAGTTTTCACGGCGTGTTGCCAGCACTTCTTCCGCCACATGCAGCGTCAGCAAGCGTGATGGAATATCAATTGAGATTTCATCACCGTTTTCCACCAGCCCTAACTCACCGCCATCTACCGCTTCCGGCGAGATATGGCCGACGAACAGCCCACGGTTGGAGCCAGAAAAACGCCCGTCGGTAATCAACGCGCAAGTATCAGAAAGCCCCATGCCTTCCAGCGATTTCATCGGCTTATACATTTCCGGCATCCCCGGCCCGCCTTTCGGGCCTTCGTAGCGCAGCACCAGCACGCTGCCGGGCTGAATCTGGCCGGACATAATCGCTTCTACGGATTCCTGCTCGCTGTTGAACACCACCGCAGGGCCACGGAACACCATCAGGTTTTCCGGAACGGCAGCCGGTTTGACTACGCAACCCAGCGGCGAAAGGTTGCCATGCAGCACGGCGACACCCGCTTCGTTACGCACCGGAATAGCCAGCGTGTGAATCACTTCCGGGCGGCAACTGCGTTTAGTGTCGGCAAGCAACTGGGCTTTAGTTTTACCGGCAACGGTCAGCGCATCCAGGTGCATCAGTTTGCTGATTTCAACTTCTACCGCCTGCACACCACCAGCTTCCCAGAAGTCGATCATGTCGTGTTCGGAGGCCGGATACAGCGAGGCGACCAGCGGCACACGGTGGCTGAGCTCATCAAAAGCGGACAGCGGCAGATGGCCTAGCTCGGCTTCGTAATAAATGGCTTGTAGATGCAAAATTGCATTGGTTGAACCGCCGGTTGCCAGCAAATAAACCATCGCGTTATGAATGGATTGCGCGGTAATAATCTGGCGCGCATTCACGCCATTGAGCACCAGTTCCACCGCCTGACGCCCGGTTTCTACGGCGCAATCGCGGCGTTCTTGCGACACCGCAGGCAGCGTACTGCTGCCCGGCAAACTCATACCCAATACTTCACCAATGCAGCACATGGTATTCGCGGTGCCGTACATGGTGCAGGAGCCAGGGCCCGGCTCGGCAATATTCTCGATATGGGCAAACTCTTCTTCGCTGATTTCACCGCGCATCTTCCAGCCGATGGCTTCAGTGACGATATTGCCGTCCCAGTGTTTACCTTTGTATTCAGCCGGATACATTGGCCCGCCGTTAACCATAATCGCCGGTATATCTAAACGCGCCGCCGCCATTAACATCGCCGGAACGATTTTGTCGCATGAGCCAAGCAGCACCATGCCGTCAAAACGGTGAGCGCGCATCATCACTTCGATAGACGCGGTAATCACTTCGCGGGCGGCGAGGATATAACGCATCCCCAAATGCCCTTCGGCGATACCGTCACACGGCGCGATGGTGCCAAACACCATGCCCACGCCACCGGCTTCGTCGATACCTTCCAGCACTTTTGCCGTCAGCTCATTCAGGTTGGCATGGCCCGCCGTAGCATTGGTATAACTGTTCACCACGGCAATTACCGGTTTGCGCAGTTGCTCATCGGTATGCCCCATGGATTTGTATAGCGCACGTTTCAATGCGCCATCATCACCTTCGAGGATCGGGTTGAAATGCGTGCCACAGCTGGCACATCCGCCACATCCGCTCATATTCACAATCTCTTTTTGTTCGTTAACGACGAGGTGCCGCATTGATTTGATGGGCAGCATTAGGCTGCACACCGCTTTGTTCAGGTTGAACTATCACTTTTTTAGGGTTTGCCAGGCGTGCAGGCAAAAGCAGGATGAGCGGCACACAAAGCAGCAGGAAACCCGCCAGAATGTATAAGCCGATATCTGTACGCCCGGTGGTATCTTTCAGCCAACCCAGCACAGTCGGGCCGAAGAATCCGGCCAGGTTGCCAATCGAGTTCACGAAAGCGATACCTGCAGCAGCGGCAGTGCCAGACAGCAGCGCGCCGGGCAGACTGATATAGGTTGGAATCAGCGCCAGGGTGCCGGACATCGCCACGCAAATCCACGCCATCATCCAGAAGGTAGAGCCGCTGCAATACGCGCTTAACGTCAGGCCGATACAGCCAACCAGCGCAGGGATGGCAATATGCCAGCGGCGCTCTTGCTTAAGGTCAGAGTGGCGGCTGTTCCACACCATAAATGCCGCGCCGAAGACATACGGCAGCGCCGCCAGCAGGCCGATATACAAATCGTCATTCACGCCGGAGCTTTTGATGATCGAAGGCAGCCAGAAGTTGATGCCGTAATAGCCGATATTGAAGCTGAAAAACACCAGTGCCAGCAGCCAGACATAACCGTTTTTCAGCATCCCTTTCAGGCTGCTATCCACTTTGCCTTTATTGAGCAGCGCGCGGTTGGCTTCATCTTTTGCCAGATCGTTAATGACCACCTGCTTTTCGGCATCGCTCAGCCATTTCGCTGACTTCACGTCGTTATCGAGATAACGCAGCACCACAAAAGCGAGCAGGAAAGAGGGGATCGCTTCAACCAAAAACAGCCATTGCCAGTTATGCAGGCTGCCAACACCTTCAAAAAGTTTGAGGATCAGTCCGGACAGCGGGCTACCGATAATCGTTGAAAGTGGGGTGACCAGAATAAACAGCCCCAGGGTGCGCGCAGACCGCCACGACGGGAACCACAGCGTGAGATAAAACACGATGCCAGGGAAGAAACCTGCTTCGGCCACGCCGAGTAAAAACCGCACCACGTAGAATTGGGTCGGCGTGGTGACGAACATCATGCCTGCTGAGAGCACCGCCCAGGTTGCCATAATGCGGGCAATCCAGAAACGTGGCCCAAACTTCTGCATCAGCAAGTTGCTTGGCATCTCAAACAGGAAGTAGCCGATAAAGAAAATACCGGCACCCAGGCCATACACCGTGTCACTGAAATTCAGCGCATCCTGCATATGCAGTTTGGCGAAGCCGACGTTAACGCGGTCCAGATAGGCGAAGAAATAACACAAAATCAAAAACGGAATCAGTCGCCGGGTTATCTTGCTGTAAACCCGCGATTCAGCGGCTGCATTCGCTGATGTACTCTCGATTATGTTACTCATTGTCATCTCCAGAGGTAGGGGGCCTGAATTCTGAGCTCAGGCCTGTTGTTGTTTTATTCGGTGGTGATTGGGTTACTGGTCTTGCTCTGTTGCGGCTGGCCGATATGGCGCAGCGCATTACCGCGCATTAAGTTGCGTTCGATATGTTCCAGAGAAATATTTTTGGTTTCAGGAATGAACAGAAGGGTCAGCACAATACACACCACGTTCAGCGCGCCATACAGCCAGAAGGTATTCGGGCTGCCGATGGTGTCGATCAGCGTCAGGAAAGTAGCACCGATGATCATATTGGCGATCCAGTTCGCCATCGTGGAACAGGTGACGCCAAAATCGCGCCCGGCGAGCGGTTGGATCTCCGAACACAGCACCCAAATCAACGGGCCAGCACTCATCGCAAAACCGGTGATGAAAACCAGCAACACGATAACGGCGGTGTATTGCTCGGTCGGGTTAGAAATACCGCTATGGAACATATAACCGAGAATGCCCATGCAGATGGCCATGCCTGAGAAGCCTAATTTCAGGATAGGTTTGCGTCCCCAACGGTCAACCAGAGCAATCGCGATGAACGTTGCCAGCACGTTGGTTAAGCCTGCAATTACCGTGCCCCACATTTGTTCGCGGGTGGTGGCAAAACCGGCGATCTCAAAGATCTTCGGGGCGTAGTACATGATCACCGTCATACCGGTGAATTGCTGCATAAACTGGAGTAGTACACCGAGATAAGTGGAACGGCGGAAGTGTGGGTTGTGCAAGAAAAGCTGCAAACCGCGTTGCTTCATCTTCACGCTTTCGCGAATTTGATTCAGCTCGTCCTGCGCTTCTTTATCGGAGTTACGCAGCAGCTTCAGCACTTTTCCAGCCAGTTCATGCTGGTTTTTCATTGCCAGCCAGCGCGGGCTTTCGGGCAGTGTCAGCACGCCGACAAACAGGATGATCGCCGGGAATGTAATAACGCCCAGCATCCAGCGCCAGTGGCCGCCTTCGCTCAATGCCGCATCAGACAAAAACGCCGCCAGAATGCCGATCGTAATCATCAACTGATAAAGAGAAATCATGCTGCCACGAATACGTTCCGGTGCGATTTCAGACAGATACAGCGGCGCGGTAAACGATGCAACGCCCACGGCCAGGCCGAGAATAAAGCGCGATACCGCGAGCACTTCCATGCTGTGCGCGACGGCACAACCCAGAGAACCGACGATAAACAGCACTGCACCGAGCAACAGGCTTTTCTTGCGCCCAAGGGTTGATGACATCGGGCCGCTGCACAGTGCGCCGAGCGCCGCACCTAACATCATGATACTGACGACAATTTCCTGGTGATGGCTGCTGAGATTAAATTCGCTAGCGATAAACGGCAGTGCGCCGGCGATGACGCCCATATCGAGGCCAAATAGCAGCCCGGCGAGTGCGGCAAGGAAGCAGACCAGTAAAGTCTGCCGATTAGTCTGTGTAGGGGAAGAGATCGTATTCATTAATAACGCCTCAAAGTTATGGATTTTTAGATCCTGAATTTGCGGGCGGGTGTGCCTGCAATTGTTGTTGTTATTTTTAAAACCGCGCCATCCAGGGCGACGGGTCGGGCAAGTCCATCTCGTGCAGAAGTGATGTAAAGATCGGATAAATTTGGGCCACCGAACGTGCAACTGCTGGGCTGGCTGACGGGCAAGGCTATGCGGCCAGATTCAACCAGTTGGAGATTGTCTATTCGGTAGCGCGCCAGGCAGGAACTTCCCCAGCAAGCGTTAATCAGTTCGCCATCGTCGGTCAGCGTCGAGCCATCGGGAATGCCGTTGACCTGGTATTCCTGTTCGATGTGCAGCCCGTGTGGCTGCGACGTCGCACGGTAAAAACGGTGACGTAACGAATCGGCAAACCAGACGTTTTCGCCGATCCATTGCAGGGTATTCGGGACTACCAAACCGCCCAGCAAATGCTGAGGCGTGGGGGAATCCGCGCAGACTCGATACCAGCTGCCAATCGCCTTCTGAGCGGTTGGGTCCATGGTGCTAAACCACAGCGAACCATCAGGCGCAATGGCGGCTTCATTTGGGCGTGTTCCGTGGGCCTCATTCGGCCACGCACAAACCGCACTCGACTGTTGGTTTTGGTAGTTGTACAGCGAGATACCACTCTGGCTGACCACCAGGAAAATCTCTGGCTCAGAGGTCAGCAGCACCGCGCTGGTGAAAACCGGCATCGGGCGAACATCAACGCTTCCGGCTTGATTCGGCCAGTAACGCAACAGGCGATTTTGCAAGATATCGACCCACAACAGCGAACCGCTCCGGCGACACCACACCGGCGTTTCACCCAACTGCGCACGATATTCACCGATAGCCTCGATATTGCCGCCGATACCTTGATTCATGATTTAGCCCGCGCACTGGCGCCAGGCGTGTTGATAAGCCTGGGCACGTTCACGAAGGGTCGGCATGCTCAAACCGGCCTGATACAAACCGCCGCCAAGACCAAAACCGTTAGCGCCTGCCTGGATGTAACTGCGCATTTGTGCGGCGTCTGGCTGGATACCGCCAACCGGCAGCATGGCGACACTGCGTGGAACCACCGCGCGGAAAGCTTTGGTGACGATCGGACTGACATGCTCCGCCGGGAACAACTTCAGTGCGCTGGCTCCGGCGTCGATCGCGATGAACGCCTCGCTGGGCGTCATGATCCCCGGCATGCTGATCAACTTGAGCAGGCGCGTGCGGCGAATAACTTCAGGGCAGCAACTTGGGGAAATAATCAGTTGCCCGCCGCATTCGGCTACCGCATCAACTTGTTCAACCGTCAGCACCGTTCCGGCACCCACATAGCCACGCTCGCCCACCACGCTGCGCATCAAAGCAATCGACTCCAGCGGTGACGGGCTATTCAGCGGCACTTCAAGATAGTGAAAACCGCACTCGAGCAGGATTTCTGCCGCTTCGACGGCATCTTCAGGCGTGATGCCGCGCAAAATGGCGACCAGCGGTAACGGCTCTTGTTGCCATTGGGCAATGAAATTTTCCGGGCTCATGATGGGTTTCCTTGAAGCTGGGTAAAGAGGTGCCACAGGCCATGAATAAAACAGTCATCGCCGTTAATTGCGGAGAGGTTCAGGCCCAACTCGCCTGCGGCAAGCTGATAGCGGGCGGTTAGTGACGGGCTGCCGACCAGCCACGCCTGTTGCCCGGCGGGTACGGCCTGCAATTCGTAGCCAATGGTTAAGCCGGACAAATAGCTGTGAACACCAGTTTCAGCAATTTCGCCGGCCAGGCGGCGGGTGCGGGCTGAGAAGATTAAGTGGGTAAATGGCGCGCCTTGCCGGGCGGCTTTCACACCTGACAAGAAAGCGTCTGTATCTTCCTGCTGTTCTGGCAGCGCACGCCCGAGAATGGAATGCTGACTGAGCAGCGAGAATATTTCGCCGCTCATAAAGGTGGCGAACGAGGTAATTTCACCATTCACCATTTGCGCATGTTTGCTGTGCGTGCCGGGCAACAAGGCGGTGTGCTGGCTGGCAGGATGCAGCAACGCCAGGCCTAATAGTTGTACTTCTTCACCGCGCATTACGTCTGGCTGAGAGAACCGACTGTTGCCGTTCGCGCCGGGAATAATCCACGCCGGGCTGCCCCAGTCGGTGGTGAAAGCCAGCGTACGAGCAGCCAGATCTTCGGCAAGACAGGGGAGCGGTGCATAAGGCACTTCATGCCAGCCTTGCTGCGAACCAACCATTCCTGCCATTACAATCGGCAGGTTGCCGAGCTCTTCTAACCACGCGTGCAGCAACGTTTGCAGCGTCGAGGCAAATTGCCCCTTTTCAACGGATAACAACCCGCAAGGCTGGCTAATTCGGGAAACAGGCTGCGAACCGGACATTAAAAATGCACGGAAGTTGGTGGTTCCCCAGTCGATGGCAATCCAGTGAGTTTTCATTCAAGTAATACAAACCATGCAATCTTGTAATACAAGAATGCTAGAACAAAAAGCACCCACAGTGTGTGAGGGAGATCGAAATTACGTCAGATGAGGATCAAATAATGTGGTCGAACATTTCCGGTCGATCCTGCCAGATGCGTTTTTTAGCGGCATTGAGCAAAATATTACGCATTTGCAGGCGGGCTTTATCGACTTCTTTCAGGCGGATAGCATCGAATAGCAGGTAGTGTTCGTCGACGGCGGCTTTGGTCTGGCGCACGTCTTTTTCCAGCGTTTGCTTAAAGGAGAGCGCCATGGCGGCGGAAAGCGCGTTGCCAAGGGCTAAAAGAAAGGGATTATGCGTGGCGCGTAATAACGCATGGTGGAACGCCATATCGCCTTCTTCGAATAACGATCTTTGTGCTTCGAGTTGGCCATTGCGCATTAACTGGAGCGCATCTTCCATCGCCGCCAGATCGTGTCCGTTGGCGTTTAACGCCGCAAGCGTTGCCACATTAGGCTCGAAAATCAGGCGCGTCACAATCAGTTGCTCAACCAGTTTAAGGTCAAGTTCACCTTCAGCCAGCCAGCCCAACACATCAATATCCAACAGGCTCCACAGTTCGCGGCTATTCACCGTGCTGCGTTTCTTGGCCTGAATCGAGATAAGCCCCTTGGCAGCTAATACCTGAAGTGCGTTACGCACTGAAGTCCGGGAGACTTCATATTCAAGGGCCAATTCGTTCTCGCCAGGCAATGACAGTCCTGGCGCAAGATCGCCGTGCATAATTCGCCGCGCAAGATGCTGGGTGACGGATTCTGAAATGCTGGCCTGTGGGAGTTTCATTACACTTTCTCGATCAAGTCTGAACCTGGTAATGAGCGACATAATAAGCTAATCGCACTTTGATCGCACTGTATGTACTTAAAAGATAAGAGAGCATGGCTCCGTAATGAATTAACGCGACGCAGATCGACATTCTCCGGCCTGGGCTTAGGGTTAATCGATTAACCTTGCTATGCTGATTAGGCAGTTCTCCTTGGGCCGGAGAAACAAAATGAACATTTCTGTCAACATGCCGCCTTGCGTGGCATTCCACAACGGCCATTTTACGGCTGAAGATCTCATCACTAAGGTTACCCGTAGCGGCGATCTGGCTGGCGTTTTTTACGATACCGACGCCTGGCGAGCATTGCCGCCGGAAACGGCAATCTATCAGGTCGAAATGCTGAAATCTCCGCAGGGCGAAGGTGAGCTTTATGCTGGCACCACGCACCTGAATCCGGGGCGAATCGGCGACGAGTTTTACATGACGCGCGGGCATTTCCATCAGCGGCGCGAACAGGGCGAAGTCTATTTTGGCCTGCGCGGAACGGGCTTATTGCTGCTGCAAGATGAGCAGGGAAAAGCGCGCTTTGAGCAGGTTTCGCCTGGTTCAGTGCATATTATTCCAGGTGCGACAGCGCACCGTTTGATTAACACCGGAACTGAAGTTCTCTCCGCACTTGCCGTTTGGCCAACTATCGCCGGGCATGATTACGCGGCGCTGGCACAAGGCTTTGCGCAGCGGGTGGTGTTGCAAGGCGGAAAAATTCACGGCAAAGAGGTGCAAAATGGCTGAACAGCACCTGAATTTTGGGCTGGATATGGCGATCCACCACCAGCCGATGGGCTTTAGCTATGGCGAAGAGGTGATTGGCCCCGTACCGGAGATCCGTAAACTCGATCAGATCCGCGCCTCGTTGCGCGATCCTGCATGCAATGGCCCGGAAGACGTGTATGCCATCGTGATGGATGTGGCGCGTTTGCAGGACACCGATGAGCTTAAAAAACGCATGCTGCTGTTTGGCGTGGTGACTTACGCTTCTGGCCGCCTGGGCGATGAGCCGATTCGCAGCCAGGGACATATTCACCGCATCAGTGAACACAGCGGTTGGTCGCCGCCTGAGCTGTATGAAATCTGGCAGGGCAAAGCGATTATCTACATGCAGGAATATGTAGCTGACGACCCAGGGCGCTGTTTTGCGGTTTGCGCGGGGCCAGGTGAGAAAGTGCTGGTGCCGCCGGGTTGGGCACACGCGACGATTTCTGCCTCGCCGGATGAACCGCTGACGTTTGGTGCCTGGTGCGACCGGGAATATGGTTTCGAATACGATGCGGTGCGGGCATACAAGGGGCTGGCGTGGTATCCGCTTTTGCAAGATGAGCATATTGCCTGGCAGCATAATCGCCGTTATATGCCGGGGCGTTTACAGGTGACCTCGCCGCGCCAATATACCGAGTTTGGGATTACCGATGCGCCGCTGTATCAACAATTTATTGATGATCCGGCGCGTTTTCAGTTTATTTCAAAGCCGGGAATGGTGAGCGGGAAGTGGGTGGGGTTCCATCCTTAAAAAAGTCGGGTGACGCTGCGCTTACCCGACCTACGAGTTTGGTGTCGTAGGGGGGATAAGCGCAGCGTCATCCACCATGTTTTACGAGAACAGCCCCACAGCCACACCCGCCGCCGCCAACACCAATAACAACAACATTGCTTTCACCGGTGACACACCGCGTTTCGCCATCAAATACCAGGTGCCAATCACCACCAACAGCGGCAGCAGATTAGGGAAAATTCCGTCCAGCATCTGCTGCACATGGATATTCACGCCATCTTTGGTGACAAACTCCAGCCCAGTGCCGAGTTTCACGTAACTTGCCGCCACGCCGCCCATCACGAACACGCCTAATAACGATAGCGCTTCACGCAGGCGCGTCGATTTGCTGCTTACCAGCATCTCAACCGAGGTTGACCCCATGCGGTAGCCTTTCAGGAACAGGAACCACGAGCCGGGAATAATAATCGCCAGCCACGCCACGCAATAAAACAGTGGCCCGAGAATGTTGCCGCCCGCTGCCAGCGCCATGCCGATACTGAGCAGAATCGGGATCAGCATGCCCGGTATCATCGAATCACCAATCCCCGCCACTGGCCCCATCAGGCCAACTTTCAGCGTGTTGATGGTTTCGCCGTCTATCGGCTCGCCGTTGGCGCGTTTCTCCTCAAGACCCAGCACCATGCCGTTGACAATCGCCCCCAGCTGCGGCTCGGTGTTGTAGAACGACGCATGGCGTTTGAGCATCTCTTTGCGTTGTTCGTCATCGGGATAGAGCTTTTTCGCCACCGGCAACATACTCAAACAAAAGCCGAATGACTCAAGGCGCTCAAAGCTCATGGACGAAAGGTTGTACATCATCCAACTGCGCCAGCAACGGCGCAAATCCTGGCGAGTGAGTTTACGTTCTTCCATCAGAATTCATCCTCATCATCAGCGGGCGTGGAGGCTGTGCGTTCAGCCTGCGGCTCAGGTTTGTAGTTGTAGTGAATCAGTGCCAGCAACGCGCCGACAATCACCAGCGCCACCATGTTTAGCTTCAGGAAAACAATGCAGATAAACCCCACCAGAAAGTAAATCAACATGCTGTAATTCTTGATAATTTGCTTAAGCAAAATCGCGATACCTACCGCAGGCAGAATCCCGCCCAACACGTTCATGGTGGAAAGAACGATGTGCGGCAGGCTGTCCATAAAGGCGTTGATGTACTGCGCGCCGAAATAGACTGCGATAAACGTCGGAATAAAACGCATCAGGAAATTGGTGGCTTGCGGCCAGATAGCACTGTTGAGATACACGCCGCGCTCGTCGCCTTTCTCCAGCGCAATATCCGCGCGGTGGTTCCACCAGGAATTGAGCACCATCATGGCGTTAAACAACACCGTACCCGCAATGCCGATGGTCGCTGCCAGCGCCACAGCCACTTCCGGGCCTTTATTGGAAAGAATGCCGAGTGCGATTGCCGGGAAAGCAACAAAGTTGAGATCCGCAGGCATCGAACCGCCGGGAGTGACCATCGCGATATACACGGCCTGAACCGCCACGCCGATGATAATCCCGGTTTGCACATCGCCGAGAATAAAACCTACCAGCATCCCTGAAACCAGTGGGCGGGTAATTAAATACCAGCCGCCGGTCAACCCCAGCAGCCATGGGCTGCTAAGTGCACCGAGGTAACAGAGAATGCCGATTAGAGCTGCTTCGAAAGCCATAAATGCACTCCTTTATTTGAGTTTTTGTCGAGCATCCTGCCAGCTGTAACTGCTGGCATCAGGTACCAGTCGAAATTCAATCTGATGCCCGCGCAGCAGCAGATAGTCGAACGCCGCTATCTCTTCGGGGTTCACAGATTGATTCGGGCCAATGGTGGTGGTGGTGGCTCGCGCGCTCATCGGGCCAACGTTGATTTTCTTATTGCTGTTTTGCAGGCTGATACCCGCTTCCTCAATGCGTTTTAGCGTTACCGGAGATTTACCAATCACAAAATAGTGCTTCTCACTGGCGATGATCTTTGGCAGTTTTTCAATCGCGGTGGCGGTATCAAACAGCCAGACTTTGGTGTCCTGCACAGCGCCTTTCATCACCGATGACAACAGCGGATCGGCGGCAACGGCATCATCAATGGCGACGATCCCATCGCACGGCAACTCTTTTGCCCAGCGGGTGATCAGCTGGCCGTGGATCACTCGATCGTCAATGCGCACAAAAGAAATACTCATCGTTGCCCCTTAGAAATCATCAGATTGTGTGGTTTCAGTCAGTTGCGCCTGAACCAGCGTGTCGTGTGTTTCTGCCAGTAAAACCTCTGCCGCCTGTGCGACATCGGTCAGGTCTTTTATTTCATCGCTCAGCAATACCATCGGGAAATTCACCCCGCCTAACACCGCCATAGGTGGCTGCGTTTGCGGGTCGAATGCATGATGGCAGGCGATATTCCACGGCGTGCCGCTTTGCAAATCGCATAACACCAGCACGCCGTCAGCACCTTTACCGGCCTGTTTCAGCACTTCGGCAAACTCATCGCCAAAACTATTGATGCCCTTGTTTTCCGTCAGCATTACGGGGAAAACATGCGGCAGTTCGCCGTAGACCATTTTGCCGCCAGCCAGTAATGCTTCGGCAAGCGAACCATGTGTTGCCAGAATCACGTTGATCATCTTGTTATCCTCTTACCCAGGCTTTCATGGTGGCGAGTTGTTGACCCGCAGCACAACCGTATGGGGAAATGCGATATTCGCCGACAGCCGCCGGCACAATGAAGGTTT
>Ga0207696_1000464_pt1 | contig 35158 bp, 29 predicted proteins | sample KBSS54metaG_FD_184403 | JGI IMG/M metagenome (GOLD analysis project Ga0207696, IMG submission 184403) | Switchgrass rhizosphere microbial communities from Kellogg Biological Station, Michigan, USA - KBS S5-4 metaG (SPAdes) (version 2) | ecosystem: Host-associated > Plants > Roots > Rhizosphere >...
TCACGGCTTCGGTGCTTTTTAAGCGGTCCTGGACACGCTTGTTAAATGCCAGGTAACTCGCTTCATCAAAGGCGTTATCGAGCGACAACATCGGCACTTCATGGCGAACTTGGGTAAATTCGCTTAAAGGTGCAGCCCCTACGCGCTGTGTCGGTGAATCGGGGGTAATGAGCTCAGGATGCGCTTCTTCAAGTGAGCGCAATTCCCCCATCAGGCGGTCGTATTCCGCATCAGGGATTTCTGGGTTATCAAGCACATGATAAAGGTATTCATGATGGCGAAGCGTGGTTCGCAGTTGAGTAATTTGTTGTTCGATTGTGTCCATATCGCACCATCAATATAAAAAACCCCCGACATGCGGGGGTTTAGGGATAAACATGTTCAGGATGGGTATCAGTGGGTTGCGTTTGCTTCAACCACTTCGCGGATACGATCCTGATATTCACGCATTTTTTGCGGCGTCATCATGCGACGTTGATCATCAAGCACAACACCACCGACTTCATCAGCAATATGCTGAGCAGACTGAAGCATCAGCTTAAAGTTCTGCGCCGGGTCGCCATAAGATGGTACCTGCATGAAGATTGTCACGCCAGGCGTTGCAAAATTCGTCATGCTTTCTGGGTCAAACGAACCTGGTTTAACCATATTAGCAAGGCTGAACAGAACCGGGCCGCTACCATCAGGACTCAGATGACGGTGGAAAATATTCATTTCGCCAAAAATAAAGCCCGCCTGCTGAATACTGTTTAACAGCACATCACCGTTAATCATACTGCCCGCATGAGCCGAGACATTAAGCACAATCACCGTTTCTTTACGACGTTCCGGTGGTTCTGGTGTCGGAGCCGGTTGAGCAACAGCCGGTTCAACCGCAGGTTCTACGTGCTGAACTGTTGGCTGTTGAATCGGAGCTTGCGGTGCCACTGGCGGTACAACAGGCTGTTGTAGCGCCGGTTGTGGGGCTTGATGGACCGCCGGCTGCACATGCTGTTGAGGTGCTGGCTGGTGATTAGTCGGTGCGACTGGCACTTCCTGACGCGGCATGACCGGTTCAGGCTGACGCACAGGCGAACTCTGACGTGGTTCAGCAGAAGCGTAAGGTGGCTCGTATTGGTGTTGAGGTGCTTGCGGCTGACGAGGCATTTCTGGCTCGCGAGTCACTGTTTCTGGCGCAGGAGTTACCCGACGCACACGCACCTCACCTACTCCATCATCTTGCTCATCGTCAGCCTCGTCGCCATCCGGCTCGTATTCGTCACGCTTAGACTTCATGCGCTTCAATGGACGATCACGAAAAACGGATGAACGTTCCTTACGACTCGTCCACAGACCGTGAACCAGTAAGGCTATTATGGCGATCGCGCCAACAATGATTAATATCAGACGCAAATCCTGCATCATTATATTCTCTGTTGTTCTAACACCTTGCCACCGCGGCAAACATTTACTCACTAAGAGTATTTGCCCATCTGCTCAAGTGCAAGTCCGCACAGAGTTTTCTCAGCATAAAGATGGACTGAAATCGACTTTTTGCTGTTTTTTCGACCATTTCCTAATAAGTTTTTCTGCTGACACTCAGTTATGATGGATATGCATGTCAAAGCAAAGCCCAAAAAGGAGTTCGTTCAGATTATGGTTTCACCATCAGGAAGCGTGCCACGCAGTGGCGTTTATTATTTTTCGCAGGGCTGGAAGTTGGTCCGTGAGCCTGGAATCAAACGTTTCGTGCTCATGCCGCTGTTGGTCAATATTTTACTGATGGGTGGCGCATTCTGGTGGCTATTTACACGCCTGGATGTGTGGGTTCCAACCCTACTTTCATACGTTCCAGACTGGTTGCAGTGGTTAAGCTATTTGATTTGGCCAGTGGCAGTGGTCTCTATCCTGTTGGTATTTGGTTATTTCTTCTCGACCATTGCGAACGTGATTGCCGCACCATTCAACGGATTGCTGGCAGAGCAACTTGAAGCGCGTCTGACAGGGAGCACCCCGCCAGATACCGGCGTGTTGGGCATCATGAAAGATGTCCCACGGATTATGAAACGCGAATGGCAGAAGCTGTCCTGGTATTTACCGCGTGCTTTGGTGCTGCTGGTGCTCTACTTCATACCGGGCATCGGCCAAACTGTTGCACCCGTTTTATGGTTCTTATTTAGCGCCTGGATGCTCGCTATCCAGTATTGCGACTATCCGTTTGATAACCATAAAGTGCCATTCAAGGAGATGCGCATTTCGTTGCGTGAGAAGAAAGGTATTAACATGCAGTTTGGTTCGCTGATCAGTCTGTTCACACTGATTCCTTTCCTGAACCTGGTCATCATGCCGGTTGCGGTCTGCGGCGCGACCGCGATGTGGGTGGATTGTTATCGCCCAAAACACGCCATGTGGAAGTAGTTTTTTCTGGAGCGGTTTCTACCGCTCCTTATTCCTTGTTATTCCTTCTTGCTACAGCTTATTACCCTTCTACATATAGATATACGATTTCTTTACTTCCGCATAACTTCTAAGCAGGTATGCTGAAGAGGTTTCCCAAATTTCATACAGTTAAAGGACAGGCTATGAGCAAGATCTATGAAGACAACTCTCTGACAATCGGTCATACGCCGCTGGTTCGCCTGAACCGTATCGGTAATGGACGCATCCTGGCAAAGGTAGAGTCCCGCAACCCGAGCTTTAGCGTCAAATGCCGTATCGGAGCCAATATGATTTGGGATGCCGAGAAACGCGGTGTACTCAAGCCGGGAGTCGAGTTAGTTGAGCCTACCAGTGGTAACACAGGTATCGCCCTGGCTTACGTTGCTGCAGCGCGTGGCTACAAGTTAACGCTAACCATGCCTGAAACCATGAGTATTGAACGTCGTAAACTGTTGAAAGCACTTGGCGCTAATCTGGTACTAACTGAAGGCGCGAAAGGCATGAAAGGTGCAATTCAGAAAGCTGAAGAAATCGTTGCCAGCGATCCAGAAAAATTCCTGTTGTTGCAGCAGTTCAGTAACCCGGCCAACCCAGAAATCCACGAAAAAACCACAGGCCCAGAAATCTGGGAAGATACTGACGGCGAAGTCGATGTCTTCATTGCCGGTGTTGGTACTGGCGGTACGCTGACCGGCGTGAGCCGCTATATCAAAAACACCAAAGGCAAAACGGATCTGATAAGCGTGGCCGTTGAGCCAACGGATTCTCCAGTCATTGCTCAGGCGTTAGCAGGTGAAGAAATCAAACCTGGGCCGCACAAAATTCAGGGCATCGGTGCAGGCTTCATTCCTGGCAACCTCGACCTCAAACTGATCGACAAAGTTATCGCCATCACTAACGACGAAGCTATTTCTACTGCGCGCCGTCTGATGGAAGAAGAAGGCATACTTGCTGGGATTTCATCCGGTGCGGCAGTGGCTGCAGCATTAAAACTTCAGGAAGATGAAGCATTTACCAATAAAAATATTGTGGTTATACTGCCATCCTCCGGGGAGCGTTATCTGAGTACCGCCCTGTTTGCCGATCTTTTCACTGAAAAAGAACTGCAACAGTGATGCCAACCAGGTAGGTTTGAGTAAAAAAGCACCCAAATGGGTGCTTTTTTGTGGCGTCCGTCAAACTTTTAGCTACCCTGGCATTGCGTCACCCTTTCAGGTCTGGTATCTATCCAGCAAATTATTTTGATGCGCGAAATTAATCGAAGTGTGAGATACGTCTGCTGAATCGATTTATCGATTTGGTGCAAAATCACATTTCACGGCATAATGATTAATGACGAGCGAGCCGCGAAGCGCATGGTAAATGTCAGAGCACATTTCGTGGTTCCCGAAAGCATCCTGTGTCGCGTAAAGTCTTCAGTTAACGTCGACGCTAACTATACAGGCTAAAGTTTTGCCACCAGGCTAGACTTTAGTTCCACAACACAAAACCTATAAGTTGGGGAAATACAATGTTCCAGCAAGAAGTTACCATTACCGCTCCAAACGGTCTGCATACCCGCCCTGCTGCTCAGTTTGTTAAAGAAGCTAAAGGCTTCACTTCTGAGATCACTGTGACCTCCAACGGCAAAAGCGCAAGCGCCAAAAGCCTGTTCAAACTGCAAACTCTGGGCCTGACTCAAGGGACTGTAGTGACCATCTCCGCTGAAGGTGAAGATGATCAGAAAGCAGTTGAGCATCTGGTAAAACTGATGGCTGAACTCGAGTAAGTTCTGGGTTCTTCGTAAATATCAGTCACAAGTAAGGTAGGGTTATGATTTCAGGCATTTTAGCATCCCCGGGTATCGCTTTCGGCAAGGCACTTTTGCTGAAGGAAGATGAAATTGTCATCGACCGGAAGAAAATTTCTGCCGACAAAGTTGCGCAGGAAGTTGAACGTTTCTTAAGCGGGCGCGCGAAAGCGTCAGCACAGCTGGAAACGATCAAAATTAAAGCTGGCGAGACCTTCGGTGAAGAAAAGGAAGCTATCTTCGAAGGGCACATTATGTTGCTGGAAGACGAAGAGCTTGAGCAGGAAATCATAGCCCTTATCAAAGATAAATTAGTGACTGCTGATGCAGCGGCTCACGAAATTATCGAAGGCCAGGCGGTCGCGCTGGAAGAGCTAGACGATGAATACCTGAAAGAACGTGCGGCTGACGTACGCGACATCGGTAAGCGTCTGCTGCGCAATATCCTCGGTCTGGCAATTATCGACCTTAGCTCTATTCAGGATGAAGTTATCCTGGTGGCTAAAGATTTGACTCCGTCTGAAACTGCACAGCTGAACCTGCAAAAGGTGCTGGGTTTCATCACCGATATCGGCGGCCGTACTTCCCATACCTCCATCATGGCGCGTTCTCTTGAACTGCCAGCGATCGTCGGTACCGGTAGCGTGACCAGCCAGGTGAAGAACGGCGATTACCTGATCCTCGATGCTGTTAACAATAAAGTTTACGTTAACCCAACCAACGACGAGATCGAAGCCCTGCGCGCTGTACAGCAGCAAGAAGCTTCTGAGAAAGCTGAACTGGCAAAACTGAAAGACCTGCCAGCAATCACTCTCGATGGTCATCAGGTAGAAGTATGCGCAAACATCGGTACTGTTCGTGATGTCGACGGTGCTGAGCGCAATGGTGCAGAAGGTGTAGGTCTGTATCGTACAGAATTCCTGTTCATGGACCGTGATTCACTGCCAACTGAAGATGAGCAGTTCGCGGCGTACAAAGCTGTTGCTGAAGCCTGTGGCTCGCAAGCAGTTATCGTACGTACCATGGATATCGGTGGCGACAAAGAGCTGCCGTACATGAACTTCCCGAAAGAAGAAAACCCGTTCCTGGGCTGGCGTGCTGTGCGTATCGCAATGGATCGTAAAGAGATCCTGCATGACCAGGTACGCGCTATCCTGCGTGCTTCCGCTTTCGGTAAATTGCGTATCATGTTCCCAATGATTATCTCTGTTGAAGAAGTGCGTGCACTGAAAGCTGAGATTGAAATCATGAAGGCGCAGCTGCGTGAAGAAGGCAAAGCGTTTGACGAAACTATTGAAGTCGGTGTGATGGTTGAGACTCCGGCTGCGGCCACGATTGCTCGCCATCTGGCAAAAGAAGTCGACTTCTTTAGTATCGGTACCAATGATTTAACTCAGTACACCCTGGCAGTTGACCGTGGTAATGATATGATTTCACATCTTTACCAGCCAATGTCACCGTCCGTACTGACTCTGATTAAGCAAGTTATTGATGCTTCTCATGCAGAAGGTAAATGGACCGGTATGTGTGGTGAGCTTGCAGGCGACGAACGTGCTACACTTCTGTTGCTGGGTATGGGTCTGGACGAATTTAGTATGAGTGCCATTTCTATCCCGCGCATTAAGAAGATTATTCGTAACACGAACTTCGAAGATGCGAAGGTGTTAGCAGAGCAAGCTCTTGCTCAACCGACAACGGACGAGTTAATGATGCTGGTTAACAAGTTCATTGAAGAAAAAACAATCTGCTAATCCACCGGATGCGGCCCAATTTACTGCTTAGGAGAAGATCATGGGTTTGTTTGATAAACTGAAATCTCTGGTTTCTGATGATAAAAAAGACACCGGAACCATTGAGATTGTTGCCCCACTTTCTGGCGAAATCGTCAATATTGAAGATGTTCCAGATGTGGTGTTCGCCGAGAAGATCGTTGGTGATGGCATTGCAATTAAACCGACTGGCAACAAAATGGTTGCTCCGGTTGACGGCACCATCGGTAAAATCTTCGAAACTAACCATGCTTTCTCTATCGAATCCGATAGCGGCATTGAGCTGTTCGTTCACTTCGGTATCGATACTGTTGAACTGAAAGGCGAAGGCTTCAAGCGTATCGCAGAAGAAGGCCAGCGTGTTAAGAAAGGCGACGTAGTTATCGAGTTCGATTTGGCCCTGCTGGAAGAGAAAGCGAAGTCTACCCTGACTCCAGTTGTTATCTCCAACATGGACGAAATCAAAGAGCTGATCAAACTGACTGGTAGCGTGACTGTGGGCGAAACCCCGGTAATCCGCATCAAGAAGTAATTATTAGATACAGGATTAACCGTCCTGTATTTAAAGAAAAAAACCGGGAATGTCAGCATTCCCGGTTTTTTTTCGTCTGTCGCTAATTCGATTCTATGCGCGCAGATATTCGACTGTGTAATTCCCCGATCCTACGTTGGCAACCCCGCTGGTTCCCTGCTGTTTGAAGTCCACGTCCTGAGCTGAAAGCAGTTCTCCCAGGCTCGAAAGTTTGATGGTGGCATGCGTGTTATGCGGCACCGTAACATTTAGCGTCACTCTTTCATCCAGTACCTTCCAGCCAACCGCAATTTCGCCGTAAATAGACTGATAAGTCGCATCAACAAAAGACAAACCACCACCGATAGTCGGCTCGATAATCACATGCTTAAAGCCCGGCTCATCGACGTCAGCCTCAATCCCCGCTACAGAGCGATATAGCCACTCCCCCACCGCGCCATACGCGTAATGGTTAAACGAGTTCATATCTGCGCTCCACATTGTGCCATCGGGTTTCAGGCCATCCCAGTGCTCCCAAATGGTCGTCGCCCCAGCTTTTACTTGATATAACCAGGAAGGGAAATCCTCTTTTAGCAACAGCTCCCACGCCTCTTTTTCTCGCCCATTCTGGCTTAGTGCATGGCAAAAATAAGGTGTCCCGACAAAACCCGTCACCAAATGCCCATCATGTTCACGCAGCAGTTCAACCAGCGTATTCACCGTGCGTTCGCGGAACGGTTCCGGCACCAGGTTAAAATAGAGCGCCAGAATATGCGCAGTCTGGGTTCTCGCCGCCAGCCTGCCTGATGGCGTGAAAAATTCATCCTGAAAACGCTGGACGATTTGCTGGTGCAAGGCACTGTAGCACTCAAAATCTTCTGTTCGATTCAACGCTTTGGCAGCCCGGCTGAATAACTCGGTGGAATGGGCAAAATAGGCCGTGCAGACAAGATCCGTCGGCGTCGCGCCAAAATAGCTCCCTTCTTTGGCATCCAGCGCCACCCAATCGCCAAATTGCAATTTATAGCGCCATATCAGGTTCTCTGAATGAGTAAGCATGAAATCCACCCAGCCTTTCATGCTCTGATACTGGTTTTCCAGAATCCGCGTATCGCCGTACATCAGGTACATCGTCCACGGATTAATCACCGCAGCATCCGCCCATGCCGCCGCAGAGTGAGTCCCACCTTCGGCCAGGTTGATATCATTCGCGCAATGCCCGGTAAGAATATCAGGCACCACATGCGGCACGCCGCCTTCCGGCGTCTGGTCATGTCTCAGATCCCTGAGCCATTTAGCGAAGAAATTACGCGTGTGCATCAGATAGCTGGCAGTACGGCAAAATATCTGCGCATCACCGGTCCACCCCAGCCGTTCATCACGCTGCGGGCAGTCGGTTGGGACATCAACAAAATTGCCTTTTAATCCCCACAAAATATTGTGGTGTAGCTGGTTTAAGTCTTCATTTGAGCAGTTGAAATGCCCGGTATGTGCCATGTCAGAATGGAGTACCAGCGCTCTGAAATTCTCAGGCAATATCTTGCCAGGGTAGCTTTCGACTTTAACGTAACGGAACCCCTGGTAAGTAAACTGAGGATGATAGACCTCCTCCGCATCGCCTTTTAACACATACTCCACGCGCTGTTTCGCAGAACGCAGATTATCCAGATAGACATTGCCCTCAGCATCCAATGTCTCGAAATGGCGCAAGATAACTTTGTCACCGAGCTTGCCACTCACTTTAAATTCGACCCAGCCACTGAGATTTTGCCCAAAGTCGATAACCGTATCGCCTTGCGCAGTAGTGATAATGGCAACCGGCTCAAGTGCAGATATTTTTTCCACCTTGCAGGCACTCTGCGCGGTAAGCACTTTTTTATCATAAGGAATAAGGCTGACAGGCCGCCAGTAAGAGGCATCATAACCGGTATTATTCCAGCCTTCCCGCTCAAGGCTTGCGTCGCAAATTTCACCGTCATAGATTTCCGAGAACAGAATTGGTGAATCTTCCCCATGCCAGGAATCATCCGTCACAACAATCTGCTGGGTTCCATCCTGGTAGTGAATGACTAACTGGCAGATCAGTGCGGTTTGTTCACCATAATAATTTCTGTCACGGGTAAAACCCATATCGCCTTTAAACCAGCCCGCCGCTAGCTCCGCGCCAATAACGTTATCGTCACGCTGGAGTTGCTCACTCAAATCATAAGTTTGATAAAGCAGATGGTGATGATAGCTAGTCCAGCCTGGCGTCAGCACATCATCACCGACTTTTTGACCATTGAGATAGAACTGATAAAGCCCTAATGCGGAGACATGTAAATAAGCAGAAGCAACTGCACTGCCTTTATTGAGTGAAAATGGTTTTCTCACTAATGTGACTTTAGAATTATCTTTATCAGCGGAATTCTCAGCAGAAATAAAATCACCTGACCACGGGGTATCCATCATCCCGGTAATAAACTCAGCGACTGCACTCCACGGGCTTTCCTCTCCGTGGTTATCGTTAATTCTCACCCGTACAAAATAACGCGTTGAAGGATGCAGCAAAATGTCATTAATATTAACATTCGCCGAAGCATCACTATTTATCAATCCACTATCAAATAAAATAACGTCGAAATATTTATCATGACTAACCTGTAACTGATAGCAAATTTGCTTAACACTCTGTTGATCACTGGCAATTTCCCAACCGATAACCGGAAAGTTATCGACTCCCGATAAAGACAATTCATAGTCAAGCGTGATCTTTTTTACTGATAGCATAATGATATGCTCCTTAGATTACTGAATATTTATACGAGATAATTATTTTGTCTGAATGGCCTCTACGGGCAAGGTCGATGCTGTAATCTGTTTTTCGGTAATCATTTCTCCTTCGCTGGAGAATTCATTACGTTGTTGGCGATGGAAACACAACCAGCCTATAAACATGCCTAATGCAACAATCGAAGTCAGAATGGTGTACAACGCCACCGGTCCGGCATCGAGTAATACCGGTGTGACAAAAGCTAATAAAGCACATGATAAACGAGCGACACCCACAATCGCGCCCTGCGCCGTTGAACGTAACATGGTCGGGAATGACTCTTGCGACCATACTTTCATAATTCCTTCAAAAGCCATACCGCTACCGGTAGCCGTAAATAAAAGGAAGCAGAACCATGATAACTGAGAGAAATTAAGCAACACCGGCATCAAGAAACCACCGGCAAAAAAGAATGCGCCAATAATAAACACCAGCATCCTTTTTGAGGTATCGACCATCTTCATAAATAACAAACCGGACAACACGCCCACCGGCATTAACAACAGGTTCCAGAGAGAATTTTCTTCAACCGTAATACCAACCACATTCACCGCGACATAAGTCCCGAATTGCCCACCGGTATTTGCCGCCAGATTGACCAGCGTATAAAAAAAGCATAATGCGACAAACGGCCATAAGTACTTCCCATGCAGCAAATCTTTAAACGATGACTTTTGTGCGCGAACGGTTGTCGCACCTCGACGGTTCTCATCACGAGCAACCAGCCACATCGGTGATTCAGGAATAGTCCAACGCAACAGCAGTAATACGGCGGCGACAATACCGACATGGAGATACATAATTTGTGCCCCCAATTGTCCCCAGCCCCCAACAACGGCTGAAACCCCCATCGTAGTACTGATGCCCACCAGCCAAAGAAGATTGGATAAGCCGATTATCTTGCCGCGGTTGTTATCGTTGGCAGCCTCTGCAATGGTTGCTAAAGAAACCGGTAAATCGGCACCTGTCGCCAGACCAACAAACATTGTCCCAGCCAGCAACACGACAAAGACTTCACCGAATGCCAACATCAGCGACCCCAGAACAATCATTGCCATGGTGGCAATAAACACTTTGCGCCTGCCAAGGCGATCCCCCAGCCTGCCACCTAAAAATGCCCCGATAGCAATGCATAGCGTTAACACGCCTGAAAGGACACCGATATCAGCAGAAGTAATACCAATAGCCTTCTGATAAATAACTAAAGCGGTACCATTGGAAACTATAGCGGCCGAGTCGATATAAGAAGCCATCCCTGAAACCACCCCAACATACCAGGGGTTAGTTACTTTCAATTTGCCCATATTATTTACTCCATTAAATTATGACTTACATCATGTGTTACTTCTTCCCATGAAAATAAAAACACATTCGTATAAAGGATTAATACAATGATATTTATGACTCTGCTATTGAAAAACTTAGATGTCTTTCTTGTGTAGGGGTGCGGGAAAATCTCTTCTTATAAACATCAGTCAATCGAGAGGCATTAACATATCCACAAAATAAGGCAACATCTCTTATTGGCCAGTCAGTCGTGCGTAACAGTTCCTGAGCTTTTAACAGGCAACAAATTTGCTGAAATTTCTCAGGCGTGGTACCTGTGATCTGTTTAAAAAAACGAAACATCGTGCGTTTAGCCATGCCACACTCATCACATAGATTGCTCCAGTTAATGTTCTTCGCGTAATTTTGCCGCACATAATTAATAATTTTTTGTCCGCTATTCTCTATGCTTCGATTTCTTTCACCTTTGCGCGCAATGCAACGGCACAACAAAGAAATTATTTCCAGAATAACCGCCTCTGTTGTCGAGAAGTAAATCGCATCAAAAGGATCATCACGCCTCGCCGTGACCCCATCGGTTAACAATACGATTTTATCCAGTTCACTTTCGGTTAAAGAGAGAAACTCTCTCGATGGAGGACGGATACTTTCCCTTACCACATCAAGCAATACATCAATATTATGTATAAAACTAAAATGCCGGTCTTTATGAAACAGAAGATTAATCAAAGAAAGATTATTGGTCGACTCGTAGTAGTGCGTGTCATTTGCAGAAACAAAAAAGAAGTCTCCCGCATAAACCAACTCCACCTGATCATTAATAATATGAAAACCACTACCACCGCGAACAATAACCAGCTCATCAAAATCATGACCATGAACATCCGCCACCTCCTGATTATTCAACATGAATAAACAGAAAGCGTGTGCCTGTGAGAGAAAAAAGTCCTCTGGTTGTTTAATTTCCATCTATTCACCTGCCAATTATTTATTACATCGTGGTGATAGAGATATTAGAGCTTAATATTAATGACAAGTCATTATAGTGAAATGGCACTACAGCGTAAGTCGCCGTGACATTACTATCATTTTTGCCGATTAACTCAGCATCGGGAGGATAACTGCGAGGGGAAAAGGTTTTGCAGAGCGTTATCTACAAAACCATTTTGAACTTAGATGCCGGAACCTTGCGAATAACTCTCTTCGCCAAAAACGCCGGTTGATAAATAGCGGTCGCCGCGATCGCAGATAATTGCCACCACCACAGAACCAGGGTTTGCCTGCGCTACACGCATCGCGCCAGCAACTGCACCGCCAGAACTCACACCGCAGAAAATCCCCTCTTCACGCGCAAGTTTTCGCATGGTTCGCTCGGCTTCGACTTGTGACATATCCATCACCTCATCAACCAGGCTGGGATTGAAAATCTTCGGTAGCCACTCTTCAGGCCAGCGGCGGATCCCCGGAATGCTGCTGCCATCTTCCGGCTGGAGGCCAACAATTTTGACCGGTTTTTCTTGCTCACGCATAAACTGGCTGACGCCGGTTACCGTACCAGTGGTTCCCATGCTGGAAACGAAGTGTGTGATTCGCCCTTGCGTCTGGTTCCAGATTTCTGGCCCGGTGGTGCTGTAGTGCGCATAAGGATTATCGGGATTATTGAACTGGTCGAGAACTTTGCCCTCACCACGCTCATCCATCAAACGCGCCAGTTCGCGCGCGCCTTCCATGCCCTGCTCTTTGGTCACCAGAATCAACTCGGCACCATAAGCCTGCATCGCCGCTTTGCGTTCCATACTCATGTTGTCCGGCATCAACAGTTTCATGCGGTAGCCTTTCAGGGCAGCAATCATCGCCAGCGCAATTCCGGTATTCCCGCTTGTCGCTTCTATGAGCGTATCTCCAGGCGCGATTTCACCGCGAGCTTCAGCGCGCACAATCATCGAGAGTGCCGCCCGGTCTTTTACCGAACCTGCCGGATTATTGCCTTCAAGCTTGACCCAAATTTCACTGCCATTATCAAGGCCAGTGCGTTGTAATTTAACCAGAGGCGTATTGCCAATTGTGCTTTCTAAGGTGTTCACTTGCCTGTCCAAAAAATAAGAAAAGCGGCCACGTGGGCCGCCTTTGCGTGTCGTGTTGTGCGGTAAACTTATCAGGCAGTCTGCGCCAGGTCTACCTGGTCATTAAAAACGCGCTGGATTCGATTCTTCCCTTCATACAAACGTGCATGTTGCAGGCCAACGAACAGACGTTCGCCGCGCACCGGAACATGGTTTTCACGCAAAACCACGGTTAACGGTTCGTCGTACCAGCCCAGTGGCTGAACCACCAACTGCATGTAATGCCCACGCGGGCTGATTTCCAGCACCTGCACCGGCAGCGGTGAATCCAGATTAGTACGGCGGCTAACGTCTACTTCCCACGGGCGTAAGAACAAATCCACCGCACCCTGATAAGCAGGCGTAAATCCAAGCGGCCAGCGGTGCGCACCAACATGGAACTGGCTGCCGCGAATGGTGCCTTTCATGCGATTCACTTCACCGAGGAATTCCAGCACGAAGCGAGTCGCAGGTTCACGCCATACCGCTTCCGGTGTATCAACCTGTTCGATATTCCCCTGGCTCATCACTACCACGCGATCGGCGACTTCCATCGCTTCTTCCTGATCGTGGGTGACGAAGACGCTGGTGAATTTCAGCTCTTCATGCAACTGGCGCAACCAGCGGCGTAACTCTTTACGCACCTGCGCATCCAGCGCGCCAAACGGCTCATCAAGCAGCAGAATTTGCGGTTCAACCGCCAGCGCACGCGCCAGTGCCACACGCTGTTTCTGCCCACCGGAAAGCTGTGCCGGGAAACGATCCGCCAGATGGGCTAACTGCACCATTTCCAGCAAACGCGTCACTTTCTGTTTGATAACCGCGGCTGAAGGACGCTCACGGCGTGGCAAAACCGTCAGACCAAAAGCGATGTTGTCGAACACGTTCATGTGGCGAAACAGCGCGTAATGCTGGAAGACAAAGCCCACTTTACGCTCACGCGCATGAATGCGGCTCACATCGGTGCCATGGAAACTAATGCGCCCGCTGTTCTGGTGCTCAAGCCCGGCGATAATACGCAGCAGCGTGGTTTTACCGGAGCCAGACGGCCCCAACAGCGCTACCATTTGACCCGAAGGGATATCAAGCGTGATATCGTTCAGCACCTGGGTGCGACCAAAAGATTTCTTAATATTGGTAATATCAATGCTCATGATTCCCCTCCTGTTGCAGGCGTTTTTCCTGGCTATTCAAACGCCACTGCACCGCACTCTTTAAGAACAACGTAACGATAGCCATCAGGGTCAATAACGCGGCGGCAGTAAACGAGCCGACGGTGTTGTAATCCTGCTGTAGCAATTCAATCTGTAACGGCAGCGAGAAAGTCTCACCACGAATAGAACCGGAAACCACCGACACGGCACCAAACTCGCCAATGGCGCGGGCGTTGGTTAACACCACGCCGTAAAGTAGCGCCCAGCGGATATTCGGTAACGTGACGCGGCGGAACATTTGCCAACCGGATGCGCCAAGCAAAATAGCCGCTTCATCTTCCTGGCTGCCCTGGCTTAACATCACCGGCACCAGTTCACGCACCACAAACGGGCAAGTGACAAAAATCGTCACCAATACCATGCCCGGCCAGGCGAACATAATCTGAATATTATGCGCATCCATAAAGCCAGCAAGCGGGCCGTTGGAGCCGTAAAACAGCAGATAAATCAGGCCTGCGACAACAGGCGAAACCGCAAATGGAATATCCAGCAGCGTCAGTAATAACTGGCGGCCAGGGAAATCAAAACGCGTCACCAGCCAGGCCAGCAAAATACCGAACACCAGATTCACCGGCACGGTAATCAACGCAATCATCACCGTCAGCCAGATGGCGTGTAGCATGTCCGGGTCAACAATATTTTGCAGCGCAGGCATCAACCCTTTCGAGAAAGCCTGCGCAAAAATAGACGCCACCGGCACCACCAGCAGTAAAAACGAAATCAGTACGCCGAGACCAATCAGCGTCCATTTTCCCCAGTTAAAACCGGTGCGGCGATAGCTTTTCAATTCAGTTACGTCCGTCATCAGTGACCTACCACGCGCCGACCAAAGCGACTTTGCAACGTGTTAATGGTGAACAGCAACAGCAGTGAAGCGGCCAGAATCACCGAAGCAATCGCGCTGGCTGCCGGGTAATCGAACTCCTGCAAACGCACGAAAATCATCAGCGATGTCACTTCGGTTTTCCAGGCGATGTTACCGGCGATGAAAATAACCGCGCCGAATTCGCCAAGGCTGCGCGTGAACGACAGCGCAACACCCGCCATCAGCGCCGGTGAAAGCTCGGGTAAAATCACGCGACGGAAACTCTGCCAGCGCGTTGCGCCCAGGGTTTCAGCCGCTTCTTCATATTCAGGCCCCAGTTCTTCAAGCACCGGCTGTATGGTACGGACCACAAACGGGATACTGGTAAACGCCATCGCAACGGCAATGCCCAGCCAGGTATAAGTCACTTTAATGCCGAACTGCGCCAGCCATTCGCCGTACCAGCCATTGACCGAAAACAGCCCCGCAAGGGTTAAACCCGCCACCGCCGTTGGCAAGGCAAACGGCAAATCCATTAACGCATCCAGCAGGCTGCGGCCTGGAAACTGGTAGCGCGTTAAAATCCACGCCATCAGCATGCCGAAGAAACCGTTGAAGATGGAAGCCACGCCCGCTGACAGCAGCGTCACTTTATAAGCGGCAACCACCTGCGGGTTGGTAATCACTTCCCAATACTGCGCCAGCGTCATCTCAGAGAGTTGCATTACCAGCGCGCTGAGCGGCAGCAGTAAAATCAGGCAAACGAACAGCAAACTGGTGCCGAGACTTAAGGTAAAGCCTGGCAGCACCCGTTTGGAGGCAACAGCAAACATTACTCACGCCCCTTTCCGAGCAGCTTGTCGAACTCACCGCCGCTGGCAAAATGGGTTTTCATCGCTTCAGGCCAGCCGCCGAATTCATCTTCCACGCGGAACAGCTCGGTCTGCGGGAATTTATCTTTCAGCTTCGCCATCACTTCCGGGTTATTCACGCGGTAGTAATAATCCGTGATGATGATTTGCGCCGCCGGGCTGTACAAGAAGTTCAGATACTCTTTGGCGGCTTTTTCAGTGCCGTTGGCTTTAACGTTTTTATCCACCCACGCCACCGGGAATTCAGCCAGAATATTGACCTTTGGGACGATCACTTCGTAGCCGTCTTTTTCGTATTGCTTACTGATGTTATTCACTTCAGATTCAAAGCTAATCAGCACGTCACCCAAACCACGTTCAACAAAAGTGGTGGTTGCGCCACGGCCGCCGGTATCAAACACTTCAACGTTTTTCAGGAACTGCGTCATGTACTGTTCGGTTTTGGCTTTATCGCCACCGTCAGCTTTGTTCGCCGCACCCCATGCACCTAACCAGGTGTAACGCGCGTTACCGGAAGTTTTTGGATTAGGGAAAATCAGCTTCACGTCCGGGCGAACCAAATCGCTCCAGTCGTGGATGTTTTTTGGGTTACCTTTGCGCACCAGGAATGCCATGGTGGAGTAGAAAGGCGAGCTGTTGTTTGGCAAACGGGTCTGCCAGTCGGCTGGGATCAGGTTGCCTTTGTCATGCAGGATCTGCACATCTGAAACCTGGTTATAAGTTACAACGTCTGCTTTTAAACCCTGCAAAATCGCCAGCGCCTGTTTTGATGACCCGGCATGAGATTGTTTAATCACCAGCTTGTCACCGCTATTTTCCTGCGCCCACTGTTTTTCGAAGGCCGGATTCAGCGCGGCAAACAGCTCGCGAGACACATCATAAGAGCTGTTCAGCAGTTCTGTAGCATGGGCTGAACCTGCCAATAATGCAGAAACAACAAGCGCACTCCAGAGTTTTTTCACAGATGTATTGGCCATTGGGCACCCTTATAATTGTGGTAACGGTCATGCTTTATGGTTACCAGTGTATTTATAACGAGTGTCAAAGCTGTAACGGTTTTATATATCGTTTGGTGATTTGCAATAAGAAAGGGGTATAAGGTTTTTTTGCGGGGATTTGTCGGGCGTCGCGAACGCTAACCCGACGGGTTGTAAGGTGGATAAGCGCAAGCACCATCCACCATTTAATTCTACAGGTTCAATAACTTATCCAATGACGGTGCGAAGTAATAACCACCGGTCACTGGTCGGGTGAAACGCAACATGTCGTCACGCTTGCCGTCGGTTTCGCCAAACATGCTCAGCAATTGCTGCTCGATGTTATGCAAACGCGCGCAATAAGCGATGAAGTACAGGCCGTGAGCGCCGCTGGCGGTGCCGTATGGCAGGCTCTGGCGCACAATCTTCAGACCTTTACCGTTTTCTTTTAAATCGACACGGGTCAGATGCGACGTGACCGGGCGTTCGTCACCATCAATCTCTTCATTGGCTTCTTTGGTACGGCCAATGACCATTTCCTGGTCACTAATGCTCATGCGGTTGAGCTGCTTGAGATTGTGTTCCCAACGCTGCACCATCACATAACTGCCGCCGGCATCAATGCCATCGTTAATTACCGCGACTTCACGGCGCGTCTCTTCGCCCTGCGGGTTTTCAGTACCATCAACGAAACCACTGAGATCGCGTTCTTCAATCCAACGGAAGCCGTGGATCTCTTCTTCAATTTTCAGCGCGTCGCCAAATGCCGCCAGTGCCGCTTGCGCCACAGAGAAATTCACATCGTGGCGTAAAGAAAGAATGTGGATCATCACATCGTGCTGGGTCGCTGGTGCCAGGCCTTTGCCTAACGGCGTGAAGTTTTTCAGCTCGCTTGCACCCACGCCGCCACTTAAATCGCGCCACAGGTCATGACCAAATGCCACTACCGCGCCTAAATTGGCTTCCGGGAATTTATCCTGCAAAGCACTCAGTGACTGATTGAAGGTTTTGCAGCCCTGACGAATGGCATCGAAATCGCCCTGAAAACTCGCTTCCAGCCAAACAGCGGCGCGACAATGTTCTGGCAGAATGCCAGTTTGAACACGAGACATGAATCCTCCTAAATGAACACGCCACTCTACGTGGCGTTTATTCCCTGATGATACCCAATCGCGGCGGCGCCTTCTTGAGAAGACGCAAACCCAGGGTTAATTTTTATCGACGCCAGATAATTTTACTGATTTTCCAGTTTTTGAGCGTGTCGTCAGATGGCATCAACTCCGGCGCACCATGCCATTCGCCGCTAAACAGATAGCTAATATGCTGGCTGTTAGGTGCTTTGCACTCAACGCCATCGCTGTCGTCACCGGTCGCTTTGACACACGAACCAAATGCTTTGTCATAAAGAGTGCTAAAGGTGGTGCCAATTTTAACGCCACTATCGGTTTCAATATCGCTATCCAGCACATCGACACGACTGACCGTACCTTTTTCGCCGTTAACGACAACCATCACCGTTCTGTCAGTCATGGCTTCATAGAAGCGCACAATCTCGCCGTTATCGGTTTTCATGCCGCTGCGCAAACGGTAGTTATCGTTCAATGCACTGCTAACGGCTTTTTCATCCATTGGTGTGCTGGCAGTGATTTCACCCACACCTTGCTCACTCACTTCAAGCGACGAACCGAACCAGTTCATTGGATTTGCCGCAGACCAGTTGACCGAAGACAGCGTCGAGCACCCACTTAAAACCAGTGGCAATCCTATTAGCATCAGGCGCAGTGTTTTCATCAGAAATTCCTTTATTAAGCATGGGGACGCGTTTTGGAGTACAAACTTTCCCAAAAGTGCCAGGTTAATCACGGCTAAGGGTGAAGTAATCGCGTAAACGTTGGCTGCTACACAGCCACCACAAGGCAAAGATATCGGCTATCAGCAGCGATAAAGTCACAGCGGTTAACTCTTCGCCTTGCCATAAAAGCAGCAGTTGCCAGGCCAGAACGATACCCTGCGCGGCAACTAAAACCCAGCGCCAAATCGCCCATAACCGAGGGTACAAATGGCGACGGCCGCTAATCATGAATGCCAGCGCGGCGGGGATACCGGGCAATAATCCAAACCAAAAAGTATCGCGGTCAGGATAGAACACACTGAGGATGGCATCGCCCTGCTGGCGGGACGCCGCTGCAAGCACCAACACAAACCAGGTTCGTGCCTGCAGCAGGAGAATACACCAAAACAAAATGGGTGTTTTCAGATTACCGTGAGTATCGTAATCCGACGGTGGATACAGCTCAGGCATTAATATTCCTGGTCTTCAATCAGCCGTTTGCCGAGTAGCATCACATCCTGCTGCTCGTACTCGAGCCGCTCATACATGCCAATCACCAGGTCGTTTTCTTCACGCACCATGATTTGAATTTTTGGGCAACCGCGGGCAATCAGCTTTTTTTCCAGCCGACTGAGCAGCGCATTGGCGATGCCGCGACCACGAAATTCTGGGTGCACGCCGAGGTAATAAGCGGAGCCACGGTGGCCGTCATAGCCGCCCATTAATGAGCCAACTACTTCGCCACCCACTTCCGCGACTAAGAACAGATCCGCGTCATGATTAAGTTTGCGCTCAATATCCATTTCAGGATCGTTCCACGGACGCAGTAAGTCGCAACGTTCCCAAAGCGTAATGACTTCTTCGAAATCATCCTGGCGAAAAACACGTATTTCCATGGGATCAGCCACCTGAAAGTCTAAAAGCCTGATTATGGCTTTAAGTTTCCGTTTAGCCAATAAGCAGCGAAAAAATGGCATACTAGCCACTCATTCATTTTTCGAAATAAAAATTCCGGAAAATGCTTGTCGTTTACCCTTTGCCGATACGCTATAAATGCCTATCAGCAATTTTGAAGATAAAAAAACTCGCCGTATGAGCAAAATTAAATCACTGACGCATTTGACTACTCGCCGCCAGCTACTGCTGACTGGTTTGGCTGCCTTAACCTTAACAGGCGTAAATAAGGCTTTGGCCAGTTCCGAAGCTAAACCCCTTAAAACCACCACTAACCACAGCAAACCGACGAAAAAATCTGGCGCTCGCCGGGTGGTGATGCTCGACCCAGGTCACGGCGGTATTGATACCGGCGCGATTGGTCATAATGGTTCCAAAGAGAAACATGTGGTACTGGCCATTGCTAAAAATGTGAGAAACATTTTAAAAAGTAATGGGATAGAGGCCAAACTCACACGTACCAGCGATGAATTTATTCCGCTATACGATCGCGTTGAAATCGCCCATAAACACGGTGCCGATCTCTTTATGTCGATTCATGCCGATGGATTTACCAACCCATCCGCAGCCGGTGCGTCGGTGTTTGCCCTTTCCAATCGTGGCGCCAGTAGTGCGATGGCAAAATACCTTTCTGATAAAGAAAACGCCGCCGATGACGTCGCGGGCAGCAAAGTGAAACACAAAGATCAGTATTTACAGCAGGTTCTGTTCGATTTGGTTCAAACCGATACCATCAAAAACAGCCTGACACTCGGCTCACATATCCTCAAACAGATAAAGCCAGTGCACAAACTGCACAGCCGTAATACGGAACAAGCGGCGTTTGTGGTCCTGAAATCACCGTCGATCCCGTCAGTACTGGTCGAAACCTCCTTCATCACTAATCCCGGTGAAGAGAAACTGCTTGGCACGACCGCGTTCCGCCAAAAAATTGCTAATGCCATTGCCTCTGGCGTCATTAGCTACTTCCATTGGTTTGATAACCAAAAAGCTCACAGCAAAAAACGTTGATGCCTATGAACACGCCTGATATTCATGCCGTAAAACAATTCCTGCTGCAATTGCAGGACACCATCTGCCAACAACTCAGCGCCGTTGATGGTGCCTCATTTGAAGAAGATAGCTGGCAGCGCGAAGGTGGCGGCGGTGGGCGCAGTCGGGTGTTACGTGGCGGGGGTATTTTTGAGCAAGCGGGAGTTAACTTCTCTCACGTTCATGGTGATGCCATGCCTGCATCAGCCACCGCACATCGTCCGGAACTTGCCGGACGCAGTTTTGAAGCAATGGGCGTGTCGCTGGTAGTGCATCCGCTCAACCCGTACATTCCCACCAGCCACGCCAATGTGCGTTTTTTCATCGCAGAAAAACCGGGCTGTGAACCGGTGTGGTGGTTCGGCGGTGGTTTTGACTTAACGCCGTTTTACGGTTTTGAAGAAGATGCCGTTCACTGGCATAAAACTGCGCACGACCTGTGCCAACCGTTTGGCGATGACGTATTCCCGCGTTACAAAAAGTGGTGCGACGATTACTTCTTTATTAAGCATCGCAACGAACAGCGCGGTATTGGCGGCTTGTTCTTTGACGATCTCAACACGCCTGATTTTGCGCATTGCTTTAGCTTTATGCAGGCAGTGGGCAACGGTTATCTGGATGCGTATTTGCCCATTGTCGAGCGACGCAAAGCGTTGCCGTGGGGCGAGCGTGAGCGCGACTTCCAGCTTTATCGTCGTGGCCGTTATGTCGAGTTTAATCTGGTGTGGGATCGTGGCACGTTATTTGGTTTGCAGACCGGCGGGCGTACAGAGTCGATTTTAATGTCGATGCCACCACTGGTGCGTTGGGAATATAACTATCAGCCAGAAGAAGGCAGCCCGGAGGCTGCCTTATATCGTGATTTCTTGCCGGTTAAAGATTGGGTCTAACCCTGTTGTCGGATGACGCTTGCGCTTATCCGACCTACAAGACTCCACCAAACAATCACAACGGAACGGTCTGCGCCTCAACTACCGCCAGCGCCACCATATTCACAATACGACGAACAGAAGCAATCGGCGTTAACACGTGCACCGGTTTCGCCACGCCCATCAGTACTGGCCCGACGGTCACCCCTTCGGAGCTTGAAACACGCAGTAAGTTGTAGCTAATGCGTGCCGCTTCCACGTTCGGCATGATCAGGATATTTGCCGAACCTTTCAGCGGGCTGTCTGGCATACGTTCGTTGCGAATGCTTTCCACCAATGCCGCATCACCGTGCATTTCGCCGTCAATTTCCAGCTCTGGTGCACGAGCACGCACCATCTCCAGCGTCGCGCGCATTTTGCAGGCGGCTTTCGAATCGGAAGAACCGTAGTTGGAATGCGACAGCAGCGCAACTTTCGGCTCGATCCCAAAGCGGCGCACCGTTTCTGCAGCCAGCAAAGTGATTTCGGTCAACTCTTCCGGCGATGGATCGTCATTGACGTAGGTGTCAGCAATAAAGGTGTTGCCGCTTGGCAGCAACAGCGCGTTCATCGCCCCCGCCGCTTTCACGCCTTCACGGTAGCCGAACAGCTTCTCAACCACACTAAAGTGCTCGTGATATTCACCGATGGTGCCACAAATCATCGCGTCAGCTTCACCACGATGCACCATGATAGCGCCGATCACCGTCGTGTTGCTGATCACCGCACGCTGCGCTTGTTCTTGCGTAATGCCGCGGCGTTTCATGATGTTGTAGTACTCGTTCCAGTACTCTTTGAAACGCGGATCGGATTCGTTATTCACGATTTCGAAGTCGACACCGGCGCGCATTTGCAGGCCCAGTTTCTTCAGACGCATTTCGATAACCGCCGGGCGGCCAATCAGAATCGGCTTCGCCAGGCCCAAGGTAATCAGTTCCTGAGTCGCATGCAGCACACGCGCTTCTTCACCTTCGGTCAGCACCACACGTTTCGGATCTTTACGCGCCTGCGAGAAGATCGGCTTCATAAACAGGTTAGTTTTGTAAACGAACTCGGTCAGTTTTTCGCGGTAAGCGTCGAAATCCTGAATTGGGCGCGTAGCCACACCGGTGTCCATTGCCGCTTTCGCTACCGCTGGTGCGATTTGCACGATTAGACGCGGGTCGAACGGTTTTGGAATCAGGTAATCCGGGCCGAAAGTCAGCTCTTCTTCGCCGTAAGCTGAAGCCACCACATCACTTTGCTCGGCATGTGCCAGCTCGGCAATGGCGTGAACTGCTGCCAGTTTCATCTCTTCGTTAATCGCCGTTGCGCCAACATCCAGCGCGCCACGGAAGATGAACGGGAAGCACAGCACGTTGTTCACCTGGTTTGGGAAGTCAGAACGGCCGGTGCAGATAATCGCATCAGGGCGCACTTCTTTTGCCAACGGTGGAAGGATTTCCGGTTCAGGGTTCGCCAACGCCAGAATCAGTGGCGAACGCGCCATCTTCTTGACCATTTCCTGTGTCATGGCTTTCGGGCCAGAACAACCGAGGAAAATATCCGCACCTTCAATGACTTCAAGCAGCGTGCGCTTGCCGTTATCGTCCACCGCGTAGGCCGCTTTAGTTTCCGCCATGTTGGCTTCACGGCCTTTGTAGATAACGCCTTTCGAGTCGCAAACCACGATGTTGTGTTTCTGGATACCCAACTGAACCAGCAGGTTCATACAGGCAATCGCAGAAGCGCCCGCGCCAGAAACCACCAGGCGGACATCAGAAATATTCTTCTCAACTACGCGCAGGCCGTTAAGCACCGCAGCGGTACAAATGATGGCTGTGCCGTGCTGATCGTCATGGAACACAGGAATGTTCATGCGCTCACGCAGTTTTTTCTCGATGTAGAAACACTCTGGGGCTTTGATGTCTTCTAAGTTGATGCCACCAAAAGTAGGTTCGAGCGCTGCGATAACTTCAATCAGCTTATCCGGATCCATTTCATCGACTTCGATATCAAACACATCGATACCGGCAAATTTCTTGAACAGAACCCCCTTACCTTCCATCACTGGCTTGCCTGCCAGTGCGCCGATGTTGCCCAGACCCAGCACTGCGGTGCCGTTGGAAATCACGCCGACCAGGTTGCCACGTGCGGTGTATTTGTAGGCCGCAAGCGGGTCTTTTTCTATCTCAAGACAAGGTGCCGCCACGCCCGGGGAGTATGCCAATGCCAGGTCACGCTGAGTGGCGAGTGGTTTGGTTGGTGATACCTGAATTTTTCCGGGAGTTGGGAATTCATGAAAATCGAGGGCACTTTGCTTCAGTTGTTCATCCATTTCTTCGTTCCTTTCTTATTACTCTCAAGGGTCGGTAAGGACTTTGTAGGCCACGTAGTATCGCGCTTGCAGGCGCTCTAAACTTTGAACATAGCCATACTATCAGCAACGACTTATAAAAATGTTAGAAAACCAGAACTACTATGTTACCTGGCATTAACAACAATGCCATGCCTATCTGCTATGCTTTTTAGTTATGCCTTTGATGAATTTTCGTCACAAGCAACATGGAGCATGTAAGTAATATTCTGTATTTTAAGGAGATAGTCATGAGCCAGCTAGAGAGTATCAAGAAGTTCACCACCGTTGTTGCCGACAGCGGCGATATCGAATCTATCCGCCATTACCAGCCTATTGATGCAACAACCAACCCCTCGTTATTACTGAAAGCCGCAGGTTTAGCGCACTATCAAACGCTCATTGATGATGCCATTGCTTACGGTAAACAGCGCGGAGACACGCTAGAAGCGCAGGTTGTACAGGCCAGCGACAAACTGGCAGTTAATTTCGGCGCGGAAATACTTAAAAGCATTCCTGGCCGTGTTTCGACGGAAGTCGACGCCCGCCTCTCTTTCGATAAAGAAAAAAGCATCGCCAAAGCGCGCCATTTGATTGCGCTTTATGAAGAAATTGGCATTGATAAATCGAGAGTTCTTATCAAACTCGCTTCAACATGGGAAGGGATTCGTGCCGCTGAGGAACTGCAAAAAGAAGGTATCGACTGCAATCTGACGCTACTGTTCTCATTTGCCCAGGCGCGTGCCTGTGCCGAAGCGGGCGTATTCCTGATATCACCGTTCGTTGGCCGTATCTACGACTGGTATCAGGCTCGTAAACCGATGGACCCGTATGTGGTTGAAGAAGATCCAGGCGTCAAATCGGTGCGCAATATCTATGATTACTTTAAGCAGCATAACTACAACACCATTGTGATGGGCGCGAGTTTCCGCCGCACCGAGCAAATTCTGGCGTTGGTGGGCTGCGACCGCCTGACTATCGCCCCTAACCTGCTGCAACAATTGCAGGAAAGTGATGAACCGGTAGTGCGTAAATTGGTGCCGACTTCGCAAGGCTTCCGCCGTCCAGAACCGATTAGCGAAGCTGATTTCCGTTGGGAACATAATCAGGATCCCATGGCCGTCGAAAAACTCGCAGAAGGCATCCGCCTGTTCGCCATTGATCAACGCAAACTGGAAGATTTACTCGCCGCCAAACTTTGAACGACAACCACGGAGTGAAACATGTCATCTCGTAAAGAGCTTGCTAATGCCATTCGTGCCCTGAGTATGGACGCGGTACAAAAAGCCAATTCGGGCCACCCAGGTGCACCGATGGGGATGGCAGATATTGCCGAAGTGTTATGGAATGACTTCTTGCACCATAATCCGACGAACCCCACCTGGGCTGACCGGGACAGATTTATTCTCTCCAACGGTCACGCCTCGATGCTGCTCTACAGCCTGTTGCATCTGAGCGGGTATGACTTGCCGATGGAGGAATTAAAAAACTTCCGTCAGCTTCACTCCAAAACCCCTGGCCACCCGGAAATTGGCTATACGCCAGGCGTGGAAACCACCACCGGTCCACTTGGCCAGGGTCTCGCTAATGCCGTCGGCATGGCGATTGCTGAACGCACATTAGGGGCGCAATTCAACCGCCCCGACCATGAAATTGTCGATCACTTTACTTACGTTTTTATGGGTGATGGTTGCCTGATGGAAGGCATATCCCATGAAGTTTGTTCGCTGGCGGGTACCCTCGGGCTGGGCAAACTGATTGGCTTCTACGATCACAACGGCATCTCAATTGACGGTGAAACCGAAGGCTGGTTTACCGACGATACCGCGAAACGCTTTGAGGCTTATCACTGGCATGTGGTGCACGAAATTGACGGTCACGACCCCGAAGCCCTGAAGAAAGCCATTCAGGAAGCGCAGAGTGTTAAAGATAAACCGTCGCTGATTATTTGCCGTACCGTCATCGGTTTTGGCTCACCCAATAAAGCCGGTAAGGAGGAAGCGCATGGCTCACCGCTTGGTGAGCAAGAAGTAGCGCTCGCCCGTAAACAACTGGGCTGGAACTATCCGGCGTTTGAAATCCCAAAAGAGATTTATCACGCCTGGGATGCCAAAGAAAAAGGCGAGCAAGCGCAAGCCGTATGGAATGATAAATTCACCGCTTACGCCACAGCTCATCCTGAACTGGCCGCTGAATTTAACCGCCGGATGCACGGAGACATGCCAGAAAACTGGCAGGAAACTACGCAGAACTTCATCGAAAAATTGCAGGCTAATCCGGAAAAAATTGCCACCCGTAAAGCCTCGCAAAACGCGCTCAACGCCTATGGCCCGAGTTTGCCAGAGTTGCTTGGCGGCTCTGCGGATTTGGCCCCAAGTAACCTGACCATCTGGAAAGAGTCCAAATCCATCAAAGAGGACATCGCCGGGAATTACATTCACTATGGCGTGCGCGAATTCGGTATGACCGCCATCGCCAACGGCATCGCCCACCATGGCGGTTTTGTGCCATATACCGCCACGTTCCTGATGTTTGTTGAATATGCGCGTAATGCTGCGCGTATGGCAGCACTGATGAAAGCGCGGCAAATTATGGTGTATACCCACGATTCGATTGGCCTGGGTGAAGATGGCCCAACGCACCAGGCAGTTGAGCAACTCGCCAGCCTGCGCATGACACCAAACTTCAGCACCTGGCGCCCATGCGACCAGGTGGAAGCCGCGGTGGCGTGGAAAACGGCAATCGAGCGGCATAACGGCCCGACAGCTCTGATTCTTTCACGCCAGAACCTTGCGCAAATGGAACGCACGCCAGAACAGGTCAACGCCATCAGCCGTGGGGGTTACATTCTCAAAGACAGTGGCGGTACGCCGGATGTGATTCTGATCGCGACAGGTTCAGAGATGGAAATTACGGTGCTGGCGGCAGATAAGCTGGCGGCTGAAGGCCATAAAGTGCGCGTAGTTTCACTGCCTTCCACCGATATTTTTGATGCGCAGGAAGAGGCGTATCGCGAGTCAGTGTTGCCTTCTGGTGTTGCTGCACGAGTGGCGGTGGAAGCGAGTATTGCGGATTATTGGTACAAGTATGTCGGCCTGAAAGGGGCGATTGTTGGCATGACCACTTACGGGGAATCGGCACCTGCCGATAAGCTGTTCCCGTTCTTTGGCTTTACCACCGAGAATGTGGTGGCGAAGGCGAAGAAGGTTTTAGGTGTCTGATTCGTTTACGCTCTTGTAGGGCGGATAAGCTTGCGTCATCCGCCGTTGTACTCCGGTGCAATTGGCGGATGACACTGCGTTTATCCGCCCTACAATAAATCTTACTTCGTCACCCACAACGTCGGCCACGACGGGCTAGCATTCCAGCCGTCACACGTCGGTTCCTCGGCATAACGCACCAGACGGAAACGTTGCCCGTCGAAACGCCAGCGCGTCGCGACTCCGCAGTCACCGATACCGCGCCCTTTCGCAAGCGTGGTCAGCTCTTTATTGGTTTCGTCGTATCCTGAATTCATCAGTTCAAGTTCGGTGTTACCGCTTGCTGGTGTGAAAGGCAGTTTTAGATGGATTTGCCGTGCAGCGAACGGCTTCTGGCGCGATACCACCCACGCAAGATCAACAATATTGTAAGCTCCGGCCTCACAACCAATCATCAGCAACGCTTTGTCGTCACTGACAGCAAACACGCGAACATCCCGACGCGCAGGATCTAACGAGCATTGGCTGCTATTGATGCGCCAGGATCCATAATCCATTAAGTCGCTGACTTCCACTTGCGTCAATGGCGTCGGTGTTGGGTTAGTCAGTTTGACGGCTTTTAGAGCGGGAGCGGGCGGGACACTCAATGGCGGATCGTCACCTTTTTTGACCCAGGCTGTTTCGCTACCGACGCGCTGTTGCTGGCTATCAATAAACAGCAACGACGCTTTTAGTCCGCTGAGCGAGATGTTTCCTTTCCCTTGTTTCAGGGTAATGGCATCCGCATTGCCGACTTTTTCGAGGAAACCATTTATCGCATCCGCATCACCGGTTTTGAGATGGTGGGGTGTTATCTGCCATTTTTCCGCATCCAACACCAGCAGCTCGCCATCCACTAACAGCTGTGAGGCAATCGGCAGCGCTGTCATGTCGGCAGTGGTCATATTGCCTAAATCGATTCTCAGCGTCGCGTCGGTATGCGCACCGGCACTGCGGGTCAGTGTCATGACCAGACCTTTATGCAGCCCAGAATTACGGGCTGAACAAAAATTTTGGTTGTTGCAGGTGACTTGCCAATCGGAAAACGATTTTTGTGCCGCTGCCGCAAAGGCAGAGTTCGCTATAAAGAATAAAAACAGTAACAGCGATGCTTTGCGCAGAAACATTGGCGACACGTATCCTGAGAAGACGAAGAGAAAAAATGGACAAAATGTGGCGATATCTTCGTCTGGTTAACGTTTGTGCTCAATCAGATTTATCGGATAGATATTGTTAAAAACACCCATCCATAATCCATTGAATTTTAAACTCTTTAATCCATAAATCCGCGTAATTTCAGCTGTTGTAACAGAATGACTGTTTTTCCATCACGAATTTCACCTGTCGCGACCATTTCCATCGCTTGTTGGAAGGGAATTTCGAGCACATCGATATCTTCGTCATCAATCCCACCACCCGCATTTTCGCGTTGAGCGTCGCTGTATTCCGCCATGTAGAAATGGATTAACTCAGTGACACCGCCCGGCGACATATACAGCTCGAACAATTTTTCAACGTCCCCGACCTCGTAACCCGTTTCTTCGATGGCTTCTTTACGCGCACAAACTTCCGGTTCGTCGGCATCCAACAGCCCCGCGCAAGTTTCAATCAACATGCCGTCAGGGTTACCGTTGACCCACGTCGCGACGCGGAACTGGCGTGTCAGCACCACGGTTTTTTTATCGCGGTTATACAGCATCATAGTCGCGCCGTTACCCCGGTCATAGACTTCGCGTTTATGGCGAATCGCTTCGGAGTCGTTACGGTATAAATCGTAGGTGATATTGCGCAGGATGAAGTAATTATCTGAGAGGATTTTATCTTTGATGACTTCGATTTTAATCGACATACCGTCTCCACAGCGAGTTAGGGGAGCCGATAATCATAGGCTGCTAAGTGGGTAAGCGTCAATTTGATTACCCTCACCCCGGCCCTCTCCCACAGGAGAGGGAGAGAACCGAACCCGTTCCTTCTCCCTCAGGGAGAAGGTCAGGATGAGGGTGGTTACAGACTAAAAGCCATTTTTTACTTCGCTCATATCCGGCAACTTATGTGCAATCCCCTTGTGGCAATCCACACAAGTCTGCCCATCTTTAACTGCTTTATCGTGCATTTTCGCCGCTACAGTTTTCTGCGCGGTGAAATCCATGTAGTCAAAGTTGTGGCAGTTGCGGCACTCTTGCGAGTTGTTGTCTTTCATCCTGCGCCACTCGTTTTGCGCCATCGCCAGACGATGGTCATTAAACTTTTGTGGCGTGTCGATTATGCCAAACGCTTTGGCATACAACTCTTTGCTGGCCTGAAGTTTACGGATAATTTTCGGCACCCACTCGTGCGGGACGTGGCAATCCGGGCAAGTGGCCCGCACGCCGCTACGGTTGTTGTAATGCACGGTCTGCATGTATTCCTCGTAGACGTTGGCGCGCATTTCATGGCAGCCGATACAAAATTCTTCGCGGTTAGTCATTTCCATGCCGGTGTTAAAACCGCCCCAGAAAATAATCCCACCAGCGAAGCCAATCAGCAGCAACGTGCCCAGAGCCAGGCGGCTCGGGCGACGCCACCACTGCCATATACGGCGGATGATGCCGGGTTTACCGGTTGATTTATCCATAATGGCCCCTAGTTTCCAAAGCCTTTAGACGGCGTGAAGGTGTTTTCCACAATCGGTGTCGCATCGGTTTGAGGAACATGACATTGCAGGCAGAAATAGCGGCGCGGTGCGACGTTCGAAAGCACTTTGCCATCGCTATCCATGAAGTGCGTCGGGCTGACACGCGGCGCTCCTGTGGTGCGGTAATGTTCAACGCCATGGCATTGCAGGCAACGGTTAGTGTTTTTGCTCACCTGATAACCGTCAACGCTATGCGGGATCATTGGCGGCTGGTTCACGTAGTTGAGCGCCATGCGCCCCTGCTGTTTAGGCATTTTTACCGAACCTTCCGGCGTGCCTGAAACTTCAGGAGATGGTGTGAGATCGACGCTGTTCACCGCCCACAATGCGCCACTCACCAGCAGCGTCAATGCCGCCATCCATTTGAATAACATTCTGTTTTTCATGATACCCCCCTTACACCTTCGCCAGTTTGACAGCGCATTTCTTATAATCCGTCTCTTTTGAAAGCGGATCGGTCGCGTCGAGCGTCAGGTTATTGACCAGTTGCGCGGCGTCGAAGAACGGCATGTACACCAGCCCCTGCGGCGGCTTGTTACGACCACGGGTTTCGACAATCGAAATCACTTCGCCACGGCGTGAAATCACTTTCACTTTGTCGCCACGACGCAAATCACGCGCTTTGGCATCAAGCGGATGAATAAACAACACCGCTTCCGGGAAGGCACGATGCAGTTCCGGTACACGGCGTGTCATGCTGCCGGTATGCCAGTGTTCCAGCACGCGCCCGGTGGATAACCACAGGTCGTATTCCTGGTCCGGGGATTCTGCCGCAGGCTCAAATGGCAGTGCGAAGATCACCGCTTTACCGTCGGGTTTGCCATAGAATTTGAAGCCTTCGCCCGCTTTCACATACGGGTCGTGGCCTTCGCTGTAGCGCCACAGCGTTTCTTTGCCATCAACCACCGGCCAGCGTAAACCGCGCGCTTTGTGGTAATCATCAAACGGTGCCAGGTCATGCCCGTGGCCACGCCCAAAACTGGCGTACTCCTCGAACAACCCTTTTTGCAGGTAGAAACCTAACTCGTGGGATTCGTCATTCAACTGCCCTTCAGCCAGTTCCGTGACCGGGAATTTGCTGACACTGGAGTTGGCAAACAGCACGTCAAACAGCGTTTTGCCACGATACTCCGGTTTCTGGTCGAGCAATTCAGCTGGCCACACTTCTTCAACTTTGAAGCGTTTCGCAAACTGGACGAGCTGCCAGAGATCGGATTTAGCCTCACCCGGTGCTTTAACCTGCTGACGCCAGAACTGGGTGCGGCGTTCGGCATTGCCGTAAGCGCCTTCTTTTTCCACCCACATTGCGGTTGGCAGGATCAGATCCGCGCTTAATGCGCTGATCGTCGGGTAAGGATCGGAGACAATCACGAAGTTGCGCGGATCGCGCCAGCCCGGCATTCGTTCTTCGGTAATGTTCGGCCCGGCCTGCATGTTGTTGTTACACATCACCCAGTAAACGTTGAGCTTGCCATCTTTCAGCGCACGGTCTTGTGCCACGGCATGTAAACCGACTTTCGCCGGGATGGTGCCAGCAGGAAGTTGCCAGGTATTTTCGACGATTTGGCGGTGTTTCTCGTTGGTCACCACCATGTCGGCTGGCAGGCGGTGAGAGAAAGTCCCGACTTCACGCGCCGTGCCACAAGCCGAAGGCTGGCCGGTTAACGAGAACGGCCCACAGCCAGGCTGGGAAATTTTGCCGGTCAATAAGTGGATGTTGTAAACCAGGTTGTTAGCCCAGACACCTCGTGAGTGCTGATTGAAGCCCATCGTCCAGTAAGAAATGACTTTCTTGTTCGGGTCGGCGTACAACTTCGCCAGCGCTTCGAGTTGGTCTGTCGGTACACCGCTCATCTCAGCGGTTTTTTCCAGCGTGTACTCGGCAACGAACGCTTTGTAATCCTCAAAGCTCATCGGCTCGGAGGCATCAGAACCTGGGTTTTTGGCGGCTTTTTCCAGCGGATGGGTTGGGCGCAAACCGTAGCCGATATCCGTCACGCCTTTGCGCAGATTCACATGCTGCTTAAAGAACGATTCGTTGATGGCATTGTTCTGAATGATGTAGTTCGCGATGTAGTTAAGAATCGCCAGGTCGCTTTGCGGCGTAAACACCATGCCGTTGTCGGCCAGCTCAAAGCTTCGATGCTCGAAAGTCGAAAGAACCGCGACGTTAACATTTTCATTCGACAGACGACGGCTGGTGATGCGCGACCATAAAACCGGATGCATCTCGGCCATGTTCGAGCCCCACAGCACGAAGGCGTCGGCCTGCTCGATGTCGTCGTAGCAACCCATCGGTTCGTCCATGCCGAAAGTGCGCATAAAGCCCACCACCGCCGAAGCCATGCAGTGGCGCGCGTTCGGATCGAGGTTATTAGAACGAAAACCGGCTTTGAATAATTTAGAGGCAGCGTAACCTTCCCAAACCGTCCACTGACCGGAGCCAAACATCCCGACCGCTTCCGGCCCTTTTTCCTTCAGGCTGGCTTTAAATTTTTGTTCCATGATGTCAAAGGCCTGCTCCCAGCTGATGGGAGCGAATTCGCCTTCTTTATCGAACTGGCCGTCTTTCATGCGCAACAGCGGCTGGGTAAGGCGGTCTTTTCCGTACATGATTTTTGGCAGGAAGTAGCCTTTGATGCAGTTCAGGCCACGGTTTACCGGCGCATCAGGGTCGCCCTGGCTTGCCACTACGCGTCCATCTTGTGTGCCGACTAATACGCCACAACCGGTGCCACAAAAACGGCACGGGGCTTTATCCCATTTGATGGCGTCTTGCTTCCCGACAACGGCTCGGGCAACGCTCGGTACGCTAAGACCTGCGGCAGCCGCCGCGGCTGCAATAGCGTTCGCTTTCATAAAGCTACGACGACTGAGTTTCATGGTGTTTCCTCACCTTGCTCATCCTGCTGGTGATAAACCAGCGACACCGCCAGCACACCCGCAATATTGCGTGCCGACTCAATTTGATTCAGCAGCACATCACTGCGCGCTGCCTCCATAACCACGACTAATTTGCCGTGTTCAGCATCACTTGCTGCAACTTCGCTGCCCGGTAGTTCGTTTATTGCGGCGCCAACCGCGAGAATATTGTGGGGTTGGGCCTGAACCACCAGGCCTGCGACGTGCCAGTTAGCCTGCATTTGCGTGTCTCATAGTGATGGCTGAAACCGGACAACCGGCAATACATGCGCCGCAAGCGGTGCAATCAGCGTGGTTAAGTAGAGGTTGTGCGATGCCTTGTAGCGAGGGGCGAAAGGCAATCGCCTGAGTTTCGCAACTGTCCTGGCAACTGCGGCACTCGATGCTGTTTCTGGCAAGGCAGTTATCGCCAATCGACAAGGTATGTTCCCAGGGGGAAACCTCGCGTTTAAGAAAGATTTTTTCAGGGCAAGCTTGCGCGCAGGCGTAGCAGAAGGTGCATTCACCGTGGGCAAAGTTAACTTCGGGATAGCCACCCTGACCGCGTTTTAAAACACGTGTTTCACAGGCCGACAGGCAGGCATCGCAGCGCGTGCAATCCACCAGAAAATGGTTTTCATCTCCGCTCCAGGGTGGGCGGAAGGCAGTACCGGAGCGGCGAAAGCTGCCGGTTAATAGTCCACGTCGGGAAAAATCAGCCATAAGGCACATCCTTGCATCACAAAAGCCAGGCTCCACAACGCGAAGCTGGCAAAGATAACTTTGTTATTTCCATACTTTTTATGAGTTTTGTAGGGTGGATAAGCGTTAGCGTCATCCACCATTTACGCCAGTGGTGTCGGATGACGCTGCGCTTATCCGACCTACGAAGACGTTTGTCATCAGTCTCAGATAACGTTGTTATTTCCATACTTTTTATGAGCGTTACCATATGTGACGAAGGGGTGGTAGAGGCATCACCCTTTAGGGGTAAATACAGGGGTGGGATCAAAAAGGAATTCGTTTTGTAAAACAAACACTCACCCCGACACAAAGCCGGGGTGAGATTTACCGTTAATTCAGGCGCTGAGGGGGAACCGCCAGATATTCCATTATTCCCGCAGCGGCATGGCGGCCTTCCGCCATCGCGGTCACCACCAGGTCGGCTCCACGTACCGCATCGCCCCCGGCAAAAATTTTCGGGTTGCTGGTTTGGTATCGCAATTTATCCTCAACGCTGGCGATGATTCGCCCCCAGCTGTCGAGTTTCACGCTGTGCTCTTCCAGCCACGGCATACCGTGCGGGTGGAAGCCAAATGCCATAATCACCGCATCTGCTGGCATCACAAATTCGGAACCTTCAATCGGTTCCGGACGACGGCGGCCTTGCTCATCCGGCTCACCCATGCGCGTGCGCAGCATGCGAATTCCCATCACCTGGCCACTTTCATCAAGTTCAATGTTCAGCGGCTGCACGTTGAACTCAAACAATGCCCCTTCTTCGCGGGCATTTTTGACCTCTTTTTTGGAGCCCGGCATGTTGGCTTCGTCGCGACGATAAGCACATGTCACCCGCTCCGCCCCATGGCGTAAAGAAGTGCGCACACAGTCCATTGCCGTGTCACCACCGCCCAAAACTACCACCTGCTGACCCGCCATATTGATATACGGTTCATCAGGTAATTCAGGCAGCCCCATCACCTGTTTGGTGTTAGCAATCAGGAACGGTAGCGCGTCGTAAACCCCTGGCGCGTCTTCGTTTGGCAGCCCGGCTTTCATTGAGCGGTACGTGCCAACACCAACAAATACCGCATCAAACTCAGCCAGAACCTGTTGCAGCGGAATGTCACGACCCACTTCAGTGTTGAGTTTAAATTCGATACCCATCGCACTGAAAATCTCACGACGACGGCTTAATAACGATTTATCCAGCTTGAACGCAGGAATGCCAAACGTCAGCAGCCCGCCGATTTCTGGATGGCGGTCAAACACCGTGGCCTGAACGCCGTTTCGCGCCAGAATATCTGCACAGGCAAGCCCAGCCGGGCCTGCGCCAATCACCGCGACACGGCGGTTTGTCGCTGTGACATAAGAGAGGTCCGGCGTCCAGCCGCTCGCAAACGCATTATCGGAAATATAACGTTCAATATTGCCGATGGTGACAGCACCGTATTCATCTTTGAGGGTACAGGCGCTTTCACATAAGCGGTCTTGCGGGCAGACGCGTCCGGTCACCTCCGGCAGGCAGTTTGTCTGATGCGAAAGCTCGACAGCTTCCAGAATGCGCCCTTCTTTGACCAGTTCAATCCACTGTGGAATATGGTTGTGCAGCGGGCAAGTCCATTCACAAATACTGTGTTCACCGCATTTCAGACAGCGGTCGGCCTGGCTTTCCGCCTGGATTTTATCGAAGGTACGATAGATTTCACCAAAGCCGGTTTTGCGTGATACCAGGTCAATTTTGTCGGGGTCTTGTCGCGCTGGTGTGGCGCGCATTTTGTTCACTTTGGTTAAGTCAGCAGCCAGCAACGGCTGTTGCGCCATGTGTTGCTGCGCGCTACTGTGCCACGGCTGAGATTCCTGAGCCGCTGAGCGTAAACGCCGGGCTTTTGCCAGCCCAGCAAGTGTTTCACTGCTGATGAGTTTCAGTGCTTTGCTGGGGCAGTTTTCTACACAAGCCGGGCCATTTTCACGGTGCTGGCATAAATCGCATTTATGGGCGCTGGCT
>Ga0207696_1000468_pt1 | contig 34785 bp, 28 predicted proteins | sample KBSS54metaG_FD_184403 | JGI IMG/M metagenome (GOLD analysis project Ga0207696, IMG submission 184403) | Switchgrass rhizosphere microbial communities from Kellogg Biological Station, Michigan, USA - KBS S5-4 metaG (SPAdes) (version 2) | ecosystem: Host-associated > Plants > Roots > Rhizosphere >...
TGACTGCCAACACGGGATTGCCAATACTCATGGCAACTTGACGCTACCCGCACGGAACAAGGAATAACCCTTTGAAGCTGGAACTCAAGAACAGCTTGTCGGTGAAGTTGCTCCGGGTCGTGCTCCTTTCGGCATTGATCGTCGGCGTGGTCTTGAGCTGTGCCCAGATTGTTTTCGATGCCTATAAAACCCGCCAGGCGGTGGCCGGCGACGCTCAGCGCATCCTCGACATGTTCCGTGATCCCTCGACTCAGGCGGTCTACAGCCTGGACCGGGAAATGGGCATGCAGGTGATCGAAGGCCTGTTTCAGGACGACGCGGTGCGCCAGGCCTCCATCGGCCATCCCAACGAAGCGATGCTCGCGCAAAAGTCCCGTGAATTGCAGCACTCCAACAGCCGCTGGCTGACTGACCTGATTCTCGGTCAGGAACGCACCTTCACCACCCAACTGGTCGGTCGCGGCCCGTACAGCGAGTATTACGGCGACCTGAGCATCACCCTCGACACCGCCACCTATGGCGAGAGTTTCATCGTCAGTTCGGTGATTATTTTCATTTCCGGCGTCTTGCGCGCCCTGGCCATGGGCCTGGTGTTGTATCTGGTTTATCACTGGCTGCTGACCAAGCCGCTGTCGCGGATCATCGAGCACCTGACCGAAATCAATCCCGATCGCCCCAGCGAGCACAAGATTCCACAGCTCAAGGGTCACGAAAAGAATGAACTCGGCATCTGGATCAACACCGCCAACCAGTTGCTCGAATCGATAGAACGCAACACCCATCTGCGCCACGAAGCGGAAAACAGCCTGCTGCGCATGGCCCAGTACGACTTCCTCACCGGCCTGCCGAACCGCCAGCAATTGCAGCAGCAACTGGACAAGATTCTGGTCGACGCCGGCAAGCTGCAACGCCGGGTCGCAGTGTTGTGCGTGGGGCTGGATGATTTCAAAGGAATCAACGAGCAGTTCAGCTACCAGACCGGCGACCAGTTGCTGCTGGCGCTGGCCGACCGCCTGCGCGCCCACAGCGGTCGCCTCGGCGCCCTCGCCCGTCTGGGTGGCGACCAGTTCGCGCTGGTGCAGGCCGATATCGAGCAACCTTACGAAGCGGCGGAGCTGGCGCAGAGCATCCTCGATGATCTGGAAGCGGCGTTCGCCCTCGACCATCAGGAAATCCGCCTGCGCGCGACCATCGGCATCACCCTGTTCCCCGAGGACGGCGACAGCACCGAGAAGCTGTTGCAGAAGGCCGAGCAGACCATGACGCTGGCCAAGACCCGCTCGCGCAACCGCTATCAGTTCTACATCGCCAGTGTCGACAGCGAGATGCGTCGCCGTCGCGAGCTGGAAAAAGACCTGCGCGACGCACTGATTCGCGACCAGTTCTACCTCGTCTATCAGCCGCAGATCAGCTACCGCGATCACCGCGTGGTCGGGGTCGAAGCGCTGATTCGCTGGCAGCATCCGGAACACGGTCTGGTGCCGCCGGACCTGTTCATTCCGCTGGCCGAACAGAACGGCACGATCATCGCCATCGGCGAGTGGGTGCTGGATCAGGCCTGCAAGCAATTGCGCGAATGGCACGATCAGGGCTTTGTCGATCTGCGCATGGCGGTCAACCTGTCCACCGTGCAACTGCACCACGCCGAGTTGCCGCGGGTGGTCAACAACCTGCTGCAGATCTACCGCCTGCCGCCGCGCAGCCTGGAGCTGGAAGTCACCGAAACCGGCCTGATGGAAGACATCAGCACCGCCGCCCAGCATCTGCTGAGCCTGCGTCGTTCCGGGGCGCTGATCGCCATCGACGACTTCGGCACCGGCTATTCATCACTGAGTTATCTGAAAAGCCTGCCGCTGGACAAGATCAAGATCGACAAGAGTTTCGTTCAGGATCTGCTGGATGACGACGACGATGCGACCATCGTTCGCGCGATCATCCAGCTGGGCAAGAGCCTGGGCATGCAGGTGATCGCCGAAGGCGTGGAAACCGCCGAGCAAGAGTCCTACATCATCTCCGAAGGCTGCCACGAAGGTCAGGGTTACCACTACAGCAAGCCGCTGCCGGCCCGGGAGCTGACGGCCTACCTCAAACAGGCGCAGCGTAGCAACGCGGCGATCCTTTGATGCCGCGCATAACAACCGGCTAAACAAGAAATATTTCCAGCCACAGCCCTTTACACATAATGCGAAAGATTTGCATTATGTCGCAGCTTTGCGCACCCCCGCGCCCTGTCCATTCCATTACCGAAGCAGGATGTTCGCCATGATTCGTATGCCTCTGGCTACCGCCAGTCTGCTGGCCATCGCTATTTCCCTCGCCGGTTGCGGCGAAGGCAAAGACAAGGCTGCCGCCCCGGCCGCGCCGACTCCAGCCGCCAGCACCGCTGCCGCGCCAGCACCTGCCGCTGCCGGTAAAGTCGATGAAGCCGCCGCCAAGGCTGTGGTCGCGCACTACGCCGACATGGTCTTCGCCGTCTACAGCGATGCCGAATCCACTGCGAAAACCCTGCAAACCGCGGTCGACGCGTTCCTCGCCAAACCGAACGCCGACACTCTGAAAGCCGCCAAGGCTGCCTGGGTCGCTGCGCGCGTGCCTTACCTGCAGAGCGAAGTGTTCCGCTTCGGCAACACCATCATCGACGACTGGGAAGGTCAGGTGAACGCCTGGCCGCTGGACGAAGGCCTGATCGACTACGTCGACAAATCCTACGAGCACGCGCTGGGCAACCCGGGCGCCACCGCCAATATCATCGCCAACACTGAAGTGCAGGTCGGCGAAGACAAGGTCGACGTGAAGGACATCACCCCGGAAAAACTCGCCAGCCTCAACGAGCTGGGCGGTTCCGAAGCCAACGTCGCCACCGGCTACCACGCCATCGAATTCCTGCTCTGGGGCCAGGACCTGAACGGCACCGGCCCGGGCGCCGGCAACCGCCCTGCGTCGGACTACCTGGAAGGCGCAGGCGCCACTGGCGGTCACAACGATCGTCGCCGTGCGTACCTGAAAGCCGTGACCCAACTGCTGGTCAGCGACCTCGAAGAAATGGTCGGTAACTGGAAGCCGAACGTGGCTGACAACTACCGCGCCACTCTGGAAGCCGAGCCTGCCGAATCCGGTCTGCGCAAAATGCTGTTCGGCATGGGCAGCCTGTCCCTGGGTGAACTGGCGGGCGAGCGCATGAAGGTTTCGCTGGAAGCCAACTCGCCGGAAGACGAACAGGATTGCTTCAGCGACAACACTCACAACTCGCACTTCTACGATGCCAAAGGCATTCGTAACGTGTACCTGGGCGAATACACCCGCACCGACGGCACCAAGATGACCGGCGCCAGCCTGTCGTCGCTGGTGGCCAAGGCCGACCCGGCTGCCGACACCGCGCTGAAAGCCGATCTGGCCGCTACCGAAGCGAAAATCCAGGTCATGGTCGATCACGCCAACAAGGGTGAGCACTACGACCAGTTGATCGCTGCGGGCAACACCGCCGGCAACCAGATCGTGCGTGACGCCATCGCCGCACTGGTCAAGCAGACCGGCTCGATCGAAGCCGCTGCCGGCAAGCTGGGCATCAGCGACCTGAACCCGGACAACGCTGATCACGAGTTCTGATCACGCGCGTTCGACTGAAAAAGGCGACCTTCGGGTCGCTTTTTTCATGCCTGCCGTACACAAAACCCTGCTCCATGGTGTGTTTGATATCAGGTACACCACCAAATCCTGTGGGAGCGAGCCTGCTCGCGAAGGCGTCATCTGGCGCAACATCGTCAGCGCGGCGGACACCGCTTTCGCGAGCAGGCTCGCTCCCACAGGGTTTGCATGAGTTTCAAGGCTTGCGCCATATCAAGCAAACGATAATTCCTCTTATTCAAACTCACTCGCCCTGTTAGACTTTGCGCCTTTGTTTTCGCTCGTCCGCAGGATGTCTGATGCCCTCGCTGCCGCTTCGCTTGTCCGCACTGTTTCTGGCCCTGGGCCTGAGTGCCTGCGATGACGCCCCGCGTTTTACCAAGGCTGAGCCGGGTGAAGCGCGTTCGGGCGGGGCGGCGACCGTGCGCAAGACCGATCAGAACGCATTCTCGCTACCTTCGGCCAATCTGCCGCCGTCGCGTCGGGTCGACTTCAGTGTCGGCAACAGCTTCTTCCGCAGTCCGTGGGTGATCGCCCCGTCAACCACCACCGCCCGCGATGGCCTCGGCCCGCTGTTCAACACCAACGCCTGCCAGAACTGCCACATCAAGGACGGTCGCGGACACCCGCCAGCGCCGGATGCGACGAACGCGGTGTCGATGCTGGTGCGTCTGTCGATCCCTGATTCACCGGCCTATGCCAAAGTCATCGAGCAACTCGGCGTGGTGCCGGAACCGGTCTACGGCGGCCAGTTCCAGGACATGGCCGTGCCCGGGGTCACCCCGGAAGGCAAGGTGCGCGTCGAGTACACCCCGGTGCCGATTCGTTTCAAGGACGGCACCGAAGTGGAGCTGCGCAAACCGGTTCTGCAATTCACTCAGCTGGGCTACGGCCCGATGCACCCGGACACGCGTTTCTCGGCCCGCGTCGCACCGCCGATGATTGGCCTCGGCCTGCTCGAAGCCATTCCCGAAGAAGCGATCCTCGCCAACGCCGCCGCGCAGGCCAAAGATAAAAACGGCATTAACGGCCGACCGAATCAGGTCTGGGATGACGCGCAGCAAAAAACTGTCATGGGTCGATTCGGCTGGAAAGCCGGGCAACCGAATCTCAATCAGCAGAATGTCCACGCGTTTTCCGGAGACATGGGCTTGACCACCAGCCTGAGACCCTTCGATGACTGCACCGACGCACAAACTGCGTGCAAACAGGCGCCGAACGGCAATGGCCCGGACGGCGAGCCGGAAGTCAGCGACAACATCCTGCGTCTGGTGCTGTTCTACACACGCAACCTCGCAGTGCCGGCACGTCGTGGCGTCAACGACGAACAAGTGCTGGCCGGCAAGAACCTGTTCTTCCAGGCTGGCTGCCAGTCCTGCCACACACCGAAATACACCACCGCCGCCAACGCCGCCGAACCTGAACTGGCCAATCAAGTGATTCGCCCGTACAGCGATCTGCTGCTGCACGACATGGGCGACGGCCTGGCCGACAACCGCACGGAATTCCAGGCCTCCGGCCGCGACTGGCGCACCCCGCCGTTGTGGGGCATTGGCCTGACGCAGGCAGTCAGTGGTCACACCCAGTTTCTGCATGACGGCCGCGCCCGCAACCTGCTCGAAGCCGTGCTCTGGCATGGCGGCGAAGCGCAGCAGGCGCAGCAACAGGTTTTGTCTTTCAACGCCGAGCAGCGTGCTGCGCTGCTGGCGTTCTTGAACTCACTTTAAACACTTAAAAGAATCGGGAGCCCGACATGTTCCGTCCCAAGTTGTTGTTCACCAGCCTTGCCGCACTCGCCCTCGGCGCCTGCTCGCCGCAGGACCCGCAAGCAGTCACGTCGGCGGCCATCGCCAAATCGGTGATCCTGCCGACTTACACCCGTTGGGTCGAAGCCGACAAGCAACTGGCGGTCAGCGCCCTCGCCTACTGCCAAGGCAAGGAAACCCTGGAAACCGCTCGCGCCGACTTCCTGCACGCGCAGAAAGCCTGGGCCGAGCTGCAACCGCTGCTGATCGGCCCCTTGGCCGAGGGCAACCGTTCGTGGCAGGTGCAGTTCTGGCCGGACAAGAAAAACCTCGTCGGCCGTCAGGTCGAGCAACTGGTGGTCGCCCAGCCGCAGATCGACGCCGCCGCTCTGGCCAAATCCAGCGTGGTGGTGCAGGGCCTGTCGGCTTACGAGTACATCCTGTTCGATGAAAAACCGGACGTCGCCAACGCTGAGCAGAAAGCCAAATACTGCCCACTGCTGATCGCCATCGGCGAGCGCCAGAAGCAACTGGCCGAAGAGATTCTGCAGAGCTGGAACAACACCGACGGCATGCTCGCGCAAATGAGCAAGTTCCCCAACCAGCGCTACGCCGACTCCCACGAAGCGATCGCCGATCTGCTGCGTGTGCAGGTCACCGCCCTCGACACCCTGAAGAAAAAACTCGGCACACCGATGGGCCGTCAGAGCAAAGGCGTGCCGCAGCCGTTCCAGGCCGATGCGTGGCGCAGCCAGTCGTCGCTGACCGCGCTGGAAGCCAGCCTCGCTGCAGCCAAAACCGTCTGGGAAGGCGTCGACAACAAAGGCCTGCGCGGTCTGCTGCCGGCCGAGCAGAAACCGTTGGCGGACAAGATCGACGCCGCTTACGCCGCGTCGCTGAAACTGTTCGACAGCAGCCAGCGCTCGCTGACCGAAATGCTTCAGGACGACGCCGGTCGTCAACAACTCAACGATCTCTACGACAGCCTCAACGTCGTCCATCGCCTGCACGAAGGCGAACTGGCCAAGGCGCTGGGCATCCAACTGGGCTTCAACGCCAACGACGGTGACTGATGAGGGCAAGTGCCATGCTGCGACGCCAGGCTCTGACTTTAGGTAGTTTGCTGCTGGGAGCAGTGACACTGGGCGGCTGGACGCTGTTCAAGCGCAAGGATCAGAGCCCGTTGTTGCTCTCGGCGCGCGACGACACCGACGGCAAGCATTACGCCGTCGGTTATCGGCTGGACGGTACGCAGGTGTTCGCCACCGAGGTCGGCCAGCGCTGCCACGACATCATCAACCACCCGACGCTGCCGATCGCGCTGTTCGTCGCCCGCCGCCCGGGCACCGAGAGCTACCTGATCGACTTGCGCGACGGGACGTTGCTGCAAACCGTGACTTCGCAGCCGAACCGGCATTTCTACGGTCACGCCGTGGTGCACAAGGACGGCGAATACCTGTACGCCACCGAGAACGACACCACGGATCCGGGGCGTGGCCTGCTCGGGGTGTACAAGTTCGAAGGCGAGCGGCTGGTGCACAGCGGCGAGATTTCCACCCATGGCCTCGGCCCGCATCAGGTATCGTGGATGCCCGATGGCGAAACTCTGGTGGTGGCCAACGGCGGGATCCGCACCGAGGCCGAAAGCCGCGTCGACATGAACCTCAACGCCATGGAACCGAGCCTGGTGCTGATGCAGCGCGACGGCACCCTGCTGAGCAAGGAAACCCTTTCCCAGCAGATGAACAGCGTGCGTCACCTGGGCATCGCCAGCGACGGCACCATCGTTGCCGGCCAGCAATTCATGGGCGCCTCGCATGAGCGCTCCGAGCTGTTGGCGATCAAGCGTCCGGGCCAGCCCTTCGTGGCATTCCCGGTGCCAGAGCATCAGTTGCAGTCGATGGGGCATTACACCGCCAGCGTCGCAGTGCACAGCGATCTGCGGTTGGTGGCGCTGACCGCGCCGCGTGGCAATCGCTTCTTCATCTGGGACCTGGACAGCGGCGAAGTGCGTCTCGACGCGCCGCTGCCCGATTGCGCCGGTGTTGGTGCGGTGCAGGACGGTTTCGTCGTGACCTCGGGTCAGGGCCGCTGCCGCTACTACGATTGCCGCCAGGATCAACTGCAGGCCAAGCCGCTGGAGTTGCCGGCAGGGCTCTGGGATAACCATCTGCACTTGATCGCATAATCCACCTGTTCTGAGTACGACTCATAACCTGTGGCGAGGGGATTTATCCCCGATCGGCTGCGCAGCAGTCGCAAAACCATCGCACACGGTTCAATTGACAGACCGCGGTTTCAGGTTTTGGGGCGGCTTCGCCACCCATCGGGGATGAATCCCCTCACCACAGGTTCAGTGTTTAGACTTCCTCACTCCGTCCTCCCCTGTAATAACTGCCAGTTGGAATCCCCACCTGACTCGGAGTAATGTGCCCGCCTGTCTCACCTGATTTATCCAAGGAACTGGAAATATGCTGCGTCGCCGCATGCTGATCATGTTGGGTGTTGTCTTGCTGGTCGTCCTGGTATTGGGCGGGTACAAAGCCTTTTCGATCTACACCATGATCCAGGGCTTCTCCAAACCAAAACCGCCGATCAGTGTCGCCGTGGCCCGCGCCAGCGAACAGCCGTGGCAGATGCGTTTGCCCACCGTCGGCTCGCTGAAGGCCTTGCAAGGCGTCGAGCTGAGTCTGGAAGTCGCCGGCACCGTCACCGAACTCAAATTCGAATCCGGACAGAAGGTCAAGGCCGGGCAACCGCTGCTGCAACTCGACAGCGCGGTCGAGACCGCCCTGCTGGAAACCGCCAAGGCTGACCTGGGACTGGCACAACTGGACTTCGGCCGTGGCAGCCAACTGGTCGACAGCCGCGCGATCTCCAAAGGCGAGTACGACCGTCTCTCCGCCGTGTTGCAAAAGAACAAGGCCACGGTCAATCAGCTCAATGCCTCGCTGGCGAAAAAACGCATCCTCGCGCCATTCAGCGGCACCATCGGCATCCGTCAGGTGGATGTCGGCGACTACCTCGCCAGCGGCACCAAAATCGCCACCCTGCAGGATCTGAGCAGCCTCTACGCCGACTTCTATGTGCCGGAGCAATCGGTGCCGAAACTGGCCATCGGGCAACCGGTGCAGATCGGTGTCGCAGCCTATCCAGGGCAGAACTTCCCCGGCGCCATCAGCGCGATCAACCCGATTGTCGAGAGCACCACGCGCAATATTCTGGTGCGCGCGACCCTGGCCAATCCCGACGGCAAATTGCTGCCGGGCATGTTCGCCAGCCTCAACGTGTTGCTGCCCGATCCGCAGAAACACATCGTGGTGCCGGAAAGCGCGATTACCTACACCCTCTACGGCAACTCACTGTACGTGGTCGGGCAGAAAAAGGCCGAGGACGGCAGCGTCGAAAAAGACGACAAGGGCCAACCGGTACTGATCGCCGAACGTCGCTTCATCGAGACCGGTGAGCGCCGCGATGGCCTGGTGATGATCAACAAGGGCGTACAGAGCGGCGAACAAGTGGTGACTGCCGGCCAGATCAAACTGGACAACGGCGCACACATTGCCATCAGCGACGACAAGACCCTCGGCGAGCAGAACAGTCCGCCTCGCGCCGACTGATCAAGGAATCCCCATGGCTTTTACCGATCCGTTCATCCGCCGCCCGGTGCTCGCCACCGTGGTCAGCCTGCTGATTGTGCTGCTGGGTTTCCAGGCCTGGAGCAAGCTGCCGCTGCGCCAGTACCCGCAAATGGAAAACGCCCTGATCACGGTGACCACCGCCTACCCCGGGGCCAACGCCGAGACCATTCAGGGCTACATCACCCAGCCAATGCAACAGAGCCTGGCCAGCGCCGAAGGCATCGACTACATGACCTCGGTCAGCCGGCAGAACTTCTCGGTGATCTCGATCTACGCGCGCATCGGTTCCAACACCGACCGTTTGTTCACCGAACTGCTGGCCAAAGCCAACGAGGTCAAGAACAAACTGCCGCAGGACGCCGAAGACCCGGTACTGAGCAAGGAATCGGCCGACGCCTCGGCGCTGATGTACATCAGTTTCTTCAGCAAGGACTTGAGCAACCCGCAGATCACCGACTACCTGTCGCGGGTGATCCAGCCGAAACTGGCGACCCTGCCGGGCATGGCCGAGGCGGAGATTCTCGGTAATCAGGTATTCGCCATGCGCCTGTGGCTCGACCCGGTGAAGCTCGCCGGTTTCGGCCTCAGCGCCAGCGACGTGACCAACGCGGTGCGCCAGTACAACTTCCTCTCCGCCGCCGGCGAGGTGAAGGGCGAATACGTGGTCACCAGCATCAACGCCAACACCGAACTGAAATCCGCCGAAGCCTTCGCGGCGATTCCGCTCAAGGTCAATGGCGACAGCCGCGTGCTGCTCAGCGATGTCGCGCGGGTCGAGATGGGCGCGGAAAACTACGACTCGATCAGCTCGTTCGGCGGCACGCCGTCGGTGTACATCGGCATCAAGGCCACACCCGGGGCCAACCCGCTGGACGTGATCAAGGAAGTACGCAAGCTGATGCCGGAGCTGGAAGCGCAATTGCCGCCCAACCTCAAGAGCGAGATTGCCTACGACGCCACCCAGTTCATTCAGGCCTCGATCGACGAAGTGGTGAAAACCCTGTTCGAAGCGGTGCTGATCGTGATCGTGGTGGTGTTCCTGTTCCTCGGCGCGTTGCGCTCGGTGGTGATCCCGGTGGTGACCATCCCGCTGTCGATGATCGGCGTGATGTTCTTCATGCAGATGATGGGCTACTCGATCAACCTCCTGACCCTGCTGGCGATGGTGCTGGCCATCGGTCTGGTGGTAGATGACGCGATTGTGGTGGTGGAGAACATTCACCGACACATCGAGGAAGGCAAGACGCCGCTGGAGGCCGCACTGGAAGGTGCGCGGGAAATCGCCATGCCGGTGGTGTCGATGACCATCACCCTGGCGGCGGTGTATGCGCCGATCGGTTTCCTCACCGGTCTGACCGGGGCCTTGTTCAAGGAGTTCGCCCTGACTCTGGCCGGCGCCGTGGTGATCTCCGGGATCGTTGCCCTGACCCTGTCGCCGATGATGTGCGCCCTGCTGTTGCGCCACGAAGAAAACCCCAGTGGTCTGGCGCACCGCCTCGACCGCATCTTCGACGGCCTCAAACGCCGTTACCAGAGCCTGCTCCATGGCACGCTGAATACGCGGCCGGTGGTGTTGGTGTTCGCAGTGATCGTGCTGTGCCTGATCCCGGTGTTTCTCAAGTTCACCAAGTCGGAACTGGCGCCGGACGAGGATCAGGGCATCATCTTCATGATGGCCACGGCCCCCCAGCCGACCAACCTCGATTACCTGAGCACTTACACCGACGAATTCATCAAGATCTTCAAGGAGTTTCCGGAGTACTACTCCTCGTTCCAGATCAACGGCTACAACGGCGTGCAGGCGGGCATCGGTGGCTTCCTGCTCAAGCCGTGGAACGAGCGCAGCCGCACGCAGATGCAGATCCTGCCCGAGGTGCAAGGCAAACTGGCGAGTATCCCCGGCCTGCAGATTTTCGGTTTCAACCTGCCCTCCTTGCCCGGCACCGGTGAAGGTTTGCCGTTCGAATTCGTGGTCAATACCGCCAACGACTACGAATTGCTGCTGCAAGTGGCCGACCGGATCAAGAAACGTGCGATGGAGTCGGGCAAGTTCGCCTTCGTCGACCTCGATCTGGCGTTCGACAAGCCGGAAGTGGTCGTCGATATCGACCGTGCCAAAGCCGCGCAGATGGGCGTGTCGATGCAGGATCTGGGCGGCACCCTGGCGACGCTGCTGGGTGAGGCGGAAATCAACCGTTTCACCATCGAAGGCCGCAGTTACAAGGTGATTGCCCAGGTCGAGCGACCGTACCGCGAAAACCCTGGCTGGCTGAACAACTACTACGTGAAGAACACCCAGGGCGAGCTGCTGCCGCTTTCTACCCTGATCAAGGTCAGCGACCGGGCGCGACCGCGCCAGCTCAACCAGTTCCAGCAACTCAACGCGGCGAAGATTTCCGGATTCCCGCTGGTCAGCATGGGCGAGGCCATCGACACCGTGCTGCAGATCGCCCGGGAGGAAGCGCCAGCCGGGTTTGCCTTCGACTATGGCGGCGCCTCGCGCCAGTACGTGCAGGAAGGCAGCGCTCTGTGGGTAACCTTCGCCCTGGCGCTGGCGATCATTTTCCTGGTGCTGGCGGCGCAGTTCGAGAGTTTCCGTGATCCGCTGGTGATTCTGGTGACGGTGCCGCTGTCGATCTGTGGTGCGTTGATTCCGCTGTTCCTTGGCTGGTCGAGCATGAACATCTACACCCAAGTCGGACTGGTGACCCTGATCGGGCTGATCAGCAAGCACGGGATCCTGATCGTCGAGTTCGCCAACCAGCTGCGCAAGGACAAGGGCCTGACCGCGCGCGAAGCGGTCGAGGAAGCGGCGGCAATCCGCTTGCGCCCGGTGTTGATGACCACGGCGGCGATGGTGTTCGGCATGGTGCCGTTGATTCTGGCGACCGGTGCGGGCGCCGTGAGCCGGTTCGATATCGGCACCGTGATTGCAACGGGGATGTCGATCGGGACGTTGTTTACGCTGTTTGTGCTGCCGTGCATCTACACCCTATTGGCGAAACCCGATCCGAAATAACAGCGATTTACCTTTGTGGCAGCGGGCTTGCTCGCGAAAGCGCCAGGTCAGTCAACAGCAATGCTGAATGTGCCGGCCCCTTCGTGAGCAAGCCCACTCCCATCCTTGATCGCAACCAGCCACAAATCTCCATCTTTCGCCGATCCCACAGGGGAATGGTGTGATCCCTGGAACACGCGCAATAAAAAAGGCCTCGCATCTGCGAGGCCTTTCATTTTGGCTTCAATCGGTTCAACTCTGTGGCCTCATCCCTTGAGAAAGTCCGAACATGAACAACAACAGATCATGGTCAGGTTTAGTCGCCACGGAGGCTTTCGCCACCCGTGGTACTGCGCAGTGAGCATCGCCTGTGGTAGCACCGATCACCTGCATGCGGGGCTGCTCCCAGGCCGCCACCGCCAATGAAGCAACTGCCAAGGCTCCAACCAAAAACAAACCTCGTGCAATTTCGAGTTTCATCGCTATAAACCTTTGATAGCGCTGCCAAACGCCGTCTCATAAAAGTAGACGAGTTTTTTCCAGTCCGTGTCGCTGAACGACGAATGGCGACGCAATTGCTTCATGTCATGGGAGGCCGCGCGATAAGCGGTCAGACGCTGACGGCATTTCTCCAGATCGATCAATGCCACTTCGACCTGGGCCGAATCACCTTCGCCGGTCACCCGTACAAAAACGTGTTTGATGTAGATGCAGCTGTGCTGCCAACGACCCTTGTGCATGCGCGCGAGGTTTTCAGCCAGGTCTTTGAGAACGCGCTCGTAAACCGCTTCGCCATACTGGGCACGGCCACCGGCGGCTTCCCACTTCTCGAGTTCGTCGAAACCGTCCAGCGACTTGGTCACCAGCAGCGCACGCCACTTGTGTTGCGGATCGGGCTGCGCGCCGCAGAAGACGATTTGCGGGACGCGTACACCGAGGCGGCTGACACCGGTCAGGGCATCCAGCTCTCGCAAGACTGTCGGCCGGCCGAAAGGATGCAGCCAACTGCGATAGATATGTCCGGTCTGGCGCTTGGCATACAGTAACTGGCCGTCACGGCCCACGACTCGTTGCACACCACTTTCCCCGCCACGGCGCACGTTGGGTTCTTCCACCCATTCACCGCGCTGGTTCCAGTAGTAGTCGAAGCGATCCTGGGGAGCGACTTCCGTTTCTGCTGCTATTTGCACCGCCATCCTGTTACCTCTTGCGTAATACGTAAACCCGCCACATGGCATACAGCGGAATGAAGTCCAGTTGTTCCTGAATGCGAAAACCTGCGTCTTCGAACTCTTTTTCTACTGTCACAGCCGGTAACACAAACCGGTTTTGGTAACCTTCCTGCCCACGGCGCTGTTCAGCGCGTTTGCGTTTCCAGGCCTTGAAATTACCGTCCACCCACAACGAAATGATTACGCTGTCACGGGTGACACGCTCGAATTCGCGCAAAATCGTCCGCCGATGTTCGGCTTCACCGATGTGATGCAGCAAACGCATGCAGAAAATGCTGTCGACGGCGTTATCAGGTAAGGCAATGTCGAACGCAGACGTGTGCAAAGGTTGTACCCGTTTCACCACATCAGCCGGTTGCGCCTGCATCGCGGTCTTGATCATAGACTCGGAATTGTCCGCGCCAATGATCACCCGATTGGGTTTTTCCGCCAGCAACGGCCAGAAACGCCCTGCACCACACGGCAGATCCAGAACCAACCCCGGCTCGCCCGCCAGCGTCAACGCCTTGCGGGCCAGTTGCTCGTCCCGCCAATGTGACAACCGACGACCTAAACCGTCCTGGTGCTTGCGCAAATATTTTTGTGCATGCTGGTCATCATACTTTTCGGAAAAATCGAGCTTGATCGGACTGCTCATTTCAGGACTCCTGAATAACTGACGCCCCTACCATAGGTAGTGGCATGTCAGCGTCAGGTCGTCCCTTTGTGAAAATTACGTCAGGTAAACCGGCAAACTATTACAGGGTTTTACAGGGAGAAAGCAATAGCGCGGGGCCATCAGCTGAATCCGGCGGCCACTGATGATTCAATACTGCCGTTCAATCCCCTTCGCGAGCAGGCTCGCTCCCACCTTTGTACCGCAGATATCTGTGGGAGCGAGCCTGCTCGCGAAGGCGTCATCAAATACCAGCACTCAGGGCGCGGCCGCTTGGATTTGGGGTTCAACGCTGCCCCAGCGTCACCTCAAAGCGGCAGCCATTGGGCTGCATGGTGCTCAACGTCACCTCCCAGCCCTGGTTTTCACAGATCCGCTGCACCAGCGACAAACCCAGACCCAGGCCTTCGCCGCGCTTCTCATTGCCGCGCACGAAGGGCTGGAACATGGCCTCACGTTTTTCCTCGGGAATGCCGACGCCCGAGTCTTCGACGACGAAGCCGTTGTCGTTGAGCGTCAGGCGGATGAAGCCCTGCTCGGTGTAGTGACAGGCATTGCGCAGCAAGTTACCCATGACGGCGCTGAGCAAAGTCGCGTTGAAGCGAGTGTCCGGCGGATTGCCCGGCTCGAACATCAGCTGCAGCCCTTTCGATTCGATCGGTTCACGCCAGATACTCAACAAGCCATCGGCCACCTGACTGATGTTCTGCTGCGGTGCCGAACCGGCGTCTTCACGCTGGGCGCGGGCGAGCATCAGGAAGGTCTGCACCAGTTCACGCATTTCTTCGCTGGCGCGCGCGATGCGCTCGACCTGGGCACGACCGCGTTGATCCAGCCCCGGATTTTCCAGCAGCAGTTCACAGGAACTGGCCAGCACCATTAACGGTGTGCGCAGCTCGTGGCTGACGTCACTGGTGAACAGCCGCTCCCGAGTCAGTGCCTGACGCAGGCGCCCCAGCGTGGCATCGAACGCCACCGCCAGTTCGCCGACTTCGTCAGCCGCATAGTCCGGCGCCAGTGGCGGCGCCAGACCGAGCAACTGATCGCGATGCCGTACTTGCCGTGCCAGGCGCACCACCGGCGCCATGACCTTGCGCGCCAGCACCCAGCCGAGAAATACCGCCAGCGCCAGACTGAGCACAAAGCCCACCAGCACCACGGCGAACAGCACGCGCTCGCGTTCTTCGAAATCGCTTTGATCCTGCAGCAGCACGTAGCGCCGACCGTCGACGATCTCGACCATCGCGTGATACGACAGCTGCTCGCGGAACACTTCGTGGAACCCCGCATCGAGGTGACGCAGATCCTTGGGCAGCTCGAAATCACCCGGTCCGCCGCTGAAATAGAACAACTGGTCCGGTTCCGGGCGATGGCTCCAGTCCGATACGTTGTCCATCAGCAGCAGACGCTGCAGGTCGCCGCCCAGCCCCGCCGAAATCAGTTTCTCCTCCACCAGGTGCACGGTCGCCACGATGCCCATGGCGAAGGCCCCGGCCACCAGCGCACTCATCAGCGCAAAGGCGATGATGATCCGCTGGGAAAGGCTTTGCTTAAACTCCATCACGCCCCTCGGCCAAGCGGTAACCCACGCCGTGCACGGTTTGCAGCAACGGCTTGGCAAATGGCTTGTCGATCACCTGACGCAATTGGTGGACGTGGCTGCGCAGGCTGTCGCTGTCCGGGCAGTCATCGCCCCACAGCGCTTCTTCGAGAATTTCCCGACGCAGAACGTGCGGACTCTTCTGCATCAAGACTGCCAGCAGCTTCAGCCCGACCGGGTTGAGCTTGAGCAGCTTGCCCTCGCGGGTCACTTCCAGCGTGTCGAGGTCGTAGGTCAGGTCACCGACCTGCAGCGCACGACGGCCGCCGCCCTGGGTGCGACGCATCACGGCTTCGATGCGTGCCGCCAGTTCCGACAGGGCAAACGGTTTGACCAGGTAATCATCAGCCCCGGACTTGAAGCCCTGCAGGCGGTCGTCCAGTTGATCGCGGGCGGTGAGCATGATCACCGGCGTATCGCGTCGGGCGTCTTCACGCAGGCGCTTGCACAGGGTGTAGCCGTCGATCCCCGGCAGCATGATATCGAGCACGATCAGGTCGTAATGCTCGGTGGCAGCCAGATGCAGGCCCGACAAGCCGTCCTGGGCGCAATCGACGGTATAGCCTTTGAGCCCCAGGTAATCGGCCAGGTTGGCCAGGATATCGCGGTTGTCTTCGACCAATAGAATTCGCATTGGCATCTCCTCCGTACACAGTGACGGCCGTCATGGCCCGCGCAGCTTAAGGCCAACGCCGTTTCAGGGCTAGGGCCGACAGGTGTGCAAATCAATTTGCCCAGGCAAATTAAATGTTTAACAAAGTTTTCACTATCGATTCACAACCTGACTACAGTGACGCCGCGAAACTCGCGCGCCATTGATATAAGGAAAACTAGACAATGGACCTTCTCAAGACCGCGCCCGTGCGCTTTCTGCTGCTCATCACCGGCGCCTGGCTGGTCATCTTTCTTCTGACTCGAGCGGTACTGCTGCTGACTCACCTGGATGAGGCCGGCGGCTTCGCCCTGTCGGTGTTCGGCATCGGCGCGCTGTACGACCTGGGTTTCCTGGCCTATGCGGCATTGCCGATGGGCTTGTACCTGCTGCTCTGCCCGCCGGGCCTGTGGCGGCGTCGTGGACATCGCCGGTTTCTGCGCGCCCTGCTGACAGTCAGCCTGTTCGCCATGCTGTTCGTGGCAGTGGCTGAATGGCTGTTCTGGGACGAGTTCGGCGTGCGCTTCAACTTCATCGCCGTCGATTACCTGGTGTACTCGGACGAAGTGCTGAACAACGTCCTTGAGTCGTACCCGATCGGCAAACTGCTGAGCCTCCTCGCGGTACTGGCCGTGGTGATCAGCTTTGCCTTGGGCAAGCCGTTCAATGCCGCCATGAATGCCCCGCTACCAGCGCTGCGCGGACGTCTGCTCAGTGCCTTGGGCCTGTTGATCGTCGCGGGCCTCAGCCTGCAACTGCTCAGCCAGGACGCCCCGCGTGCCCAGGGCGGCAACGCCTACCAGAACGAACTGGCCAGCAACGGTCCGTATCAGTTCTTCGCCGCGTTCCGTAACAATGAACTCGACTACACCCAGTTCTACAAGAGCCTGCCGGCGGAAAAAGTCGCCAGCCAGATCCGCGCCGAGCTGAGCGAAAGCGACGCGCGCTTCATTGGCAAGGATCCACAGGACATTCGCCGGGTTATCGACAACCCGGGCACCCCGCGCAAGCCAAACATTGTGCTGGTGACCATCGAAAGCCTCAGCGCCAAGTACCTGGGCAGCAATGGCGACGGTCGCAACCTGACGCCCAACCTCGACGCGTTGCGCAAGCAGAGCCTGTACTTCAACAACTTCTACGCCACCGGCACCCGCACCGACCGTGGTCTGGAAGCGATCACCCTGGCCATCCCGCCGACGCCGGGCCGCTCGATCGTCAAACGCATCGGCCGTGAAAGCGGTTTCGCCAGCCTTGGCCAGCAACTGAGCGCGGTGGGTTACGACAGCGTGTTCGTCTACGGCGGCCGCGGCTACTTCGACAACATGAACGCGTTCTTCAGCGGCAACGGCTATCGTGTCGTCGACCAGAGCAGCGTCGATGAAGCCGAGATCCACTTCAAGAACGCCTGGGGCATGGCCGACGAAGATCTGTACCGCCAGACTCTGAAACTGGCGGATGCCGACTACGCCAAACAGCAGCCGTTTCTGCTGCAACTGATGACCACCTCCAACCATCGCCCTTACACCTACCCCGACAACCGGATCGACATCAAATCCGGCAACGGCCGTGATGGTGCGGTGAAGTACACCGACTATGCGATTGGTCAGTTCCTGGAGCAGGCGCGGCAAAAGCCGTGGTTCGACAATACGATCTTCATCTTCGTCGCCGACCACACCGCGGGCAGCGCCGGTAAAGAAGACTTGCCGATCGCCAACTATCAGATCCCGCTGTTCATCTACGCGCCGAAAATGATCGAAGCCCGCGAAAGCGCGCAACTGGCCAGTCAGATCGACCTGGCGCCGACACTGCTGGGCTTGCTCAACCTGGATTACACCTCGACGTTCTTCGGTCGCAACCTGTTGCAGGACAACCCGCTGCCACCGCGCGTGGTGGTCGGCAACTATCAGCACCTGGGTCTGTTCGATGGCAAGGATCTGGCGATCCTCAGCCCGCGCCAGGGCTTGCGCCGGCATGACGATGCGTTGACCGAAAGCCGCGAGTCGCGGGTCAGCAGCGACGATCCGCTGGTCAGCCGGGCCATTGCGTATTACCAGGCGGCCAGTTATGGCTTCAAACAGCAGTTGTTGAGCTGGAAGCCGGCGAAGGACAGCACTGTCCAGGTCAGCGAACAGTAACCGTCAATAGAAACGCCCCGGGCTGATGCACCGGGGCTTTTTTTTGCGCAACCGGTTATCACAGGAAACCCAGATCCCAATGTGGGAGCGAGCCTGCTCGCGAATGCTGTGCATGCGTCACAGCTGTAGTGACGGGGTGATTGCTTTCGCGAGCAGGCTCGCTCCCACAGGGGATGGTGTGAAGCCTGGAGTCCGGGCAATAAAAAACCCCGCCTGCTCATCGCAGGCGGGGTTTTTCGTTACAGGGGTAAGGCTGGCTTACATCATGCCGCCCATGCCACCCATGCCGCCCATGTCTGGCATACCGCCGCCAGCCGAGCCTTCTTTCTTCGGAGCATCAGCAACAGCTGCTTCGGTGGTCAGGATCAGACCGCCGATCGAGGCTGCAGCTTGCAGAGCGGAACGGGTTACCTTGGTTGGGTCCAGGATGCCCATTTCGATCATGTCGCCGTATTCGCCCGAAGCAGCGTTGTAACCGAAGTTACCTTTGCCGTTCTTCACTTCGTTGACGACTACGCTTGGCTCGTCACCGGAGTTGGCAGCGATCTGGCGCAGCGGCGCTTCAACAGCGCGACGCAGCACAGCGATACCGACGTTCTGGTCAGCGTTGTCGCCGGTCAGTTCGGTCAGGGCTTCCAGAGCACGGATCAGCGCAACGCCACCGCCAGGTACCACGCCTTCTTCAACGGCTGCACGGGTTGCGTGCAGGGCGTCTTCAACGCGTGCCTTCTTCTCTTTCATTTCAACTTCGGAACCAGCGCCAACCTTGATCACTGCAACGCCGCCGGACAGCTTGGCCAGACGCTCTTGCAGTTTTTCACGGTCGTAGTCCGAGGAAGTCTCGGCAACCTGGGCGCGGATCTGAGCGATACGTGCTTCGATGTCGCCTTGTACGCCAGCACCGTCAACGATGATGGTGTTTTCCTTGGACAGGGTCACGCGCTTGGCGTTACCCAGGTGCTCCAGGGTGGTGCTTTCCAGGCTCAGGCCGATCTCTTCGGAGATCACGGTACCGCCGGTCAGAACGGCGATGTCCTGCAGCATGGCCTTGCGACGGTCGCCGAAGCCTGGAGCCTTGACGGCTGCAACCTTGACGATGCCACGCATGTTGTTCACGACCAGAGTCGCCAGGGCTTCGCCTTCAACGTCTTCGGCAACGATCAGCAGTGGACGGCCGGCTTTGGCAACGGCTTCCAGCACTGGCAGCATTTCGCGGATGTTCGAGATCTTTTTGTCGACCAGCAGGATCAGCGGGCCGTCGAGCTCGGCAACCATGGTGTCCGGCTTGTTGACGAAGTACGGGGACAGGTAGCCACGGTCGAACTGCATGCCTTCTACAACCGACAGTTCGTTTTCCAGGCCCGAGCCTTCTTCAACGGTGATCACGCCTTCTTTACCGACTTTTTCCATGGCTTCGGCAATGATGTCGCCGATGGAGTTGTCGGAGTTGGCGGAGATGGTGCCGACCTGAGCGATAGCCTTGGTGTCAGCGCATGGCTTGGACAGGGCTTTCAGCTCTTTGACGATCGCGATGGTCGCTTTGTCGATACCGCGCTTCAGGTCCATCGGGTTCATGCCGGCAGCGACGGCTTTCAGGCCTTCGTTGACGATCGATTGAGCCAGAACGGTCGCGGTGGTAGTACCGTCACCAGCGTCATCGTTGGCACGGGAGGCAACGTCTTTGACCAGCTGCGCGCCCATGTTTTCGAAGCGATCTTCGAGTTCGATTTCCTTGGCGACGGAAACGCCGTCCTTGGTGATGGTCGGAGCGCCGAAGCTCTTCTCGAGAATCACGTTACGGCCTTTCGGGCCCAGGGTCGCTTTTACCGCGTCAGCCAGAACGTTGACGCCTTTGAGCATCTTGGAGCGAGCGGCATCGCCGAACTTAACTTCTTTAGCAGCCATGATCGATATTCCTTAAATACTTTGTAGTAACGGGAAAATGAACGGGGGGTATCAGCCTTCGATAACAGCGAGGATTTCGTTCTCGCTCATTACCAGCAGGTCTTCGCCGTCGACTTTCACAGTGTTGCTGCCGGAGTAAGGACCGAACACAACCTTGTCGCCTTCCTTCACGGACAGTGCACGCACTTCACCGTTTTCCAGAGCCTTGCCCGGGCCTACAGCGAGAATCACACCGTGGTTGGCTTTTTCAGCAGCCGAACCTGGCAGGACGATACCGCCAGCGGTTTTCTTTTCTTCTTCGCTGCGACGGATGACGACGCGGTCATGCAGAGGACGAAGCTTCATTGTCGATCTCTCCTAATTGTGGTTTTCATCGGCCGGTGTAGTCCCGGCGGGTTTAACAAATCCGGCCTGCGCCGGTTGCGGTTCGTCGAGCAAACCGCGGAAGTCTGTCCGGCTTGAATGCCGGAAACCTTTCGGTGACCGATACATAAGGGCGCATAAGCTTATTACAAGGGCGGGGGCAGAAAATTTTTCATCAATTGCCCCTTGAATGCCGCGCATAAACAAACGGCACCCGAAGGTGCCGTGTCGAAGCAGGGGTTACTTGCTGTCGCGATGTTCGAACTCGCCTTCGATCACATCACCCTCGCGGCCCAAGGGCTGGCGCGGTGCAGGACCGCCACGGGGTTGCAGGTCGTCGGCGAAGGCCCGCTGACGCATCGCCTGTTCTTCGGCGCGCTGACGCATTTTATTGGCCAGCAGGCGACGGGTAAACGGCAGCAGCATCACCAGACCGACCACGTCGCTGATGAAGCCCGGCAGGATCAACAGGCCACCGGCCAAGGCGAGCATCAAGCCTTCAAGCATGGTCTGTGCGGGCAACTCACCGCGATTCAGGCTTTCACGGGCACGCAGTGCCGTGGCCAGACCGGCGACGCGCAGTACGAACACACCGAACATCGAGCCGAGAATGATCAGCAGCAGGGCCGGGAAAAACCCGATCGCCCCTGCCACTTTGACGAATACGAACAGCTCCAGCACCGGAAACAGCAGAAAGAGCAACAAAAAAGGGCGCATCAAAGATTCCTCAACGCAAGAATTGCCTTGCAGTAAGCCTTAGATGACGTCGCCCTTTCGTGAATTCAAGCGTCAGCCACCGCATTTTTTGGCCAGACCTCGGCGTGAGCCAGAGAAACCAAGGCTTCGCGCACTTGTATCGGCGTATGACAAGGCGCTGGAAACGCCAGCCAATACAGTGCCTGACCGATGCGCAAGTGCATGCCTTCGCTGTCGATTCCGGCCAGTTGCGCCGGTACGGTTTTCGGCAACCCGCTGAGCTCCACGTAGTGGGCGATGGCTTTGGCGTGATCGCTGTTCATGTGCTCGACCATGCTGATTTCCGCCTTGCCGGCAAACGGGTTGGCCAGGGTCACTTGATCGACCCAGTGAATCGCACCGAAACCACCGATGTAGCGGTGACGCACCGGGTTCAGCACCCAGAAATCAAAGTCGTGGGCCTTGTGATAGTTCTGCGAGTCGGGGAAATACCGGTAGTAACGCTCGGCGGCGGCTTCGATGGCAGCCGGGTCTTCGAGCTTCTGCGCTTCGGCCAGGTAGGTCAGGCGACCAACGGCCTGCACGTCGTCGGCCTCACGCTCACCTACCAGCAGCGAACATTTCGGATCTTTCTGCAGGTTGTGGGTGTGCTGGGCGATGCGGCTGATCAGGATCAGCGGGCGGCCCTGCTCATCCAGGCAATACGGCACCACCGAGCCAAACGGGAAACCGGGCATTGATTTGGAGTGGGTGGACAATACGCCACGGTATTCCTTGAGAAGCAATTCTCGGGCATTCTTGGCCGCTTCAACGCTCAATTTATGACTCCTTAATTAGAATCCGTCGAAAAAACGGACAGGTGCCTGGGGATAAGTCCCGGTCACGCCATCGGGCAATGCTCATGTGCAATCCGGCCATAACCGGTACGGATCGAGCGTCGCCAATAACAAAAACCACTCAGACCGGCTATCGGGGCATGCGAATGCAACTCAACGACAAAGTAATCATTATCACCGGCGGTTGCCAGGGTTTGGGCCGTTCCATGGCCGAGTATTTCGCCGGCAAAGGCGCGAAGCTCGCGTTGGTCGACCTCAATCAGGAAAAACTCGATGACGCGGTGGCAGCCTGCAAGGCCAAGGGCGTCGAGGCGCGCAGCTATCTGTGCAACGTGGCCAATGAAGAACAGGTTGAGCACATGGTCGCGCAGGTTGCCGAAGATTTCGGCGCGATCCATGGCCTGATCAACAACGCCGGGATCCTGCGGGATGGTCTGCTGCTCAAGGTCAAGGACGGCGAAATGACCAAGATGAGTCTGGCCCAGTGGCAGGCGGTAATCGACGTCAACCTGACCGGCGTGTTCCTGTGCACCCGTGAAGTGGCGGCGAAAATGGTCGAGCTGAAGAACAGCGGCGCGATCATCAATATTTCTTCGATCTCCCGAGCCGGTAACGTCGGCCAGACCAACTACTCTGCCGCCAAGGCTGGCGTGGCCGCAGCCACTGTGACCTGGGCCAAGGAACTGGCGCGTTACGGTATTCGTGTGGCAGGCATTGCGCCGGGCTTCATCGAAACCGAGATGACTCTGGGCATGAAGCCGGAAGCGTTGGAGAAGATGACCTCGGGGATTCCGCTCAAGCGCATGGGCAAGCCGGAAGAGATCGCCCATTCGGCGGCGTACATCTTCGAGAACGACTACTACACCGGGCGGATTCTGGAGATGGATGGCGGGTTGCGGATCTAAGTCCCCACCACAAAACCAACTGTAGGAGTGAGCCTGCTCGCGATTGCGGTCATTCATTCAACATGTTCGTTGAATGTTAATCCGCTATCGCGAGCAGGCTCACTCCTACAGGTTTTCAGCGTTACCGATGATCAATCGTCACTGATGCTGATATTAGGCATCGCCGGCGTTGCCGCTTCCTGCAACACAATGCGTGCGCCGACGTGGCGGGCCAGTTCCTGATAGACCATGGCAATCTGGCTGTCCGGTTCGGCGATCACCGTTGGCTTGCCGCCATCGGCCTGCTCGCGGATCAGCATCGACAGTGGCAGCGAAGCCAGCAGTTCGACGCCATATTGGGTCGCCAGTTTTTCGCCACCGCCCTCACCGAACAGATGCTCGGCATGTCCGCAGTTCGAGCAGATGTGCACGGCCATGTTTTCCACCACGCCCAGCACCGGAATGTTGACCTTGCGGAACATTTCCACGCCTTTGCGCGCGTCCAGCAACGCCAGATCCTGCGGCGTGGTGACGATCACCGCACCGGCCACCGGGACTTTCTGCGCCAGGGTCAACTGGATGTCGCCGGTACCTGGGGGCATGTCGATCACCAGATAATCCAGGTCACCCCACGCGGTTTGCGTGACCAGTTGCAGCAGTGCGCCGGAGACCATCGGCCCGCGCCAGACCATCGGCGTGTTGTCGTCGGTCAGGAACGCCATCGACATGACTTCGACACCGTGGGCCTTGAGCGGCACAAACCACTTCTGATCCTTGACCTCGGGGCGGGTGCGCTCGGGGATGCCGAACATGATGCCCTGGCTCGGGCCATAGATGTCGGCGTCGAGAATCCCCACTTTGGCGCCTTCGCGGGCCAGCGCCAGCGCGAGGTTGGCCGCCGTGGTCGACTTGCCCACACCGCCCTTGCCCGAAGCCACGGCGACCACGTTCTTGACGTTGGCCAGGCCCGGGATCTGCGCCTGGGCCTTGTGCGCGGCGATCACGCTGTTGACCTCGACCTTGGCGATCGTCACCCCATCAAGATTTTCGATGGCCAGCTGCAGCAACTGTGCCCAGCCGCTCTTGAACAGACCGGCGGCGTAACCGATTTCCAGCTGCACGTTGACGCGATCACCGACGATCTCGATGTGCTTCACGCAACCGGCGCTGACCGGGTCCTGGTTCAGGTAGGGGTCGGTGTATTGGCTGAGGACGGCTTCCACCGCTGCGCGAGTGACGGCACTCATGGGCAACTCCGATAACAAGACTGGGAAAAGATGGCGGGTATCGTACGCTGGACGCAGATTTGTGGCGAACTGATTACTTGAGCAAGTCAGCACCTGTGGCGAGGGGATTTATCCCCGATCGGCTGCGCAGCAGTCGCAGAACCATCACCCGCGGTGTACCTGATAGGCCCTGATATCGGGTTTGGGGGCGGCTTCGCCACCCATCGGGGATGAATCCCCTCGCTACAAATGCTCTCAAAGTACCCAGCGGCACAGGGTGAAAAATATGCGCCAGCGCTTTATAGTGGCCGACCTCCGTTTCATCAAGTAGCGAAGCCCCACATGTCCGAACCACGCAAGATCCTCGTCACCAGCGCCCTGCCCTACGCCAACGGTTCGATCCACCTTGGCCACATGCTGGAATACATCCAGACCGATATGTGGGTGCGCTTCCAGAAGCATCGCGGCAATCAATGCATCTATGTCTGCGCCGACGACGCCCACGGTTCGGCGATCATGCTGCGCGCGGAAAAGGAAGGCATCACCCCGGAACAACTGATCGCCAACGTGCAGGCTGAACACAGCGCCGACTTTGCCGAGTTCCTGGTCGACTTCGACAACTTCCACTCCACTCACGCCGAAGAAAACCGTGAGCTGTCGAGCCAGATCTATCTGAAGCTGCGTGACGCCGGGCACATTGCCCAGCGCTCGATCACCCAGTATTTCGACCCGGAAAAGAAAATGTTCCTGGCCGACCGCTTCATCAAGGGCACCTGCCCGAAATGCGGCACCGAAGACCAGTACGGCGACAACTGCGAAAAATGCGGTGCGACCTACGCGCCAACCGATCTGAAGGATCCGAAGTCGGCGATCTCCGGCGCCACTCCGGTGCTCAAGGATTCCCAGCATTTCTTCTTCAAACTGCCAGACTTCCAGCAGATGCTGCAGACCTGGACCCGCAGCGGCACCTTGCAGGACGCCGTGGCCAACAAGATCGCCGAGTGGCTGGACGCCGGCCTGCAACAGTGGGACATCTCCCGCGATGCGCCGTACTTCGGTTTCGAGATCCCGGACGAGCCGGGCAAGTATTTCTACGTGTGGCTGGATGCGCCGATCGGCTACATGGCCAGTTTCAAGAACCTCTGCAACCGCACGCCGGAGCTGGACTTCGACGCGTTCTGGGGCAAGGACTCCACCGCCGAGCTGTACCACTTCATTGGCAAGGACATCGTCAACTTCCACGCCCTGTTCTGGCCTGCCATGCTCGAAGGCGCCGGTTTCCGCAAGCCGACCGGGATCAACGTGCACGGCTACCTGACCGTCAACGGCCAGAAGATGTCCAAGTCCCGTGGCACTTTCATCAAGGCCCGTACCTACCTGGATCACCTGTCGCCGGAATACCTGCGCTACTACTACGCGGCCAAACTGGGCCGTGGCGTCGATGACCTCGATCTGAACCTCGAAGACTTCGTGCAGAAGGTCAACTCCGACCTGGTCGGCAAAGTGGTCAACATCGCCAGCCGTTGCGCCGGTTTCATCCACAAGGGCAACGGCGGCCTGCTGGTCGACAACAACGCTGCGCCAGAGCTGACCGAAGCCTTCCTCGCTGCGGCGCCAAGCATTGCCGACGCCTATGAAGCCCGCGACTTTGCCCGCGCCATGCGTGAAACCATGGCCCTGGCCGACCGCGCCAACGCCTGGATCGCCGACAAGGCCCCATGGTCGTTGAACAAACAGGAAGGCAAGCAGGATGAAGTCCAGGCGATCTGCGCCACTGGCATCAACCTGTTCCGCCAGCTGGTGATCTTCCTCAAACCGGTGCTGCCACTGCTGGCCGCCGACGCCGAGGCATTCCTCAACGTTGCCCCGCTGACCTGGAACGACCACACCACGCTGCTGGCCAACCATCAGTTGAACGAATTCAAGCCGTTGATGACTCGCATCGACCCGGTAAAAGTGCAAGCCATGACCGACGCCTCGAAAGAAGACCTGACCGCCAGCCAGACCGACACCGGTGCCGCCGCGCCTGCGGGCAACGGCGAACTGGCCAAGGATCCGCTGTCGCCGGAAATCGACTTCGACACCTTTGCTGCTGTCGACCTGCGCGTGGCTTTGATCGTCAAGGCTGAACACGTGGACGGTGCGGACAAGCTGCTGCGCCTGACCCTGGACATCGGTGACGAGCAGCGCAACGTATTTTCCGGGATCAAGAGCGCTTACCCGGACCCGTCGAAACTCGACGGTCGCCTGACCATGATGATCGCCAACCTCAAGCCGCGGAAAATGAAGTTCGGCATCTCCGAAGGCATGGTGATGGCCGCCGGCCCTGGCGGTGAAGAAATCTACCTGCTGAGCCCGGACAGCGGGGCCAAGCCGGGTCAACGCATCAAGTAAGACCCAGCGCTGAAACGATCCCACAGGCATGTTCTGCAGGCCTGTGGGATTTTTCATATCTGGCCCCCCCATCGCGGGTGCCGGATAATGCCTAACCTTAAGTGACACCCGCCCGTTGCTGCCGGCAGAACCATGACCGAACTTGCACTTACGCTGATCAGTGCCGCCCTGCTCAACAACTTCGTGTTGCACTGGCCGCTGGGTGTCGATCCGCTGCTGGCCGGCAGTCGGCGTCAGGTGCATGCGCTGGGGTTGGCGACGGCGTGCCTGATGCTGAGCGTTGGCATCATCGGTTACCTGATCTGGCACTGGCTGCTGGTGCCGCTGCAATTGCAGGCACTGCAGCTGTTTGTATTCTTGCCGCTCAGCGTGCTGCTGATCGCGCCGCTGCTGAAGCTGTTGGCTCGTGCGCTGCCAGACTGGCCGTTCGACGGACTGTGGCCGCTATTGCTGGGTAATGCCGGCGTACTGGGGCTGGCCTTGATCAACGCGCAAAATGATCGCGGCCTGCTGCAAGCAACAGCGCTGAGCATCGGCGCCGGGATGGGTTTCTGGCTGGTGCTGAGCCTGTTCAGCGACTTGCGTGAACGCACGGCGGACAACGACATTCCCCTGCCCTTTCGCGGCTTGCCGATCGACCTGATCGGCGCCGGACTGATCGCAGTGATTTTTCTCGGATTCAGTGGACTGATCAAAACATGAGTCTGATTCAACTCATCGATGCCCTCCTGCCGCAGACCCAATGCGGCAAATGCGGCCACCCCGGGTGCAAGCCGTATGCGCAAGGCATCGTCGATGGCGAACCGATCAACAAGTGCCCGCCCGGCGGTGACGAGACCATCGCCGCCCTGGCTGAACTGTTGAACGTGCCGGTGCTGGAACTGGACGTCAGCCGTGGCTCGGCACCGCCACAAGTGGCGTACATCCGCGAGGCCGAGTGCATCGGCTGCACCAAGTGCATCCAGGCCTGCCCGATCGACGCCATCGTCGGCGCGGCGAAACTGATGCACACCGTACTGATCGACGAATGCACCGGTTGCGACCTGTGCGTTGCGCCGTGCCCGGTGGACTGCATCGAAATGCATCCGCTGCCGCTCGGCACCTTGCCGGTGGTCGGTGGCCTGGCGACCAGCCTTGAAGAACAACGCGCACGCGCAGCCAAACGCGATCATGCGCGCCAGCGGTTTGAACGCCGCAACGCCCGCCTGCAACGCGAGGAACAGCAGAAACAGGCTGAGCGCGAAGCCCGGACGCAGCGTGCAGCGCAACCGGCGGTGGTTACTCTCGATCCGGTGCAGGCCGCTCTGGAACGGGTGCGCGCGCAGAAAGCCGCAACCGCCGACGCGGCGCTGAAAAAAGCCAAGATCGATGTCGCCATGAGTCGCGCGCAATTGCACAAATCGCTGAAAGCCTTCGGCCATCCGCCGACCTTCGAACAGCAATCGCAACTGATCGTGTTGCAACAGCAGTTTGAAGCCGCCGAACAGGCGTTGGCGAAACTCGAAAGCTCCGCCCCCGGCGCTCCGATAATCCCCGCTCCGCCCCCGGCGAAAGACGCCGACCTGAAACGGGCGAAAATCCAGTTGGCCATGCGGCGCGCCGAATTGAAAAAGGCCCAGACCGCCGAAGCGCCAGCCGAGCAAATTGCCACGCTGGAACAGGCACTGCGTGATGCCGAGCAAGCCCTTCACACGGCCGAGGCGGCCAGTGAGCAGCCTGCGCCTGACCTGGTACGGGTGGAAAAGCGCCCGCTCGACAACCAGCTCCGCCAGTTGAAAACCGAACTGGCCTACGCCCGCGCCGACCTGAACAAACTCGAACGCCGCGCCGACACGCCGGGCGAAGTCCTCGACAAGGCCCGCGCTCGCCTGCAGGCCGCCGAGCGTCAGGTGCAAGATCATGTCGCCCCGTGAAGCACCGGATGATCGCCTGCAACAGGCGATGAAGCGGGTGCTGCTGGCTACGCTGCCGGGGCTGTTGGCGTTGTTCTGGTTCTACGGCTGGGGCGTGTTGATCAACCTGATCCTGGCGGCGAGCACCGCGCTGCTGATCGAGGCTGGCGTCGCCCGCCTGCGCCGACAGCCACTGCAACCAACGCTCAGCGATGGCAGCGCACTGGTCAGCGCGACACTGCTGGCCGCCGCCATGCCACCTTATTGCCCATGGTGGCTGACAGTTACGGCGGTGGCTTCGGGCCTGCTGTTCGGCAAACATTTATACGGTGGCATCGGCAAGAATCCGTTCAATCCGGCCATGCTCGGTTTCGCCCTGGCGATGCTGCTGTTCCCGCAGCCAATGACCCACTGGCCGGCGCATGGCATGAGTCTGCAGGCCGCTTTTGCACAGGTCCTGAATCTGGGCCAGGCTCCGGATGCCTGGGTTCAGGCCACCGCGCTGGACAGCCTGCGCATCAACAAAAGTCTGACCATGGATGAATTGTTCGCGGCCAATCCGGCATTCGGCCGTTTCGGTGGACGCGGCGTGGAGTGGATCAATCTGGCGTTTCTCGCCGGTGGACTGTTTTTATTGCAGCGCCGGGTGATTGCCTGGCAAGCGCCAGTTGGCATGCTGGCCAGCCTGTTTTTCGTCAGCCTGCTCTGCTGGAACGGTTCGGGTTCGAATTCCCACGGCTCGCCGCTGTTTCATCTGCTGAGCGGCGCGACCATGCTCGGTGCCTTTTTCATCATTACCGAACCGGTATCCGGCGCCAAAAGTTCGCTGGCCCGACTGCTGTTCGGCGTGGGTGTCGGCTTGCTGACCTACCTGATCCGCACCTGGGGCGGCTACCCGGACGGTGTCGCGTTTGCCGTGTTGCTGATGAATCTGTGTGTACCGGCTCTGGAACGTTTTGCCGCTGCCCGCCAGACGCAGGTGCAATCATGAGCCGCGCAGCTGCTTTCGTGGCGCTTGTGCTGCTGGCCGGTGCCGGTCTCGGCCTGACGTATGTGGTGCAGCGCGCCAGTGCGCCGCAGATTGCCAGCGAGCAACGCCTGCTCGACAGCCGCAAATTGCTGGATCTGATCGCGCCCGATGCCTACGACAATCAGCCGCTGGAGCAGCCGCTGGCGCTGACTGATACAACATTGAGCCACAGCACGCTGCTGACAGGTTACCGCGCAAGCAAATCCGGTCAGCCAGTGGCAGTGTTGTTGCGCACCCAGACCGAGGGCTATGCCGGCGCTATCGAACTGCTGATCGCCATCGATGCCAACGGCAGACTGCTGGGGGTAAAAACCCTGCGGCACAACGAAACGCCGGCGCTCGGCGGACTTATCGGCGACTGGCCGAACCAATGGCTGGCGACTTTTACCGGCAAGTCGCGCAACTCACCTGACGACGCAGGCTGGGCGCTGAAAAAAGATCAGGGACAGTTCGATCAACTGGCCGGGGCAACCGTCACTTCCCGGGCCACCGTCAATGCCATTCATGACGCCCTGCGTTACTTTGATGAGCACCGCGCAACCTTGCTGGGGAGCGGATCATGATCCGGCCAACGAATCTGACAAACACGTTGATGCTGATGCTGCTGCTTGGCACCAGCGCGACCTTGGCTGGCGCGCTGGGCATGCTGTTGATGTCGGGCGTTGTGGTGGTGGTTTACGGCGCATGCATCGGCCCGCTGCGCTCGCGGTTGTCTGGCAACAACCTGATGCTGGCCAGTCTGCTGCTGGCCGCCACCCTGACCAGTTGCGCCAATATCCTCGCGCAGCGCTGGGCGTTGCAGTGGCAACAGTCACTCGGGATCTATGCCGGGCTGATCGCCTTGCAATGCGTAGTGCTGGAATACAATGGATTCTTTCGTCAGGCATTTGGCCTGCGCCTGACGTTTTTTGGCCTGTCGAGCGGGCTGCTACTGGCGCTGGCGGTACTGCGTGAACTGTTCGGTCAGGGCCACATCGGCCGTGGCCTGTCGGAACACTGGCAAGGCCTGGTTCTGTTCAGCGACGGGCTGCACTTGCTCACCCTGGTTCCCGGCGCCTTCATCGTGCTCGGACTACTGCTTGCCGCCCGCCAGGCCTGGACCCGCTCGAACGCTCTCCCCAAGGAAACACATCACCCATGAATGCCGCAAAACGTCTGGAAATTTTCCGCAGACTTCATGAAGACAATCCCGAGCCGAAGACCGAGCTGGCCTATTCCTCACCGTTCGAGTTGTTGATCGCGGTCATTCTTTCGGCGCAGTCAACCGACGTCGGCGTCAACAAGGCTACGGCCAAACTGTTCCCGGTGGCCAATACCCCGGCGGCGATCCACGCGCTGGGCGTCGAAGGGCTGTCCGAATACATCAAGACCATCGGCCTCTATAACAGCAAAGCGAAAAACGTGATCGAGACCTGTCGCATGCTGGTCGAGTTGCACAATGGCGAAGTCCCGCAGACGCGTGAAGAACTGGAAGCGCTGCCCGGCGTCGGTCGCAAGACGGCCAACGTGGTCCTCAATACCGCTTTTCGCCAGTTGACCATGGCGGTCGACACGCACATTTTTCGCGTGAGCAACCGCACCGGCATTGCCCCGGGTAAAAATGTGGTTGAAGTGGAAAAGAAGCTGATGAAGTTTGTGCCAAAAGACTACCTGCTGGACTCCCACCACTGGCTGATTCTGCACGGTCGCTATGTGTGCCTGGCGCGCAAGCCACGCTGTGGCAGCTGCCGCATCGAAGATTTGTGTGAGTACAAACACAAAACCTCGGACGATTGATCGGCTATTGGAATAATTGATTCTTCGATTGAAAAAATCTTTTTTACCCGCAGCAGGAATATCGATATAAGGAGCGCCAAAGGCAGTCTTAGCCTGGAGTTCACCTTATGACTGACAGCAAAGAACAACTGGACGTAGATGAAGATTTTACCGTTGTGGATACCGACGACGCCGAACCGGTGGTCGAGGTCGCCAAGACCAATCTGAGTAAACGTCGCACCATCGATAACCTGCTTGAGGAGCGCCGACTGCAAAAGCAGTTGGCCGATTACGATTTTGATCTCTGACACTTGAAAGCCTCCCGAACCGGAGGCTTTTTACTTTCTGCTGAATCCGACACTGAGCGGCCCATGCCCCGTCGGTATTCCTGATCATCAGACCAGTCCGTTGCGTTGTGCCAATTCAATCAGATCCACCAGCGAGCGGGCATTGAGCTTCAATAACAGACGGGTCTTGTAAGTGCTGACCGTCTTGTTGCTGAGAAACATGCCGTCGGCGATTTCCTTGTTGGTCTTGCCACGCGCCAATTGCTGCAACACCATCATTTCCCGCCCGGAGAGGCGATCCAACATATCGGCCTCACTGGCATTACCAAGACTGGTACGCACGGTGTGCAGGGCCTGGTTTGGAAAATAGCTGTAGCCGGACAGTACCGCTTTGATCGCACTGAGCAACTCAGTCAAATCCTGTTGCTTACATACATACCCCGCAGCACCTGACTGCATGCAGCGCATTGAAAAATGACCCGGTGCCTGGGAGGTCAACACCAGTACTTTCAACGGCATGGGTGTCGAGTTCAGACGCGCAATAACTTCAAGACCATCGAGTTTCGGTATTCCAATATCCAGAATAACGATATCCGGCATCTGTTCACGCGCAAGTTGCAAAGCATCCACACCATTATCCGTTTCTGCAATGACTTCGTAGCCATGACGCTCCATCAGCATACGCACAGCAAGACGAATGACGGGATGATCATCCACGATCAGCACTTTATTCATGGGCAAGTCCAGTTTCGCTGTTCGAATTTTTAGAGCACGCACAATAGCCCAGTCACTTCTGACATGGCACAAGAGAGTTTCATTGCAATCCCAGCAAAAGACATTCCCTACAGCAAATAAAGATTATTCCTACAAAAAAACCAATACAGGCGATTTTCAAATGGGACGACGCATCTCCTGGCCTTCACATCGACGCGAAAAACATGACGTCCTGAACACCACGCGAACTGTTCTTTCGAGGCAGACGGCTCAGCGAGCGGCTGAAAAAACGCGATAACCCATTGACTGCACATCGCTACGCAGCGCCAGCCCCGGCAGCTTATAAGTTTAAATAAACAACGTGAAAACAATCAAAAACCCTTTGATAGATCAACATCTGAAACAAGATACTTCTATCCAAGCGTCATCATTTAATATAAAAATTATCTCGACCAGCAAGTTGCAACACCCCATACAAAACAACTCAACATACGTATTGGAAACACACAATTAATGAGCACCTTCCATGATAAAAATCAGAAGAAAAATTACCAATCCCATGACTGTAATTGCGATATTTGCATTTATTTCCGAATCGTCGGCTGCCATTTCCTTACCCTTTCTTGATAACGCCGAAAGAGAAGTCTACATCTGGTTCCTGATCAGCTTTCCGTTTTACTTGCTATTGCTATTCTTTTTAACGCTGAACTTCAACTACCGTTCGCTCTATGCGCCCTCGGACTTCGATAAGGACGACAGTTTTCTAAAAAGTTTCGAGGAGTTGAAACAGCCCGAGCTCCACTCCTGTTCGCCTCCAGCAAGAGCGTCTGTGGTAGGCGAAGTATCAGCTGCCAACGGATTGGAGTGGACGTTGTCCGTACATAGCGTTGACCTCAGGCAACTCCCTCCTTGCAGCGCTGAAGAATCCTGCCCGGAGCGACCGTGGATTGAGCACAACATTCAGCCAAGGCAGTGATATTTTTGACCGACTCTGCGTGCGACGTTTTGCTCAAGCAAATTATCCCGACTCTTATCAAACAGTCGAAAAAAAGCGGAGGCGCCAAACTTCTCGTTGCTTACAACGTAAGCACACAAACCACCACGGTTTTGAGAGGAGCATGAGCGTAGAGTAGATGCCTGAAGTGGACATTCAAGAAAATGCTGGAGTTGGCGGCAATGACCAAAGCTCTGGATTAACGTCAGACAAACACAGAAAAGAAATGGCGGCATTGTCATTGAGACAAGCCGCCATTTTTACAGCCCTGCAAGGCTTAGAACAGCTTGCGGCCTTTGTTGGCAGCGATGCGCATGCGCAGCGCGTTGAGCTTGATGAAGCCCGCCGCGTCGGCCTGGTTGTAGGCGCCGCCGTCTTCTTCGAAGGTCGCGATATTGGCGTCGAACAGCGAATCGTCGGACTTGCGGCCGGTAACGATCACGTTACCCTTGTACAGTTTCAGGCGAACCACACCGTTCACGTTGACCTGCGAAGCATCGATCATCTGTTGCAGCATCAGACGCTCCGGGCTCCACCAGTAACCGGTGTAGATCAGGCTGGCGTATTTCGGCATCAGCTCGTCTTTGAGGTGAGCGACTTCGCGGTCCAGGGTGATCGATTCAATGGCGCGGTGCGCGCGCAGCATGATGGTGCCGCCCGGGGTTTCGTAGCAGCCACGGGACTTCATGCCCACGTAACGGTTTTCAACGATGTCCAGACGACCGATACCGTGAGCGCCACCGATCTTGTTCAGCGTTGCCAGTACGGTGGCCGGAGTCATTTCGACGCCGTCCAGCGCGACGATATCGCCGTTGCGGTAGGTCAGTTCCAGGTATTGCGGGGTGTCGGGAGCCTTCTCCGGGGAGACGGTCCAGCGCCACATGTCTTCTTCGTGCTCGGTCCAGGTGTCTTCCAGCACGCCGCCTTCATAGGAGATGTGCAGCAGGTTGGCGTCCATCGAGTACGGGGACTTCTTCTTGCCATGACGCTCGATCGGGATCGCGTGCTTCTCGGCGTAGTCCATCAGCTTCTCGCGCGACAGCAGGTCCCACTCGCGCCAAGGGGCAATCACTTTTACGCCAGGCTTGAGTGCATAGGCACCCAGTTCGAAACGCACCTGGTCGTTGCCCTTGCCGGTGGCGCCATGGGAAATGGCGTCGGCGCCGGTTTCGTTGGCGATTTCGATCAGGCGTTTGGCGATCAGCGGACGTGCGATGGAAGTACCCAGCAGGTACTCGCCTTCGTAAACGGTGTTGGCGCGGAACATCGGGAACACGAAATCTCGCACGAATTCTTCGCGCAGGTCGTCGATGTAGATTTCTTTGACGCCCATGGCCTGAGCCTTGGCGCGAGCCGGCTCGACCTCTTCGCCCTGACCCAGGTCAGCGGTGAAGGTCACCACTTCACAGTTATAAGTATCCTGCAGCCACTTGAGGATCACCGAAGTGTCCAGGCCGCCGGAATACGCCAGAACGACCTTGTTTACGTCCGCCATGCCATCACTCCACGGGGTTCTACGGAAAGCCG
>Ga0207696_1000474_pt1 | contig 34199 bp, 22 predicted proteins | sample KBSS54metaG_FD_184403 | JGI IMG/M metagenome (GOLD analysis project Ga0207696, IMG submission 184403) | Switchgrass rhizosphere microbial communities from Kellogg Biological Station, Michigan, USA - KBS S5-4 metaG (SPAdes) (version 2) | ecosystem: Host-associated > Plants > Roots > Rhizosphere >...
GGGCACCGGTGGTGGTCTGCAACGATTCGCCGACCGTCACACACTGGCGCGCGAGGTGTTCAGGATTGCGGATCAGGACCGCGAACTGGCCCTGCAACTGAACACCCTGACCGCGGACCCGCTGCATCACTGTCTCAATGAACTGATCGTCGACTTCGAAGCGAAAGCTACCCGCCTGCGCGGCAAACCCGAGCAGGCTGACGCTCTGGAAACGCTGCGCCAGGCCTGTCTTGCCGCTGTGCAGGTGCCGGTTCACGCCGCCCGAAGCCTGGCCTTCGCTCACCTGCTGGAGCAGGAGCGCAGCGGCACCCTCGCCGGCAATCTGCCAGGCTGGCTGATCAAACTCAAGGAGAGCGAGCGTAGCGGGCTTAAACAGAACATCGAGGCGTACATCGCGGCGATGCGTGAAAGCCACGCCCTCATGACTCTTGCGCTGGAACCCCGTGACGACTTCACTCGCCGCCACCTGTATGCCCGACTGCGCAAGGATTTTTCTCTTGAAGGGCACTTTTCCGTACAAGTCGAACTGCCTGATTCGACCAAAACCGAAAAGGTCCCCGAGTCCGGCCCCGGCGGCACGCGGACATCCACCGTCATTGTGCCGAGCAAAACCCGCAGCAAAATGTCACTGGAGGACCTCGCCCAGCTCAATATCGACAACGTGCATTCAGTGCTCAATGACCCGCTGTCGAAGCGCCTGATATTCCTGCGCCTGGAGGTCACTGCAACGCTGAAAAGGGATCGCACTCGTCTGCTCAACGGCATCAACCTGACCTACCTGCGCAAAGTCCTGCCGGAACTGGACCTGCCTAAAGCCTATGAGCAAAAGATCCACGAGGCGTTCAGGGGCGCCGCCAGCGAGTCGGAATTTGTCAAACAACACCGCCGGGAAAGCCTGATAGAACCCTGGCGCCTGATGCTGAAAATCCAAAGCGAAAATGCGCGCCTGCAAAAGCACCTCAACGCTGAGGAGTCCGCGCTGCTGAACATCGCCATCGATGCCGACACCGCGCAAGCGTGGCAAGCCAACGGCAAGCGCATTGTTCTGTTGCCGGTGTCGCTGAAAGTCGGCGGCAAGGACACACTTGGCGAAGGGCCGGTGACCCTGTCTGGTATCAGCTTCATCGAAGAACAGATCAGCGGCGTCACCCTGTTGTACCTGCCAGACAGCCACGACGAGCAGTTTTTCCGCCGCTACGACAATCTTGAAGCGGCGCGCAAAGGGCTATTCAGGTTGTGCGCAAATGACAAGTGGATCGAGTACCTGGCGAACAGAGCGTTGCATGGCAACGTCAGGGCGCATGTCAGCCGAATCGGCCACGCCGTGGATAAAAATTTCGATGGCATTATCGAAGTCGGCGTGCGCTGGCCGGTAACTACTTCATTCGCTGCGCACCTGCTCGATGCACATATGGGGCGCTTGATCGAAGCCCATCGCGGCACGTCGCGCTCCAACGATGAGCTGTTCTTCGAGCGCTACACCCTGAAAGGCCCGCGCGCTTTCAATTACATAAAAATGGCCTTGGGGATGGTGCCTTTTGTTGGCAGCGTGCTAGCGCTTTACCAGGCCTGGACCGCTGCCAATCAGGCCACAGCAGCGTTTTTGCGTGGTGATGTGGCGGACGGTCTGGCGGAAATCGAGTCCATGTTGCTGTCGTTGATCGATGCGTTCATGGATCTGCTCCCGGGCGAAGCAGTGGCCTCGACCCTCTCGCGCACGACACGTGCATTGACACAGGCTCGGCAGCTTCACGCGGTGCTCGGCAACGTGGCAGCGCTGCACGGCAAGTCGCAGCGTCAGGCCAGGCATGTGCTGACGCGCTTCAAGGATTACGAATATGAAAAGCCGATCTCTCTGGCCGGCACAGAGCCTGCCAGCCACGGCCTCTACCGTGGTATCTACCGGCACGCCGACGGCGACTTCATCGAACGTCAGGGTCGCCTGTACCAGGTTGAGCTGAGCAAGGACTCGCGCCAGTGGCGCCTGTCAGGCAACTCGCGAAAAACCTACAAGCAGCCGATCGCCCTGGATGAAAGCGGGCATTGGGACACCTGGTTCGGCGTGTACGGGACCGCCCTTGAAGGCGGCGTGGTGGGTGGCGGCAATGTGGGCGGGCGCATGCTCGATACACTCGACCCTTACTGGCCTCCGGTGATTCGGCAACGCTTGCCGCGCTGGCTGGTGGATCGAAATTTCCGTCGTCACCATCAACTGACCGCCGCCGCTGACGACTTGGCCGATCAATTGCAACGCAGGGGGAGAAAAAGCGACGAGGTGCTCAATGTCTACCGCGAAGCTTCGGAAGTGGAGCGCGTGGCCATGTGGCCAACGGTCGAAGCCGCTTGCGTTGGCGATATCCAGGTAGCCAGACAGCGGTATGAGGTGTTGACCGAGCTGACTGCGCTGACCCAGGGCAGAAAACGCAGGGCTGTCGCCGAAATGCAAAGCAAGGCCGCCTGGCTGTTGACTGATCGTTATCGGCGCCGCGCCATTCACCTGTCGCATAACATTATCTGGATGACACGAGCAGTCAAACGATTGAGGCAGCTACACAATGCGCTGCCAGCTGATGCTGTGGCACAACGCTTGAAACACATTGAAGACATACACAGGTTTCGTGTCGAGATCGTGAACAAGTTCGAACAATTGGGGGAACTCAGGGACCACGTCAATCATTGGTATGAACGCATACTTGCCAAAGACCGACCGAAAATTTCGGCGCTGGTCGATAACACCAACACCCGCCACAGTGAACCCGTCTTGCTGTACCTGAAAACCTCCCAACGCTTGGAAATCGTCAAAAGAACCGGCAGTCCCGACGATGCATCGTGGCGCTACTTTGCAACGGTGGCGGAACCCCTTCGCAACAAGATCGATGAGCGCCTGTACCGCCAGTACGACCTGCCGAACATTCAGAGCACTACCGCCGAACGTACCCGCATGCTTCAGGAAACCATCGACACTTGCGTCGAGTTTCGTCGCGAGATGGCCGTCTGGACCGCCAGCTATCCGCAATTCTTTCATCTGGACGTCGTCGAGCCCTTGCTGGAAGGCATCGATCGCTTGGCTGATCGAGCGCGTGCCGCTATCAACAAGCCACCCGAACCCAAGATCACAGGGAAACCTCTGCAGCGCGTATTCATCACTGAGGACAACCAATTACGCCATGGCGTGGAGCAATGGGACAACGTGACCAATACCCGTCGATATAAATGCACCGGGGCTGGAGGCCATGAGGAAATCTATGTACAAGGCGCTGATGGCAAATTACGGCTGACCAACCCGCAACCCGCAGCCACCCGCCCGCCCGCGTGGTTGAATCAGGCCACCCTGGTCACCGAGGCACAACTGCGTCTGGATGACGTAGGAAATTACCGCGCCAAGGTTCAGAGAAACGCCAACAAGGGCATGCTCCCCATCGATCTGGAACACATGATGAAAGGTCGGGCGAGTGAACTCATCACGCGCGCCGACGCCATCACTGGCAAGTCTGCCCAGCACCCGATCATCCAGCGACTGCGCGATCAGGCAAGCGAACTACTCATCGAAGGTCGTACCCTCCGCACCGAACGCTCGTTGACCAGTCAAAAGCCTACCGACGGCATGCTGGATGACCTCATCGATCAGCAAGCGGTGGAGATCCGCAAAACTCGTCCGATCCAGCAACTGGCTAACCATCATGGCCAAGCCAACTACCTGCAGGAATATGAGGTCTGGAATCTCACGCAGGAGCCTGCGCAACTGCTCTGGTACGTGCATTTCCATTACCGCTCGGCCAACCGGCCTTTGCGCAAGTTCGAAAGGGCCCACCTGAAACTCCCCCAGCATCGCATGCTGACTCACGCTGACGAGCCGACCTTGCTCGACTCCAGAATCACCGAACAGTCGATTGTCCTGAGGCATTTCGAAGGGGTGTGAATGCGTATTTCATAACCGCCCGTCGCTACTGTCAGATCTGACAGTAGCGTGACCTTGCGTTTACGCAGCCAATGGTTCGACGACGGAACTCATGGTGAAGCGTCGATACGATTACGGGATGGCAGACATGAATAAAAATCTTCTGCAAAACGGCGACTTCGGCACTGGCAAGTTTGCGCCTTGGGAGGTTCATGCATTCCAAGGCAAGGCCAGCGTCGTTCAGCATAACCTCGGCTATCAAGCGAAGGTGCTGCCTGGTGTAGATAACGGCGTCGTACTGTTGAATCGATTCGACGCCCCACCCGGGGCCTTTACAGTGCAGATCGATGCATCCGCGCCTGAGGCCAAATACCATCAGGATCCGCCGAACATCGACACGCACCCGATTCTGTTTTTTATCATCTCGGGCTATGGAGCGGACGGCAGAACGATCCAGTACGACGTCGGTAGCTGGTGGCTGAAACCTGCGCAAATGCCTTTCGAATACTCCGGCGTCATGTTGGCAAGTGTAGTGAGCGCCCAACTGCAAGTGTCCTTTCCCTCTGATCCTCTTAAGGTCAAGGGGTCGCTCTACATCGATAACGTCAGCTATATGCTCGACCCGCCAGGGCAGATTCATAAAACGCGCTGGAGTCAGTGATCGGCAGCCCCCACTCAGAAACTGCGCAGCGGGTAGGTGACACTCTGCGGGCAAAAGATTTCGTAATCGTCGACAGCCCGCCAAACATGAGACAAACTCAACCTTTTAGTGTTTATCACAAGTTTTCCTCATGGAGCCATCAGTGCTTGAAATCCGTCACCTGAAAACCCTGCATGCCCTGCGCGAAGCCGACAGTCTGGTGGACGCCGCTGACCGTTTGCACCTGACGCAATCGGCGCTGTCCCACCAGTTCAAGGAGCTTGAGGAACGTCTGGGCATGGCGTTGTTCGTGCGCAAGACCAAACCGGTGCGGTTCACCAGCGCCGGTTTGCGCCTGCTGCAACTGGCGGACGCGACCCTGCCGCTGTTGCGCGCCGCCGAGCGCGATATCGGTCGTCTGGCCGGTGGCACCGCCGGGCGTTTGCACATGGCCATCGAATGCCACAGTTGTTTCCAGTGGCTGATGCCGACCATCGACCAGTTCCGCGATGCCTGGCCGGAAGTCGAACTCGACCTCGCCTCGGGGTTCGCCTTCGCACCGCTGCCGGCGCTGGCCCGTGGCGATCTGGATCTGGTGGTGACGTCTGATCCTTTGGAAATCGCTGGCATCACCTATGTGCCGCTGTTCACTTATGAAGCCATGCTGGCCGTGGCCAATCAGCATGCACTGGCGAGCAAACCGTACATCGTCCCCGAAGACTTGCTCACGGAAACGCTGATCACCTACCCGGTGGAACGCGATCGCCTCGACATTTTCACGCGCTTCCTCGAACCGGCCGATATCGAGCCGGCACAGGTGCGCACTTCAGAGCTGACGGTGATGATGATGCAACTGGTCGCCAGCGGCCGTGGCGTCTGCGGCATGCCGCATTGGGCGCTGCACGAGTACAGCTCGCGCGGTTACGTGAAAGGTAAACGGCTGGGGGAAAAAGGCTTGTTCGCGACGTTGTACGCGGCGATTCGCACCGACATGCTCGATGCACCGTACATGCGCGATTTTCTGCTGACGGCGAAAGACACGTCGTTCTCGACCCTGGACGGTGTCAGCGCCGTGCGTTGACTCAAGTACAGCGCGAACTCTGTGGGAAATCAGATCTCGCGCCACATGTGGACCTTGTCGAAGTAGTCTTCACCCACCCGCACCGCTAATGGTTCGAGGCCGAACTGGATGAAGCCGCAGCGCTGATAGAGGTTGAACGCGGCGTCATTGCCGGCGGTGACGGTGAGCTGGAGCAGTTTCAGCGCCGGATGGTTTTGCGCTTCGGCAATGGCCGCCTGCACCAGTTCATGGCCCAGGCCATGCTGGCGAAAATCCGCCGAGACATACATACCGAACAACGTCGCTTTATGGCGAGCCTTCTCGCGCGGTTCAAAGGCCAGGCCGACGATGCCGGCCAACGTGCCGGCTTCAAACGCGCCAAGCACCACGTCGAGCTTGCTGGTCAGGCGCCCTTCCCACCAGCTCAATGGCATCACCGCGCGTTCGCGCACGCTTGAGGTGAAGGCCTGCGGATGACGGTCATAGGCTTCGAGCATCAGTTCGCGGTAAGCCAGGGCATGGCTGGCGTCCAGCTGTTCGATCCACATGTTCACGCCGTCCTGCGCTGCTCAAACATCAGGCGCACGGCCAGACCAGCCAAAACGAAGCCCATGAAATAACGCTGCAGCGCCAGCCATGTCGGGTTGCGCACAAACCACGAAGCAATGCCGGCCGCGAACAGCGCGATCAGCAAATTCACGCAGAAACTGACGCTGATCTGGGTCAGGCCGAGAATGATGCTTTGGGTGAACACCGAGCCGTGTTCAGGGGTGATGAATTGCGGGAATACCGAAAGGTAGAACACCGCAATTTTCGGGTTCAGTGCGCTGGTCAGAAAGCCCATGGTGATCAACTTGCGCGACGAGTCCGCCGGCAATTGTTGCGCTTCGAACGGCGAGCGCGCCCCGGGTTTCAGCGCTTGCCAGGCCAGCCACAGCAAATACAGCGCACCGGCCCACTTCAGCACTTCATAGGCCATCGGCACCGCGAGGAACACGGCGGTCAAACCTGCCGCTGCCGCAAACAGATGCACAAAGAACCCCGCCACCACGCCCAGCAACGAGGTCACCCCGGCCTTGCGTCCCTGACAGATCGAACGCGAGATCAGGTAGATCATGTTCGGTCCCGGCGTCAGCACCATCAGCAAGGCGGCAGCGGCGAAGATCAGCAAGTCTTGAAGCGGGATCATGGCAAAGTCCTTTGCGTGGATGATCAGGCGATAGCCGTCAATGACTGCCGATAAAACGGCAGGATCAGGTCGCGTGTCAATGGCGCCAGAACGACAGCAGGATCAGTGGCCGGATCGACCCAGATCACTTCTTCGATTTCCGCTGCTGGCATGACCTCAGTGTCGATCGTCAGTTGAAAGATTTCGGCTTGTACAACGCATCCCGGCTCGTTGGCGGCAGGGGCGGAAAACTGCCCGATAAACGTCGCCTGCGCCGAGTCGATCTGCAAGCCCAATTCCTCCTCCAGCTCACGCGCCAGTGCATGCACCGGCAACTCGTGCGCCTCGATCTTGCCGCCCGGTTGCATGAACGCCGTGGTACCGCGCTTGCGCACCAGCAGGGTCTGCCCTTGAGTGTTGAGCAACAATGCAGCGGCAATACGAATCGTGGAAGCAGTCGACATACGAAAAACCCTTGGCGCAAAAACACCAAGGATCACATGCCGGTCAACGGTGTGCCAAGCCGCAAGGTTTAGCTTGCTTCCTGAAAATCCATCTCCGGCGGCTGCCGGCGAAAGCCACCGGTGAGCACCGCCAGATACACCACGCCGATCGCCAGCCAGCTCAGGCCCAGATAAACCGCCAGATGATCGAGGCTGACCATCAGCCACAAGTCCGCCACCAGCCCGATAAACGGGAAAACCAGAAACAGCAGCAGCTCGCGCGGGCCTTTTTTCTCGCCGCCGATCCAGTAATGGAAGATCACCGACAGGTTGACCAGGCTGAACGCGAGGAACGCGCCGAAGTTGATGAACGAGGTCGAGGTGGTCACGTCGAGTTTCAGCGCCAGCAATGCCACCACGGCGCAGAGCAGGATGCTGTTGACCGGCGTGCCGAAGCGCGCGTGCAGCGTGCCGAAGAACGACTTCGGCAGTACGCCGTCACGGCCCATGGCGAACAACAGTCGCGAACCGCTGGCCTGTGCCGACAGCCCCGAGGCGAACTGGCCGACAATCAGACCGATCAGAAAGATCGACACAAACAGGTCGCCACCGATGTTGCGGGCAATTTCATAGGCGGCCGAATCGACGCTGTCGAACAGGAACGACGGATGGGCGATCTGCACGAAGTATGAAACGCCGACGAAGATCAGCCCACCGATCAAGGTGATCAACATGATCGCCCGCGGGATGGTGCGGCGTGGGTCACGGGTTTCTTCGGTCAAGGTGCTGACCGCATCGAAACCGAGGAACGAGTAGCAGGCGATGGCCGCGCCGCTCATGATCAGCGGCATCTGCATGTCGCCGTTGAAGAACGGTTTGACCGACCACAACGGCGTGCTCGCATCGCCACCGATGTAGTGCACGCACAGCGCGACGAAAGCGATCAACACGAGGAATTGCACCAGCATCAGCAAGGCGTTGATGCCGTTGGCCAGTTTCAGGCCAATGATGTTGATTGCGCTGGTGATGCCGATGAATGCCAGCACCCAGAGCCATTGCGGGATCGACGGGAATGCCGACGCCAGATACGCCGCACCGATCAGCCAGATCGCCATGGGTAGAAACAGGTAATCGAGCAGTACGGCCCAACCGGCGATAAAACCGAGCTTGGGGCTGATCGCCTTGCGCACGTAGCTGTAGGCGGAACCGGCGACCGGGAATGCGGCGGCCATGCGCCCGTAGCTCATCGCCGTGAAGAACATCGCGATCAGTGCCGCCAGATAGGCGGCGGGGACCATGCCGGCGGTGGATTGGGCGAGAATGCCGAAGGTGCCGAGGACAATGATCGGCGTCATGTAGGCGATGCCGAACAGCACCACCGCCCCTAATGAAAGGGTGCGTTGCAAACGAGCCATGGGCGACTTACTCCGAATTTTATTGGATTTATGGCAGAGCCGGATTCGGCGAATGTTTCGGTTCTTTTTGTTGTTCTCGGGTGTTGCTGGTTTTTATGTTCGACTTGAAATCTTTTCCCCCTCACCCCAGCCCTCTCCCCCAAGGGGGCGAGGGGAAAGGGAGCAGATCTCCGTGGGTTTCAAATCCTGAGTTCGACTTGAATTCGCAGTTTCAAATCCTGAGTTCGACTTGAATTCGCAGTTTCAAATCCTGAGTTCGACTTGAATTCGCAGATTCAAATCCTGAGTTCGACTTGAATTCGCAATTGCAAATCCTGAGTACGACTTGAACTCGCAGTTTCAGATCCTGAGTGCGACTCGGTATTTCAGGTCGGCGTACCTCGAACAATCAGCTCGGTCAGTCCCCTCTCCCTCCGGGAGAGGGCTAGGGTGAGGGCAGCGGTCAACGGCGTGGAATCAACAACTCACGAACACCATCGCCGCGCTCCACCACCTCCCCCGGCAACTTCAAACGCTGATCATCCAGATAGCGGTAATCCTTGCGCGCAATCTCTAACCGGTCGAAATCCAGCTCAACGCTGAACGTCCCTTCTTCCCGCCCGGCCTCGAACAGCAACGTCCCCAGCGGATCGACCAGCGCACTGCCACCCGCGAAAACCAAACCGTCGTCCCCCGCTTCCACACGATTGACCATCAGCGCAAACGCCTGATTCTCCTGAGCACGGGCCATGATCGCGGTGCGGTGAGTCGATGCGTACGGGTCCATGTTGCCGTTGGTCACGATGAGCAACTCGGCACCCAGTTGCGCGAGGGCACGGGCCGACTCCGGAAACTCGATGTCGTAGCAAATCAGCAAGCCAACGCGCACACCGTTCCACTCACAGGTGGCATAGCGGTCGCCGGCCTCGAACACGCCACGATCCGACGCCCACAAATGCGTCTTGCGGTATTTCAGCGCAATACCTTCAGGGGTGATCAGCAGCGTGGTGTTGTAGAAGCGCCCGTGGTCGTTCTCGGCCATGCCGATCACCACGGCGATATTGCGTTCGCGCGCTGCGGCCAGCACCGCGCTGACGGTCGGGCCGTCGAGGGGTTCGGCGGTTTGCGCGACGGTCTCGGCCGTCGGGAAGCCCATCAAGTGGGTCTCCGGGAAAACGATCAATTGCGTGTCGGCAGCGCACGCGGCAATCGCTGCGAGTGCGCGTTCGAGGTTATATGCCGTGGCATTGTCACGGCCCGCCAGTTGGGCGAGTTCGACTTTCATGGGGATTCCCTTGTTATGAGCGGCGGGCGCGGAAAGATTGCCCGGTGGCTGTCTGTGGGCCAGTATGCGCAGCAAGCGAGCGGCCAGGGAATTACGCGGCCGGGGTAACCCGATAGGGGTAGATCGATGACACTTTCGTTTGACGACATCACCTGGCACCGCGCCGTCGGGCAACTGATCGACGCGCTCGACAAGCCGAATTTCTGGGCACAACTGGTGCGTTTGCTCGACCAATACGTGCCGTTCGATAGCTGGGTGGTGCTGCTGTTCAGCGCCGATCAACACCCGCAAGTCTTTGCCGAATGCCCGGCCGCAGACGGCAGCCCTGACCCGTTGTTTCAGGATTATCTGCGCGGCCTGTACCTGCTTGATCCGTTCTACATTGCCTGTCGCGAGCAAACGCGCACCGGTCTGTATCGCTTGTCCGAGGTGGCGCCGGAACATTTCGAACTGACCGAGTATTACCAGCGATACTTTCGTCTGAATGTCGTGGCCGACGAAATCCAGTTCAATTGTCAGCTCGAAGGCGATCGCACGTTGTGTCTGTCACTGGGCAGTGAAAAACGTTTCACTGGCGAACATATCGCCTTGCTGTCATTGATCCAGCCTTGGGTGCTGGGCCTGCTGCGCCAACGACTACCCTATGAGATCAACGAAACCGTGGCGCTCGCCGCCGCCCCTGTCCGGGCAGACTGGAGGGTGCAACTGGAAGCGTCGGTGCAACAACTCAAAGGTGCGCAACTGACCGCCCGTGAGCTGGATGTAGGGCGTTTGATGCTCAGCGGTTGCTCCAGTAAAGAAATCGCCCGTAAGCTGGAAATCTCCGTAGAAACCGTGAAAGTCCATAAGAAACACATGTACAGCAAGCTGGGAATCAAATCCCAGTCCGAGCTGTTTTCGATTTTTCTTCAGGCACAAAACGCCTGATCGTTTGGTGAAGTTGCCTCATGTAGGAGTGAGCCTGCTCGCGATGGCGTCGGGTCAGTCAAATCATTTGTAGCTGATATACCGCTATCGCGAGCAGGCTCACTCCTACAGGGGAATGTGTTTATCCCTGAATCTTCGCTGATTATTCCGAGTCCGAACCAAGGAAACCGTATGAGCCTGTCACTCCTGAGCCGCTACGCCTTCTTTGCCGTCTGCGTGATATTTACCCTCGCCAGCCTGCCTTTCCTCGAACATGACTGGCTGTGGCCGATCACTGCGGTCACCGGCGTACTGAGCCTGATCGGTCTGTTCGACCTGCTGCAAAGCCCGCACGCCGTACGCCGTAATTACCCGATCCTCGGCAATATCCGTTATCTGGTCGAAGGCATCCGCCCGGAGATCCGTCAGTACCTGCTGGAGTCCGACAGTGATGCCCTGCCCTTCTCCCGCGCGCAGCGTTCGCTGGTCTATTCGCGAGCGAAAAACGAAACCGCTGACAAGCCTTTCGGCACGCTGATCGATGTCTATCAATCCGGATTCGAATTCATCGGCCACTCGATGCGCCCGGCGCCACTGAGCGACCCGAGCAGTTTCCGCGTCACCGTCGGCGGCCCGCAGTGCAGCCAGCCGTACTCGGCGTCGGTGTTCAACATCTCGGCGATGAGCTTCGGTTCGCTCAGCGCCAACGCCATTCGCGCACTCAATCAAGGCGCAAAACTCGGCAACTTCGCCCACGATACCGGCGAAGGCAGCATCAGCCCGTATCACCGCGAACACGGCGGCGACCTGACCTGGGAACTGGGCAGCGGCTACTTCGGTTGCCGCACCAGCGACGGCCGTTTCGACCCGGAACGCTTCGCCACCCAAGCGCAGAATCCGCAAGTGCGGATGATCGAAATCAAGATGAGCCAGGGCGCCAAACCCGGCCACGGCGGCATCCTGCCCAAGCACAAAGTCACCCAGGAAATCGCCGAAACCCGTGGGATCATGATGGGCGAAGACTGCGTCTCACCGTCACGCCACAGCGCGTTTTCCACGCCGATCGAAATGATGCAGTTCATCCAGCAACTGCGTGAACTGTCCGGTGGCAAACCGGTGGGCTTCAAGTTCTGCCTCGGCCATCCGTGGGAGTTCATGGGCATCGCCAAAGCCATGCTGGAAACCGGCATTCTTCCGGACTTCATCGTCGTCGATGGCAAGGAAGGTGGCACCGGCGCCGCACCGGTCGAGTTCACCGACCACATCGGCGTGCCGATGCGCGAAGGCCTGCTGTTCGTCCACAACACTCTGGTCGGCCTGAACCTGCGCGACAAGATCAAACTCGGCGCCAGCGGCAAGATCGTCAGTGCCTTCGACATCGCCAGCGTGCTGGCCATCGGCGCCGACTGGGCCAACTCCGCACGCGGCTTCATGTTCGCCATCGGCTGCATCCAGTCGCAAAGCTGCCACACCAACAAATGCCCGACCGGCGTCGCCACTCAGGATGCTCTGCGTCAGCGCGCACTGGTGGTGCCGGACAAGGCACAACGCGTATTCAACTTCCACCGCAATACGCTGAAGGCTCTGGCGGAAATGCTCGCAGCGGCCGGGCTGGAACAGCCATCACAACTGTCGGCCAAGCATCTGGTGCGGCGCATGTCGGCGACCGAGATCAAACTATTCTCGCAGTTGCACGTGTTCCTGAAACCGGGGGAATTGCTCACCGGCGAAGTGAATGGCGAGTTCTATTCGCGGATGTGGCAGATGGCGCGGGCGGACAGTTTTGAGCCGCAGGAAGTGGCCGCGGCCTGAGCCTGAATGAAGCGTCAGTCTGTACAACCGATTGACGCTTCAGCTTTTGCGCTCAGGCAGCAGAAAAAACAGCACAATTTGACGTCGACTGAGTTCTCGTTCGAGACATTCGCCCGTCCTCATTGCTGCACCTCTGTTGACTGCCGCGCAGGATTGGAAAGCACTAAAGCTTTTAGCCTTCTCGCAGGCGTTGTATCGCTCTTTCAGATCGGCGGTGATGTCCCGTTCAGCCTTGCCAGGCGATCAGTGGCACGGGTAACAAAAAAGCCCCGATCTCTCGACCGGGGCTTCGTTGTTTACGCAGCTACAACTTACGACGCCGAACGCACCGTGCCTTGCGCTACGTTGGTCGGTTGCAACTTGAACACATAGAACAAAACGGTCAGCAGCACCAGGAACGCCGGGCCCACATACAGCGCCACGCGCGTGTCGGGGAAGTACGCCATCAGGCCGACCACCAGCACCAGAAACGCCAGCGCAAAGTACGAGCTGATCGGGTACAGCCACATCTTGTACTTGAGGCCGGCACGTTCGCTGGCGCTCAGGCCTTTGCGGAATTTCAGCTGCGCCAGCAGGATCATCACCCAGGTCCAGATCGCGCCGAAGGTGGCAATCGAGGTCACCCAGACGAAGACTTTCTCCGGCACCAGATAGTTGAGCATTACGCCCAACAGCAACACCCCGATCGACAGCAACAGCGCACGACGTGGCACACCGTTGTTCGACGTCTTGGCAAAACCGGCCGGCGCCTGGCCATTCTGCGCCAGGCTGTAGAGCATGCGCCCGGTGCTGAAGATGCCGCCGTTGCACGACGACAAGGCTGCGGTAATCACCACGAAGTTGATGATGCCGGCGGCGGTCTTGATGCCCAGACGCTCGAAGGTCATCACGAACGGACTGCCCTGGGTGCCGATTTCATTCCACGGGTAGATCGACAGAATCACGAACAGTGCGCCGACGTAGAACAGCAGAATCCGCCAGAACACCGAGCCGATCGCATCGGGAATGGTCTTCTGCGGGTTCTTCGCCTCACCGGCGGTCAGGCCGATCATCTCGACGCCGAGGTAGGCGAACATGACCATTTGCAGCGACATCAGCACGCCGGTCACGCCATTGGGCATGAAGCCGCCGTGGGCCCACAGGTTGGAAATCCCCAGTGCCACACCGTCATTACCGAAGCCGAAGGCGATGATGCCGACGCCACCGATGACCATGGCGATGATGGTGACGATCTTGATCAGCGCGAACCAGAACTCGAATTCGCCGAAGGCCTTCACCGCGATCAGGTTGATCGAGCCCATGCTGATCAGCGCCGCGAGCGCCCAGATCCAGCGCGGCACATCGGGAAACCAGATGCCCATGTACACCGCCACCGCGGTGATTTCCGCGACGCAGGTCACCAGCCACAGAAACCAGTAATTCCAGCCAGTGAGGAAGCCTGCCAATGGACCGAGATAGTCTTGCGCGTAGCGGCTGAACGAGCCAGCGACCGGATTGTGCACGGCCATCTCGCCGAGGGCGCGCATGATCACCAGAATCGCCAGACCACCCAGAATGTACGAAAGCATGATCGCCGGGCCGGCCATTTCGATGGCCTTGGCCGAACCTAGAAACAGACCAACGCCGATACAGGCGCCGAGCGCCATCAGGCGAATATGCCGTTCGCCGAGTTCGCGTTTGAGCGGACCGCCCTGAGCGGTGTCGCCGTGAGGCAGTTGATTGCCGACTGGCATAGGGGTGCAACCTCGTCTTGTTATTGGATATGACCACCGAGTATCGAAGCGTCGGCCGATAAGCCTTGGCTGGAGATGAAACCGCGCCTGCTTTGTGGGCAGACGCGTCTTGCAGGGCAACCTGAAAGATCAGCGGGACGTGCAGTATAAAAAGCCTTGGGCAGGACTTTTCACTCTATAAACCACAACATTCAGCGACAACTCTCGGCAATAGCCCGGTTTGCGGAGAGGCATTACCTGCTTTACGTAGGAATATTCGCCACTGAAAAAGCCGCCGAGTATTGCACAGCATTGGTGCATCGTCATGTATCCGCTTGGCCAGCATTGCCCTATAGAGCGCTCTGACTTGCAGGTCTTCGCCCCGGCACCAGCCGTTCAGATTTATTCAGCAACTACCCCTCGCCCATCCCGCACATTTTCTTCCCCGCCGCCAACCACCGTCTAAGCTTCAGACAAGTCCGATCAATCTGCGTGAATGGATCAATCGACTATGGGCGCTTTGTGGCAAACCGATTCGAGTAAAGCCGTGGTTCCGACTGAACGAGTGGATGAAGCGCCTGTCCCTGAAAAAACCCGCCGCAATCGGCACGGGTGGAAGGCTTTCTGGTTGTTGCTGTTGATTATCGCGATCGTGGTAGGGCTGGCCGCATCCAAGGAAATGCGCACTTCGCGCTTTCAGTCGCGCGAGCTCAGCCAATACGCCGCTTCGCTGACTTACCATCTCGAACCCGGCCCCAGCGAAGCGATTCGCTATCCGGGCAACGGGCCGTTCGATCTGCGCCTGGGTTACAGCTCTCTCGATGAGTTCCTGCCGCGCCTGCTCAAACGCAACTACGTCGTCACCGAGCAGACGCGCTTCTCGCCAGCGCTGCTCAGCTACACCGACAAAGGCCTGTTCGTGCCGTACTCGGAAAAGATCCAGGCCGGACTGTCGATCACCGATTGCCGGGCTGCGCCGCTGTACAAGTACAACTATCCGCAACAGCTTTATTCGAGCTTTGAATCGATTCCGCCCGTGGTGGTCAGCAGCCTGTTGTTCATCGAAAACCGTTTCCTGCTCGACCCGAAACAGCCATTGGCCAACCCGGCAGTGGATTGGCCGCGCTTCGGCATGGCGGCGTGGTCGCAAGTCGCCAAATTGCTGCGTCTGCCGGGACAATCGGCGGGCGGCAGTACGTTGGCGACGCAATTGGAAAAGTACCGGCATTCACCGGAAGGCCTGACGGTGTCCGGCGCCGAGAAACTGCGGCAGATGATGTCTGCCAGCGTGCGCGCCTATCAGCCCGGCCCGCAAACCCTGGGGGCACGGCAGAACATCGTGCGCGATTACCTCAACAGCGTGCCGCTGTCGGCGGTGCCGGGGCATGGTGAAGTGCATGGCATGGCGGAAGGTCTGCGCGTCTGGTACGGCAGTGACTTCAACCAGGCCAACGCACAGTTGAACAGCCCGGCCACCGATCCGAAAACCATGGCTGCCAAAGGCCTGGCTCTGCGCGAGATGCTCTCGCTGATGATCGCCCAGCGTCGCCCTTCGTATTATCTGACCAAGGGCCGCGAGGAACTCGCCGACCTCACCGACAGCCATTTGCGTCTGCTCAAACAGAACGCGGTGATCGATGGCGCATTGGCCGATGCCGCCCTCGCGAGCAAGGTCAGCTACCGCGACTGGCAGACCCAGCCGACCATGCAGCCCATCGAAACCAACAAAGGCATCAGCGCCGCCCGCAGTCGTCTGGCGAGCATGCTCAACCGGCCGCTGTACGATCTCGACCGCCTCGACCTCTCGGCCACCAGCACCCTGCAGGGCGAGCTGCAAACCCAGGCCACCGCGTACCTGAAGAAACTCGCCGACCCGGCCTATGCCGCTGAAATCGGCCTGCTCGGCGAACGCTTGCTGACGCCGACCAGCACCACTCAAGTGCGCTACAGCTTCACCCTCTTTGAACTGACCCCGGACGGTTCCCGCGTGCGGGTGCAGACCGACAGCACCGACCAGCCGTTCGACATCAACGAAGGCAGCAAGCTCGAACTCGGCTCAACGGCGAAAATGCGTGTGCTGACCACGTACCTGCAAATCATCGCCGAACTGCACGACAAGTACGGCGCCATGAGCGTGCCGGAACTGAAAAAGGTCGAAGTCCCCGACCAGGATCGCCTGAGCCAGTGGGTCATCGATTATCTGATCCAGAACAAGGATCACGACCTGTCGAAGCTGCTCGGCGCAGCCCTCGATCGCAAATACTCGGCGAGCCCCGGCGAGGCATTTTTCACCGGCGGCGGTTTGCACACGTTCCACAACTTTCGCAAGGAAGACAACGGCCGCCTACCGACCCTGCGCGATGCCCTGCGCGAGTCGATCAACCTGCCATTCATTCGGCTGATGCGCGATCTGGTGCGTTACACCACCTACTCCGGCCCCAACAACAGTGCCGAATTACTCAAGGATGATCGCGACCCCCGTCGCCAGGAATACCTCGCCAGTTTCGCCGACCGCGAAGGCACCTCGTTCCAGCTCAAGTTCTGGAAAAAGTACAAAAACAAGGACACCCAAGCGCGTCTCGACACGTTCCTCGACAGCATGCGTCCGACGCCGATCCGCATGGCTGCCGTGCATCGCTACCTGCTGCCGGATGCCAGTCAGGCAGACTTCAACACGTTCGTCCGTTCCCACCTGAAAGGCGCCAAGCTCAACGAAAAACTCACCGATGATCGCCTGATCCGCCTCTACGATTCCTACGGTCCCGGCAGTTACGATTTGCCCGATCAGGGCTTTATCGCCAAGGTGCACCCGCTGGACCTGTGGATGATCGGCTACCTGCTCCACCACCCTGACGCGACCTTCAGCGAGATCGTCAAGGCCAGCCATTTCGAACGTCAGGAAGTCTACAGCTGGCTGTTCAAGAGCAAGCACAAGGGCGCCCGCGACAGCCGTATTCGCACCATGCTCGAGATCGAGGCGTTCCTCGATATTCACCAGCGCTGGCAGAAAGTCGGTTATCCGTTCGATCACCTGGTGCCGTCGCTGGCCACCGCGATTGGCAGCTCCGGCGACCGCCCCGCCGCCCTCGCCGAACTGATCGGCACCATCCTCAATGACGGTGTGCGCATGCCGACGCTGCGCATCGACAGTCTGCACTTTGCCGCCGACACGCCGTACGAAACGCAACTGGTCAACGACCCGCATGTCGGCAAACGAGTGATGCCATCCGAGGTCGCCACGGCCATGCGCGAGGCGCTGTCGCAAGTGGTCGATGCCGGTACGGCAAAACGTGTTTCCGGCAGTTTCAAACTGGCTGATGGCAGCCCACTGGCCATGGGTGGCAAAACCGGGACCGGCGACAACCGCATCGAGGCCATCGGTTCGGGCGGACGCATCCTCAGTTCGAAGTCGATCAACCGTACCGCAACCTTCGTGTTCTACATCGGTGATCACCATTTCGGCACCCTCACCGCGTTCGTTCCGGGGCGCTCGGCGGAGAACTTCAAGTTCACCTCGGCCCTGCCCGTGCAGGTGCTCAAGGGCATGGCGCCGATTCTCACGCCCTACCTACAACCGGGCAGCGCTTCGCAATGCAAGCCAACGCAGACGGCGAGCATCGCAATGGTCGAGGCGCCACGCCCTACAGCGAGGTAACAATTCGTGTCAGGTATTTCTGCATCAGGGTGACGTTTTTTCGCTGCAGCGGGTGGTACTTATGTATTTTTCAGATTCGAATTTTCGTCGGGTTCGCCCGTCGCAGCGCTGTTTGCCTCCCGATCTTTGAACTTTTGTTTTGCCCTGCCGTGGGTAGGCTGATCACTCCTCAACAATCAAGGATGATTGGCCATGTCTCTCTCCCCCCAGCCTGCGGACAACGCGGACAAAGGACGGCACTACGATTTCATCAAGTCCGCCGTCAACGACAATTTCAAAACCGCCACCGTCAGCCGGGGCATCGCCTTGGCAGCTTCGCCACTGAAGATTCAATCCTGGTACACCAGCGCGCCCGCCGCATACCTGAACAAACTCGACGCCGCCAATCTCAAGGCCTGGAGTTCGCAGAACCGCGTTGACCATCTGCTGGACAAAACCGATCTGCATGCCTTCGCCGAGCCGCTGCTCAAGGCAAAAATCAAGGAGCGTCATGGCATCGAGCCGGACGTCAAAAGCACCTTTCTGCGCCTGTACCTGCCGAAAGACAAACCGTGGTATGCCATTGATGTTTCCAAGGGCGTCGTTACCCGCACGGTCTCGCTACTGGATGCCGCCCTGCACAACTTCGCCAGCAGTGAAACCATCGGGCATGGCTCGGACTACATCAGCCAACCCGATGCGCGAGGGTTGTTCGATGTCGTGCCGATCAAAGGTGCAATGCCCATCAGCCAGTTCCAGACGCTGTGCCGCGATCTGGACATCGGCGCGCAGTATAAAAAGCACCTGGAAAGCTACCTGCTGCCCGGCGAACCGCTGGCCGAAAGCGTGCTGCAATACAAGGTGAACGAGAGTCAGAAAGACGCCCTCGCCGTCGCCGCGCATCTGGCCTTGATCAAGGAAGATATCCAGTACGACGCCTACAAGATGCTGCTGACCTTGGCCGAAGACAAACCGCAGCTGCTGCTCAACGGGCGCTCAATGCAGTGCTCTGACCTGTCGTTGCTCGGCACCCGCCTGACCGGCATCCTGCTGCTGACCCATACGGTTTCGGACAGTCGCGGCGTTCGACGCCTGATCGTCTACATCCCCCACGACCCGGATCACCCGCTCAAGGAGTACGACTCTCTTAAGGCGTTCCGCGATGAATTGGTGCGCCAGTTTCGTGAAGACCGACTCAGCGAATCGACCGGACAGACCTACCGTCAGTTCTTCAGCCAGTTCGTCGACCAGCAGCAACGCGGGCACTTCTTTGCCGAGCTGGAACAACGGCTGTTTATCGTCAGGTACCACCCGCGTCAGGACCCGACCGATCAGCGACCGATATGGCGCAAGGATCCGCTGGACAACCCCAACCTGCAATTCAGCCGGGTGAAATTACCGGGCGATTACTGGCGCCACGCCTACCAGCAAAAGCTCAACAAGATCCTCAACGACGCGCGGGAAATCGCCGTTTCCACCGCCGACACCGACAGCAAGGCACGCTGGGCCTGGTGGGACAACTTCAAGAAAATCCTCTCGGACATTTTCAATGTCGCATTGTTGATCGCCACGCCGTTCGTACCGGGCCTGGGTGAACTGATGATGGCCTACACCGCTTACCAACTGACCAGCGATGTCATCGAAGGTGTGGTCGATCTGGCCGAAGGCCTGTGGGAAGAAGCCGCCGGGCATGTCATCAGCGTGGTGACCGACATCATTCAGCTGGCCGCTTTCACCGCCGGCGCGCAGATCGGCGAAGCCTTTCGCGTCAAGCTGTCACCGCTGGTTGACGGCATGAAACCGGTGAAACTGCCCAATGGCAAAAACAGTTTATGGCACCCGGACCTGAGTCCTTACGAACGCAACGAACTGATGCTCTCGCCAGACGCAAAACCTGACCGCCATGGCCTGCATCAGTACGGCAACGAAAACGTCCTGCCGCTGGAGGGCAAGTTGTTCTTTGTCGAAAAAGCCTCGACTGACGCGACGTCCAACACCCACCGCATCAAGCACCCGACCCGCACCAACGCCTACCGCCCAACGCTCGAACATAACGGTCACGGTGCCTGGGTGCATGAAGTGGAAACCCCGCACGACTGGCCGAATGAAGCGCTGATGCGGCGACTGGGCCACAGCGTCGAACGTTTTTCCCCCACGGAGCTTGAGCAGATCCGCATCAGCAGCGGCACCGAGCACGACGCCCTGCGTCAGATGCATATCGATAACAGCCCGCCACCGCCGCTGCTGGCCGATACGGTCAAGCGCTTCAGCGCTTACGACGATGTGCGCACCGCGAGTGCCGACATTCGTGGCGGTCGCCCGATCGACCCGCAAGCGGTGTGGCTGGAACCGATGTTGACCGGTTTACCGGGCTGGCCGCCTCGCAAAGCGCTGGAGGTCTACGCCGATACGAGCCTCACAGGCCATTCGCGTAAGCATGGCAACCCGTTGGCTTTGCCCGCCGATACCTTGAGCATCAGTCAGGGCGATCTCAACGCTGGCAGGCTGGCGGAGCGGGTGGTGGACTTTCTCGATGACGAGGACCTGAATCATCTGACCGGTCACGCGGCCACCCGCGACGAGCATGTCGCCCTCTTGCGCAATCGGCTCGCGGACACCGTCGATGAGAAACGCAGCGCCGTCGCGCATCACATTTATCAATCCCGTGAACGCTCCGGCAAGGCCGACATCCGAGTGGTAAAACAGACCTTTCCCGAGCTACCGCTCGTGCTGGCCGAGAAAGTCGTGGCCCAAGCCAGTCCTGCCGAATTGCAAAGAGTGGTCGACGCACAACGCCTGCCCCTGCGCCTCAAGAACCAGGCCCGGGAACTGAATTTCGAGGCTTCTGCGTCAAAAGCCTACGACGGTTTTTTTCGTGATGAGCTGCTCACTGCCGACACTGAGCGACTTGCCCTCAACACCCTGAAATTCAACACCGACAGCTTCGACGATCTGCGCATCGAAATCCGCGACGGCACTTGGGATGGTCCGTTGCGCTGCAGCGCCGGAGCGCAGGATGCGTCCAGCGTCCGGCGTCTGATCCGCAATGAACACGGCCGTTATGCGCTGCTCGACGGCAGCAACCGCTCGCTGCATGAAGCCGACGATTTCTACACCTCGCTGCTGCGCGCGGTTCCTGAACAGGCGCACTCGTTCTTGGGCCATCGACGCGGCCAGAGTCGTGCACTGAAACACTGGCTCATGGAAAAAGCCGCGCCGGCTGCCGAGCGCCGGATCGTGCTGGCCGAACCACCCATTCGGCCGGTAGCGAGCATTGAAACCGAGACCCTGGTGCGCGGTTGGCCACGGGTTCTCCGTCGATCGACACCGGATGAAAGACTCGAGAGCCTCTTTCCAAAAATGAGCGAAAGGGAACGAACGGCTTTTATTGAGGCTCTGGCACGCAAGGGCGAACCGATAGACGCCATCGAGCGCCTTGAAAACGAACGCAAGGAACTGCACGACGAATTGATCGCGTGGGGTAATAGTTATCGCAAATTTGATGCGGAAAGCGATTATTGGCACATGTCACCGGACTACGTGCAAAAAGGCGGCATGTTCATCGAAAAACGCTTGATTGAATGCCTTGATCGCCAGAGCGAGTTTTTCGGTGAGCGTAGCGTGCATCCTGAACAAGGCTTAACGCTGGATTTATCTTCCGAGTTCCTGGGGCATGACCTCGAGCGCTGGTGGAATGACCTGCGCAGGCGCCCCAAAATGAAGAAATATTTTGATCGCATCACCGCGTTGAAACTTGACCGGGCGCGCCTTTCCTCAGACCCCAGCGCTCTGCTGAGCACCTTCCCAAATCTTCGCCAACTGAGCGCCCGACAATGCGAGTTGAAACAATTACCTTCCATCCTCGGGTTGATGCGCCAACTCAGAGATCTGGATCTAGCCGATAACTCGATCACACTGACCAACGAATCCAGCCAGCAACTGGCCGGGCTGGATCAACTCCGAACGCTGAATTTGAATGGCAATCCGCTGCGTCAGCCACCCGATGTCGGGCGGATGGATCATTTGACTGAACTGCGCCTGGCCAAGACGAGAATCCAGACCTGGCCCGAAGGTTTGTTTGGCGTTGGCGCAGTCGACAAACAGCGGCCACAAAGCTTCTTTCTGGATCTGCGCGGTGCGCCAATCAACACCTTGCCCGAGGTCGTTTCCGGACCCGCTCAGGCAAAAATGCTGAGCCGGGCGCGCTTCGAAACGGAGCGATTGTCCAACGAAGATCGCCTGCGGTATGGCGAATACCGTAAATCCATAGGCCTCTCCTTAGTGCAGGAAAACATTCCGGCCGCCGAAAACGAGATCAGCTATTGGCAACTTTTTCCGAAAAACTCCATCGACTTCAGTCCGTCAGGATCACTCAGCAAGTATCGCCAAGAGTCCTGGCATGACCTGATGGCAGAACCCTATTCGGAAGGTTTTTTCAGCGTGATTCGCAAGCAGCGAGAGAGCGCCGACTACCAAACGGATCATGGCCGCAGGCGCTTGACCCAGCGGGTCTGGGAAATGGTCGACGCTGCTGCGCTTGACGCCCGGTTGCGGGAAAAACTGTTCAAGCAGATTGTGTCACCCAAAGACTGCGGAGATCTCGGCGCGCAGTTGTTCAACTCATTGGGAATGAAGGTGCTGGTATCGAAGGCATACGCCGGGTCGACCTCAGCCAGCGAGCTGGACGCCAAGCTGGTGCGCCTGGCGCGCAGTGCAGCCCGGTTGGACCGGGTTGCCGATGAAGCCCGGGTCGAGTACAAAAACCAGATTGAACAAAACCTCATGGATCCCGGTATACCCGCGCCAGACGAGGCGGAAATTCATCTGGCATTCGAGATAGGTCTGGCTGAGAGACTGGAGCTGCCCTGGCAGTCCGAGAGCATGCTTTATCCCTTGCGCTCCGGTGTCTTCAAAGAACAAATCGAAACTGCCTTCAGGATGATCACCAAGCTCGAACAGGGCGACGGACTGGTCAACGGGATGATCGACCTCACCTCCGAAAACTTCTGGGAAGAACATTTACGCCGTACCCACTCGGATGACTACGACGTCAATGACCGTTTGTTCGACGATAAATCAGGGCAGCTCGACGAGCTGCGCAGCGCCCAGTCGGAATGGGCCAACGCCACACCCCAGACACCCCTCAATGAGCTGGCGCGAAAACTGGAAAAACTCGCCGATCTATTGGGCGTTTCCCAGGCAGAGGTGTTCAGCGGCGACGTCATGAGTGATGAGACTTACAAACGACTGTTCGATAAGATCGCTTACGATCGCAAGGAGCTTTCCAGAAAATTGACCCGTGAGGCCATGGCCACGGCCGGTCTCTGACCACCAGGTTTTTCACCTCGGCCAGCCCCTGACAAGGACTGGCCCGACTGCATCCCGACTAACCGACTTCCGAATCCCAGATCACCGTGATATTGCCCCTGTACGGCCGCCCCTGGGCTTTGTCTATCAGCCAGTGGGTTTGCTGTTCATCCACTTCGAAATGCAGGGTGCCCGGCTTTCGATCGATATAGAAACCCGGTTGAAACGGCGCTGTCGGCTCGATACTCAATAGCTTGCGCTTGATCGATTGACCGGCGCTGTCGGTCAAGCCGTTGGGCAGCGTGACACTGACGTCCACCGCCCCGGCGAACCCCTGACCATCAGCGATGGCGCAACCAGAACCCCAGCCCAGACGGTGCTCGCATTCAAGTTTCATGGTGAATTTCGACGAGGCGGAGATATGGAAGATCTGGTCGCGATACAGGCGCACGGGCTTGCGCCCACTGTCGAGCCAGCGCTGCCAGCCGCCCTGAGGTTCCAGGGCGATGTGGTTGCCACCGGGTGGGATATCCACTTTCAGGGTGTGCTGCACGTCCAGCACGAAGTCCAGAGAAATCTCGCTGTCATCCGGCTCCATCACTGGGCCCATATCGATATCATTGCCAGAACCAAGGGTGTAAACCATTGAACCGGTGTAACGCCCGGAAGACATGTTCAGCGGATTGGGTGTACGCAATTCGTAGGCAAAATCGAGCTTGTCGAAATAAATCGAGGGAATACGGTACGCCGGCGCCTTCACACAAAATGCCTCCTCTGGGGTTTTCCAGAAAAACCGGAAAAACGTGTCGCCATATGCCCCGACGCCGCTGTACCTACAAGGGGCAGGAATGCCATGAACCCAACTGTCAGTCGTCCATAAGCGGCGATGGCCATCGGCAGCGGTGCTGCTGCCCGTCAATTGCGTCACCGGGTCGCTCAGTACAAACGTCGAACCGATGCCACTGATGCGCACTTCAAGAGTTTCCGATTGTTGCGTCTCATGATTCGTCACGGTCAACCGCCGCCAGTTGCCCGGCGCTTTTACGCCTATCCGGTCTGGAGCCCCGAGAAAGCGCGACGAGGTAAACCGAATGGGCAACTCAATGCTGAACATCTGATAGCCGTTACATTCCGCCGGATACGCCGCGCAATAACCGCTGTTCGGCGTTTTGTTGACGAACGTATTCTTGTCCGGCCTGGAAGAATCCGGTTGAAACAGCGCGCGGATTTCCTGATTGATCGCCTGCGCCTGAGAGATGTTCAACGCGGCCAGCAATCCCAGCCAAAGGTAGCTTTTCATTATTCGTCCTGCCTCTGATGAGCCTGATCTGTGTTGTTTTCATTGCGCCCCCGGTGCCCGCGCGTTCAACAGCAACACCACGTTGCCGTTGTAGTCTCCGGAGCGATAGCCGCCGGCGGGTTCGATCGGTTCGATCTTCAACGCCACGCGTTTGCCGGTGGCGGCCTCCTCCTGCGAGAGCACTTGGCGCGGGATGACGTGCGAGCTCAATTCGACGCCATTGAAGGTGACCTGCAGCTCAATGATTTCTCCAGGGCGGCCATTTTCCAGGAAAGGCTCGGACCCCAGGCGTGCCTCGATCGCGCTGCTGTCATGGCGCACATCGAAATTTTTCTCCAGGCCGCCGAGGGTGGCGCGCGGATAATCCCACGCCAGCCGTTGCGGGCGGTGAATCCAGTCCGGTTCTGCTGGAATGATGTAGAACGGGCGACTGGGGATGGTCAGGGACACTTCAAAGGTGTGTTCTTCGCGCGCGGCCCACGCCCCTGCGCCAGTCAGCGCGGTGGCGGCCAACAGCGCGCCGGCAATGGATTGCTTGATCATGTGGGTTACCCGATGCGTCATTGGAAAACCTGCCTAGCGACTGGCGATCTTCATGGTTTTTTTCTCGCTGCCTTCGATCAGAAAGAAGCGGTATTCGCGACCTTTCTCTTTATCGAAGGCAAAGGTTTTGCCGGCCAGCACATGGTGTTTGGTGGTTGCGCCGCAGTCGGTTTCCTTGGTCAGCGAACAGCTTTTGAACTCGTCGACGATGATCACGGTGTTGCCGTCGTTGCGCAGTTCGTAACGGCTGTCGGTGTCATTGACCACCGTGGCGAAGCGGGCATCCTTGGGCCGGACAAAAAAGATCGTGCCGAAACCGGTCATGACATTGACGCCCGCCGTGAGGGACTTCTTGTAGTCATCGCGCTCTTCGCTGCTGACGACAAAGTCGTCTTCCTTTTCCGGCACCACCGGAACGAAACGCACACGGAAATAGCGCTCACGATCACGCGCGCCCATGTACAACAGCCGCGTGCCCTGCATGCCCTGCGCCGGTACGATCAACCGCGCCGGGCTGGCCATCAGGCCATTGCGCGAGGCGCCGTCGGCGGCATTCTCGACGGCAATTTCCTGTGGGGTGCCGTCGGCGCCGTAAACGATTTCCAGCACATTGATCTTGACGAACGCGGTGGCGTCACCGCTGTTGAACACCCGTTTGAGGTAGGTACTTTTGTCGGCATCGAGATAGTCGTACACAGTGCCGACATTGATCTGCGGTCCGGCCTGCGCCGTCAGGCAAAACACGCTGAGCAGGCTCAGCAGAAAACCACGGTTCATCGTTTTCAACTCCCGAAAATTGGACAGAGGCCTAGCCCGGACAGTCATACGTCCGAGTCCCAGATAATGGTGATGTTGCCGCGCAGCCGGTCGGTCTTGCCGGGCTGCAGAAGAAAATCGATGGCGAACGGGGTCATCTCGAACAGCAGCGAGCCGGCCTTGCGATCGACATAGTGACCGGGCTGGAAGGGACCCGCCCAAACGTTGAAACGCAGCGGCGAGCGAGTGACATTACCGCCGCTTGGCCCTTCGATACCCGGCGGTAATGTCAGGAAGACTTCGACCTCGGTGGTGTCGCCCTTCGGGCTGCCCAATTTGCACGCCGTGCCGCCCGTGGAGTTGCACAGCATCAGCACCTTGAAACGTGACGAGGCAGAGAGGTAGAAAAGTTGATCGCGAAAAATCCGCGTCGGCTTGCGCCCGCTGTCGATCCAGCGTGCCCATCCGCCTTGGGGTTCGAGTGACACCTGATTGCCCCCCGGCGGCAGATCGACCTTGAGGGTGTGCTGCACGTCGAGTACGAAGTCCAAAGTCAGGCTGTCGTCGTCCGGTTGAAAATCGGCCCCCATACTGAAATCACCACCGCTGCCAAGGCTGTAGGTCATTGAGCCGGTATACAGCCCCGACGACATGCTCAGCGGATTGGGCGTGCGCAGTTCATAAGCAAAGTCGAGGGTGTCGAAATACATCGGCCCGATGACCGCCGTAGACTTCTTGACGCAGTTCGCCTCCTCAGGGGTTTTCCAGAAAAACCGGTAGCTGGCAGGGGTGGGCACACCGACGCCGCTGTACCGGCAGGGCGCAGCAGCGTAGACCCAACTGTTGCTGTCCCAGAGTCGCTGGTGACCCAGCAGCATGTCATCCACGCCGACCAGTTCGTGCGCCGGGCGAGTCAGCACATATTTAGAGCCGATACCGCTAATACGCACTTCAACGGTTTCTGTCTCCTGCGTTTCCGTGTTTGTCACCGTCAGTCGCCGCCAATTGGCAGGGGCTTTGATCCCAACGCCCCAATTGGCGCCAATATGATTGGCACTGAAACGAACCGGCAATTGAATGCTGAACATGCCGTTTTCTGCACACTCACTCGGGAAAGTGGCGCAGTACCCACTGTTCGGTGTCTTGTTGACGAACACGTTCTTGCTCGGCTGGGAAGGATCCGGCTGGAACATCGCGCGAATTTCATGACTGGCCGCCTGCGCCGTGGTAACACCCAGCGTCAACGCCAATCCCAAGCTTCCTGCTAGCAATTTCATCCTTTCAACCCGCCTTCTGTTCTGTGGACGTCACATCGGCCAACGTGTCCGGCGTACACCGCAGGTCGCCGATCATCAGCACATTGTTTTCGCTGCGGTGGCTGCCGGCATCGAGGCGGAACTGGCACAACAACTGATTGCCCTGACGCACTTCCAGGGTCGGTGAGCCGGCATTCATTTCCATGGAGAAGAACCCGTCGACTTCGGTCACGCCTCGGCTGGCGTGGTTGATTACATGGTGGCCCTTGAGCGGCCGCCCTTGGCCATCCACCAGTCGGCCGAGCACGGTCAGGGTTTTCATCACCCGCACCTTGCGATACTCCACGCCTCCCTTGTTCAGGTGATAACGGCTGCGCGCCGGTTCGATGGTCGCCGCCGGCACGTTGTTGCCTTCGAAGTCGAAACTCACCGAGCTGTTCTGGTACGCGGTGATCGGGATGAAATTGCGCCCCGGCTTCAACGCCGCCCCGCCACCGCTGTAATCGTCGGCGCGCAGAACGATGTCCTCGATGTCCGACTCGACATCAACAATCATCCCGGCGCCGCGCACCTCGCTCTGGCTGGTCATGAGCATTTGCTGGCCGCCGACTACCAGCGTGCTGTCGACGTTGAGGCCGCCGGTGAAATTGCCGTTGTAGGACGAGCGCTGGACAAACGCATCGCCATTGACCGCATCGGTGCGGAAATTGGTCAGGCTCGACATGCCCAGGCCATAGGTGTCGGTCAACGCCGTGACCGACACGCTTTGCAGCACGTGATCCTTGAAATCCTTGCGCCAGCCGAGCGAGGCATTGTTGTCGCGCGCACCGTCGCGGGCCGTACGAGAACCGATGCTGCCGGTGATCTGTTGGCCGGGCGCGCCAAGTGCCAGGTTGACGCTCAGGTCGACCCCGCGATTGCGCGCATCGCCACTGCTGTAGCTGCCCGGCCGGTCGAACAACGACAAGCGCCAACTGGCGTCGCTGCCAAACAGCTCGGCGCGCTGGGTCCAGCCCAGATCCACGCCCATGCCTTCGACGTTACCTTCGCTGTGGGAAACCCTCGCGTTGACCGAGCTTTTGCTGCTCAGCCGATGGTTGAGCGCCAGTGACGAGTTGCTGGTCTGGCCGATAAACACATTGCGCGGGCGAACGCGGGTGCCGTCCGGCAAGGTGTCGTAGGTGTAAGTAGTGTCGAGCCAGCTGCGGTTGTGGCTGACGACCACGCTGCCCGAGCCATAGTTGTACAGGCTCTGCAGATCGAGACCGGTGCCGTAATCCTCGGTTTTATAAACGTTGGCGTACAGGCTGAGGTGGTTGGCCAGCGTCCAGTCGATGGACGTGCCGTATTGCAGCTTTTCGCGAATCTGCCGCGCCGACAGGCCGAGAATCACCCGTGGATGCAGAAGGTAGTTCACCGAGGCGCCGGCCGTGGGGCTGCCGCTGGACTGGGTGTCCCAGTTGCTCAGCAGCTTGCTTTCTTCACCGGCGAAGACGTTATAGCGCCAGCGTTCGTCGAGGTTGCGCCAGTTGTTGGGCTTGTACACCAACTCCTGGGTGGTGGACGTGATCTGGCCGTCTTCGATCAGCCGCACTTCCACCTCATAAATACCGCCGGGCAATGGTCGAGTGTCGAGGGTCTGCAAACCGGCCGGCACCGATTGCGTATTGATCAGCAGGCCATCGCGCCAGATCTCTACCGAGCCCTGGCGGTTGGCGGTGACATAGATCGGATAAACACTGGGCATCGGGCTGTTGATGGCCAGGCTGTCGGAGCTGCCATACATCACGCCGACGGCGGTGTCGGGGCTGGTGCCGAACGTGCGCGGTTGGCGCGTCAGTCCTTCGGAATTGGGGGTGAAATAACCCAGACGGAAAAAACTGCCCTGCAGTTCGCGCTGGGTGTGTAACTCGTGAATCGCGTGATACAGCTTGTCGTCCGGACCGCCGAGACGGGCCAATTGCAGATTCAGCGTCTGGCTCCAGTTGCCCAGGCTTGAGCTGGCTTCGAGGCCGAAGCGTCCGCCAAGGTCCTGATCCTGACCGCCATTGAGATTGAGCTGGTTACGCACCATCAAGCCACTGCTACCGCCTTCGGGCTGGTCGTAATAGCGCTTGGCCTCAACATCTCGCTCAGCGTTTTCCGTTGCGATCGACACCAGCGAATTTTCCAGGTTGTAGTGCACTGCCAGAAACTGGTCCAGGCAAGAACCGCTACACGCGCCCAGCGGCACACCGGACTTGAGATAACCGGCCCACTTTTCCCGTTCGGCAGGGCCAAAGCGGTTTTCGCTGGTGTCAGTGAATTCGAGCAGGGTGATGCGATCGTCGCGGGACAACACCACCATGGCCTCACCGAGCGGTTGCTGGTCGACTTCGACCCGCACCGCCAGAGGCACATCAAAGAAATGCTCCTCGAAATCCGCCGGCAAACCTTTGGCCTGCGCCAACAGACTGCGAGGTGTCGTACCGGCGTTGCTGGAAGCCACGGCTGCGCTGGCACAAAACAACAGCGCAAGCGCAGCCGCGATGGGTGTCATCGGGAACATGAACTCGTACTCTGATTACAAACAATGGAAGTCCGACGGGGCAGACACTTCTGCCTGCCCCGTCGGTTAACGCCGCTGTAGGGTCGGGCGCTTAATGCCTGTTCACGCGATCAATTGACCGGTGGCACTGCATCAAAAATCATTGCCACGGAACCGGTGTAATCACCCGGCTGGAAGTTGCTGCCGCGAGCGGTGATTTTCAGTGGTGCACGGTAGTTGACGTCCGACTCGGACTCACCCACGACCATTTGCGGGGTCAGGGTCAGTTCCTTGTTATTGAGCAGGACTTGCAGGTCGATGGTGGTGTTGCCGGCCACCAGTTTCGGCTGGCTCTCGAGGCTGGCGTGTACCGAGCCGTTGTTGTTGCGCACATCGAAGAAGCCATTGACGTCGCGCATCTTGCCGGTGGTTGGCTGATAGCTCATGTCCTGGTCCTTGTTGACCAGATCCGGATCCGTCGGCACGACATAGAAACCGTTGGTCGGCACATGCGCGACAAGGCTGATCGAGTGCGACGCTTCACCAGCGGCGAATGCGCCAGTGGAACCCATTGCCAGAAGAGCCAGTGGAGCGGCGATTGCGAGTTTCTTGAACATCGTTATGTACCTGTTTTCTTGATAGGGGGATGAGCATTGAAAGTTCAAGAAAATGACTCCCCAAGTCTCTGCCCGAGTTGCGCCAGATCAGCTTGAACTTTCAATGCCGGGGCATCATCGACTGTTGTCTCTGGAATGTAAGCAGGCAACTTCCGACAACCTCGTAGTTAATCAACCCTATGACCCGCAAGAAAAAAGAACAAAAAACAGATATTCGAAACAGCGACTGTAAGTTCCACCCTACAGACAGTTTCAGTTAAAAAACCATACAGCAACTTCGCCTCGCCACTACGGTAACTTGCAGTTATTTAGAATATGTACTCTAGAGCAAATAGAGTGATGACTTTAACTCTGAAGTTATTGTTTCCGACATCCGGTCAAAAAATCTCTGCTTGCCTTCGTATCGCTTCTGCCGCTCGTCAGCCAATACCCCGTCTCGCAGAAAAACGTCTTGCGTCACGCTTAAGATATATCTTAAGTTGTATCTAAACACGACGAGAGAAGACGAAATGAGAGACCATCATTCCCCCCACCGCGAACACGGCGACGGCCGTGACGGCTTCGAAAAACGCCCCGGACGCGAGCGCGGCGGCCGTGGCCCACGGGTGTTTGCCCCCGGTGACCTGAAATTGCTGCTGCTGGCGCTGGTCGCCGAACAGCCGTGCCATGGCTACGACCTGATCCGCCAGATCGAAGGCATGTTCGACGGCGCCTACAGCCCGAGTCCCGGGGTGATCTACCCGACCCTGACCTTTCTCGAAGAAAGCGAGCTGATCAGCGGCGACGCCGAGGGCGGCAAAAAACGCTACAGCGTCACCGACGCCGGTCGTTTGTCTTTAAGCGAACAAGCCGTGGCGCTGGATGGCGTGCGCATGCGTATCGATGTGAGCAAACGCTCGCTGCGCGGCCATGATCGGCCGCCGGAAATCCACGAGGCGGTACACAACCTGCGCCATGCCCTGCAAATGCACCACGGCCGCTGGAGCCCGGCAGAAATCCTGCGCGTGCGTGACCTGCTCAACGACACCGCCAAAGCCATCGTCGACGGCCCTGCCGTTCAACCTGTTTCGGAGAAAAGCCAATGACTGCAGTCGATACCCAAACCATTCACCGCGTGATGCACGAAATCAAACGCCGCAAGCTTGAGGTGTTGCGCGTGGTCGATCTGACGCCGCGCATGCGCCGCATCACCCTCGGCGGGCCGGAGCTGGCCGGGTTTATCAGCCTGGGCACTGACGATCACGTCAAGCTATTGTTCCCGCAGAATGCCGAACAGGCGGCGGCGCTGGAAACAATGGTGCTCGGCGCTGGCAAGGATGACGGTCCGAAACCGGAAATGCGCGACTACACCCCGCGTCGCTACGACCTCGATGCGCTGGAACTGGACATCGATTTCGTCCTGAACGGTGACGGCCCTGCGTCGACCTGGGCGGAACAAGCCCAACCCGGGCAATTCCTGCACATCGGCGGCCCGCGCGGCTCGATGATCGTGCCGGACATTTTCGACAGCTACCTGCTGATCGGCGACGAAACCGCCCTGCCCGCCATCGCCCGCCGCCTCGAAGGGCTGGCGGCCAATCGCAAAGCCTTGGTCGTGATTGAGGTGGAGAACGGCGCCGAACAGCAAGTGCTGGAAAGTCCGGCGCAGGTCAATGTGATCTGGGTGTTGCGCGAAGGTAGCAAGGACAATTTGCTGGCGACGGTGAAGCAATTGCAGGTGCCCACGGGCAATCTGTATGCGTGGGTGGCGACCGAAACAAAAGTTTCACGGCAGATTCGCCGGGTGCTGATCGATGAGCATGGGCTGGATGAGCAACTGATCAAAGCCGTCGGCTACTGGCGCGCTGAAGGATCTGAAGAAGAGTGATATCCCTTGTAGGAGTGAGCCTGCTCGCGATAGCGGAGTGTCAGTCAATAAATTTGCAACTGTTCCACCGCCATCGCGAGCAGGCTCACTCCTACAGGTGCTTTAACTTCGTACGGCTTGCCAGCGGTCGAGGCCGATGACCACCAAGCCAATCCCCACAAACCCCACCAATATCCCCCCGGCATTGACCAGCACCTGTGGATAACCCAACACCGCCACATCAATAAACGGATACGCATACGCGCCGAGCAAATGCCCGCGCAGCAAGGCGTAGATGAAATACACCAGCGGATAAATCAGCCACACCGGCAGATGCCACAGGCGCAAAGTGCCTTTCGCTACGCACAACCACCAATACCCCAGAAACAGCAACGGCATCACGTCGTGCAGCAACTCGTCAGCGATAAACTGCCAGCCTTCCGGGTGCCACAAGTGCCGCAGCAAAAGGCTGTAGGCCAGGCCGACCACGACAATGCTCACGGCAATCCCGCTACTCACCCACGGCTGCAAAAACCAGCGGCGCGCGACGGATTCACGCGCGGTCACCGCACAGGTCAGCACCGTCGCCACCAGCGTATTGGTCAGAATCGTGAAGTAACTGAAGAAACTCACCAACCCGCCCAACAGGCTGGCGCCAACACTCAAGCGTGCGAAGAAAATCAGGTACAGCTGAATGCCCAACCCCGCCCAGCCCAGTACGGCTGCGCAGGTGATCAGGCGACGGCGCCAACAACCGGCGTCCATCTCAGAGCGGTCGCTTGGTGCGCATCAACTTCACGTAAAGACGCTCGACCTTCTCCCGCGCCCACGGGGTTTTGCGCAGAAACGTCAGGCTCGACTTGATGCTCGGGTCGCTCTTGAAGCAGCGAATATCGATGCGCTCGGCCAGCCCCGACCATTCGTAATGGCTCACCAGCGCATTGAGGATCTGTTCGAGGGTGACGCCGTGCAGCGGATCGGGGGTTTGTTCGTTCATGCCAGGCCTTTGGGCGAAGTGAAAATGCAGAAGCCGCGCACCTTAGCCGAGGGGGTGATCGGGTGGAAGGCCTACCTTCAAATGTAGGCCAACCTGAGAAGATCGCAGGCCACAACACGGGCCACAATGCGCCCGTTTGCCGCACTGTTACCGAATCCGAAACGCTGCATGTTCACAAAAGGCCTTTGTCTTTTTGTAACAGATCATTATCCTGCCGCCCTTCCGCTGAATCGCTTCACTGCCTGCGACTTATTGAAGCACTCAGCCCGCACCCCGAAAACACCAAAAAAAGACTTAGCCATGCCCGACTTTTCCTTCTCCCGAGACAGCGCTATCTCAGCCCTGCGCCTGATTGGCGGCTGCACCGCTCTCGGCCTCGCCACCAGCGTCCAAGCGGCCCCCGCGTTCGACAGTGAATCACCGTACATGCTCGGTGACTGGAACGGCACGCGTACAGAACTCTCGGAAAAAGGCTACGACTTCAAGCTCGATTACACCGGCGAAATGGGCAGCAACCTGCACGGTGGCTACGACCATGACCGCACCGCGCGTTACAGCGATCAGTTCGGCCTGGGCACACACCTCGACCTGCAAAAGATCCTTGGCTGGGACGACGCCGAGTTTCAACTGACCATCACCAAACGCAGCGGCAACAACATCAGCAACGACCGCATCAACGATCCGCGCGTTGGCGGTTTCACCTCGGCCCAGGAAGTCTGGGGCCGTGGCCAGACCACCCGTCTGACGCAGATGTGGTACCAGCAGAAATTCTTCGATCAGAAACTCGACATCAAGGTCGGACGCTTCGGCGAAGGCGAAGACTTCAACAGCTTCCCGTGCGACTTCCAGAACCTCGCGTTCTGCGGCTCGCAGGTCGGCAACTGGGTCGGCGGCATCTGGTACAACTGGCCGGTCAGCCAATGGGCGCTGCGCGTCAAATATCACCTGACGCCAGAGTTGTACGCACAGGTCGGCGCTTATGAGCAGAACCCGTCGAACCTCGATCGCGGCAACGGTTTCAAACTCAGCGGCAGCGGCACCCAAGGCGCGATCCTGCCGATCGAACTGGTGTGGACGCCGAAGCTCAACGGCCTGCCG
>Ga0207696_1000475_pt1 | contig 34119 bp, 26 predicted proteins | sample KBSS54metaG_FD_184403 | JGI IMG/M metagenome (GOLD analysis project Ga0207696, IMG submission 184403) | Switchgrass rhizosphere microbial communities from Kellogg Biological Station, Michigan, USA - KBS S5-4 metaG (SPAdes) (version 2) | ecosystem: Host-associated > Plants > Roots > Rhizosphere >...
CCAGTGATATTGACACTCAGGTTCTGGAGAAGGCGCAAAGTGGGGTTTATCGCCAGGATGAACTGAAAACGCTGGCTCCACTCCAGATGCAGCGCTATTTCATGCGCGGCACCGGGCCACACGATGGGCTGGTGCGCGTACGTAGCGATCTGGCCAGTCATATGGAATTTGCGCCAATCAACCTGTTGGACAAGCAAGCGCCAATTCCTGGGCCATTTGATGCCATTTTCTGTCGCAACGTGATGATTTATTTCGACAAAGAAACGCAACAGCAAATTTTGCAGCGCTTTGTACCGTTGCTTAAACCGGGCGGATTGCTGTTTGCCGGGCATTCGGAAAATTTCAGTAATCTCAGCCGCGAATTTTTGCTGCGTGGGCAGACGGTATATGGACTGAGTAAGGAAAAATCATGACAAAAATAACTGTGCTGTGTGTCGATGATTCTGCCCTGATGCGTCAAATCATGACTGAGATAGTCAACAGTCATGACGACATGGAAATGGTGGCAACCGCGCCAGACCCGCTGGTGGCGCGGGATTTGATTAAAAAATTCAACCCGGACGTACTGACGCTGGATGTCGAAATGCCACGTATGGACGGGCTGGATTTTCTCGAAAAATTGATGCGTCTGCGCCCGATGCCGGTGGTGATGGTGTCATCACTGACGGGGAAAGGTTCGGAAGTCACTTTAAGGGCGCTGGAGTTGGGGGCGATTGATTTTGTCACTAAACCACAGTTGGGGATCCGCGAAGGGATGCTGGCGTACAGCGAAACTATTGCTGAGAAAGTGCGCACCGCGGCCAAAGCCAAACTGGCCGCACGCGCACCAGCGGCGGCTCCGATGGCAATCAAAGCCGGGCCATTGCTCAGTTCAGAAAAATTGATAGCCATCGGTGCATCAACTGGTGGTACTGAGGCGATTCGCCATGTGCTGCAACCGTTGCCGCTTTCAAGCCCAGCGGTGCTGATCACCCAACATATGCCGCCAGGTTTTACGCGCTCATTTGCCGACAGGCTCAACAAGTTGTGCCAGATAGCCGTAAAAGAAGCTGAGGATGGCGAGCGCGTATTGCCGGGGCATGCGTACATCGCCCCTGGTGATAAACATATGGAGCTTGCTCGCAGCGGGGCGAACTACCAAATCAAGATTCACGATGGCCCACCTGTGAACCGGCATCGCCCGGCCGTGGATGTGTTGTTCCATTCCGTGGCGAAATTCGCCGGGCGAAATGCCGTGGGCGTGATTCTCACCGGAATGGGGAATGACGGTGCCGTCGGGATGCTGGCAATGCATAAAGCCGGGGCATGGACCATCGCCCAAAACGAAGCAAGTTGTGTGGTGTTCGGCATGCCGCGTGAAGCCATTAACAGTGGTGGCGTTAGCGAAGTGGTCGATTTAAGCCAGATTAGTCAGCAGATGTTGATGAAGATTAGTGCCGGACAGGCAATACGTATTTAACCGAAGGAACTCTATAAATGGCAGATAAAGAACTCAAATTTTTGGTGGTGGATGACTTCTCTACCATGCGTCGCATTGTCCGTAACCTGTTAAAAGAGCTGGGTTTCAACAACGTTGAAGAGGCTGAAGATGGCGTTGATGCGTTGAATAAACTGAATGGTGGCGGCTTTGGCTTCGTGATTTCTGACTGGAACATGCCGAACATGGATGGCCTGGAGTTGCTGAAAACCATTCGTGCCGATGGCGCAATGGCGGCAATGCCAGTGCTGATGGTGACGGCTGAGGCGAAGAAAGAGAACATTATTGCCGCAGCACAAGCCGGGGCGAGTGGTTATGTGGTGAAACCGTTCACCGCCGCCACTCTGGAAGAGAAGTTGAACAAAATCTTCGAAAAGCTCGGCATGTAAGGAGAGGCACATGCACTCATCTACAAACCCCGCGTCAGAGTTAAATTCAACCGGCGATATTATCGTTCGGATAGGTAGCCTGACCCGTATGCTGCGTGACAGCTTGCGCGAACTGGGCCTTGACCAGGCGATTGCTGAAGCGGCGGAAGCTATTCCTGATGCCCGCGACCGTCTGGACTACGTGGTGCAAATGACGGCGCAGGCCGCCGAACGCGCACTGAACTGCGTGGAGCTCGCACAGCCTCACCAGAATAAAATGGAAAGCGATGCCAAAGCATTAACTGGCCGTTGGGACGCCTGGTTTGAAAACCCCATCGAGCTGGGTGATGCCCGTGAACTGGTCACCGATACGCGTAGTTATTTATCTGGCGTCCCGTCGCATACCAGTTTCACTAATGCCCAGCTTCTGGAAATCATGATGGCACAGGATTTCCAGGATTTAACCGGCCAGGTAATCAAGCGCATGATGGATGTTATCCAGGAAATTGAACGCCAGTTGTTGATGGTGTTGATGGAGAACATGCCAGAACTGGATGCCCGAGCAAAACGCCCGGCTGACAGCCTGCTTAACGGCCCACAAATGAACGCCAGCGCGGCGGGTGTGGTGGCAAGCCAGGATCAGGTTGATGATTTGCTGGATAGTTTAGGCTTTTAAGTCTGAACATCGTGCGGGGGAGGATTTCCCTGCACGATGATACTACCCAATTTTATACTTCAAAAAATGTTCTCATCCGCCATTATCGGTGCTTTCAAAATGCTGACTATTTTGTTTAGCAACTCGTCATCCCCATTTTGTTTATGCATGTGCGCGTTGAAATAGAGACTGCTTTGTTGGAAGAAATCACACTTGACCTCTCTGAATGGCAGGAAAGATCGAATGAACGAGGAGTATTGTTTAGGAATAATCAGTAGTAAATCTCTTGATAGCGTGGCCAAAAGCAAATTGACTGCGCTTTCACTTCGGATTTCAGGGGCAAGAACTCGCGAACTTATCACGCGGCTAAAGTCATTTTTTAATTGCGTATCTGAATGGCGCAAACTAAAGCCGAGGTACTTTTCCTGGGTGAACTGTTCCAGGGTAATGCTGTCACCTACGGTTTTGTGCTGTTGGCGGCATATAATGACGTATTCAAACGAGTAAAGAGTTGTCCCGAGAATGTTGCTGTCACCCTGAATGGTTAAACCGATATCCAGGTCTACTTCCCGACTGCGAAGTTTATTACTCCGTTGCTCGTTGGTTGCAGGTAGGCTGCAGAACTCCACCACGCACTCCTCAGGAACAATACCGTGTTCCCAAAGTTTCTCAGTAATCCATAACTCGCTTAAGGATTCTGTCTGGATGAAAATTTTACGCGTCGCAGTACTTTGTAACTGTTTGAGATTAATCGCTTCAATAATGTCGTTATTGATCAACGTGAATTTCTGATAAAGATTCAGCGCCAGCGAAGTGGGCTTCACACCATTGAGCGAACGAACAAAAAGCGGGTCTCCGTAATGATCACGCAGTTTTTTTACCGCGTAACTGACGACTGAAGGCGCAACCCCCAATACTTCTGCTGCACTCACCATACTGCTCGTTTCGACAATGGTGACCAGGTAATGTATTAAATTATAATCAAATTTCCCTTCTTCCTGTTTAGGCATCGCGTTTCTCTCTTCATCTATAAACAGACGATTCAAGTCTAGTTCAATGATTTATTCCATGAATGGATTTCTGTTCAATGATTTTTACTATGAGCTTTTCCATGGTTCAATTACCTGGCACCTAATAACTCACCTTTAAAGAGGAGTGTTGGCTAATTTAAAACACGAACTGGAAAGCCACCAGATAGTGGTCAGGCAGAGTGTTGTAAACATATGTTTAACAATTGGGGGTAAATGCAAACTTCATCACAAAGCTGCTCAGTTGAAAGTCCAAAATAAGACAAATCCACCCAAGTTTTATGGTTTTTATTTTTCTATAAATATTAACAAGTTAAGTTTTTTATCGGTGCATTTATCTGATTTTGTCATTAAAACAAAATTTTGTATTGATATAGCTTCGTGATGAGCTCTGAGTTAAAAAATCGAAAATCGATCGCTGTGCGATATATGTCTCTTTCTAATAAATTTATGTAGAATTTAAAACTGATTTTAACGTGGGTATAACAATTGCCATCAGTTTTACGGGGAGGATTACGGCTTTTTTGGCTTTATATAGACTACGTGAAGTTTGAAGAGAGCCTTAAATTGACAATTAAGATAGTTAGGGCGTTTAACATGTATAAAGATACTTTTGGTTTTTTGATCAATGACAATATCCAGGTGGATATCCGTCGCCGTAGAATCATTAAACTTTTTCTTGATGATGAGAAAAGATCCTACGCGCTGAATGTGAGTGTGATATCCATAAAAGAGTTACAAATGGTGTTGTTAGCCTATTTACTGGCTAATGGCAAAGAGCATCCTGTGAGGCGAGACGATATATTAAAAGCAGTCTGGGATAACAGAAACCTAAAGTCCTCGAGTCAAATTCTCTGGGCCACTCTTAAAGATTTAAAAATTCATCTCTCCCTGGTTGGGTTGGGAGATGATTTTATAACAAGTGAAAAAGGGGCGTACTACCGAATTCATGCTAAACGGCTACAGGCATTATATGTAGGTGGATAAAGGAAATGAAATGATAAAGGATATCAAAAAGGTATAAGTTAGATAGAAAAATTGAGCGCTTATCAAAATCAGAAATAATAAATTTATTGCACTATCCACTTTCCTGTGGCGGCCTGGTTATGCACTAAATTCGCTGATTTTGTCTTAGTCACTGATTGGATATCGCATCCGATATCTATTCCTCATTAATTAAGTCACTCTCATTTAAGTGTGATCGGGTAAAAACATGAACAAATTTTATAGTGTTATATGGAATGCAACGCTGGGTCGATATATTGTGGCTTCTGAGTTAGCTCAAGGGCGTAAAAAAAGTAAATCTTCTTCCACGGGAAATGTTACCTCTGAAGGTGTGTTCACCAGGAAATTCTTACTGACCTGTATTTTATCCACGCTTGCGACAGAAAAAAGTTTTGCTATTGATAGAGAGATAGATTTCTTTAATCCTCAAAGTTCAGCTTATTCCATTCTTTCTGGTCCGGTGAATCTAATTACAGGCGGGAGTAATGGTTTTGCAAATATAACAATGGGTGCGTCAGGGTTCAAAAATACTACCTTGCAACAAGCACTTGATGCAGGGGTCGTTGTTGCCGGGGCGGATTACATTTCCGGAGATATTTTTAGGTTAGGTAATAAAGGCTCAACAATCACTTTTGAAGATCCGATTACTCATAATCAGACCTCTGTTTCTGTCTATGATAATGCTCAAATGACGGTCACGCGCGCGGCAGATTTTGTCTTCCCGATGTCAATCGCTGTCGGAGAACATGGGCAATACGTTGATACGTCCCTTTACTCTGTTCAGTCAGGCTCTGTGGTAGATGTCAATGTTGGCATTACCAGTGCTAACTGGATGAATAATGCAGCAAACCGCCTTGCGGTGATAATGAAAGGCAGTCAGGCTGATGTCACAACTTCTGCGGTATTTAACATCGCAGATAATGGTACGCTGAATTATAATTCAAAAACTGTCGCTGAATTAGGCTACGTTAGCAACAATAACTCCAATTCAAAATATGCAGCATCTTTTATTGGTGGCTTTAAAGGACAGGTAGCCAGCAAAATTGGCAGCTTTGTTGTTAACGATCTCGAAAGCTTCCAACAATATAATACTGCTTTGCAGCAGGCGATTAGCGCCGGAAGTTTGAAAAGTACAGACTATGATACTCAGTTAGAGTTGGCGTACGATAAATCCTTGAAGCAGGTGTATGTTAAGACGCCTATTCCGGATAGTGATGCGATAAATATGAATGTCGATCGCGGTCGGGTTGCATTTATTAAAGCTGATGGTAGTGGGGCAATTGTCAATATCAGCCAGGATGCCAATATTCAGATGTTTAGATCCGATGCGTCATTAGTCCGTTTACTTAACGGGGCGACGCTAACCAACCTCGGAACCATTGGTACTGTATATAATTCTTTGCGCGGAGCCTATGTTGTCTTTGCAAAAGATAGCCAAATCCATAACGAAGGTGTTATTGATGCCGGCACCAATGCGGATATGTCTGCCTTTAATAAATATACTTCCAGTGGATTTAACATTGGCAATGGTGAGCAGGTTGCAATTAATGCTTCTGGTACCAGTACTGTTTTAAACAATGGTGTGATTAACATTGCTCCTCGTCAGGATAATGCAGGCTCAACTGGCGTTATCACTAACGATACAACGCAGTTTACTAACAACGGTAATATTAACCTGGCCGCATTAGCCCAGCCGTCATCAGCCAATGGTAACTATAAAGCCACCGGTGTCGTGCTACAGAGCAAATCAAGTTTCGACAATAACGGGCAGCTCTATATTGGACGCCTGGCTCAGCGATCTGTAAATGACGTGACTAGTGATGTAGCGGTAACCTCGTTGGGAACCCTGGGTGTTAGCCTATTAAATGGCGGGACGTTAAATAACAACGCTGGCGGGACTATTACTATTGGCACCCAGACGCAGGGCGCTACTGCTATTTCTGCTGGGGGGAGCGCCTCAGTCGTTAATCAAAATGGTATCGTTAATGTTAACGGTCGGATGGGAAGTGCGTCTAACGCCAGTAGCAAGAATATTGGCATCAGTTCTTCCTCTGGCGCTCAACAGATAACAAACAGCGGGACCATTAATCTTAACGGGATTAACTCCGTGGGCATGCAGGTGCTTACGAATAGCGCAGCAACAAACAGTGGAGACATTATTGTTAATCAGGGGGTTGATCCAGCGACTAAAACTGCAAACTACGGTATCTGGTCCGAAGGTGCAGGGGCTAATGTTACGCACTCTGGAACCGTGGAGCTTAAAGGCGACCGCGCTATTGGTGTCCATGCCCGTAACAAAGGCGTGGTAACACTCGAAGGTGCCGGGAAAGTGGCATTTGAAGAGGGTGAAAACCAGATTGGTTATTACGTTTACGGTGTAGGTTCATCCATCAAAGACAATAGCATCGGCAGCCAAAATGTCTCCACCAAAGGGTCGACGCTGTATCGCATTGATGGCGGTTCTTCGTTCATCGGCAGTGCGGATAGTACTTCCGTTATGAATGCCAGTGGTGAAAACAGCACCCTTTTGTTAGTTACTGGGAAAAGTGAAGACGGCAAAACTATTAGTAAACTCAATACCGGGAAGATGGTACTGAATGTCGATGCTGCAGGCTCGACGGCAGTCAAAGTTGAAGGTGGCGCGCAAGGTGTGCTGGATCAGGGCGTAATGTTGGCGCTGACAGCTAAAAATGCCACGGCAGGTATTGTTGATGGTAATTCAACCACGATTACTGGTGCCGCAGGCGCAACGGGTGCTTCCCAATTAACATCTTATGCAACACTCGATAACTCTAATGCAGCCAGCGATGCCATGGGCTATATCGCGCGTAACAAAGGTACGCTTATCCATAAAGGTTCGCTGACCTTTACTGCAGATAACAGCACCGGTGTGCTGGTCGACGGCGGCAACCTGGAGAACAGCAGCAATATCACCGTCAATGGAATTGCCGTCGATATTGTGGGTGGCGACTCAAAAGTGACTAACACTGGTACGGTTAAAGCCACCGGTGGAACGGCAGCCTATCGCCTGAAAGATGGTGCTTCGCTTGCATTGAGTGGGCAGGGCACGACTATTGCTCAAAATGGTGCTCATGGTGTGTTGATCGAAGCCCCAGCGAAGACGGGGTTACTGAAAGCTACGGGCGATTCGCAACTGACCGTGACAGACGCCACCATCAGCGTGACCGGCACGGGTAATGCGATTGAGAACGGGGCGGAAGTTGCCGGTATCCGTCTGAACAATGCCAAACTTAATGTCGAGCAGGGCGCAGGGATTCGTACCGGTGCTGAACTGGGAACATCCAATAGTGGTGTGATTACGGTCAGCGGTTCTGGGGCCGGTATTGCGCTCAAACACGCTGATGGCTCGACTACCACAGCTGATTTGAATCTACTGGATTCAGATGGTCTGACGATTAATGTAACAGGTGCAAACGGGTCGGGCATTGTGACCAATACCAGTGGTGATGTGAAAAACGGCACCGCCATTAATGTGATGGCTACTGACGGCGGTTCTGCGCTGGTGGTGGGGGGCACGACGGCTAACGTGGTTCAGTCTGGCGCGCTCACATCAAAATCACTGACGAAAGAAGTGGTCAATCTGAATAACGGTAAGGTCAGCACCTTCGTCAATAATGGCTCTATCAAAGCGAACAGTGCAATTCAGGTCGCGGTGGCAAGCAATTCCGGCGCGGGGATGACTTTCACTAACAATGCGGGCGGTAATATTGTCGGTCAAGTTAACCTCCAGACCGGAAATAACACCGTCAATTTAAACAGCGGCAGTACCGGGACCGATTTCACCACGGGTGCCGGGCGTGACATTTTTAATCTCAAAGACGTCACCGCTCAGGAAACGACTATTTTCACCTCCCTTAATGCGGGGGCTGGTGTTGATGATGTGCTGAATCTGGATAACTCAGCGTATGTTCTGGAAAACGTCAACGCTCTGACTGGCTTTGAAACCATTAATCTGACCAATGGTTCCACCTTTACGGAGCAAAATACCCTGCTGGCGCTGGGTGATGCCGTCGATGATGTAAGCGGGACGACATTTAATATCGATACCAACAGCATCCTTGCGTTAAACAACACCCAGGATGTGGCGTTAAAGAGCCATCTTAAAGGCTCCGGCACGGTCAAAGCTGACCTTTCCAATAAAGCCTTTAGCTTTACCGACAACAACAAAGGTGATGCTTTTGCTGGGACGCTGGAGCTGACAAACAGCAGCTTCGCGCTGGAGGGGATCAACGCTCAAGCGTTAAGTGATGCCAACCTGAAATTGAGCGCCGGAAGCGTTGCGATGGTAGGTGCGGGTACGCAGACTATTGGCGCCCTGAACTTCAATGGCGGGACGGCAAAATTTGGGGCGCTGAACCCGGGCATGTCGGTGGCAGAGAACACCGTTCATACTACAAACAGCCTTGGTATCAGCGGCCCGGGTGTCGTAGCGGTGTCGTTGACCTCAGCCATTAACGATAATCCATTGCCGGAGAATCATCTTTCTCTGATGGAACAAGACGATGCACAAACGCTGGTCAAACTGGCCGATAGCGCAGGTTCGGTAAGCGGAAGCGGTGGCAATCTTGAGCTGAGAGACCAGGACGATAACGTTATCTCCGACTCTGTAACCGTGGACATCACCCAGCAGGGTGCGACGGTGGCGAAAGGGACGTGGGATTACCGCTTGACCAGCGGCGACAACGCTGACGGTTTGTATATCAACTATGGCCTCAAGCAGGTTGAATTACAAAGCGTTGGGGACGACGCGCTGGTACTTAACAGCAACGGTAAGAGCGGCCCTGCCAGTGATTTAAGCGCCAAAATTATCGGCTCGGGCGATTTGCATATCGATAGCCCAACGGGTGCGGTTTCACTTTCTAATCTGGATAACAGCTATACCGGGCAGACCGTGGTTAAAAGCGGCACGTTGCAACTGGCAAATGACGGTGTGTTAGGCCAAACCCGTGACCTGCGCATTGAAGAAAATGCCGCCGTCGAGATGCAGGGCCACAGCCAGCAAGTCGGGGCGCTAAACACCGCAGCGGCAAGCCAGTTGCAGTTAACAGCCGGAAGCGAGCTCACCATTTCGGACACCCAGCGGGTAGCGGGTGATACCGATGGCGGGACAATTAATGCTGGCACTCTGAACGGCAGCGGGAAGCTGGTTATCGACCCAAGCGTATTGACCGTAAACGGAGCCAACACCGGCTTTAGCGGAGATGTCACACTGGAAGGCGGTTCACAGGCGCTGCTGAATAATGTTTCAGGTTTTGGTGATACCGGCACGGTGACTCTGGCAACGGCACAAGACAGCTTAACCTTTGCAAAACAACTGGCAAGCGATGCTGCTGTAGTTGGGCAACTTAGTAAGCAATTGGCAGGTGCTGGGGCGGTTGAGTTAAAAGATAATTCAGATATCACACTCACGGCGGATAACAGCGCCTTTACCGGGGAGTTCACAGTCGACAGCGGCAGCGACCTGCGTGCTTCAGCGGCTGAAAACCTCGGTGATGCAGACGTGTTGGACAACGGTGTTGTGCATCTGACGGCTGATAGCGACTGGTTATTATCCAACGTGATTACGGGCACCGGTTCCCTTGAGAAAACAGGTAATGCCGCGCTAATTATCGACAACGAGCAGACTTACAGCGGTACCACGGATGTCCAAAATGGCCGTCTGATACTGGGCAGTAACGAACAGGCAAACGGTAAGTTATCCGGCAATGGCAGAGTGAATATCGCCTCAGGAGCAGCGCTTGGCGGTAACGGTGAAGTCACTGGACCGGTTAACAACCAGGGAACGCTAGCGGCGCTCAACGCGCTCAGTGGCTATGAAAATCAGGCGGCCAGCACTTTGAACGTCGGGGATCTTAATAACCAGGGTGAGATAAATCTGGCGGGCGCTACTGCTGGTAACACATTGATCGTCAATGGTCATTACAACGGTGACAATGGGCTGCTTGCGTTAAATACCGTGCTGGGTGATGACAACTCAGTGACCGATAAACTGGTGGTGACAGGGGATACTTCTGGCAGTACGCGTGTCCAGGTCACGAACCTTGGCGGTAATGGCGCGCTGACCGAAAAAGGGATTGAAGTGGTGCAGGTGGGCGGGGCATCACAAGGTGATTTCACCTTGCAGGGGCGTGCGGTCGCTGGGGCATACGACTACTTCCTGAATAAAGGACAAGCGGATGGCAACTGGTACCTGGCGTCTCAGGCTCCGGCTCCTTTCACTCCTGATAATCCGGATACACCGGTTTCCCCTGATACGCCAGTCGATCCGGCGCATTCAGACAGTCCGATAGTGCGTCCGGAAGCCGGAGCGTATACCGCTAATATTGCAGCGGCGAATACCATGTTTATTACCACTCTCCACGATCGTTTGGGAGAGACAAACTATGTGGATGCGCTGACGGGTGAAACCAACGTCACCAGCATGTGGATGCGTAACATTGGTGGTCACACAGGGTTCCGTGATGACTCGGGCCAATTAAAAACGCAAAGCAACCGCTACGTTTTACAAATGGGTGGCGACATTGCGCAGTGGGGTACGGAAGGCGAGAACCGTACCCATCTTGGCGTGATGGCCGGTTACGGTAATAACCAAAGCAATACCCGTTCGTCCGTCACAAACTACCGTGCGGATGGCTCAGTCAACGGTTATAGCGTTGGGGTTTACGGCACCTGGCTTGCCAATGAAGCGGAAAACACCGGGGCATATGTTGATAGCTGGGCACAGTACAACTGGTTTAATAACAGTGTTAAGGGTGACGAATTAGCTTCTGAATCCTACAAGTCTGATGGTTTAACGGCCTCGGTTGAGACCGGATATACCTTTAAAACTGGCGAATTCAAAGGCAGTAAAGGCACCACCAACAAGGTGTATGTTCAACCGCAGGCGCAGGCTATCTGGATGGGCGTTAAAGCGGATCAACATACCGAAGCGAATGGTACTCATGTGGAGTCCCAGGGCGATGGCAACGTGATGACGCGTTTGGGCGTCAGGGCGTATCTCAAAAGCCATAACCAAATTGATAATGGTAAAGACCGTGAGTTTGAGCCATTTATCGAGGCCAACTGGATCCACAATACCAATAACTTTGGTGCGGTGATGAATGATGTGTCTTCCTCAATGACGGGGACAAAAAACATTGCTGAATTGAAAGTCGGTGTTGAGGGACAAATTAATAACAACCTCAATGTCTGGGGCAATGTCACAAACCAGGTCGGTGATAAAGGTTATAGCGATGCCTCTGCGATGATCGGCATTAAATATAACTTCAAATAACTGTCACTCAATAAAGGGGAGGGTAGCCTCCCCTTTTTCGGAAGAGTCATAAAATGGATAATATCTCTGTCTATTGCGATAACTGCTATGTTAGGGAAGCGGTGTGTTCTATTATTGGTTGCATTAAAAATAGTCATTATTCTGATGGTGGTCTGTCGGTATTTGTTTTCGAAAAAACATGGCTTAATGAAATTGAACTCACCATGCTACTCAACTGTAAGTCTGAGCGTGTGATAGTCTTTGCCCGCGAGGCATTGCTGGGTTTCTTCTCTTCGTTGATGCTGCCGGGCCACATCTCCTTTGGGCGCTTTGATGTCGCGTTGAATATGATTCGTAAATCATTGGCTGACTTTATTAATCCGACCCTTAGGGAGTTATTGGTTTCGCGCCGCCAGGTGGCTAACACAAATAAACTGAGTCCCAGTGAGACAAGAGTGACGTCTTTGTATGTTCAGGGAATATCGGTCATGTGTATTGCAAAATCAATGAATAAAAGTTTTAAAACAGTCAGCCACCACAAACGAAGCGCAATGAAGAAAATGGGTATTTCAAGCAATGTTGAATTAATGCAAAAGGGACGTATTTTCTTGATGATGAATAAAGAGTTGTTATTAGCCTCGCAACAATCAGTCGCATAATGAATTAATGATGATTGTCGGTAGCCCACTCGCTACCGGCAATCATCCCCTAAAATTACCTGTCTCAAATTCATCGCACCACCGTTAACGCCGCAAACAAACCCACAAATCCCCCCGTTTTCCTCCCATTAGCTTTATCCCCCTCTGGCATGCTGTGCTGGTAATTGCGGCCATGAGATTGTTGCGGTGTCTGAAGAAAGCGACGACGATAAAACAGAAGCACCCACACCCCACCGACTTGAAAAAGCTCGCGAAGATGGGCAGATCCCCCGTTCCCGTGAATTAACCTCACTGCTGATGCTGCTGGTGGGAATCAGCATTATCTGGCTGGGAGGAGAACCACTGGCACGGCAACTGGCTGCGATGTTGTCAGCTGGTTTGCACTTTGACCACAGCATAATTAACGACCCAAATCTTATCGTCGGCCAGATCAGTTTGTTGATTAAACAGGCGGTGTGGGCATTGTTACCATTGATTTTTGGTTTGGTGATTGTGGCCATTGCCGCACCGATGCTGCTGGGCGGTCTGTTATTTAGTGGCAAATCAATACAGTTTAAGTTCAGCAAAATGAACCCGATCGCTGGGTTAGGGCGCATGTTTTCCGCGCAAGCCGGAGCTGAATTACTCAAAGCCATCCTGAAAGCCATTTTGGTGGGCAGCGTCACGGCCTGGTATTTGCTGCACAAATGGCCGGAAATGATGCGGCTGATGAGTGAACCTCCGTTGGCGGCGTTAGGCCACGCGCTAAATATGGTGGCGGTGTGCGGCATGTTGATTGTGCTGGGGTTGACGCCAATGGTTGGCTTTGACGTGTTTTTCCAGATTTTCAGCAACCTGAAAAAATTGCGCATGAGCCGCCAGGATATCCGCGACGAATTTAAGCAGCAAGAAGGTGACCCGCACGTAAAAGGCCGTATACGTCAGCAGCAGCGGGCAATTGCGCGCCGCCGCATGATGGCTGATGTCCCAAAGGCCGATGTGATTGTCACCAACCCCACACACTATTCCGTGGCGTTGCAGTACGACGAAAACAAAATGAGTGCGCCCAAAGTTCTGGCGAAAGGTGCGGGTTTGGTTGCTCTGCGTATCCGTGAAATTGGCAACGAACACCGTATTCCGATGCTGGAAGCGCCTCCGCTGGCACGTGCGTTATATCGCCACGCGGAAATTGGTCAACAAATTCCCGGTCAGTTGTATTCCGCCGTGGCAGAAGTGCTGGCGTGGGTATGGCAACTTCGACGCTGGCGTGTCGCTGGTGGTTTAATCCCGAAAAAACCTGAAAATCTTCCGGTGCCTGAAGCACTGGACTTTGCAAACGAGAAGGACTCCGATGGCTAATTTGCTCGCTACGTTGCGTCTGCCTGCCACAATGAAATCAGGGCAATGGCAGATTCTTGCCGGGCCGATACTTATCCTGCTGATCTTGTCGATGATGGTGCTGCCGCTCCCCGCGTTTGTACTGGATTTGCTGTTCACCTTTAACATCGCGCTGTCCATCATGGTGCTGTTGGTGGCAATGTTCACCCAGAAGACCCTGGAGTTTGCCGCCTTCCCGACCATTTTGCTGTTTACCACGTTATTGCGCCTGGCGCTGAACGTGGCTTCCACGCGTATCATTTTGATGGATGGTCACACCGGTGGTGCGGCGGCGGGTAAAGTCGTTGAAGCCTTCGGCCACTTCCTGGTGGGTGGGAACTTTGCCATCGGTATCGTGGTGTTCATCATCCTCGTTATCATCAACTTTATGGTTATCACCAAAGGTGCCGGGCGCATTGCCGAAGTGGGGGCACGTTTTGTGTTGGATGGCATGCCAGGTAAGCAGATGGCGATTGATGCCGACCTGAATGCCGGGTTGATTGGTGAAGAAGAGGCCAAAAAACGCCGTTCTGAAGTGACTCAGGAGGCGGATTTTTACGGCTCGATGGACGGTGCCAGTAAGTTCGTACGTGGTGATGCCGTAGCCGGTCTGATGATCATGGTGATTAACGTGGTCGGTGGCTTGTTGGTGGGTGTCCTGCAACATGATATGGCTGTGGGTGCTGCGGCAGAAAGCTATACGCTACTGACCATTGGTGATGGTTTGGTCGCGCAGATTCCAGCACTGGTTATCTCAACGGCGGCAGGCGTCATTGTGACCCGCGTGGCAACCGATCAAGACGTCGGCGAGCAGATGGTGACCCAACTGTTCAACAACCCGCGAGTGATGATGCTCAGTGCGGCCGTGTTAGGGCTGCTCGGCATGGTGCCTGGAATGCCTAACTTCGTCTTCTTGCTGTTCACCGCAGCATTGCTGGCTTTGGCCTGGTGGATGCGTGGCCGACAGATGGAGTCACCTGCAGCGCCAGCGGCTCCCGTGAAACCGCAAGAAAACCCGCAGGCAGTTGAAGCAACGTGGAATGATGTTCAGCTCGAAGACTCGCTGGGAATGGAAGTCGGTTATCGCTTGATCCCGATGGTCGATTTCCAGCAAGACGGCGAGTTGTTAGGGCGTATCCGTAGTATCCGTAAGAAATTCGCGCAAGATATGGGCTTTCTGCCGCCGGTGGTGCATATCCGTGACAACATGGATTTGCCGCCAGCGCGTTATCGCATTCTGATGAAAGGCGTCGAAATTGGTAGCGGTGATGCTTATCCGGGTCGTTGGCTCGCCATCAACCCTGGTACTGCCGCAGGTACGCTGCCGGGCGAAACGACCACCGATCCTGCCTTTGGTCTTGCGGCCACCTGGATTGAAAGCGCCTTAAAAGAGCAGGCGCAGATTCAGGGCTTTACAGTGGTGGAAGCCAGTACCGTCGTCGCTACCCACCTGAATCATCTGATTGGACAGTTTGCCCCTGAGTTGTTTGGCCGCCAGGAAGCGCAGCAATTGCTCGACCGTGTCTCGCAAGAAATGCCTAAGCTAACCGAAGATCTGGTGCCTGGGGTGGTGACGCTGACCACACTGCATAAAGTGCTGCAAAACTTGCTGGCTGAAAAAGTCCCTATTCGCGATATGCGCACCATTCTGGAAACCCTCGCGGAGCACGCGCCAGTGCAGAGTGACCCACATGAGTTAACCGCAGTGGTGCGTGTCGCACTTGGCCGCGCGATTACCCAACAGTGGTTCCCGGGGAATGGCGAAGTCCAGGTTATTGGCCTTGATGCAGCGCTGGAACGCTTGTTATTGCAGGCGTTGCAAGGTGGCGGTGGGCTTGAACCGGGGCTTGCGGATCGTCTGCTAGAGCAGGCTCAGGATGCCCTGAAGCGCCAGGAAATGCTCGGCGCACCGCCAGTGTTGTTGGTCAACCACGCATTGCGCCCACTACTGGCGCGCTTCTTGCGCCGTAGCCTGCCGCAATTAATGGTGCTTTCCAGCCTTGAGCTTTCGGAAAATCGTAACATCCGTATGACTGCGACTATCGGAGCGAAATGATGGGCCGCTGGTGGATGCTCATATTTTTACCCTTTATGGCCCATGCCGCAGGCGAAGGGGCATGGCAGGCAAGTGGCGTGGGTGCGACACTCAGCCACCGCGGAGTTGCTGCGTCATCGCGTGCGTTGGCTCCGTCACAAGCGGTAAGTGGCGTGATGACAATGGTCGCCTGGCGCTATGAGTTGATTGGGCCAACGCCCGCAGGATTGCTGGTCAGATTATGCTCGTTGTCGCGCTGCGTTGAGATAGAAGGGCAGAGTGGTAATACGCGCGGGTTAACCAATGTGGCGGCAAATGAACCGCTGCGTTTTGTCTGGGAAGTACCCGGTGGTGGTTCCCTTTTTCCGCCACTAAAGGTCCGTAGTAATCAGGTTATCGTAAATTATCATTAACCCTCAAAGCCGCATTTTGTGCGGTTTTTTCCTTTCAGCACCTCATTTCTAACACTCTCTTTTGATAAAAATAAACCATTGTTTTATAAAATGGTGAGGCAGGTGCCAGGACTCTTTGTGATTTTGCCAATATCCGCCAGGGCATGGCAAAAATGGAAAGGTTTCAATTGCCGGGTCATTTTACCTTAGCTTCCTAAGATTCTCGCAGGCACCAAAAGGCGCCAGAACGAGCAATCTCTTATAACAAAAGCAATGGGGTTTGACGGCAATGAAAACACGTAAGATTGGATTAGCAAACTATCTTGCCTATGGATCGGGCGACTTTCTTGGTGCAGGCACAACTGCGTTGACCGCTGCATGGCTACTCTATTTCTATACTACTTTCTGTGGACTGACACCGATTGAGGCGACATTCATTTTCGCCCTGGCCCGCGTGCTTGATGCGGTCGTCAGTCCGTTGATGGGCTTTCTGACCGATAACTTTGGTTCAACCTGGCTTGGTAAACGTTTCGGTCGCCGTAAGTTCTTTATTCTGCTCGGCATCCCATTAGTCTTCAGCTACAGCTTCATGTGGGTTGGTGAGATGAGTTACTGGTATTACCTGGTAACCTATCTGATTTTTGACGTGGTCTACACCATGATTCTGGTGCCTTACGAAACACTGGTACCGGAAATGACAGATGACTTTAAGCAGAAAACGAAATTCTCCGGTGCGCGTATCTCAATGGCACAGTTGTCGGCAATTCTTGCCGCATTCCTGCCGGGTATTCTGTTAAGTCACTTTGGTAAAGACAACGCGATTTCCTTCTTCTACTCAAGCCTGGTCTTCGCTTCAATCTGCGCAATTGTACTGACTCTGGTGTGGTTCTTTACCTGGGAACGCCCGCGTAGCGAGTGGACGGAAGCCGCACTGCGCGCCGAAGAAGAGAAGAAAAACCTGACCTTTGCTCAGAGTATGAAACGTCTGAACGTTGAGCTTACCTCAACGTTGCGAGTGAAGATTTTCCGTCAACACCTCGGTATGTATCTGGGCGGCTACATCGCGCAGGACGTGTTCAACGCCGTGTTTACCTATTACGTGGTGTTTGTGTTGATGCAAAGTGCAGCGATGGCATCCAGCCTGATGGGTACGATGGCCATTCTGCAATTTGTCGCGGTTATCGGCATGATCCCGCTGTGTATTAAGTACGGCCCGGCACCTTCTTACCGTTTAGTGGTGACATTGTTCGGCATGAGCTCCATTTCTTTCGCGGTGCTGTATTACGCTGGTTTAAGCGACGTCTTCTCGTTGCTGTTGCTGGTTTCTGCACTTGCTGGTCTGGGCCGCGGCGGTATCAACTACGTACCGTGGAACATCTACACTTACATTGCAGATGTGGACGAAGTTATTACCGGCCAACGCCGTGAAGGTATCTTCGCCGGGATTATGACTCTGACGCGTAAAGCCTCTCAGGCTGGTGCGGTGATGCTGGTGGGTATTGTGATGCAGTTTTCCGGTTTTGTTTCCGGGCAGACCACGCAGCCACCTGCGGTAAGCCATACCATTTTAATGATTCTGAGTTTTGGTACGGTCGCGGTACTGATTTGCGGTTTCTTAATTTCCTTACGCTTTAAATTGAATATGCAAACTCACAGTGTGCTACGTGAAGAAACAGCGAAGATGCGTGAGGCTGGCCGCGCGGTGCCGGAAGCAATTACCCCAGAAGCGCGAGCGACTGTAGAACTGCTGGCAGGCATGCCATATGACTCGCTATGGGGCAACAACAATATTGGTTATCTCAATCGTAACAAGCCTGCAGCACCATCGTTGAAAAAGGCTTCAGCATTAAATTCGAATACATCACAGAGGTTAAGTTAATGATCATTTATCCCGTCAAACACAGCCCATTACTGTGCCAGCCGGAGCATTTTATTGCCCGGGATGAGCTTAATACCCTGATCCACAAGGTGACGGACAATCTGATTAATATTAAGGATGAAACGGGCCAATTCTTGCTGCGTCTGGATGACGGACGAGTCATTGATACCAAAGGCTGGGCAGGTTGGGAGTGGACTCATGGGGTCGGCTTGTACGGCATTTATCAATATTATCGTCAGACTGGCGATAAGAAGATGTGTGAGATTATTGATGACTGGTTCACCGACCGTTTTGCTGAAGGTGCAACCACCAAAAACGTCAATACTATGGCGCCATTCCTGACGCTGGCGTATCGCTACGAAGAAACGCGCGATCCGTCCTATTTACCGTGGCTGGAAAGCTGGGCGGAGTGGGCGATGTACGAAATGCCGCGCACCGAACACGGTGGCATGCAACACATTACGCTGGCGGAAGAGAACCATCAGCAAATGTGGGATGACACGCTGATGATGACCGTGTTGCCGCTGGCGAAAATTGGCAAATTGCTTAATCGCCCAGAATATGTCGAAGAAGCAACTTATCAGTTCCTGCTGCACGTACAGAATTTGATGGACCGTGAAACCGGGCTGTGGTTCCACGGCTGGAATTACGAAGGTAACCATAACTTTGCGCAGGCGCGTTGGGCGCGTGGCAATAGCTGGCTGACTATTGTGATTCCTGACTTCCTTGAGCTTGTCGATTTGCCAGAAAATAACGCGGTGCGTCGTTATCTGGTGCAAGTACTGGAAAGCCAGGTGGCTGCGTTGGCAAAATGCCAGGATGAGAGCGGTTTGTGGCACACCTTGCTTGATGACCCAAATTCCTATCTGGAAGCGTCAGCGACGGCAGGTTTTGCCTACGGCATTCTGAAAGGTATCCGTAAGCGCTATATCGGCAAACAGTATGCCGAAGTGGCGGAAAAGGCGATGAAGGGTGTCGTGAAAAATATCTCGCCAGATGGGGAGTTGTTGCAGGTTTCATTTGGTACGGGAATGGGCAGTAATCTGGAGTTCTATCGCCAGATCCCACTGACGTCTATGCCATACGGCCAGGCGATGGCGATCCTCTGTCTGGGTGAGTATCTGCGCATTTATCTGTAAGTTCATTGTGCAGGCCTGGGGAACCGGGTCTGCAATCTTTCATAAAATCAAATAGACTCGTCAATACTGCAAAGTTCCGCCAATTTAATAATAAATAAATGGCGTATTGTGTCGCGCATTTCATTATTATTCATGTCGTCGATAAGCCTTCCACTGCTTTCCCCCCTTAACGATATTCGAATGGCGAGGCTGCGCTTCCCGTTCATCTCTCCCTGCTTGTTGATCCACGTTCTGGATTAATAATTAACCGATGCTGGCGTTGTTTTTGCTGTGCCTTCATCAGGAAACATTTGATGTCAATTTCCCCGTTAGCTCGGGTGGCCAGTAACAGTGTGGTTGAGCCTGGTGTTGTGCTCGGCGCTCACGTGAGCATTGGTCCATTTTGTGTTATTTCCGCAGGTGTAGTTATTGGCGAGGGAACCATAGTCGGCTCGCATTCTGTCATTAATGGGCTTACCACCATTGGGCGCGATAACACTATTGGTCAATATGCTTCTATAGGTGAAGTTAATCAGGATCTTAAATACGCTAACGAACCGACAAAGCTAGTCATTGGTGACCGTAATCAGATTGGCACAAAATCCACACTTCATCGCGGCACAATTCAGGGGCAAGGTACCACCTTGATTGGCAATGACAATCGCTTTCTCGATGGTGTTCACATCGGCCATGATTGCGTAGTGGGTAACGGCACGTTGATGGGCGACAACAGCGGATTAGCCGGGCATGTGATTCTTGATGATGGGGCGCAGGTTGGTTTCCTGTGTGCCATTCACCAGTTTTGTGTGTTGGGCGCACATGCCAGAGTGGCAGACCAGTCGGGCGTGGTGCAGGATATTCCACCATTCGTGATGGCCTATGGTAACCATGCGAGACCTACCGGCGTAGATGTTAATGCAGCAGCCTTTTTGGCATTAGAAGCCAGGCAGCAGGATTTTGTGCATACGCTTTTTAGCATGCTGTATCAGCAGTCTTTATCGATTGATGAAGTGAAGATCGCGGTAAAAGCATCGCTCAGCGATTTCGCTATTGCGGCTGTTTATGAACGGTTTTTTGCGCATTCAGCGCGTGGGATTATTCGTTAAACTCATTCAAAGCAGGCTCGCCGTATAAAACGGCGAGCCTTGTACTGTTACATACGTTCTACGGTTTCGATACCCAGAGTATCCAGACCTAATTTCAGCGTTTTCGCTGTCAGCAGCGCCAGTTTCAGGCGGCTGTTACGTGCTTCTTCAGAGTCTGCGGCCAGAATTGGGCAGTGCTCATAGAAACCAGAGAACAGACCGGCAACATCGTACAGATAAGTACACATCACATGCGGCGTACCGTCACGCGCAACCACATTCAGCGTTTCTTCGAATTGCAGCAAACGTGCCGCCAACTGGGCTTCACGATCTTCACGAATCACGACTGGCGCTTTTAGCAGTTCTGTTTCGTCGATAGCGGCTTTGCGGAACACGGAAAGCACACGTGTGTAGGCATACTGCATATACGGCGCAGTATTACCTTCAAAGGCCAGCATGTTGTCCCAGTCGAAGATATAGTCGGTGGTACGGTTCTTCGAAAGATCCGCGTATTTCACCGCACCAATACCGACTGCATTTGCCAGCGCTTCCAGTTCGTCAGCAGGCATATCCGGGTTTTTCTCAGTCACCAGGCGGCGTGCGCGTTCCAGCGCTTCATCCAGCAGGTCGGTCAGTTTTACGGTGCCACCGGAACGGGTTTTGAACGGTTTGCCGTCTTTGCCCAGCATCATGCCGAACATATGGTGCTCTAACGGTACAGAATCTGGCACGTAACCGGCTTTGCGCACGATGGTCCACGCCTGCATCAGGTGCTGGTGCTGGCGGGAGTCGATGAAGTACAGCACGCGGTCAGCATGCAGGGTTTCATAACGATATTTCGCACACGCGATATCGGTCGTGGTGTACAGGTAGCCGCCATCCTTTTTCTGGATGATGACGCCCATCGGCTCACCTTCTTTATTCTGGTATTCGTCGAGGAAGACCACGGTTGCGCCTTCGCTTTCAACCGCCAGACCTTTTGCTTTCAGGTCAGCGACAATGCCCGGCAGCATTGGGTTGTACAGGCTTTCACCCATCACGTCGTCGCGGGTCAGGGTCACGTTCAGGCGCTGGTAAGTAATTTGGTTTTGCGTCATGGTCACATCGACCAGTTTGCGCCACATGGTGCGGCAGTATTCATCACCGCCTTGCAGTTTCACCACATATGCACGAGCGCGTTCGGCAAACTCAGCATCTTCGTCGTAATGCTTTTTCGCGGCGCGATAAAACTCTTCGAGATCGGACAGCGCCATTTCACCGGCATTTTCTTGCTGCTGTTTTTCGAGATACGCGATCAGCATGCCGAACTGCGTACCCCAGTCACCAACGTGGTTAGCGCGGATAACTTTATGGCCGAGGAATTCCAGAGTACGCACCGCGGCATCACCAATGATGGTGGAACGCACGTGACCGACGTGCATTTCTTTCGCCACGTTTGGCGCAGAGTAATCAACCACCACGGTTTTCGGTTCGGAAATGGTCACGCCTACGCGATCTGAGCTGACTGCCGCATCGACACTTTTCGCCAGGAATTCCGGGGCGAGGAAAATATTGATGAAGCCAGGGCCGGCGATTTCAACTTTGCTGGCAATGCCGGTCAAATCCAGATTCGCAATCACCAACTCTGCGACTTGTCGTGGTGGCTTGCCCAGTGATTTCGCAACTGACATCACGCCATTGGCCTGATAGTCGCCGAACTGAACTTTTGCTGACTGACGAACTTGCGGTTCGCAATCCGCAGGCGCACCTGCGGCAATCAGTGCCTGACTGACTTTATCTGAGAGAAGAGCCTGAATATTCACCGGGATACCTTACTTTTGCTTATGGCAGCCGTTAATTTACAGCAGCCGTATCGTTGGGGATAAAATTAGGGCGTAAGTATAACTGTATTTAATCCCTTGAGTCAGCAAAAGCCTTGCCCCGTGCGCCCTGTACTACTCTTAACGGTATAGGGTTTAACCATTCAGAAAATTAGCCGCCCAATGGGTGTTGGTGATGCTGAATGAAAAAGGTAGATTAGCCCCCATTCGTGATTTGAGAGGATAGGGCGATGGCCAACTGGCAGACAATTGAACAACTGAATGATATTTCAGCGGATCTCCCGCGTTTTACCGAAGCGTTAGCTAACCTTGCTGCGCGCCTTGACCTGGAAATAGCTCCGCTTGACGCCGATCACATTTCATTGCGTTGCCATCAAAATACAACGGCGCAACGTTGGCGCGAAGGTCTGGAAAAATGTGGGACGTTGCTTTCAGAAAATATCATTAATGACCGGCCAATTTGCCTGTTTAAGCTCGATGAACCGATTTGTGTTGCACACTGGAAATTTAGCGTCGTTGAACTGCCGTGGCCGGGTGAAAAACGCTACCCGCATGAAGGTTGGGAACATGTGGAAATTGTGCTGCCGGGCGAGCCTGCAACACTGAATGCGCGGGCGCTGGATTTAATGTCTGACGCGGGGTTGCGCCAGACGGGAATTTCGGTGAAAACCAGTTCGCCAAAAGGTGAACGTGAACGCTTGCCAAACCCAACACTGGCGGTCACGGACGGCAAAGTGACCATCAAATTCCATCCGTGGAGTATTGAAGAGATTGTTGCCAGTGAGCTAGCGGATTGATTGTACAGCCGCCTTCATTCGTTTAATCGCTTCTTCAAGGTTTGCCGATGTGCAACCGAAGTTAATCCGCACGAATTTTGCCTCGCCAAAGTCGGTGCCTGGCGAGAAGCCCAGGCCGGCTTTCTGGAAGAACAACGTAGGGTTGTCGACCGGTAAAGCCGTTGCATCCACCCATCCCAGATAAGTCGCTTGCGGTATTGCCATGGTCAAACCAGGTATATTGTTAATCGCGCTTACCAGGCGGTCGCGGTTGCGACGCAAATACGGTAATAACTCCTGCAACCAGGATTCACCATCACGCCAGGCTGCGGTCGCGGCGGTCAATGCCAGCACATCAACGCTCGGCACAATGCCATCACGCGTGGTATTGAATTGCTTACGTAATTGCGGGTCAGGGATAATCGCCAGTGATGCGCCAAGACCAGCGATATTAAAGGTTTTGGATGGCGAGAGCAGGGTAATGGAACGTTGTTCAGCGTCTGCACTCAGTGTTGCGAAAGGAATATGTTTCGCATCAGGCTCAAGTAACAAATCACCATGGATCTCATCCGAACAGACAATTAAATCATGGCGTTGTGCAAACTCGAGTTGCTGCTGCAATTCTTCGCGACGATAAACGGTACCGCCAGGGTTTTGCGGATTACACAGCATCAGCAGTTTTTCTTTGCCGGTGAGCAAGGGTTCGAGTGACGGTAAATCTATAACCCAGCGGCCATTTTCCAGACGTAATGGCGCATTGAGCTGTGGACGCTGGGCAAAAGCGGATGATTTTCTAAACGGGGGGTAAATTGGTGTGGGGGCAATCGTTGATTCATTCGGTGAGGTGAAGGCTCTGACACTTAAATTCAGCCCCGCAACCACGCCGGGCAAAATGACAATCCACTCAGGTTTAATCTGCCATTGATAGCGGCTAGCCATGCGTTCAATGACCACTTCTATTAACTCTTGTGGCCTGACACCGTAGCCGAAAACGCCGTGTTCAACCCGCTGATGGAGCGCATCGAGGATACAAGGAGGTGAGCGAAAGTCCATATCCGCCACCCACATTGGTAAAACTTCATCACCATATTTATTCCACTTCGAGCTGTCGCTGTGACGACGGTCGATGCCTTCATCAAAATTGAATGCCATGATTATACTCGTCATATTTCAAGTTGCAGGGGGGTTGGCTGCTCTCAATTATCCGAATCACTTACTCAAGTAAGCTCATCGGATAATCTCCTTTGCCGCCTACCTGCAACTCGAACTATTTAGAGTAAAGCTACCTTTTTGGGAGCGTCGTTTCAGATTATCATTCTGAACCAGTGGCACAACCACCAGGCTGAAGATTTTTAAGGAGTAATCAATGCCTTTGCTTGAGATATGTTGTTATGGAATTGACTGTGCAGTCACGGCGCAACAAGCAGGAGCGGACAGAATTGAGTTGTGTGCCGCGCCAAAAGAGGGGGGCTTGACCCCGTCTGCGGGCGTGTTACGCCAGGTGAAGCAACGAGTTTCGATCCCCGTACATCCAATTATTCGCCCGCGCGGCGGCGATTTTTGTTACACAGATGCTGAATTTGAAACCATGCTCGAAGACATCGCGTTCGTGCGTGAATTGGGGTATCCGGGGTTGGTTATCGGCATGCTCGATGGTGAAGGGCATATTGATGTTCCTCGCATGAAGCGGGTGATGGAACAAGCTCAAGGAATGGCGGTAACGTTCCACCGTGCGTTCGATATGTGCCATAACCCTCATCAGGCGCTGGAGCAATTAACCGAATTGGGCGTGGCACGCATCCTGACTTCAGGCCAGCAGCAGAATGCTGAACTAGGACTTTCACTACTAAGGGAACTAAAACAGCTTTCCCGTGCTCCAATAATAATGGCGGGTGCAGGCGTCAGGCTGAGCAACTTGAAAAAGTTTGTCGAAGGCGGCATTGATGAAATGCATAGCTCTGCCGGGCAGACAGTGGCTTCACCGATGCGTTACCGTAAAGCGGGTGTATCAATGAGTGCTGATGCCGAAGCTGATGAATTTAACCGTTACTGCGTTGATGGCGACGTGGTGGCTGCAATGAAGGCCGTGTTGGTTGCAAGTGAGCCTGCAACTTGAAAGATGAAGGCTGAAAGTTTTTGACCGTGCATCATGTTGCCCATGTGATGCTCGCTCGTACCAGGCCCCAGCGTATTGCTGGGGCTTTTTTTATTTATATCTATAAGCTTATTTTCTATTTCTCGTCATAAATACAGTTGATTATTTGAGAAATAATAAATGGAAAACTAAGATTATGCGGATGTTATTTCTAATACCGTTTTTTGCTTCTTAATTCTTCTGGCGAGAACTGTAGAGCACACGAAGCCAAGCAGGCTGAAGGTTACCATCATGCTAAATACATAATTATATCCGGTAATTCCTTTAAAATTATCCAGAAGAGCACCGTATAGGGTATAAGCAAACATTGCTGGCATGTAACCTATGATGCAACCAAATGCCATTGCTGAACCACTATACTGACGTGATATTCCGATCTCATCCATCGGAGCAAAGAATATCGCACGTTGGGAAAATATTATTGCGCCAAATCCTAACGTTACCGCCATACCTACATAGACATTCATGGATTGGTGAGGTAACTGAATGAAGCAGATCATGGCAATAGCAGCGAGCAGGAATGTCCACTTCAAATAGACTGTCGGAGATTTGGTTACTTTATCGGCAAGGAATCCACCAATAGGACCACCGACCATTTTTAACGCATATTGGTTGATGATACCGTAGGCCCCAACAAGGGCAACGGGTAACATATAGATATCCTTTAAGAAAGGAATGAAATAAGTTAATCCACAGTAAGCCGCATATACAAAGAATATGCCAAATGCAGCCAGCCAGACGTTGGCGCAGGAAAGGACATGCTTGATACCTCTGATGACTTCCATATTCGCATTGCTGTTATCCTGAGTGGTAACTTTGTCATCATCATCAACAATGAAGTATGTAACAACACCTACAGCAAGTGTTATTAGCGTGTAGAAAAGTAGACCAGCCTGCATGCCTGCTTTTCCCTCGCCGAATTGAACAAAAATAAACAATGCTCCTGATGCGACAATGACATCCACTACGCCACGTCCAGCCTCAAGAAAACCAAACATTCGTCCTTGTTCTTCTTTATTTCCCAGCAGGCGTACCGCTTTTAATAACACGGGCCAGAAAATAACATCCCCAAAGAAGGCCATTGCCGCAAAGCAAAGCAGGAAGCCTGTAAATGAAGGCAGGGTTGATAAATACAACCCACATAGTCCAACACCAATCAATCCAAAGGGTAACAGTATTTTCTTAGAGTAGCGGTCAGCAATATAAAGAGAAAGAAATAGTCCTGTTGTCTGGACTATTGTATATACAGTAAAACCAAGACCAATCTGTGTGTTAGTTAAACCCCAATCATTTTGCATTGGGACGTAAAATACATCCTTCATACTTGAAAGCTTAAATATCGTTCCACCGCCAAGGACTAAAAAACACAGTCGTGCCCACTTGTTCATGAACATAATTATTCCTTCACTTACATAGAAGCGTAGAGAGATTAACTTTCTATATTCACGATTGAGCAATGTCACTGTGATTAGAAAGTTATGTAAATTGTGCCTGTGATGTTGATTGGAAATACTTTAAATTATTTTTCGTTAATAAATTTATTACATATATTTCTGACGTAGTGTATTTGCTCTATTGCGTGTTCTGCTTCCTGAGCAAGGCGTTCATCAACTTTATCGGTTTCAGGAAGTGGCGTATAACTTGCGGTTCTCCAGGGTATCCATGGATTATCGCCTTCATCATCGAAACGGAAAGCAGGGGCGAAGTATTCGACTTCTTCCTCCAGTCCGAAAGAAATTACCTGGGGCTTATCTTCTCCAAGCAGCAGTAACTCCCTGAGCATGTCTTCCATTGGTAATTCCCCATACCCCGAGCGGCATGCTTCATGCGCCCATCCGGAATTATCCTTAATGATTTTGGCATCTTTTACATGTACTTGTGTTATATAAGGAGCCATTGCGCGTAGGGCGTCGAGTGGTTTTTCGTTAGCATTGATCATATTGCCAAAATCAAAAAGAATTGAGAGATTCTTCATCCCGCTATTTTTGACTAAGCTGACCAGTTCCTCCCCTTTCAAATCTTCATGCTGCTCAATTGTGAATGTTAAGCCGCAATCATCAAATTGAGATAAGTATTCTATATCCAGGCTTATTTTTTTCATTACATCTTGCAGATGCCCTTCATAGCGAGGATAAAAACGTACTGATGATGCGCCTGTCAGGTGGGCAATCCTGATGGCATCATTCAGAGTTTTTTGATCAGAAGCGCTTGTCTCAATATTAACATCAAGACCGTAGTTTTCTGCTTTCTTCCTGAAATCAATTAACTGAAGGTCACTCAGCATTTGTAATGCCTGAGACTCACCATCTTCAACATGAATTTTCACACCCCGTAATTGGTTCTGATGTGCGATATCCAGTAGATCTCCTGGCAAAATTCGTTCGTAACGCATATTTAAATGAAATGCGTAGGCATGTAAATATAGGGGGATATTCCTGGCTCGCTCAGCAAGGCAGACTCTTTCAGATGTTTTCATTTTTACCCTCATTCATCCTGGATATATAGCTCAACGGACTCCAATCTCCAGTATTCGAAGTCAACTTGAACGACTCTTTTTTCACGCGTTGCCCGATGCTTTTCAACCAGAATAACGAACGAATTTGGCGCAACACCTAATTCCTTGCATGCCTGGTCGGGTATTTTTACGGGCTTAAATAGCATGCTTTTTATACTCAAAAACTGGCCATATTCTTTTTCCCAGACATCTGCAAATGACTGATTGTTTATTTTTTTGATAAAGTCAGGGGCAAAGTCAGCATCAATATAAGACTCGTGATAAAAAACTTTGTGCCCATCAAGGCCACACCAGCCAGTAACTCGATAACTGCGAGAATTATCTGAGAAAGCCTTTGCCACATTAAGGGGGGGCACTTCGCACTGTTCTTCTTCCAGGTATCCCCAAAATGGTTGCCGCCCCTGCGCCCGGGCTTCTGCATTAAAGCTGGACTGTGCTTTAGGGTTATAGATGAATCGCTTGGGGGCAATAAACCAGCCGCTACGATTTTTCCTGAAGATAAGGGATGCAACTTCCAACTCCAGCAAAACTTGCCGTAATGTCATTCTTCGGGTATCCAGCAATTCACATAGTTCCCGCTCTGAAGGAAGCCGTGAACCCGGTGTCAAATTTGTCTCAGATAACCACCTTTCCAGGCGTTCTCTGTTGATATCTACATTGCTTATATTTTTCATTTTTCGCCAGACTGGTATAAACCAATTTTTCCCTACGGTAAGATATTCTGATGAAACGGCAAGTTATTTCTCAAAACATGATCATAATTTGTGCCTTTGATCTCAGATATCGGCATTGTTGAGTAAAGGCTTGATGCTTCTTTCTTTGAATGGGCAGATCCTGTCATCTTTTTCTTCTCAGACTTTTCCTGTGCTCTTTTTTCCCGAAACCCTCCCCGAAACGCGCTTTAATCCTCTGCTAGACTTTAGTTTTATTAATATCCATTAATGGCTGAGGAGTAGTGAAAATGACGTTATCCAGCAAAGAGCCATCTGGCAAAATAACGAATCGCGATCATTTACGTTTCCATCGTATTCACCAGCATTTAACGCCAACCTTCGGGGAAAGTTGGTTTGCATTAAAAGCTGAAGCGTTTGCCCGGTTTTTTGGCACGCCTTTTTTTCTTGGCGCACAAACTCTTATTGTTTTAGTTTGGATCGTTCTTAACGTTACGGGCGTGAGCCATTTTGACCTCTATCCATTTATCTTGTTAAACCTGGCATTTAGTCTCCAGGCTGCTTATGCCGCTCCACTCATTTTACTTGCGCAAACGCGCCAGGCTGAAAGGGATAAAGCACACGGGGAAGCTGATGCTTTGCATCGGGAAGATTTAGCGCAGGCCAATGAAAAACGATTAAAATTTGCAGCAGAACAAGCCGAACAGATGATCAAATTGATTGAGATGAATACTGAGCTAACCAATGTCACTAAAGAGCTAACAGAACGCATCGAGAAAATAGCTGAACAGTTGCATAAACAACTAGTGAAATAGACATGCTGTGAGCGTTATGCATGGCGACCCAGCATAGAGATGTTCTCTGCGTCATAGCCGTTCTCTGAGACTTTGATTCTCGATATACATAATGACAGCAATAAAATGGGTGGTTGTAGCTAATTTGTTAAATATTGGTTGTTTTTGTTGCTTTGTACATAGCGTTACATACGGATACCAATCACTCAATGAATAGAGTGGTCCATTTCTTTATTATCAAAATCCCTTTAGAAATATGTTGATAGAGTAATATTTTCTATTTTATTTGGTTTCGATAAAGTTGTGCCGATCATGAAAATAAATAAAGCTATTTTATTGCACATTTCCATGGCAATCCTTGCTGCTTTGGTTTTAACCATTCCACCTTTTATCGATAGCTTACAACCGGCATTAAAATTTCTACCATTAATAAAAACAATGGAAGGTACACGTAAAGTTCAGGCAGAGAAAATGGCAACCATTTCACATGCTCTGAATGGTCACGCCATTTTCTTCCTCGGAGCATCGGAAGTTGCCACGTCTGAAGATGAGCATTTTGCGGTATATAATTTTTTTAATACCAAACTGCATCAGCCCACTGTGGCTTACGGTGATAGCTTCGTCGATAACATGACGCAACTCGCCTTGCTGACGCGCTTTAAACAAGATCTGTCACCAAAAACGAAACTGGTATTGCTCTTGTCACCCGATAGTTTCTTTTTTGATGGTATTCCTCCGACGATTTTCGCTGACCATTTCCCGGACTCGGTGTTTAAACCATTAATGTCAGATGCCACTATGCGTCCTGTTTTGACCCATTATTTAACCCATATCGATGCGCAAGATGTGGATCATCTCACTTTTAGCCAGATGCGTATTTTTGGCTGGCACACAAAAATTGTCTGGCGTGAAATTAAATATCAGTTCTCTTCATTCTGCGAAATGATCAGAGATTATTTCTTATCACTGGCACATATTCGCCAGTCAAATACGCAGCCGTGGCCGGTGGCGCCCGCTAACGAGTTAAATATTAACTGGAATGCAGAATTACAGCAAGCCCAGCAACTTAACCGTGCTCGTCATGAAAGTGCCGCCACGTTATGGATGGATCAAGAGATATTTGCCGACGATAAAACGCCAGAAGATTGGTATACCGCGCCTCCATCGGGCCGAGAAAAAGAGGCGTTTATAGCAATGATGAAGCTGCTGCATGAACGCCAGGTTAATGTCGTCGTCATTATCGATCCGCTTAATCCGTGGGCGCTAAAGAATACGGATAAATTCCAGCCGACAGATCGTTTCATCCAGCAGACGTTGAAAAAATATAACACGCCTTATTTTGATATGTACGACCAAAGCTATCAACCGGGATGGAACTGGGATCGTCTTCATCCTACTGAACTGGCATGGGTGGCCATGGACCGTTTTATTTCCGAGGCATTCAAAAAATGAAAAAAGCCATCCGACTCTTTTTCCTTTATCTGTTTCTGCTGGTAACCATCGTGACATGGTCTTCAGTGGATAACAGCATGAATATCAAATTGCATTTTGAATATCAGCAATTTTAGGAGTCAGTGAATGTATACCAGTGCACCTTTCTTTGCTGTATTGTTTGCCAGTTCGCTATTGTTTGCAGGCGTTAATCGTTTGCTGGGTAACCGATTGACCTACGCTTCACTGTTTACTGCATTTGCGTTAATTGCTGTCTGGGGATACGTTTTCAAAAACCAGATAACTATTCCATTATTGATGTTTGCGTATTTATACGTGATTGCGGTCTTAAAAGATAAGTCGTGGCTGAAAACCTGGCAGTCGGTGACATTGAGTTTACTGCCATTGGTTCTGGTTAAATTACATCTGAATAATCATTGGGGAATGTTAGGTCTTTCTTTCATGACTTTCAGAGCGGTGGACGTTTTACTTTATCGCAATAAGAAAGATTCCCGCAATTTCTTCCAGTACTTTAGCTACCTCTTTTTACCCTTTGTTATTCTCGCCGGGCCGATGTATCGCTGGCGAAGCTGGGTTCAGGATATCACTCAACCTAAATTTCGGCTGACAACTGCGGTGTTCCTGCAATCTATGGAACAAATCTTTTATGGCATCGTGCAGAAATTTTTGTTTGCCATGTTGATTGATAACCTGGTGATTAGCCACTGGAGCCATCGGCCTTTTACGCTGACTGTTGGCGTAGTGATGTCGCTGGCATATAGCTTCTATCTGTATTTTGATTTTGCGGGTTACAGCAATATGGCGATAGGCGCCGGGCGTTTGTTTGGGCTGAATTTACCCGCCAATTTCAATTTACCGATACTGGCAAAAAACCCGCAAGATTTCTGGCGTCGGTTCCATATTAGCTTATCGGAGTGGTTGCGAGACGTAGTCTTTATGCCGATTTATATGAATCTGATGAAGGTTGAGTTTTTCAGAAACCACAAAGTGACAGCGCAAAATATCGGTATTTTCTGCACGCTGTTTTGCATGGGAGCCTGGAATGGACTGGAGCTGAATTACGTTGTCAGCGGTGCGTTGTTTGGTGGCATATCGGTTATTCACAATATGATCCTTTGGCTGGCAAAGCGCAGCCAAAAAATGTCCACATGGTTAAAAATGCCTTTAATTGTCTTTATGGGGCGAATGTTGACGCTGGCAAGTGCAGCAGCCTCTCTTTATATTTTTAGCGGAATGTCTCCTGTATGAAGAATAATGACGAATTACAACAGCTAAGTGATTATCTACATGCTGTGTTACTTGAACCGAAAAACGCTCAGCAATTGGCGATAAGTGGCAGCGATAATAGTTTGAGCTGGCAGCAACTCGGTTGTGCTGTGCTTGACTGGGCGGAACGTTTTGCTGTGCTAAAACTCGCCAAGAATGTTCCTGTGGTGCTTTATGGACATCAACAAGCAGAGTTTGCCAGCGCCATTTATAGTTGTTTATTACATCAAATCCCCTATATTCCAGTTGATAATATCTATCCGGCAGAACGCTTGAAAGAAATCTGTGAATTAGCTGGTGCGCCTTATTATTACGATGTTCAGCAAAAGGCATTTGTAGCAACCGGAGTCACGGCTCAGCAGTTGGAAGAGCAGGATTTAGCCTACATTATGTTTACTTCGGGGAGCACCGGTAAACCCAAAGGAGTGCAGATTGGTCGCGAAAGCGTCTGGAATTTCATGCAGTGGGTTCGTAATGATTTTTCTTTGCCTGCGCATCCGGTGCTGATGAATCACGCGGTATTCAGTTTTGATTTATCGTTAATTCCATTACTCGGCAATTTGGCGACTGGCGGTCATATCGTGCTTAATGCTAAAGAGGATATTACTGCGGATAACTGGCTAGCCCATTTGCAACAGCAAAAAGTCTCTGTATGGGTTTCTACTCCATCTTTCGCTTATCAAAAATTATTGCTACCAGAATTTCGTGCAGAATATCTCTGCGATCTGAAAGTTTTTGTCTTTATTGGTGAGGTGCTGAGCAAAACCCTGGTAAAACATCTGCGCCGTCTTTTCCCTGAGGCAAAAATACTCAACTCTTATGGCCCAACAGAGGCAACGATTGCCACCACAGTGATTGAGATAAGCGATGAGATCCTGCACGAAGAAGGAGATCTATTGCCTATCGGCGCGATGATGCCGCATTCAGAAATGGAAATTACCGCAGATAACGAATTAATTATCTGGGGTAAAAATGTGATGCGAGGCTATCTTGGATTACCAAAAGAGAATGCTGAAAAGCTTTTGTGGAATGAAAGTAAGCATTGGCGCGGCTACAAAAGCGGTGATTTAGGGCGCGCGGGTAAAGAGTATTTATATTGCCAGGGGCGTAACGACAGCCAGATTAAACTCAATGGCTATCGTATTGAAATTCATGAAATTGAAAGCCGATTGCTTGCGCTTTCAGGCGTCAGTGAAGCAGTGGTTTTACCGCTGACCAAAAAAGATGGTGCTGTATTACGCCTGGCTGCCTTTTGCGCTTCAAAGCTCTCGGAAAAAGAGATTAAAGCTAACCTCACGCAAATTTTACCGTCTTACATGGTGCCCTCGCAGATTGTCATCATGGATACCTTACCTCTTAACACTAACGGCAAAATTGACCGTAAATTACTCGATGTTCAGGCGCGTACCTGCTGAAGATCTAAGGGCATATATATGGAACAGAAAGTATTAGCGATATTTGAAAATGTGTTGTCCCGCAAAGTCGCGTTTAACGACGAGCTTATTGAATCCGATATTCTTGATTCAATTACTGCAGTAGATATCGTTCTGGAAGTGCAGGCAGAATTTGGCTGTGCTATTCCACCGACGGACGTTGCCAGTGTGTTGAAAACACCCGCAACGCTTGCGGCATGGATTGAAGAAAACGCCTGAGGTATAAAAAGCCCAGATTGCTGACAAAGGGTGATAAATGTGTTTTGTAGGGTGGATAAGCGTTAGCGTCATCCACCATTTACGCCAGTGGTGTCGGATGACGCTGCGCTTATCTGACCTACGAAGAAGTTTGTCATCAGTCTCAAGCCCCGAGATTTATCGGGGCTGGATTGTGCAGATAATATTACGGTTTGCGCGCCACCAGAACGGCACGTAGCGGGGCAGGGTAGCCTTCGATAGTTTTGCTACTGTCATTCGGGTCAAGGAAATCGGCCAGCGATTCGGTCGTCAGCCAGCTAGTGCGGCGCTGTTCTTCGCTGGTGGTGTAGCAATGGTCGACAATTTTTACGTCAACAAAACCACATTTCTCCAGCCAGTTTTTCAACGCTAATGCCGATGGAATGTAATAGACGTTACGCATTTGCGCGTAGCGTTCGCCAGGCACCAGTACCGTATTTTCGTCGCCTTCTACCACCAACGTTTCCAGCACCAGTTCACCGTCTTTGGCTAACTGGTTTTTCAACTGGTAAAGGTGATCGAGCGGTGAACGGCGGTGATACAGCACCCCCATCGAAAAGACGGTATCAAAGATGTTCAGCTCTGGCAGTTGCTCAATGCCAAGTGGCAGGACATGCGCGCGTTGGTCATTACCCAGCAGCTTACGCACCGCTTCGAACTGGCAAACGAA
>Ga0207696_1000476_pt1 | contig 34092 bp, 31 predicted proteins | sample KBSS54metaG_FD_184403 | JGI IMG/M metagenome (GOLD analysis project Ga0207696, IMG submission 184403) | Switchgrass rhizosphere microbial communities from Kellogg Biological Station, Michigan, USA - KBS S5-4 metaG (SPAdes) (version 2) | ecosystem: Host-associated > Plants > Roots > Rhizosphere >...
GGGTGTTGGCGGTCGGTATTTGCCTGGCGTTCGTGTTTGATTTGATCTTAAAAATGCTGCGCGGTATTTGTCTCGATATTGCCGGGAAAAAGAGTGACCTGATTATCTCTGCCACGCTTTTTGAGCGCATTACCGGCATGGAGATGAAAGCCCGCCCGGCGCGTGTCGGCAGCTTTGCACAGAATATTCATGAATTTCAGTCGCTGCGCGATTTCCTCTCTTCGCTGACGCTGACCACGCTTATCGACTTACCGTTTACGCTGGTGCTATTGCTGGTGATCGCGATTATCGGCGGCTCGCTGGCGTGGATCCCGCTGCTCACCTTCCCTATCGCGCTGCTGATCAGTTGGGCGTTGCAGAAACCGGTGAATGCCGCCGTTGCCAAAACCATGAGCCTGGCCAGCGAACGCCAGGCATTGCTGATTGAAACGCTCAGCGGCCTTGATGCGATTAAAGTGAACAACGCCCAGAGCGAGCGCCAGTACCAGTGGGAACAGACGCTTGGCAGCTTAAGCCGCCTGGAATTGCGCGTCAAAACGCTGTCGAGTTTTGCCAGTAACCTGACCGGTTGGTTCCAGCAAATGTCCGGCGTGCTGATGATTATTGTTGGCGTGTATATGATTATTGGCGGCAAGTTGAGTATGGGTGGCCTGATTGCCTGCTACATGCTGAATGGCCGCGCGCTGATGCCAATGGGGCAACTCACCGGTTTAATTGCCCGTTATCAGCAGGCGCGACTGACCATCAACAGCACAGAAAAAATGATGTCGATGCCGCAAGAACGCCGCGAGCATGAGCATCCGCTGAAACGCGAAAACTTCCGTGGCAGCATTGAGTTTAAAGACGTCGATTTCAGTTATCCCGAGCAGAAAAACCCGTCGCTGCACAAGATAAACCTGACCATTCAACCGGGCGAACGCGTCGGTATTATTGGCCGTAGCGGTTCCGGCAAAAGCTCCATCAGCAAGCTCATCATCAACCTTTACCAGCCTTCCAGCGGCAATATTTTGATTGATGATGTCGACGCCCGCCAGCTGGACGTTAACGACCTGCGCCATAGCATTGGCTACGTTCCTCAAGATATTCAGCTATTTAATGGCACGCTGCGCGATAACCTGGTCACTGGTGCGCGTTATGTCGATGACGAAACTATGCTGCGCGCCGCTGAGATTGCGGGCGTGAGCGAGTTCGCACGCATTCACCCTGATGGCTACAACCTGCAAGTGGGTGAACGCGGGATGCAGTTATCCGGCGGGCAACGCCAGGCGGTGGCGCTGGCACGAGCATTGTTACTCGAGCCGCCAGTTTTGTTGCTCGATGAGCCGACCAGTTCAATGGACAACACCAGTGAAGACAAGATTAAACAGGCGCTGGTGCCGTTTGTTGCCGATAAAACCTTGTTACTGGTGACTCACCGGGCGTCGATGCTGACGCTGGTTGATCGCCTGATAATTGTAGATAAAGGACGCATTATTGCCGATGGCCCGAAAGCCATTGTGATGGATGCGCTGAAGAAGGGGCAAATCAATGCGTCTCGCTGAGTTAATTTCCCGTTATCGTGAGCCGCTGCGCCGCTATTTTCAGGGGCGCGATGAAAATCAGGCTGACAATATTAATGAGGTAAGTCATGCACTTATTGATGATTCCCCGCGTGTTATCCGCCTGACGCTATGGACGATTCTGGCATTAGTGGTGCTGGCATTCATTTGGGCGGGTTTCGCCAGGCTGGACGAAGTGACGCGTGGCGAAGGCAAGGCCATCCCTTCTTCTCGTCTGCAAAAAATCCAAAACTTAGAAGGCGGTATTGTTACGGAACTGTTTGTTCATGAAGGGCAAATCGTTGAAGCCGGAACACCGCTGCTGCACCTGGATGATACGCGATTTGCGTCAAACGTCGGCGAAACCGAAGCGGACAAGCTCGGCTTACAGGCGAAGATTGACCGTCTGACCGCAGAAGCGGAGGACAAAGACTTTGTGATTTCAGATGACATCGTCAAGCTCGCCCCACAAGTGGCGCGTGGCGAAGTTGATTTGTTTAACAGCCGTCACCGCCAGTTCCAGAATGAGATTGAAGGCTTGCAAGAACAACTGGTGCAAAAACAACAGGAACTGCGCGACCTCAAGTCGAAACAGGATCAGTACAAACACAGTCTCGGTTTGCTACAACAAGAGATCAAAATGTCTGAGCCGTTGCTGGCGTCTGGCGCGATTTCTAAAGTCGAGATCCTGCGTTTACGCCGCACCGAAGTAGAAACTAAAGGGATGCTGGACTCTATTACGCTTTCCCTGCCGAAGTCTGCGTCGGAAGCGAAAGAGATTGAGAACAAGATTGGTGAAAGCCGTAACCGCTTCCAGAGCGATGCGTTATCGCAACTCAATGAAGCGCGCACCAACCTGAGTAAAGCCGAAGCAACGGGCAAAGCACTGGAAGACCGGGTGAACCGCACCATGGTGGTTTCACCGGTGCGCGGTATTGTGCAGCAGGTGATGGTGAATACCATTGGCGGGGTTATCCAGCCAGGCAGTGATTTGGTTGAGATTGTTCCGCTTGATGACAAGTTGCTGATTGAAGTGAAAATTCAGCCGCGCGATATCGCCTTCCTGCACCCAGGACAGCATGCAGTGGTGAAATTCACCGCTTACGATTACACCACGTATGGCGGCCTGAACGGTGAGCTGGTGCAAATTAGCCCGGATACCGTCACCGATAAGCAAGGCCACAGTTACTACGTTGCGCGCCTGCGAACCGATAAGAATTACCTTGGGAGCAAAGAGCACCCGATGTTGATTATTCCGGGGATGGTGGCGACGGTTGATATTCTGACGGGTAAGAAGTCGATTCTGAGTTATCTGCTGAAGCCGATTATTCGGGCAAAGGCTGAGGCATTACGGGAAAGATAATAAAAAAACCGCAACGGGTAACGTTGCGGTTTTTTACCAGAATCGTAGGTCGGGAAGGTGTTGCGCCCCCGACATTACGAATTAAAATTACAAGACGCCAACTTCCCACGATTCAAAGACAATTTCTCCTCGTTCACTAACTCCTGCAAAACCTTATGAATCGCGCTGCGCGAGATATGGTTGCGGCTCAGGATAAAGGTATATACCGAGGTTTTTTCGCGGATCTCAGGTTCAAGAGACCAAATATGCTTCACATGTTCCGTCACAATTTCGCGGATAGTTTTATGAGAACGCATATTTTCACGCTGGAAGTAGCGCTGAAGATGGCTGGTTAAAATATCAAACGCGTGAATCCATAAGCTCTTTTTCGTCAGCAGCTCATTGGCATTCGCGGTGCTCATGACCCACATTTCACAGTCAGAATCACATCGTAAATAATGCGACGCCACTTCACTACGCATCTGCGCCAGACCAAGTATTGCTGGAGCTGCGAGGCTTATCGTGACGAGATCATTTTCGACTCGGTATACGGAGACTGTTCCTTTCTCCAGGAAAAATAAATTGCCGTCCTTTCTTAGCTCAATGCGCTGACGTTTTTTTCGCAACGAAAAATACGCATTTTCCGATCTTTTTAATTCATCGCCAATGAGCATGACCGATTCATCTACGTTAAGGCTGGACATCAATTTCTCTTACTTAGATTGTGGATATAGATTATCTCCATTCACTGAGTGAAGGAGACTGCCCTTAAGCAATTTGATAACTCATTACTCTTCACTTATATCAATATAGGATATAAGGGCAAACCTGCACTTAATAAGCCAACGTTTTTAAGGTCGCTGCCAGGCGACTTTAAATGATCAAACTTATAGTTTACCTGGTAAAATAATACGCAATAACTCACCCATTGTTATAAACAGAGGTATTTAGCGGTGAGTAAAGGCGAGTAAAACACTCAGGTATTATATTCTAGCGGCACAATCGAGTGCATTGACCGTGAAGAACATCTTTCAGGTGTCAACTTTTATGCCGTTATGTGTCTGAGTATATTTATCTGCGGGTTTAACGTAATGTTTTTCATCTTTGCGGCGGGATCTTTCTCTTTGCAATTAAAAAAGAAAACCTAAAAATATGTAACACATTGATTTAAAGCTAGTTTTAATGTTCGTTATGTGTGTGTTATTTGTTAGTAGTATTGTGAATAGCTGAAATAAAGCGCAACGCGGTGCAGGTCAGATGAAACATAAGGTTATTCCCTGCACCAATATGCTTATAATGACACGTGTAAATACCAGCCTGAGTTAACGAGCATGCCCGAAGCAGATAATCTGTTTTATCTCATTGAAAATAAAATACTATTCATCCCTGCAAAGCAGTCTCTGGTGCATATGGATAGCCACGAACAGATAAAACTCAAGCCAACTGCTGCGTTATGCCTTTTGTTGCTGCTCAGAAACCATGGTGCCATTGTCACGCAGAATGAGTTGCTCGCGTTCGCATGGGGAGAAAGCCACAGGCAGGTGAGTTTTAACGCGTTTTATCAAAGCATTCTTTCTTTGCGAAAAACTTTTGCGCAAATGAATGTTGAGAAACAAATAATCACCACGGTTCCACGTAAGGGTCTTATCATCCAGCGAGAAATAAGCGTGGAAGAACAGCAGGACCCAGTGCCAGAAGCACAACCGGAACCATCACCCTCAGAAACCATTACTGAATCGCTACCTTATAAAGCGACAAATGATAAGCGTTCTATTTTAAATCTGACGGAATGGTGGATGATTATCGCCACCGTGATAATCATCGGCATCATTATCTATCCCCGCGTATTCAACGAACAATATTTTTCCGGCTATGTTTCGCCAATGAAATATGATGGACAATGCCATTACTTTTTCAATGGAGATTCCAGTAATCATCTCCGCCATAAGGAATTCATCCAGCAACATCCTGATATGTGCCAGGACGATAACTACCTCTATATCACTGCGTATCCAGAAACAAAAAATATTTCAGTCATTCTATGCACCACCAGTATGGAGTTATCACGCGGTAATTCCTGCCAATCCGTCTATTATCCTCGGTACGATAGTCAATGAAGATATTCACCGCGATCTCCTCACTCCGAACCCAGACGCGCGTCATTTTTTTAGTCTGCGCCGCGATTGTAACCGGCCTGGCGGTGTATCTTTATCAACCGCCCAATGACGCACGACACAATCTCGTCTGCCGTGCGACGTTACAGATAAACAGAGATAAGGCTTCTTTCCGTGGGATTATCGATTTTAAATCCGGCGACGGCAAAGGCATTGCCCACATTAACGGCATCATTAATGTAAGTGCCCAGGAGGAGTATACCGTCCAGCGAACCATCCTCTTTACCCATGCGGATTATGGGCTCAGCCCTGTCTGGGTATCTCGCCAGATAATCGTATCAAACCGCGAAACCGCGCCTTCAGGGGTACTCCAGCAATTCCTCCCTGACTTTTATCTCAAAAGTGCTGGCGTGACAGATATCGATATCTTTACCCTGAACAAAGATGCCGATCTCATCACCCGCGAAGGTATTCCCTATTTATACTGCCAGAAGTACATGTTGCCTGAGGACGAGTAAGATTTGCCCAGGATAATATTGCCCCCTGGTGCCAAGGTGATATTTATCCTACCTAAGTACAAAGCTATTACATAACGCTATTACGCTGCGGGATAATTCAGTTTATAATAAATAAGCATGCCTCCTGAGAGTAAATTTTAAGTTAAATATGTTATTTAATTATGATATTTCATTAGTTTTACTCGCTATAATTATTTCGGGCATAGCTTTTTATGTCTCTTTTTGGCTATGTAAAGCAGGCGCGCGTAAAAAACATTATTGCTGGCCTTTATTTAGTGGCCCAACAATGGGCTGCGGGATATGGGTTTTGCACTATATGGTGATACAGGCACATCATCATAGCCACGTTATTAATTATAACATTCAAAAAACACTGGCCTCATTGCTGATCGCTATAGTCGGTTGCTCGCTGGGGTTTGTGTGTTTTTTATTCAAAAGACTGCGTGGGCAACACTATCTTCTGCCTGCTTTAATCTTTTCTGCGACAGCCGCTTCTATGCACTATTTGGGGATGGCCGCTATCATCAATGCAGGCGATTGGTACGTCAGCAATACTAAAATCATCCTGTCGTTGATTGCGATTTTTATCACATCGTTAGTCATGTTGCGCCTGACCCATCTCATGTTGGTCATTACCAACAAAAATGATATTTATGCCAACTTCTATCGACTAAGTGCCACTCTTACGTTGTGTTGTGGTGTCGCCATCATGCACTTTTTAGGGTCATGTGACATCAACATGGGCTCTATTCCGATGTCATCAATGCCTAAGGATGACTATATCGAAAATACCATCGCCATGACATTGATCGTACTTGTCGCGCTGGTATTTCTGCTGGCAATATTTATTTGGTTTGTTAATTTTAAAGAACATTTAAGTAATGAACTACTCAAGCGCGAGTTAATTAAAAAGAACTTGCAGCTTAAACAAATGACACAGCATGATTCATTAACGCAATTGCCCAATCGGCTGTATCTGCAAAAACATCTGAATACCCTTTTCACCAACCAGACAGACCTGTTGTTTATCATGTTTATCGACCTGGATGGGTTTAAACGCGTCAACGACGTCTGGGGTCATGCGGTGGGGGATGAACTGCTGGTGAAAATTTCACAAACCCTCAAAGAAAATATCAGTCGCGAAGGCTTTGTCGCCAGAATTGGCGGTGACGAATTTATTGTCGTCGTTTGTCAAAAAGATAAAAAAGTGGTTATTCAACTGGCGAAGAAGTTGCTTGCGCGGATTGCTGATAACTATGAGCTTTCAGCCACTAGCGTAGATTTTATCTCTGCCAGCATTGGCATCTCCATTTACCCGGAGCATGGTAATGATGTCGCCACTTTGCTTAAAAAAGCGGATGTCGCGATGTATTACATCAAAAATCGAGGAAAAAATAGCATCACATTTTATGATGAAATAGAGATGACATTGCCGAGTTAATCGGCACTTAAAAACGAAGAGCAGTAAAGAATTAGCACAACCGAGTAGCAAAATACTCATTCTTAAGCAATGGATGCTTGTGAATCACTCCAAAACCTGGATTTAGTGAAGAAAAGCTAACATTGATGATGAAACTTTCTACAGCATATAACAGATATAAAGATAAATGGTGGGCGTTGCCCCTGGTGCTACCGTTTATGCTCTACCCCATCACCCAGTATTTGAGCACCTATGGCACGGTGGATGGCTTTGAAATCCCGTTCTTTTATCTGAACATGGCTCTCACCACCATCCTGACGGTGATTTATGGTTTTAAGGCACTGCCCGGGATCATTCTGTGTATCTTTTACCGCGTTTACCCGGACCGTGGTTTAGAGCCCGCGTTAATGTCGATACTGCACTATTTTACCTCAGTAGCGATCTGCTGCGCGGGGTACTATTACTTTACTGGCAAAAGAGGCCGCGCAAGTTTTGGGCGATATAACCTGACGTGGCAACGCATTTTTTGGCTGGTAGTGGTTAACGCTACGCTATTTCTTAATTATTTTCATGCCGAGCTCTATTTAGGGTTATTCGGGATGAATCCGTCCATGATGTATGTCAGCCCTTTCACGACCCGAACATTAATCAACTATCAGGGTATGTTAGTGGGGAATATCATTGGTTTGCCGATGCTATATCTGGTCATTCGGTCGATTAGAACCCCTGCCTACACATTGAAATATCTGAAAAAAATTCGTCATCAGGTGGCCAACGATTTGCGGTTGCCGGAACTGACATGCTTAGTCGGTTCATTGGCGGTACTCACGATACTGATGATTGCCCCACTCAGCCATTCATTGCCGCTGATGAATTCTATTTATACGCTGACATTATTACTGCCGCTGATGATATGGGGTACGTTGCGTCTGGGCCATGCGGCTATCTCGATTGTGTGGTGGGTGCTGCTGATTGTGTTATGCAGCCATATTCAACGATTCATCCCACATGATGCGTACTACACATTACATCTTGCGGTTGCCACGTCCTGTTTCTCTGCCTTTTCAATAACCATTACCCTGATGGCAATCAATATTTCTCGTCAGCGAGTCTTGAATTTAAAGACTCAGCGCTTGATGTATATTGACCCAGTGGTGCATTTACCCAATTTGCTGGCACTGGAAGCGGATTTAAAACAAAACACGGTCTCAGTCTTATGCCAATTGTATATGCCTGACCTTGAGTTGTTAGGGCGAAATTATGGTTTGCTCATGCAGGTGCAATATAAACAACAGTTAGCACGCTACTTAGAACCCGTTCTGGATAAGGATGAGCTTATTTATATGAGTTCAGGCCATGATTTAGTGATGCGAATTTGCCCTCTACATGCTGAGAAACGCATTGCGGAAATCTATAGCAAAGCCAAAGATTTTCGTTTTATCCGCGATGGCGTAAAACTGTATCCGCAAATCGGTTGTAGCTACTGCATAATTAATTACCCCGTGGGACACCTGTATTTATTAATCGGTGAACTACGAACACTGGCCGAAATTTCACTTACCACTAATCTGCCTGTCGACCTGAGAAAGCAAAGTAGCCGCCAGGTGCAAAACCAGGTGAAAACCAAAGTCGACATGATGAACCAGTTGCAGCGGGCGCTGGAGTTGGACCGTTTTGTATTAATGGTGCAACCGATTGAAAGTAAAAAGGGAGATTGCTATCACGAAGTCCTGTTGAGGATGCGTGGCAATAACGACGAGCTCATTTTCCCCAATACCTTCCTGCCACTGGCGAATGAGTTTGGCATGTCATCGAGTATTGATTTATGGGTTTTACATAACACCATGAAATTTATGGATGAGACTCGTCACTCACGGCCAAACCATCGCTACGCCATTAACCTGACACCGGCATCAATTTGCCGCACTGATATGGCAAACCATATTGAGAGGTTGATGATTAAGCATGGTATTTCACCTGCGCAACTGGTGCTGGAAGTCACCGAGGCCGATGAGTTAACCAATAATTTGCAGGCAGAGAAAACACTGGATGCTTTACAACGCCTGGGTTGTAAAATTGCGATTGACGATTTCGGAACCGGTTATGCCAGCTACGCTCGGTTAAAAACCATGCGCGCGGATATTCTCAAAATAGACGGGAGCTTTATCCACAATATTAATTCCAGTGAAATGGACTACAAAATTGTGCAGTCAATTTGCGAGCTAGCCCGCATTAAGAACATGACTCTGGTGGCCGAATTTGTTGAAACAGAAGACATTCGCACAACGCTTTATCGCATGGGCATTGATTATGTCCAGGGCTACTTAATTGGCAAACCTGCGCCAATAGAAAGCTTGCCCGCAACGGCGATACCCGGCTTACCAGATACCGCAGTGGGATAACGAATTATTTTCCCGCGTCGACCCACTCACGCAAAAAATCGATAAACACACGCACTTTCTCGGGGACGTGGCGGGTATTGGGGTAAAGGGCATAGATACTCTGGCGCGGAAACTGGTGGTCCGGCAACAAGGCCATCAGTTCACCGAGCTTAAGAGACGAGCGCACCAACCATTCTGGTAACAGCGCAACTCCCGAGCCTTGCGTGGCGAAGGCAAGCAGCGCGCCTGCGCTGTCTGCGACAATCGCAGGAGGGTTCTCGACCTTAAATAAAACCGCCTGCTGCTCCGGGGTCACCACCTGCCAACTCAGCGGTGAGCTAAGCCTGCTGTGGGCAAGCCAGGACGCATGCGCTAACTGTGCCAAATTTGCTATCGGGTGTTCGGCGAGATAAACAGGTGAGGCAACAGGATAAATAGCAAAACTGTCGATGGGAGCCGCCCGGAGGCTGGAATCCGCAAGCTGCCCCAGGCGAATGGCGACGTCAAAACGTTCGGCAATTAAATCAGCGTGATAAGAAGAGGATACGTGTTGAATACGCAACTGTGGATGCAGGCGAGAGAAAGCAGCAAGTGCAGGAACCACTACCTTAGCACCGTATTCCGACGTGCTGGTGATCCGCAGTACACCGCTTAACCCGCCATGATCCTGCTGGACGTTATCAAGCAGGTTTTCCGCCTCCTCCAACAAACGCTGACAACGCAGGAAAAAGCGCTCTCCGACGTCGGTCAATGACAGCCGGCGGGTGCTACGAGCCAGCAAAGACACACCGAGCTCAGCTTCTAACTGTTTGATATTAAAACTCACTGCTGCCTTGGTTTGCCCAAGCGCCGTGGCTGCAGCAGTAAAACTCCCCGCCTCTACCACCGCCACAAATATCGTTAGCCTTTGCAGATTAAGCATCTCGAACTCTGTTACTGTCAAAATAATTTTGACAGTGTAATCCTCTGGCGGTGATTTATCCTCCCTTTGTGCGTCGCTACACTCCTCCCCTCTAATCGGAGGTGGTATGCCCTATCGCACTAAAGTCGCCGTTGTCTACCTGCTTGGTTTTTTCGTCGATTTAATCAATATGTTTATCGCAAACGTCGCTTATCCCGCCATCGGCCACGGGTTGGGGGCATCGGTCAGCGAGCTGACCTGGGTGAGCAACGCCTATATTCTCGGGCTGACGCTGGTGATTCCTCTCAGTGCCTGGCTGGCAGAAAAAGTGGGCGGGCATCGGGTGTTTCTGCTTTCGCTTGGAATATTTCTGGTTGCGACGCTGGGCGCGGGCGGTGCACAAAGTATAGGGCAGCTAATCGGCTGGCGGCTGTTACAGGGCATGGGTGGTGGCCTGCTCATCCCCGTTGGGCAGACTCTCGCCTACCAGCTTTACCGCCCCCACGAAAGAGCGGGTCTGTCGGCGGCAATTATGCTCGTTGGCCTGCTTGCTCCAGCGATTTCTCCCGCACTCGGTGGGCTGATTGTCGATACGCTTTCCTGGCGCTGGGTCTTTTTTGCCAACCTGCCGCTGGCGCTGCTTGCTCTGCTGCTTGCCGCACTCTGGCTGCGCAGAGAATCCAGCACGAAGACGCGGACGCCGCTTGATGCCATCGGCCTGCTCAGCGGTTGTAGCGCCCTGCTGCTAATTCTGCTCGGGTTAACCCGACTTGCCGAGAGCGACGGGCTGGCTTCCGGTTTGGTTATGCTTGCCGGTGGCCTGGTGATGCTGGCAGGTTATGTGCGCCACAGCCTGCGGCATTCCCATCCATTGCTTAATCTGCGGCTGGTACTGAACCCGCTTTTGCGCAACGCCATGATGATTTACCAGGCCATTCCTGGCATCTTTATTGGCGTAAATCTGGTCGCAATGCTGTATTTGCAGAACCAGCTTGGCATGAATGCCACGCATGTCGGCAGCCTGATGATCCCCTGGTCGCTGGCGTCGTTTATGGCGATAACGTTTACCGGAAAACAGTTCAACCGCTTTGGCCCGCGCCCTCTGCTGATTACCGGCTGCATTATGCAAGGATTAGGGATTCTGGTGCTGTCCCAAGTGGGGAGCGCACAACAGTATCCATTGCTGCTGTTGGCGTTTGCGATGATGGGATTTGGTGGGAGCCTATGCAGCAGCACTGCGCAAAGCTGCGCCTTCCTGCAAGTGAACGATGCGCAGCTTGCCCAGGCCAGCGCCTTGTGGAATATCAATCGCCAGCTCAGCTTCTGCCTGGGTATAGCACTATTAAGCTTGCTGCTTAATAAGTTGCAGGAAAATATGCCTGCAACGTTAGCCTGGCATTGGTGCTTTTACCTGGCAGCCGCCAGTGCGCTGATCCCTGCGGTGCTCTGTCTGCGTATCCCCAACCGCGCCATCGTGCGCCAACTTAACGCTCAAAAGGAATAAAGATGAACCCGTATATCAGAGAAGTCATTGATGCCCACGTCGCAATCGAAAACTGGCTGGGCAAAGGTGAAGGTGACGTGGAAGCGCTGCTGGCACGCTTCGCCCCGTCGTTTTCCATGATCACCACTAGCGGTGTAAAGCTGGATTTTGCGATGCTGAGTGCCTTTTTCCGCGGGCAAAGTGCGGCGAAACCGGGGCTAAAAATTGTCGTCGAAGAAATTAAGATCGTTGAAGACTGGCTGACTGGGGCGCTGGTTAGCTACAGCGAAAGGCAAACCCTGCCAGGGCAAGAGCCCACGCTGCGCTACTCTACCGTCGTCTTTACCGATATGAAGTGGAAATTGTTGCATGAGACTGCGGTTGTTTAGGTAATACATAGTGACAGAACTGGAGGTTTTCGAACGGTGACGCAAGGGGAGATTCTGGAGCGGGTGAAGGGAATCGAACCCTCGTATGCAGCTTGGGAAGCTGCCGTTCTACCATTGAACTACACCCGCTTTGAAGTGCGTAGGCATTATAGACGCTCAGCTTGTACTGGCAAGCGCATTTTCAGTTTATGTGATGGATTATTAAGCGATTGTTTTTATTTGCGGCACCAGGAACAGCAATGCTCAAGGCTTACCTCCCCTGCTTTTTATTGAATAATGAATGCCCTCTCCTGCGTTATACGGGAATGGCTGAAATTTTTAGCAGCAGAAACGCCATTGCCGTCAGGAAAAACAAACAAGAAACAACACCAAGGATTAAAGAGTAGTTTTTCATATAAATCAGTCCTGTAGTGGTGAAAGGGAGCAAAGTCCACCGCTTAATTTTTAATCAGGCTGAATATAATAAATAGCGCTAACTTGTTTAATTTTGACAAAACCGGAATCGGCTATGAAACCCTCTGAAAAATATTGGATTAATTCCAGCCGAAGAAATTATTGGTGATGACGCATGGTGACATTGCGTTGAATAATCAACGCAATTCACAATTAGCAGGATGGTTTACTGCCTGGCGGCGGCAGATAGCGCTGCGGATCAATTGCGGTCGCGCGATAGCGAATCTGGAAGTGTAAATTTACCGAGTCTGAACCACTACTACCCATGGTGGCTATTTTCTGCCCGGCAGTGACTTTTTGGCTAGTGTTGACCAACGTTGTTTCGTTGTGAGCATAAGCAGTGATGTACTCTTCGTTATGTTTAATCATCACTAAGTTGCCGTAGCCACGAAGTTGGTTGCCCACGTAGACCACCGTTCCGGCGGCTGATGCGTAAATCGGTTGCCCACGCTTCCCGGCAATATCGATACCTTTATTACCGCCATCGCTATTAGAGAACGGCACCGTCACCTTGCCGCTGGTGGGCCAGCGCCAGCATTTTGAGCCAACAGGAGGTGGTGCAACTTTCGCAACACTGCTTGTCGAAGTGGAGCTTGGCTTAGAGGTTTTCGCAACGACGGTTTTTTTCGAGGAAGAAGAACCAGAGCTGCTTTTAATGCGGATTTTTTGCCCAACTTCCAGCGTATAAGGGGCTGAAATACCGTTGAGACGCGCCAGTTCGCCGACACTTGAGCCGGTCATGCGCGAGATTCGATAGAGTGTGTCACCGCGTTTGACGGTGTAAACAGGGCCGTTGTAGCTTCCTGCGGATGCTTTAGTGGTGCCCGCTTTATCTGATGAGCAAGCGACGAGAAACAGGCTGATTAGCAGGACGATGGCATTCGGTGCCCACTTTCTGACTGTGCTTTCCTTGCGCAAACTAATCCTCTTAAAATCATAGCAAAACAAAAAAGTGCCTGAGAGTGGCGTATTTTTATCCCCTCACCCCGGCCCTCTCCCCCAAGGGGCGAGGGAGACGACCATAGTCTGGTCATCTCCCTTGAACGACTTACTTAACCGGACGCAGAGCCGGGAACAGGATAACGTCGCGGATGGTGTGGCTGTTGGTGAACAGCATAACCATACGGTCGATACCAATGCCCAGACCTGCTGTTGGTGGCAAGCCGTGCTCCAGAGCCGTCACGTAGTCTTCGTCGAAGAACATCGCTTCGTCGTCGCCTGCGTCTTTTGCAGAAACCTGGTCTGCAAAGCGCTGAGCCTGGTCTTCTGCATCATTGAGCTCAGAGAAGCCATTACCGATTTCACGGCCGCCGATGAAGAACTCGAAGCGGTCGGTGATTTCTGGGTTCTCGTCGTTACGACGCGCCAGCGGAGAAACTTCTGCCGGGTATTCAGTGATAAAGGTCGGCTGAATCAGATGGCTTTCTGCCACTTCTTCAAAGATCTCAGTCACTACGCGGCCCAGACCCCAGCTCTTCTCGACTTTAATGCCAATGGAAGCGGCGATTTCCAGTGCTTTAGCCATATCGTCCAGATCCGCAATATCGGTTTCCGGACGGTATTTTTTGATAGCTTCGCGCATAGTCAGTTTTGCGAACGGCTGGTCGAAGTCAAACAGCTCTTCGCCATACTTCACCTGTGCAGTACCCAGCACTTCATGCGCCAGTGTACGGAACAGAGATTCAGTCAGTTCGATCAAATCTTTGTAATCCGCGTACGCCATATAGAGTTCCATCATGGTGAACTCTGGGTTATGACGCGGAGAAATACCTTCGTTACGGAAGTTACGGTTGATTTCGAATACGCGCTCGAAGCCACCGACAACCAGACGTTTCAGGTACAGCTCCGGTGCAATACGCAGGTACATGTCGATGTCCAGCGCATTGTGATGAGTGATGAACGGACGCGCAGAAGCCCCGCCTGGGATAACCTGCATCATTGGCGTTTCAACTTCCATAAAGCCACGGTTAACCATGAAGTTACGGACGCCAGCCATGATCTGAGAACGAATTTTAAAGGTCTTGCGGGATTCATCGTTGGAGATCAAATCCAAATAACGCTGACGATAACGCGCTTCTTGATCCTGCAAACCGTGGAACTTATCTGGCAGCGGACGCAATGCTTTGGTCAGCAAACGCAGCTCAGTACAGTGAATTGAGAGCTCACCGGTTTTGGTTTTGAACAGTTTGCCACGAGCGCCGAGGATATCACCGAGGTCCCATTTTTTGAACTGCTCGTTGTAAACGCCTTCTGGCAGATCGTCACGCGCAACGTAAAGCTGGATGCGGCCACCGACGTCCTGCAAAGTGACGAAGGAAGCTTTACCCATGATACGGCGAGTCATCATACGGCCAGCAACGGACACTTCGATGCCCAGGTCTTCCAGCTCTTCGTTTTCTTTAGCGCCGAATTCTGCGTGCAATTGGTCTGAGGTATGATTGCGACGGAAGTCATTTGGGAAAGCAATGCCCTGCTCACGCAGGCCAGCCAGCTTCTCGCGGCGGGCTTTCAGTTCATTATTTAAATCGACCGCTTCGGTACCCTGTACTTGTTGTTCAGACATGTTGGTTCCTCATAACCCTGCTTTCAAACTTGCTTCGATAAATTTGTCCAGATCGCCATCCAGTACCGCCTGCGTGTTACGGGTTTCTACACCGGTACGCAAGTCTTTGATACGGGAGTCGTCCAGTACGTAAGAACGAATCTGGCTGCCCCAGCCGATATCCGATTTGTTATCTTCCAGCGACTGCTTCTCAGCATTCTTTTTCTGCATTTCCAGCTCGTATAACTTCGCCTTCATCTGCTTCATTGCCTGATCTTTGTTCTTATGCTGCGAACGGTCGTTCTGGCACTGGGTTACGGTGTTGGTCGGAAGGTGGGTAATACGCACCGCAGATTCTGTACGGTTAACGTGCTGACCACCGGCTCCCGATGCACGGTAAACGTCGATACGCAGATCCGCTGGATTGATTTCGATATCAATATCGTCATCCACTTCTGGATACACGAAAGCGGAGCTAAAGGAGGTATGGCGACGGCCACCAGAGTCGAACGGGCTCTTACGAACCAGGCGATGCACGCCAGTTTCGGTACGCAACCAGCCAAAGGCATATTCACCCTGAATGCGAATGGTCACCGATTTAATCCCGGCAACTTCACCTTCGGATTCTTCAATGATTTCAGTTTTGAAGCCACGCGCTTCTGCCCAACGCAGATACATTCGCATCAACATGCTGGCCCAGTCTTGCGCTTCGGTGCCACCAGAACCTGCCTGAATGTCGATATAGCAATCAGCACTGTCGTACTCGCCGGAGAACATACGACGGAATTCTAGCTGTGCCAGTTTGGCTTCGAGCTGGTCTATTTCAACAATGGTTTCATTGAAGGTATCTTCGTCGTCGGCTTCGATAGCCAATTCCAGCAGGCCGTTAACATCTTCCAGACCCTGAGTCATTTGATCTAAGGTATCGACAATGGCTTCCAGCGCAGAACGCTCTTTACCTAACGCTTGTGCACGTTCAGGTTCGTTCCACACATCAGGCTGTTCCAGCTCTGCGTTTACTTCTTCCAGGCGCTCTTTCTTGGCATCGTAGTCAAAGATACCCCCTAAGAACGTCGCTGCGCTCTGTGAGGTCCTGGATGCGGTTTTTTACCGGGTTAATTTCAAACATGGTCTGTATTATCTTATGTTGATGACAGAAGACGAAAATGCGGTCGTAGACCGGAAAGTTTACCGGATTTACGGTGCTTTTTATAGTCGCTTATAGCCAGGTCAGCAGGCTAGATTGGCCAAATATGGTCGATTAATAACTGGACACTGCGATTTCCGCGAAACTCGTTTACGTCGAGCTTAAAGGCCAGCTCAACTTCGCGCACGCCGTTATCCGGCCAGCACGCGGTATCAACGTTAAAGGCGATGCCGTCGATTAATGGCCCACCACCGACCGGTTCAACCATCACTTTAAGATGACGCTCGCCCACCAGCCGTTGCTGTAATAGACGGAATTTACCGTCAAACAAAGGTTCCGGGAACATCTGCCCCCACGGCCCGGCATCGCGTAGCATCTCGGCGGTTTCGAGCGTCATTTCTTGCGCGCTGATTGCTCCGTCTGACCAAACCACGCCTTGCAACAACGCAGGATCAAGCCATTCCCCAACCAAATCGCCAAAGCGTTGACGGAATTCTTCGAATTTCGCTTCTTCAAGAGATAACCCAGCCGCCATCGCGTGACCGCCAAATTTCAGCATCATGCCAGGATACAAGGTATCAAGCCGCTCAAGGGCATCGCGCATATGCAGACCTTGCACCGAACGGCCTGAGCCTTTCAAAGTGCCGTCGCCTGCGGGCGCAAACGCGATAACCGGGCGGTTAAACCGTTCCTTAATGCGCGAGGCGAGAATACCGACAACACCCTGATGCCATTCGGGATGGTACATCGCCAGGCCATACGGTAACTCATCATGGCTGTGTTCAAGCTGTTGGCAGAGCGTCAGCGCTTCAACCTGCATGCCCTGCTCAATCTCTTTACGCGTCTGGTTTAACGCGTCCAGTTCATTAGCCAGCATGCGGGCTTCGCCAATGTTTTCACTAAGCAATAACGCCACACCGACGGACATATCGTCCAGACGACCAGCGGCATTCAGGCGTGGCCCAAGGGCAAAGCCCAAATCACTAGCCGCCAGCTTTTGCGGCTCGCGGTTAGCCACTTCCAGCAAAGCTTTAATGCCTGGGCGGCATTTGCCAGCACGAATACGGCTCAGCCCCTGCCAGGTCAGAATACGGTTATTGGTATCAAGCGGCACAACGTCTGCCACGGTACCTAGCGCTACCAGATCCAGCAGTTCTGCAATGTTGGGAATCGCCAGGCCTTGTTGTTCAAACCAGCCGCAATCGCGTAAATGCGCACGCAGCGCCAGCATCAGATAAAAGGCAACGCCCACACCGGCGAGGGATTTTGACGGAAACTCGCAATCAACCAGATTCGGGTTGATGATGGCTTCAGCCGCAGGAAGCTCCGGCCCAGGCAAATGGTGGTCGGTGACCACCACCGGAATTCCCAGCGCATGAGCACGCTCAACACCACTATGCGAAGAGATGCCGTTATCGACGGTCAGAATCAGTTGTGCGCCACGCGCATGCGCCTGATCCACCACTTCTGGACTCAAGCCGTAACCATCTTCAAAGCGGTTGGGAACCAGGTAACTAACATTTTGGCAGCCAAGGCTACGCAGCCCCAGCACGCTCAAAGCGGTGCTGGTTGCGCCATCGGCATCAAAGTCACCGACGACGATAATGCGCAAGCCTTCACGGAAAGCGTCGTGCAGTATCTGAACGGCTTTATCCATGCCATTAAGTTGCTGCCACGGCAGCATCCCTTTCACGCTACGTTCCAGGTCTTGCTCGCCGCTTACGCCTCTACTGGCATAAAGGCGCTTTAAAAGTGGATGCAGTTGCTGGGGTAACACCACTGACTCATCGACCGTACGACGGCGAAGTTGTGTTTGCTGTTTCACCCGTTAACTACCCGCCTATGTTGGTGAGTTGTTGGTGCGCATCCAACATTTGTTTCATCTCTTTCGGCCCCTGATAACCAGGGATTACAGTACCGTTGCTCAGTACAATCGCAGGGGTTCCCTGAATACCGAACTGTACGCCGAGGTTGTAATGATTGGCGATATTCATGTCACAAGTTGCCCCAGCGACGGCATCACCTTTCATGGCAGTATCGAACGCTTTGTTGCGGTCTTTTGCACACCAGATGGCTTTCATGTCGTTTTCAGTCTGGCTTTGCAGACCCTGGCGCGGGAAGGCCAGGTAACGCACGGTGATCCCCAGTGCGTTATAGTCTTTCATTTCTTCGTGCAGCTTGTGGCAATAGCCACAGGTGATATCGGTAAATACCGTGATGACGTGTTTCTCTTGCGGCGCTTTGTAAACGATCATCTCTTTTTCGAGCGCGTTCAGTTTGCCCACCAGCAATTTGTTGGTGACGTTCACCGGTTGCGCACCGCTGACATCGTACAGTGGCCCCTGGATAACGTGTTTTCCATCTTCAGTGACATACAAAACACCGCTATCGGTTAATACCGTTTTCATGCCCGCTACAGGTGCTGACTGAATATCAGCATTTTGCACGCCTAACTTAGCCAGTGATTGCTTGATTGCAGCATCGTCTGCATGAACAAAACCGGACAAAGAGGCCGCTAATAATGGGAGCAGCCATAAACTCTTTTTCATGATGATTCCTTTATCTTCTACCACTCACGCTCGTGGGTGGTGTTGTTGATGCAGCTGACGTAAACGTTCCGTCGCGACATGCGTATAAATTTGGGTGGTGGACAAATCGCTATGTCCAAGCAGCATCTGTACGACTCGCAGGTCCGCACCATGATTCAGTAAATGCGTGGCAAATGCGTGCCGAAGGACATGGGGTGATAACTTTTCGCTATCGATACCCGCCTGCACTGCGTAATGTTTGATGCGGTGCCAGAATGTCTGACGCGTCATTTGTTGCGCGCGATTGCTGGGGAAGACCACATCAATCGACACGCCATTGAGCAACCATGGTCGCCCATGTTCCAGGTAGTTTTCCAGCCAATAAACAGCCTCTTCACCCATCGGCACCAGGCGTTCTTTATTGCCTTTACCGATGACTCGCACAACTCCCTGACGCAAGCTGACATCACTCATGGTCAGCCCCACTAATTCCGATACGCGCAGGCCAGTAGCATACAATAATTCGAGCATCGCTTTATCACGCAACTCGATAGGTTGGTCAATGCAAGGTGCTTGCAACAAACGATCGACCTGCGCTTCGCTGAGATCTTTTGGCAAACGCTGTGGCAATTTTGGTGATGAAAGCATCACACTTGGGTCGTCATCACGCAATTTTTCACGGTATAAATACTGAAATAATCGACGAATCGCACTCAGCATTCGCGCCGAACTTGTTGCTTTATAGCCGCCTTCAAGACGTTCAGCAAACAGCGACTGTAAATCGCCGGTTTGCACCTTCAACAAATCAAGATCGTGGCGTTCCAGCCACTCCGCTACCATTTTAAGATCCCGGCGATAGGAGTCCAACGTGTTCTGTGCCAGATTCCTTTCAAGCCAGAGCGCATCAAGAAATTGTTCTATTCGGGCCTGATCTTGTTCCACTACAGCCTCACTTACTTGCCTCACCTTTGGCGAATTGTGTCCATTATGCCTGATGCACAATGGGATCTGGTACACTTGCCATCCTGCACGTTTTTAAAAGAGTTGTTAATGCGATGAACATTGGTCTTTTTTATGGCTCCAGCACTTGTTACACCGAAATGGCTGCCGAAAAAATTCGTGACATCATTGGCCCGGAACTGGTGACACTACACAATCTTAAAGATGATGCTCCAGCCATGATGGAACAGTACGATGTGTTGATTCTCGGCATCCCGACCTGGGATTTCGGTGAATTACAGGAAGACTGGGAGGCCATTTGGGATCAACTGGATAATCTGAATCTCGAAGGTAAGCCGGTAGCGCTTTATGGCATGGGCGACCAGCTCGGCTATGGCGAATGGTTCCTTGATGCGCTCGGTATGCTGCACGATAAACTCGCCCCACGGGGTGCGCAGTTTATTGGTTACTGGCCAACTGAAGGTTATGAATTTACTAGCCCGAAACCTGTCATTGCCGATGGGCAATTGTTTGTTGGCCTGGCACTTGATGAAACCAATCAGTACGATTTAAGCGAAGAGCGAATCCAAAACTGGTGTGAGCAAATTCTCGCTGAAATGGCCGAGAAGTTTGCCTGACAGCGACTCAAACTTCCCCATTCCCGCTTGCCTGTTGTTGCAGCATCAGGCGGCGTAAATCACGCCACTCGCCAGTATCCATACTGTCGGCTGATAACCATAAGTGTTGACTGCGCTTGCGCCCCACGCGGCGTAAACGCAGCATCATGCCGCTGCGTAATACCCATGGCGCACCAACCATTTCCCACTCCTGGTTTTGCCACCGCAGGTGGTAGTCGGTCAGGAGTTTCATTTCGCCCTGGCAAGCATGAATCCGGCGCTGGCTACGAACGCTGTCAAATACCACCAGCGAAAGCAACAGCATCCAAATTAGCGTGTAGCTCATCGGCCACGGCATCAGCAGCACAAAGAGTGCCACTAAACCGTGAACCAAAAGGGACAGCCATTGTGCACGCCACGAGACCCGAAGATCAGATTGCCACAGGACCACGTTCTTTATTCCGTGTCTGAATCAGTGTCACCATCCGTTGCAGCTCTGTATCTGCTGGTTTGCCATGATTCATTAACCAGTTAAACAGGTCAGGATCATCACTTTCCAGCAAACGGACAAATAATTGCTTATCCTCAGTGCTTAACGAGTCATATTCATATTCGAAGAATGGCATAATCGAAATATCAAGCTCACGCATTCCCCGGCGGCACGCCCAATGAATTCGGGCTTTGTTATTGATATCCATGTGCTCTTTCCTGGTTCTCTGACAAAGAAGGTACAAATCTTAGTGTAACGTGTTTTCATGGCACGTATTAACTGAATGTTACCGTTTGCGCGCTTTATCGTGAGAAATTTTTATTGTGCGTTGCAGTTGCATTAACCTTGCGAGAAATCCCGTAAGTGCACAATTCACCTTATCAAACTGCTTGCATTGGCAAATGGCTCTTTTACCATTGAGCCAATTCATATGCTCAAAACCCAGGGACATCATTATGGCTTTCACTCCATTTCCTCCACGTCAGCCAACGGCTGCAGCCCGCCTGCCGCTAACACTCATGACGCTTGATGATTGGGCACTGGCAAGCGTGACGGGTAACGACGCAGAAACCTACCTGCAAGGCCAGGTCACCACTGATGTTGCACAACTGGCAGCAAACCAGCACACGCTTTGCGCGCATTGTGACGCAAAAGGAAAAATGTGGAGCAACCTGCGCCTGTTCCATCGTGGCGAAGGTTATGCGCTGATTGAACGTCGTAATCTGCGTGACGCGCAGCTTGTCGAACTCAAAAAGTATGCTGTGTTTTCCAAAGTGACCATCACACCTGATGATGAAAGTGTGCTTCTGGGCGTTGCAGGGTTCCAGGCTCGTGCGGCACTCGCCAATGTTTTCACAACCTTGCCGGACGCAGAAAACCCAGTGGTTCAGGAAGGCGCGACGACACTGCTATGGTTTAACCTGCCCGCCGAGCGTTTTATGCTGGTCACCGATGAAGCCACCGCGCAGGCACTGGCCGATAAATTGCAGGGCGAAGCACAACGCAATGACAGCCAACAATGGCTGGCTTTAGAGATTGAAGCGGGTATTCCGGTTATTGAACCGGTTAACAGCGCACAGTTTATTCCGCAGGCAACCAACCTTCAGGCTCTGGGCGGTATCAGCTTCAAAAAAGGTTGTTATACCGGTCAGGAAATGGTGGCTCGCGCGAAGTTTCGTGGCGCTAACAAACGTGCTCTGTGGTTCCTGGCCGGGAAAGCCAGCCGCTTACCAGAAGCAGGTGAAGATCTGGAACTGAAAATGGGTGACAACTGGCGCCGCACCGGCACCGTACTCGCCGCCAGCCAACTGGATGATGGCCGCGTGTTAGTACAAGTCGTGATGAACAACGATTTAGAAGCCGACAGTGTGTTGCGAGTGCGTGATGATAACAGCAGCCACCTTGTTATCGAGCGGCTGCCTTATTCGTTAGAAGATGAATAAAAATACCCGTCATACTTCAAGTTGCAGGTGCGTTGACTGCACCCGCGCGCCCCAGTCACATAGTTAGCTATGCTCCTGGGGACTTACGGCCTGGTCGCCTGCCTGCATCTTGAATTATTTAGGGTATTGTTTGTTTGATACATACCCACAATTAACGGATATACAGATAGATCGCCAGGAAGTGGCAAACGCTGCCGCCCAGCACAAAACCATGCCAGATAGCGTGGTTGAACGGAATACGTTTACAGACGTAGAAAATGACGCCTAACGAGTAAATCACGCCGCCTGCAGCCAATAACGTTACGCTGCCCGGAGCGAGTTTAATCACCATCTGGTAAATCACCACCAGCGATAACCAGCCCATCAGTAAATAGGTCATTAACGATAAGACTTTAAATCGATGCGCGATGGTCAACTTAAAAAGAATGCCGGCGAGTGCCAGCCCCCAAATAACGACCATCAACCCACGCGCCAAAGGCGAATCCAGCCCAACAAGTAAAAATGGCGTGTAAGTCCCGGCTATCAATAAGTAAATAGCACAGTGGTCAAATTTCTTGAGCCAGCGCTTGGCGCGTTGATGGGGAATGGCGTGATACAACGTGGATGCGAGAAACAGCAAGATCATGCTGCCGCCGTACAGGCTATAACTGGTTATTGCGGTTACACTCGCGTTGGATTCCACCGCCTGTACCAGTAACAAAACCAGCCCAACAATCCCAAAAACCAGTCCGATACCGTGGCTAATGCTGTTGGCGACTTCCTCCGCCAGTGAATATCCTTTAGTGATCAATGGTTTGTCAGCCATTTGGCTACTCCAGGTGAAACAATAGATGGAAAATTCATCTCGACCAGAATAGCTGAGAACGATTCCAGCGAACACATGTACGCTAAAATAAATCTGTCAGATGTGATAACAATTACCGATACAATCCACTACACCGATACAATCTTGTTACTGACACTTAATCCTTTGGAACATTCAGGAAGAGATACCATGTTTACTCATGCGGCAATTGCTAATCTCAACGGACTAGAAATGATGGTCTACAACTATGTCATTAAAAACCGTGACAAAGTGATGTACATGACTATCCGCGAGTTAGCCGATGCGACCGGCGTTTCTACCACTACCGTGCTGCGTTTTTGCCGCAAGTTAAATTGCGATGGTTATTCCGAGTTTCGCGTTCGTTTTAAATTATATCTTGAACAAAATGATGAACAATTGGTTAATTTTGGCCCGAGCGAAATTATCAGCTTTTTTAAAAGTACTAACAATGAAGAGTTTGATAATTTAATTGACCAGGCGGTAAATATTATTTGTTCATCCGAACGTATTATATTTGTCGGAGCCGGAACCTCTGGCGCATTAGCTAAATATGGTGCACGTTTCTTTTCTAATGTCGGTAAATTTAGTAACCACATTGATGACCCTTATTTTCCGGTTACCAACGATATGGCTAAAAATGCACTGGCGATTGTCCTCTCTGTCTCCGGTGAAACTGAAGAGATCCTGCGCTTCGCCAGCCAGTTCAGTCTGCATAACTGCAAGGTGTTCTCCATCACCAGCCACGAAAACTCTTCACTGGCAAAACTTGCCGACTTTAATATCTCCTGGCATATTCCGCTTACCCGTGTTGGTGGCGTTTATGACATCACCACGCAAATCCCGGTTATTTATATTTTAGAAACCATTGGCCGTAAATTGGCTAAAAAAATGGCGTAAAAAAACAGCCTGTTTTATCTATGTAACAAATCACATTAACCGTGATTTGTTATATCGTGACAATTAATTCTCATTTGTTAGACTCCAGAACAGAACGTATTAATACACTGCCATTTTGTGATGTATCCCACATTATTTCTGGCACTGACAGTGAGATTAACAAATATGAAAAAATTGACCTTACCAAAAGACTTTTTATGGGGCGGTGCGGTTGCTGCACATCAGGTAGAAGGTGGCTGGAACAAAGAAGGTAAAGGACCAAGTATTTGTGATGTGCTGACCGGTGGCGCACACGGCGTACCGCGTGAAATCACTCAAGAAGTGGTGCCAGGCAAATATTATCCCAACCATGAAGCCATCGATTTCCACGGTCATTACAAAGAAGACATCGCACTGTTTGCTGAAATGGGCTTCAAATGTTTCCGCACCTCAATCGCCTGGACGCGCATTTTCCCGAAAGGTGACGAACTGCAACCCAATGAAGAAGGGCTGAAGTTCTACGACGACATGTTCGATGAGCTGCTGAAGTACAACATTGAGCCGGTCATCACCCTCTCCCACTTTGAAATGCCACATTATCTGGTCACCGAATACGGTGGCTGGACTAACCGTAAAGTCGTTGATTTCTTTGTTCGTTTTGCCGAAGTGGTATTTGAACGCTACAAGAGCAAAGTGAAATACTGGATGACCTTTAACGAGATCAACAACCAGCGTAACTGGCGCGCACCGTTATTCGGCTACTGCTGTTCTGGCGTGGTTTACACCGAGCACGATAACCCTGAAGAAGTGATGTACCAGGTTCTGCACCACCAGTTTGTTGCCAGTGCTCTGGCGGTGAAGATTGGCCATCGCATTAATCCTGAAATGCAGATTGGCTGCATGCTGGCGATGGTGCCGCTGTATCCGTTCTCCTGCAAACCAGAAGATCAGATGTACGCGCAGGAATCCATGCGTGAGCGTTATGTCTTTACAGACGTGCAATTGCGTGGCTACTACCCATCTTATGTGTTGAACGAGTGGGAACGCCGCGAGTTCAACATCAAAATGGAAGCGGGCGACGAGCAAATCCTGCGTGAAGGCGTGTGTGATTACCTCGGTTTCAGCTATTACATGACCAACGCGGTGAAAGCTGACGGCGGCACCGGTGATGCATTATCTGGCTTCCAGGGCAGCGTGCCGAATCCGTTCGTGAAAGCGTCCGATTGGGGCTGGCAGATTGACCCTGTTGGCCTGCGCTACGCACTTTGCGAATTGTATGAACGCTATCAGAAACCGCTGTTTATTGTTGAAAACGGCTTCGGTGCTTACGACAAAGTGGAAGAAGATGGCTCAATCAATGATGACTACCGCATTGATTACCTAAAAGCACACGTTGCCGAGATGATGAAAGCGGTCACTTACGATGGTGTGGATCTGATGGGTTACACCCCGTGGGGCTGCATCGATTGCGTTTCCTTCACCACCGGTCAATACAACAAACGCTACGGCTTTATCTATGTGAACAAACACGACGATGGCACCGGCGATATGTCTCGTTCGCGCAAGAAGAGCTTTAACTGGTACAAAGAAGTGATTGCCAGTAACGGTGAAAAACTCTGATTGATTTGCTCGCCTGAACGCCCCGTTTACGGGGCGTTTTTATTCAGGTCGGCAAAGCAAAACGGAAGCACGCTCCGGTTTCCGGCCTTTCTACCAACGCAATATCGCTGCCGTGTAGTTGCAACATCTGGCGTACAATCATCAACCCTAAACCGCCGACTCTCATCTGCGACTGGTTCATAATCGAAGGCCGCACAAACAATCCTTCTTTCAGCTCATGCGGGATGCCCGGCCCACTGTCACTGATTTGTACCATCACTTTTTGCCCCTCTTTCCACAGGCGCACCGCAACTGTACCTTGCTCTGGGGTATGACGAATTGCGTTATCCAGCAGGTTAGTTAGCACCCGTTCAATCATCCCCAAATCCGCGTCAATTAATGGCAGCTCTGGCTGGATATCAGCCACTAGCTTTAACTGCCGTGTTTGCGTCATCAGCTCGAATTTCTGGAAAACATCCTGCAATAACTCACTGAGGCAGAAGTGCTCTTTTTGCGGCTTCACCACGCCATATTCAAGACGAGCTAATTCAAACAGTGACTGTGCGAGGATGCGGACTTTCTGGCTCTGTGCTAACGCAGTTTCCAGATAACGTTGCTTTTCCGCTTCAGAAAGCGTCGATGACATCACCGATAAGCTTTCCAGATAACCGTGCATCGAGGTTAATGGTGTGCGCAAATCATGGGAAATATTGGCAATAAACTCGCGACGCAACTGGTCTTGTTGTGAAAGACGATGCCACTGATCTGAAATACGTCGGGCCATCATAATCACCCCCTGGCGCAACAGGCTGATTTCGTCATGGCCCGGAACTTTTTCCAGCGGCAGCTCGGCCATCGCCTTCATCTCGGTCATGCCGCCGGCTTCCAGTGCATTTACCTGGCAGGAAAGCGAACGTAACGGATGAGTAATCCAGCGAAATGCCAGCCAGCCAACGATAAGTCCCAGCAAGGCAACCAGACTTATCGAAAGCAAAACCACTTTTAATAACGTATTAAATTGCGCATCACTAGCCAGCACATTGTAATTTTCGCCCAACAAAATAATGTACAAATAGCCTTTCACTACCCCGTTCTGGTACATCGGTGCCACGCTGAACACTTTTTTGCCATCAACACTACGAGGATCGTCACCGTAGATCGGATATTGTTTCTCGTTGAGTGCCGTCAAAATTGGTTGCAGATCTACACGATGGCGTTTGATGTGATTTGGTGGCGCAGCGTCGCCGATAATATCGCCTTTCTCATCCAGCAGATAAACTTCAACGCTTGGGTTTACCGTCATCAAATGATCAAACAAGCGGCGCACTGAATCATCATTCAGCCCGTCTTCCCCCAGCAGCGGGTAGCTCTGGTTGATATGCTCGGCAAGCGAGCCAGAAAGTTGCTGAACCACCGCCTGGCTGTACTGCGTACTGGTGCGGATTTGCAGCCACCCCAGTAAAGAGCAAGAGGTGATGAGTAGCAGGGCAAAGACCAGAGTCAGGCGCTGTGAAAGAGAGAGTTTTCGCATGGTTTACTCGTTGCGCAGTGCGATGAATTTATACCCTTTTCCCCACACAGTAAGAATGAATTCAGGCTCTGCGGGGTTGTCTTCAATCTTGATGCGTAAGCGGTTGATATGGGTGTTAACTGTGTGTTCATAGCCTTCGTGTTGATAGCCCCAAACCTGGTTAAGCAGATTCAACCGTGAAAAAACTTTGCCGGGATGTTTGGCAAAAAACCACAGCAGATCGAACTCACGCGGTGTCAGCTCAACAGGCTGTTGCCTGAGGCGCACATCGCGAGCCAGGGGATCAATAGTTAGCCGATCGAAAGTCAGCGTTCCGGCATCCTGCATCAGGTTCTGACTCATCGCTTCCTGGCGGCGGAACAGCGCTTTAACTCGCGCCACGAGTTCCAGCATTGAAAAAGGTTTTGCCAGATAGTCATCCGCGCCAAGCTCCAGCCCCAATACGCGATGCGTTTCACTGGAGCGAGCGCTGATCATGACGATCGGCGTGTAACGCGTCATGGTTCGCGCATGGCGGCAGATTTCCAGCCCATCAACGCCCGGCAACATAAGATCCAATATCAGCGCATCCCAACCCCCCTGTTTGAGCAATTCCAGCCCGAGGGTGCCATCTGCTGCATGCACAATTTCATAGCCTTCTTCCCGCAGGTGCAGTTGCAGAAGTTCAGCAATATTTTCGTCATCCTCAACGATTAATAATTTTTTGGTTTTCATCACTTCTGCCTTATATCCGCTGTTGATAGCAAGTCTATACAACATTCACCCATCGAGTTATCACATTTAATTTAACTTTTCGTGAGGTTTTGGAGAACAGATTTCAGCCACAATCATTTCAACGCAATAACCGGAATTACACGATGGAAAGGCCAATATTTCAGGTTAAACCCGCCCTGGTTCATCCGCTGTGGCTGAGGATTTGCCACTGGTTGAATGCCCTTGCCATGCTGATTATGGTGACAAGTGGATGGCGGATATATAACGCTTCACCGTTGTTTAATTTTACCTTTCCAGCTGAATTAACGCTCGGTGGCTGGCTAGGCGGTGCCTTGCAGTGGCATTTCGCAGGCATGTGGCTATTTGGTATTAATGGCGTGATTTACCTGCTGATTAATATTTTCAGCGGCCGCCTGAAACACAAATTTTGGCCTCTGTCGCCGCGTGCATTAGCCAATGATTTTATTGCCGCACTACGGGGAAAACTGGCTCATGAGGATCTCAGCCACTACAACACTGTGCAGAAACTGGCGTATCTGTTTGTGATGATCGACGGGATCATTCTGGTGAGTTCAGGTCTGGTGGTGTGGAAATCAGTACAGTTTCCGTTATTGCGGGAATTACTCGGCGGTTATGACAATGCACGTTTTATTCATTTTTATGCCATGTCCGCAATGGTGGGGTTTGTCGTCATCCATCTGATTATGGTGGCGCTGGTTCCACGAACTTTACTCGCGATGTTGCGTGGCCGATAGGGAAAAATAATGAGCAAAAATAATAAGATTTTTTCTGATTCTGACAAGGCCGCAATTATTCAGGATGCGACACAGCAAATTAATAAACAGTTATCGTCTGAAGGCCGTCGTCGTTTTTTGAAGCAAGGTTTAACCCTCGGTGGTTTAATGATGCTGACCGGCTGCGATATTAGCAGTAATGAATCAGTCGAAAATAGCTTAAGCCGTATTTCACGATTCAATGACCGCGTACAAGGCTGGTTATTTAACGCCAATGATTTGGCACCGGTTTATCCCGAAAGCATGATGACGCGTCCATTCCCTTTTAATGCTTTTTACAGCGAAGACGAAGCGCCTAACATTAACGGCGACGATTATCGCCTGGAGGTTGCGGGACTAGTGGCAGATAAGCGCCCGTGGACGCTGGCACAGCTGCACCAGATGGCGCAGGTTAGCCAGGTCACACGCCACATCTGTGTTGAAGGCTGGAGTGCGATTGGTAAATGGGGCGGCGTACCGTTTTCTTTATTCCTTAAAGGAATTGGCGCTGATTTAAATGCCCGTTATGTCAGTTTTAAATGTGCTGATGATTATTACACCAGCATTGATATGGCAACCGCATTACATCCACAAACCATTATTGCTCTGACTTACGATGGTGAAATATTGCCGCGTAAGTATGGTTTCCCGATGAAATTAAGAATGCCCACCAAGTTGGGTTACAAAAACCCCAAACATATTCAAGTTATAGAAGTCACCAACCGCTATCCCGGTGGTTATTGGGAAGACCAGGGTTATAACTGGTTTGGCGGAAGTTAATCAATGTAGTTAATGAAACGTAAAGGAAAGACAAAATGAAAAAACTCTACACTGCTCTGATGTGCTCAGCATTATTCTTTGGCGTAGCTGGCGCTAATGCTGCGGATAATATGTCTAAAGATTCTATGTCTAAAGATAATATGGCAATGTCTCACGACTGCGGCAAAGATGGCATGAAGAAAGATTGCATGGCTAAAGATGGTATGAAGAAAGATTCCATGTCTAAGGATCATATGTCTAAAGATTCTATGGCCAAAGATGGCATGTCTAAAGACGAGATGGGTAAAAAGTAATTCCCACACCAACGTCAGGATAATGGCAGTTGTCTGAATTTTCAGGCAACTGCCATTTTGACTTTCTAATTTATCAATCTTAGGGGAAAACACTCAGCTTATTTTCGCTCATCGGCGAATCCTATTTAAACAATAGCTCTTGCCAATTATATAGATTGATAATCCTCAAGGAGTCAGATCCTTTTCTTTCACATGATGGGAAACGCATAAAAAGCGTATGACAACCTATGGAAAGGACAACCAGATGAAAAAAATAATAACACTATCCGGGATAGCCATTGCGGGTGTAGTCGTCGGCTATTTTAGCCTGGTGGCTTATGTTTATCACCATGATAATCAAAGAACTGCAGCATTCCCTCCGCAAACCAATCCTTCACCACATAATGTAAAAGTCCTGAATATATTGCAGGAAAAAGGTTGTGACTATTGCCACACGCCTTCGACCAAATTGCCCTTTTATGCTTCATTCCCTGTGGCAAAACAGCTTATGGAGTACGATATTCAACTCGGTTACAAATCGTTTAACCTGACCCAGGTTCGTGAAAGCCTGCTTGATAATAAAGCAGCGCCGCAAAGTGATATCACTAAAATTGAGTGGGTGATGGGACATCAGACCATGCCTCCGACCCGTTATAATGCTCTGCATTGGGCTGGTGTGATGAATCAAGAGGAACGTAACGTTTTACTTGATTGGGTGAAACAGCAGCGGCTGAATTATTACACTACGTCGGATATGGCAGATAATCGCCGTAATGAACCGGTGCAACCTATCCCCAAATCTTTGCCAGTCGATGCTCAAAAGGTCGCACTGGGAATGCGCCTTTACCATGATCCACGACTCTCTGGCGACAACTCCATCTCCTGTGCACATTGTCATCAGCTTGGTGCAGGTGGTGTGGACGGACGTAAAACATCCAGAGGTGTTGGCGGTGAAATTGGCCCGATTAATGCTCCTACCGTCTATAACTCGATATTCAATATCGAACAATTCTGGGATGGACGTGCCGCCGATCTTCAGGCTCAGGCGGGTGGACCTCCGCTTAACCCTATCGAAATGGCTTCGAAATCCTGGGATGAAATTACCGACAAGCTAAATAAAGACCCGATCCTGACACGCGACTTCACCGCCGTGTATCCACAAGGGTTCTCGGGAACGTCCATAACGGATGCGATTGCCGAGTTTGAGAAGACCCTTATTACGCCGGACTCGCCATTTGATAATTATCTGCGCGGGGATGACAACGCAATCACATCGCAACAGAAACGCGGTTATCAGCTATTTAAAGACAATAAATGTGCCACCTGCCATAGCGGGAAAATACTTGGCGGGCGTTCGTTTGAGCCGCTTGGACTGAAGAAAGACTTTGGTTTTGGTGAGGTCACTGCCGCAGATATCGGGCGCATGAATGTCACTAACGATGTGCGCGACCGTCTGCGCCAAAAAGTCCCGACGTTACGTAACGTCGCCCTGACTGCGCCTTACTTCCACCGCGGGGATGTCGAAACGATGGATGAAGCAGTGAAGCTGATGCTGAAATATCAGGTAGGGACTAGCTTACCGCAAAGCGATGTCGACGACATTGTGGCTTTTCTGAATACGCTAAACGGTGTCTACACGCCTTATCCGGTTAACTAAAACCGTTTGCAGGAAAAGGCAGTTCACCTGAAGTTTCAGGCAACTGCCTTTTTTATTTACCGCCGGCTAAATCGAGGAAACTGCCTGTCACATAGGAGGCTTTATCACTAAGCAGCCAGACGATGGCCTGAGCGACTTCTTCTGGCTGGCCGCCACGTTTCATCGGTAAGAGATCTTTTACCCGATCAACTCGCCCGGCTTCGCCACCCGAAGCATGCATTTCGGTATAAATAAAACCAGGACGCACGCCATTGACACGAATCCCCTGCGCCGCAACTTCCACAGAAAGCCCTGTTGTCAGGGTATCAACCGCACCTTTTGACGCCGCATAATCAACATATTCACCAGGTGCGCCCAGACGTGATGCTGCCGACGAGACATTAACTATCGCCCCGCCATTTCCACCATGGCGAATTGCCATGCGTTTGACGGCTTCGCGGCAACAAAGAAAATAACCAGTGACGTTAGTCGCTAACACGCAGTTAATGCGTTCAGCAGTGAGTTCTTCGATGGTGGATTGTTGGAACAGAATGCCCGCGTTGTTGACCAGCGCGGTCACAGGGCCGAAGGCGTTGTCGATTTCGACAAACATTGCCATGACTTGCAGTTCATCGGCGATATCCGCTTTGATAGCAATCGCTTCGCCGCCCGCCGCGTGAATAGTTGAAATCACTTCATCGGCTGCTTGTTTATTACGCTGGTAGTTTACGACGACTTTGTAGCCAGATTGCGCCAGCAGGATGGCGGTGGCTTTACCGATACCACGGCTTGCGCCGGTGACTAATGCGACGGCCATTTTACCTCCAACGTTGTAGCGCCCTCACCCCGCCCCTCTCCCCCAGGAGAGGGAGAAAACCGAACGGATCCCCTCTCCATCAGGGAGAGGGAGAAAACCGAACAGATCCCCTCTCCATCAGGGAGAGGGAGAAAACCGAACGGGTCCCCTCTCCATCAGGGAGAGGGAGAAAACCGAACGGGTCCCCTCTCCATCAGGGAGAGGGTTAGGGTGAGGGTGGTGTTAAAACTTACTGATATTCGCTCATCGGCACGCAAGAGCAGAACAGATTGCGGTCACCGAACACATCGTCCAGGCGTTTCACGGTCGGCCAGTATTTGTTGCCATGGCCTGTCGGGAACACTGCCAGTTCGCGGGTGTACGGGTGCGTCCAGTCAGCAACGATTTCGTCCTGAGTGTGCGGTGCGTTAACCAGTGGGTTATCTTCCAGCGGCCATTCACCACGCGCAACGCGGTCGATTTCGGTGCGAATAGTCAGCATCGCGTCGATAAAGCGATCCAGCTCCAGTTTGCTTTCAGATTCCGTTGGCTCAACCATCAGCGTACCCGCTACCGGGAACGACATCGTTGGCGCGTGGAAACCGAAGTCAATCAGGCGCTTAGCAATATCCAGCTCGCTGATGCCGGTTTCTTCTTTCAATGGACGAATGTCGAGAATACATTCATGCGCCACATGCCCACTGCGCCCGGTATAGAGAATCGGGAAAGCAGATTTCAGGCGAGTCGCAATATAGTTGGCATTCAGGATTGCCACCTGGCTTGCCTTCTTCAGACCCTGCGCGCCCATCATGCGGATGTACATCCAGCTGATTGGCAGAATGGATGCGCTACCAAATGGTGCTGCGGAAACCGCGCCCTGCTGAGTCAGCATCTCTTCAATCTGCACCACGCTATGGCCTGGTACAAACGGTGCCAGGTGCGCTTTCACGCCGATTGGCCCCATACCTGGGCCGCCACCGCCGTGTGGAATGCAGAAGGTTTTGTGCAGGTTAAGGTGCGAAACATCCGCGCCGATGTAACCCGGAGAAGTGATCCCCACCTGTGCGTTCATGTTCGCGCCATCCAGATAAACCTGGCCGCCGAACTGATGCACGATCTGACACACTTCACGGATCGTTTCTTCGTACACGCCGTGGGTTGACGGGTAAGTCACCATGATACAAGACAGCGCATCGCCAGCCTGTTCGGCTTTCAGACGCAGATCGTGAAGATCGATATTGCCTTGTTTATCACACGCCACCACGACCACTTCCATGCCAGCCATTTGCGCTGACGCCGGGTTGGTGCCGTGAGCAGAACTTGGGATCAGGCACAGATTACGGCTGCCTTCGTTACGGCTTTCGTGATAACGACGAATCGCCAGCAGGCCCGCATATTCGCCCTGAGCACCGGAGTTTGGCTGCATACACAGCGCATCGTAACCGGTGAGTTTCACCAGCCAGTCAGACAGCTGGGAAATCATCTGATGGTAACCTTCCGCCTGGTTTGCCGGGCAGAACGGGTGCAGTTCGGCAAATTCCGGCCAGGTGATTGGGATCATTTCAGCGGCCGCGTTCAGCTTCATGGTGCAAGAGCCGAGTGGGATCATCGCCTGGTTGAGCGCCAGATCTTTGCGCTCAAGCGAGTGCATATAACGCATCATTTCGGTTTCGCTGTGGTAGCGATTGAACACCGGATGCGTCAGGAATTCGTCATTACGCACCATAGCTGCCGGTATAGACAGGCTGTCACCCGCAACGTTTTGATCTAATTTGTCGATGTCCAGACCGTGGTTATCGCCCAGCAACACCGTGAACAGCGCCTGCACATCTTCGCGGGTAGTCGCTTCATCCAGCGTGATGCCAACCGCGTTCAGAATGTCGCTACGCAGGTTGATTTCATTGGCTTCGGCGCGTGCCAACACAGCGGCTTTATCGCTGACTTCAACACACAGAGTGTCGAACCAATGTTTGTGACGCAGCACCAGACCTTTTTGTTGCAGGCCAGCAGCCAGAATATCGGTCAGACGGTGGATACGCCCGGCA
>Ga0207696_1000478_pt1 | contig 34031 bp, 32 predicted proteins | sample KBSS54metaG_FD_184403 | JGI IMG/M metagenome (GOLD analysis project Ga0207696, IMG submission 184403) | Switchgrass rhizosphere microbial communities from Kellogg Biological Station, Michigan, USA - KBS S5-4 metaG (SPAdes) (version 2) | ecosystem: Host-associated > Plants > Roots > Rhizosphere >...
GGTCATCAAGCTGGACCAGAAGCGCAACAACGTTGTCGTTTCCCGTCGCAGCGTCCTGGAAGCCGAGAACTCCGCCGAGCGCGAAGCTCTGCTGGAATCCCTGCAGGAAGGCCAACAAGTCAAAGGTATCGTCAAGAACCTCACCGATTACGGCGCATTCGTCGATCTGGGTGGCGTCGATGGCCTGCTGCACATTACCGACATGGCTTGGAAGCGTATCAAGCATCCTTCCGAAATCGTCAATGTTGGCGACGAGATCGATGTCAAGGTTCTGAAATACGATCGCGAGCGCAACCGTGTTTCCCTGGGCCTGAAGCAACTGGGTGAAGATCCATGGGTCGCTATCAAAGCCCGTTACCCAGAAAGCACTCGCGTCACCGCACGTGTTACCAACCTGACCGACTACGGCTGCTTCGCTGAGCTGGAAGAAGGCGTTGAAGGCCTGGTACACGTTTCCGAAATGGACTGGACCAACAAGAACATCCACCCGTCGAAAGTCGTACAAGTCGGCGACGAAGTGGAAGTCATGGTTCTGGACATCGACGAAGAGCGTCGTCGTATCTCCCTGGGCATCAAGCAGTGCAAATCTAACCCATGGGAAGATTTCTCTGGCCAGTTCAACAAGGGCGATAAAATCTCCGGCACCATCAAGTCGATCACCGATTTCGGTATCTTCATTGGTCTGGACGGCGGCATCGACGGTCTGGTTCACCTGTCCGACATCTCCTGGAACGAAGTGGGCGAAGAAGCCGTTCGCCGCTTCAAGAAGGGCGACGAGCTGGACACCGTTATCCTGTCGGTTGACCCAGAGCGCGAGCGCATCTCCCTGGGTATCAAGCAACTGGAAAGCGATCCGTTCTCCGAGTACGTTCAAGAGAACGACAAAGGCGCAATCGTTAAAGGCACTGTGAAAGAAGTTGACGCCAAAGGCGCCATCATCGTTCTGGCCGACGATATCGAAGCGACTCTGAAAGCCTCCGAAATCAGCCGTGACCGCGTTGAAGATGCGCGCAACGTTCTGAAAGAAGGCCAGGAAGTAGAAGCCAAGATCATCAGCGTCGATCGCAAGAGCCGCGTGATCCAGCTCTCCATCAAGTCGAAAGACGAAGTGGAAGAGAAAGAAGCCATCCAGAGCCTGAAATCGGCTCCGGAAGCTGCAACAGGCGAGACCACCATGGCCTCCCTGCTGCGCGAAGCAATGGCTAAGCAGAACTAAGTTCTGTAAGGCTGTAAAAAAGGGCGACTTCGGTCGCCCTTTTTTATGTCTGAAATTCGTTGAGTCCACGCGCAAGAACCAAGGGTTAGGGCTTGGTGTCATAGCTGACTATAGTGCTGATAAGAGCCATCCCGTGTTATTAAGGATTTCAATGAAAAGGCTTATTGTAGTGCTCGCAGTGGTATTGCTTGCGGGCTGTGCCGCTACCAGCGCCAAAACTCACGTCAAGCGCGGTGTCAGCGGCATTGAGGTTGACTGCTCGGGGCTTGGCGGCAATTGGGAGAAGTGCGAGAAGCGCGCCGCCCTCGAATGCAAGATGCGGGGCTATAAGGTCATCACCAGGTCCAGCGACGCCAAAGACGAAGAGGGTGATTACTTGTTCGGTTGGAACCCTGCTGGAGCAGTCACTCGCACCATGCTTGTGATCTGCAATTGAGTGTGTTGATCGCTCATGGCGGCGGTTATTCAAACGGCAGATAAGTTGATGTGTGGGCTGTTCAAATTCATCAAGTCATGCTAAAACCTTCGAAGCGCTTTTCCTAGCTGCTTGAAAAAGAAGGGAAAAATATGACGAAGTCGGAGTTGATCGAACGAATTGTCACCCATCAAGGGCTGCTCTCATCCAAGGATGTGGAGCTGGCTATCAAGACCATGCTTGAGCAAATGTCCCAGTGCCTCGCGACCGGGGATCGAATTGAGATCCGTGGGTTTGGCAGTTTTTCGCTGCACTACCGCGCGCCAAGGGTAGGGCGGAATCCTAAGACTGGGCAGTCGGTGAGCCTGGATGGGAAATTTGTGCCTCATTTCAAGCCGGGGAAGGAATTGCGGGATCGGGTGAATGAGGATGAGGAAGATGAAGGTCGCCTGTGATAGTAGTTTGGAGGTTTAGATGAGTAAAGTCAGGCAGTTAGTGCAAATCGTACTGCTCATTTTGATTGCCGTAGTCGTGATTGTATTCACTCTTGAAAATGATCAGCGTGTAGCCCTTATATTCTTTACTTGGTCTACGCCTCAGGCTTCAGTTGCGGTCTATATTGTCTTGGCTTTGTTGGTGGGCTGCTGTCTCGGTCCTCTTGTTGGCTCGTTGGCACGTCTACGTTTAAGGCGCGCAGCAAAGGCACGCGTTAAGAGCTAATACTCTAGTGTTGCATGTTGAAATTACTGGCCCTTTTCAGTTGGATCCGGATCGGTGGGGTTGGGGCGCTTTGTATGGCTGTTCTCTGTGCTGCATGCTCAAGCCATGCACCCCTTTTGCGGGCAGAGATTTTAAATCTGCTTATTTGAATGTGGGTGAGTTATCCGGGCAGTGCAATGCTTCTCGGGTTATGGCGCTTTGGAATCCTGATCCACAGGCTTTGCTACTAAGGCCAGGCTTGGTAGCGGATCTGCGACCTCTTGAAAAATCGTCCAGTCTTCCTATCGTGTGTCGAGTAGTCAGTCCGGTTGGGGAAATTGCTCTGGTTTATAGTGACCGGCAGTGCGTCGGCCGCGACAATTTGTAGCGCAAGGCAAGATTCACATGTGCTTTGGGGGAGAAAAATCAGGCTCGTTCCAAGGGTGGGCGTTGTTAGAAAACTGCAATCCTCTGCCTGGATTTGCTCGCTGTAACGCCATGATTACATGTGTTTCTCTCTAGGGCTGTTGTGGAATCGTCAATTTGGCTACAGCTATGCGGGTAGAATGGCGGCATAATGTGCCCTTTGATACATTGCCCAAGGTGCATGTGCTTCCGCTGTCTCGCAGGTTGGTCAATTCCAAGTGGCGGCGTTTTCAATGGGACGTATGAAAAAGAGAGCCTCAGCATCGGGTTGTGATTCCCGGGATAGTTGATGTGTTGATCGTTCCAGAATTAGCTAATGGAGTTTTACCTGATGTCAGGCATCAAGCAGTCAAGTGTTGAAAGATTTAAGAGCAAAGAAGCCCTAATCGGTATTGTTGGATTGGGGTATGTCGGTCTGCCCCTGATGTTGCGTTATAATGCCATTGGCTTTCGTGTATTGGGCATCGACATTGATGAGGCTAAAGTTTCTCGGTTGAATGCTGGTCAAAGTTATATCGAACATATCCCGGCTGAAAAAGTTCAGAGCGCCCGTCAAAGCGGTTTTGAGGCTACCACCGCATTTGAGCGCGTGAGCGAATGTGATGCCTTGATACTGTGTGTTCCAACTCCCCTGAACAAGTATCGTGAGCCGGACATGAGCTTCGTGATTAATACCACGGAAGCAATAAAACCTTACTTGCGCGAAGGTCAGGTTGTCTCGCTTGAAAGCACCACCTATCCGGGAACCACGGAAGAAGAGTTGCTTCCGCGCGTTGAGGGTGGTGGTTTGAAGGTGGGTGAGAATATCTTCCTGGTTTACTCGCCAGAACGGGAAGATCCGGGTAATCCAAACTTTGAAACCCGTACTATTCCGAAAGTAATCGGTGGGCATACTCCCGCATGCCTTGAAGTCGGCATCGCCCTGTACGAGCAGGCAATTGACCAAGTGGTGCCGGTGAGTTCTACCAAGGCCGCTGAAATGACCAAGCTGCTGGAAAATATCCACCGCGCGGTGAATATCGGCCTGGTCAACGAAATGAAAGTTGTCGCTGACCGGATGGGCATTGATATTTTCGAAGTGGTCGACGCAGCGGCAACCAAGCCGTTCGGCTTCACGCCTTACTACCCTGGTCCAGGTCTCGGTGGGCACTGCATCCCCATCGATCCGTTCTACCTGACCTGGAAGGCTCGCGAGTATGGCCTGCACACGCGTTTCATCGAGCTCTCCGGCGAAGTCAATCAAGCCATGCCCGAGTACGTAGTCAGTAAGCTGATGGACGGCCTCAATAACAACAGCAAGCCGTTGAAAGGCAGCAAAGTGTTGGTGCTTGGTATCGCGTACAAGAAAAACGTGGACGATATGCGTGAGTCGCCCTCCGTGGAAATCATGGAGTTACTGGAAGCCAAGGGTTGTATCGTGGCTTACAGTGACCCGCACGTTCCGGTGTTCCCGAAGATGCGCGAGCACCACTTCGACTTGTCCAGCGAGGCGCTGACCGCAGAAAACATTGCGAGCTTCGACGCCATTGTCCTGGCGACTGATCACGACAAATTCGATTATGAGCTGATTCGCCAGCACGCACGACTGGTGATCGATAGTCGCGGCAAGTACCGCACCCCTGAAGCCCATATCATCAAAGCCTGATTGCTGGAGTGTTCCCTTTGAAACGTTTCGCCCTTATCGGCGCTGCCGGTTACATCGCCCCTCGGCATATGCGCGCAATCAAAGACACCGGTAACGAGTTGGTGTCGGCCTATGACATCAATGATTCCGTGGGGATCATTGACAGCCTGTCTCCGCAGAGCGAGTTTTTTACCCAGTTCGAGCGTTTCAATGAACACGCCTGGCAGCTCAAGCGCGATCCGGCCACCGCCCTGGATTACGTCGCAGTCTGCTCGCCTAATTATCTGCATCACTCGCATATTGCGGCCGGCTTGCGCCTTGGCTGCGATGTGATTTGCGAGAAGCCGCTGGTTCCCACGCCTGAGATTCTCGACGAACTGGCCTTGGTCGAGCGCGAGACGGGCAAGCGCGTTTACAACATCCTGCAACTGCGCCATCACCAGGCAATTCTCGACCTGAAAGAGAAAGTTGCCCGTGAGTCTCGCGACGGCAAGTACGATGTAGAACTCACCTATATCACTTCGCGTGGCAAGTGGTACATGGAGAGCTGGAAGGGTGATCCGCGCAAGTCGTACGGCATCGCGACCAATATCGGCGTGCACTTCTACGACATGCTGCATTTCATCTTTGGCAAGTTGCAGCGTAACGTTGTGCACTTTGCCAATGATTACAAAGCAGCTGGCTACCTTGAATACGAGAACGCCCGTGTGCGCTGGTTCCTGTCCATTGATGCCGAGGACTTGCCGGATTCTGTCAAGGGCAAAAAGCCCACCTATCGCTCCATCACGGTTGATGGCGATGAGATGGAATTTTCCGAAGGCTTTACCGACCTGCATACCACCAGCTACCGGGAAATCCTCGCCGGCCGTGGCTATGGCATCGAAGACGCGCGTCACTGCGTCGAAACCGTAAATACCATTCGTTCGTCCGCCATCGTTACGCCGCAGAACGGCGAGGGCCACCCTTTTCTTGCAACCCTGAGTCGCTGAGGCAGGCATGAATTATCAAGTTCACCCTTCCGCAATTGTCGATGAAGGCGCGCAGATCGGTGACGACTCGCGGGTGTGGCATTTCGTGCACGTTTGCAGTGGCGCACGTATCGGCAGGGGCGTGTCCCTCGGGCAGAACGTCTTTGTCGGTAACAAGGTGCTCATAGGGGACAACTGCAAGATTCAGAACAACGTTTCGGTCTACGACAACGTGACGCTGGAAGAAGGAGTGTTCTGTGGGCCGAGCATGGTGTTCACAAATGTCTACAATCCGCGTTCGCTGATTGAGCGCAAGAGCGAATACCGCGACACTCTGGTCAGGAAAGGCGCCACCCTGGGCGCCAACTGCACGATCGTCTGTGGTGTCACCATTGGTGAATATGCTTTCGTCGGTGCCGGTGCTGTGGTCAACAAACCTGTGCCTGCCTATGCCTTGATGGTGGGCGTGCCAGCTCGGCAAATAGGCTGGATGAGCGAGTTCGGCGAGCAGTTGGACTTGCCACTGGAAGGCGACGGTATTGCGATTTGCGAGCACAGTGGGGCTCGCTACATATTGAGTGGTAAAACGCTGATCAAGGAGGCCGGGCAATGATCGAGTTTATTGACCTCAAGACCCAGCAGGCCAGAATCAAAGACAAGATCGACGCGGGTATCCAGCGTGTCCTGGCTCATGGTCAATACATCCTCGGTCCGGAAGTCGCGGAGCTCGAAGAGCGCCTTGCCGCATTTGTCGGTGCCAAGCATTGCATCACCTGCGCTAATGGCACCGATGCCTTGCAGATTGCCCTGATGGCCTTGGGCGTAGGCCCTGGCGATGAAGTGATCACGCCGGGCTTCACCTACATCGCTACTGCAGAAACCGTTGCGCTGCTGGGCGCCAAGCCTGTCTATGTCGACGTTGACCCGCGCACCTACAACCTAGATCCGGCGTTGCTGGAGGCGGCAATTACACCGCGTACCAAAGCGATTATTCCGGTTTCTCTGTACGGTCAGTGTGCGGATTTCGACTCGATCAATGCCATCGCGGCCCAACACGGCCTCCCGGTGATCGAGGATGCAGCACAGAGTTTTGGCGCAACCTACAAGGGGCGCCGATCCTGCAACTTGACGACCATTGGGAGTACAAGCTTTTTCCCGAGCAAGCCACTGGGTTGCTACGGCGACGGCGGTGCGCTATTTACCAACGACGATCAGTTGGCTGTTGTCATGCGGCAAATCGCCCGCCATGGCCAGGATCGTCGTTACCACCACGTACGCGTTGGGGTGAACAGCCGTCTGGATACGCTGCAGGCAGCCATCCTCTTACCCAAATTGGGGATATTCGCCGAAGAGCTGGTGTTGCGGCAGAAGGTCGCTGAACGTTACTGCCAATTGCTGGCTGAGGCCGGCATCGCTGTGCCCTTTGTAGAGGCGTTCAACACCAGCGCCTGGGCTCAGTTTACCGTTCAGGTCAGTGCGCGAGACAAGGTTCAGGAGCAACTGAAGGCGCTGGGTGTACCCACTGCGGTGCATTATCCGATTCCACTCAACCGCCAGCCTGCGGTGAAGGATGATAGCGTTGCGCTACCGGTGGGTGATGCCGCGGCCTCGCGGGTCATGAGTTTGCCCATGCATCCCTATCTCGATGAAGCGGTATTGCGGTCCATCGTCCAGGCGTTGAGCGATAGTCTGGGACAGTGAGTCGTGCGTTGTCCCGGTGGTCAGGCCTGGTTGCCGGGGCATGCTTGGGTCTGACTCGGATTGATAGCGTATCATATTGATTTTTAAAATTTTTATGTCGTACGTCCTCCAGGCGCATATGGCCCGTAAACGGCACTTGGAAGGGGTGACACTAGTTATGAGATTGGCCCGGATTGCTGATAAAGTGGCGGCCATTTTTGGGCTTATCTAAGGAGATTGAAAATTAAAGTTCCCTTTATTGATCTCAAGCGCTTTGAGCCTGGGTTTCACGCCGCGTTGATGGAAAAATTCCATGCGATGACCATCAACGCACAGTTCATCGGTGGTGCTGAAGTCGCTGCCCTGGAGTCACGCTTGCAGTCGGATTTGCAGGTGGTTCATGCCGTGAGCTGTGCAAACGGCACGGATGCTCTTCAGCTGGCCCTGCGTGCAGTGGGCGTGGGGGAGGGGGACGTGGTACTGGTTCCGAATGTGACCTTCTGGGCGACCTTCGAAGCGGTCGTCAATGTAGGCGCAAAACCAGTCACCATTGATGCTGACATCACTGATGGAGGCGTCGATTTTGCTGCGTTCGAGCGGGCCATTCGCGAGGCATCGCCCAAGGCTGCGATCATTGCCCACCTGTATGGCTGGGGCAGCGCGCGCCTGCAGGATCTGCGTGATCTGTGCAAAAAACACGCTGTATGCCTGATCGAGGACGGTGCTCAATCGTACGGTGCTGAATTCGCGGGTGAGCCGATCTGCAAGGGGGCGTTCATTTCCACCACCTCCTTCTACCCAGCCAAGGTTCTTGGTGGTGCGGGCGACGGCGGTGCAGTGTTTACCGATGACGCGGCGCTTGCCGACAAGGTTCGACGTCTCGGTAATCACGGGCGCACGGCTCATTACGGGTACGGCGACGTGGGCTGGAACTCGCGCCTGGATTCGCTGCAGGCGGCGTTCCTCAATTTGTCCATCGGGCATATCGAGGACCGCCTTGCGTCCCGTCGCAAGGCGGTCGCCTTTTACCGAGAGGCTCTGCCTTCGACTGGCATCGAGTTGATGTCGGCCCCGGCCGCATACACAGAAAATGGGTACTGCAATGTCTGCCTGGTGCCTGACGCGGATACCAAGCTCGCCCTGGAGTCTGCGCTCAAGGCGGCCGAGATCGGTTTTGCGAACATCTACCCTGGCGTCATGTCGAGCCAGCCGGGTGCTGCCGCCTATATCAAAGGGCACTTCGGCGGTCAGGTCGGCGAGCAACTGTGTGCATCGGTGCTTAATTTGCCACTGTTCCCCTACATGACCGATGAGGAATTGCAGAGCGTGGTGTCCGTAGTTCGTGCAACGCTGGCCGGAGGCGCCAATGGCAAATGATGTCTATATCCATCCGACGGCCAACGTCTCGGACAACTCCAGTATCGGGCAGGGCACCAAGGTCTGGATCAACGTACAGATCCGTGAAGATGTGGTGATCGGGGCAGGGTGCATTCTGTCCAAGGATGTCTATATCGATCACGCAGTTAAGATCGGCGATCGTTGCAAGATCCAGAACAGTGTCTCGGTCTATAACGGCGTAGAGATCGGTGACGATGTCTTCGTCGGCCCCAATGCCTGTTTCACCAATGACAAGGTGCCACGCGCGTTCAATGCCGACTGGTCCATCACACCGACCTTCGTGCATAACGGTGCCAGTATCGGTGCGAATGCGACCATCGTCTGCGGGATTACCATTGGTGAGTACGCCATGGTCGCAGCCGGGAGTGTCGTTACCAAGGATGTTGCTCCTTACACCCTCGTCATGGGGAATCCTGCTCGTGCGGTCGCCAAGATCGACAGGGAAGGCAATCGAGTTTCCGGAGACGTTTGAGATATGTTTGAAGAAGTGCTCAAGGTAGGCCTGATTGGCCTTGGGAATATGGGGCGTAATCACTTGCGCGTGCTGTCCCTGCTCAAGGGCGTGGAACTGGCCTTTGTCGCTGATGCGAACGCTGGCGTAGCCGCTCGTGCTGGCGAAGCGCACGGCGTGCCAGGGGTGGTTGACCCAAGCCCACTGCTCGCCAACGTCGACGCGGTGGTGATTTGTACCCCTACCGTGACCCACGCCGATTACATCCGCCTGGCAGCCGCCCAGGTGAAGAATATCTTCGTCGAAAAGCCTCTCGCTGCGACCTTGGAGGAGTGCGATGAAGTCGCAGCTTTCGCCAAGGACAACAACCTGAATATCCAGGTCGGCTTCATCGAGCGCTTTAACCCTGCAGTGCAGGCGCTGAAGGTGGTCCTGGAAAAAAGCGAGCAGATCATCAGCATCGACTTCACCCGGACCAACAAAGTGAGCTCGCGCATCACCGATGTTGATGTTGTCACCGATCTGATGATTCATGACATTGATCTGGCGCTGTTCCTTAACGGCCCGGCAAAGTCCGTTGTGGCTCACGGTTTTGCGCACGGGAGCATGATCGATTTCGCCTCCGCGCTGATTACCCATGAAAACGGCCGTTTTTCGAGGATTCAGGCGAGTCGCGTAACAGACAAGAAGAAGCGCCAGATCGAAGCCACGTGCACGGACATGTTCGTCGACTGCGATCTGCTGCGTAAGGAAATCATCATCAATCGCCAATCTGAGACCCAGCAGGGCGGTGTATTGCCCTACACCATCTCGGCGATTCAAGAGGCGGTTGCGGTGCCTCCTCAGGAAGCCCTGTTGTCCGAGCTGCAAGCCTTCATGGCGAGTTGCCGGCAGCCATCCTCGGTCAGTGTGCCGGGTGTCGATGCAGGTGTTGAGGCAATGAAAATTTGTGCAGTGATTCAAGCGGCGGTGCAAGCATGACGATTCGGGATGATGTGCGGGGCAAGACGATACTTGTCACCGGTGGTGCTGGCTTTATTGGCAGTCACCTTGTGGACAAGCTGCTGGTCGAAGGGGCAGCGCATGTTGTTGTGATCGACAATCTGTTTGTCGGCTCGGAAGACAACCTGGAGGAGGCTCTCGCGACTGGCAAAGTCACCTTTTATCGCGATGATGCGGAATTCAACACCAGTCTGGAATACATCTTTACCAATCATTCAATTGATATCGTCTTCAATTGCGCGACCAAGGCGCTGAATTATTCGTTCCTGAACCCGGCCAACGCTTTCGATACCAACGTGCGCGTGACGCTTAACCTGTTGGAGCTGCAGCGCCGGGGCCTGTTCAAGACGCTGTGCCATTTCTCCACTTCGGAAGTTTACGGCTCTGCTGTTTACGAGCCGATGGACGAAGCTCATCCACGCAATCCAACCACCACGTATGCTGCGGGTAAAGCTGCTGCCGATCTGGCCGTGGAAAGCTATGTGCGGATGTTTGAGTTGGATGCGTTCATCGTGCGGCCTTTCAATAACTACGGGCCACGCCAGAACTACAAGGGCATGCTCGCCGGTGTGATCCCGATTACCGCCATGCGCTTGCTGAAAGGCGGTACGCCTGAGATTCATGGCGAGGGTACTCAGAGCCGCGATTTCATCTATGTGCAGGACACGGTAGATGCCGTTGTGAAGCTGTACTCGGTACTGCCGTCAGGTGAGACCGTCAACATTTCCACCGACAATCAGATTTCCATCACGCAGCTGATTGAGCGTATCTGCACGGCTTTCGACTATAGCGGCGAGATCCTGCGCAAACCGGGACGCCATTCGGATGTACTTTGCCACAACGCCAGTAACGAAAAGGTCAAAGGCCTTATCCAGTACTCTTTGACGCCGTTCGATAAAGGCCTGGCGGACACCCTGGCCTGGTACAAACAGCGCATCGACTGAAGGGTGTAAGCCTTGCCTCAGGTTGGCGGATGCTGATTTATCTTGCCCCTCATGCGTGTTCAAGTCTGAATTGGTTCTAACGTATGTAACGGCTGGATGAGCCAATACCGGGTTTGAAACTAGTCGTAGGCGTGTCAGTTTCAGCGGGCAACCCGGACGGTACAGAAACACAGCATTGGCTGGTCTTGTTTTATCAGGTGTTAAATATGAATGTTGGAATCGTAGGCGCAAACGGATTTGTCGGCAGTCACCTGGTCTCTAGACTGACTGCCGAGGGGCATCAGGTTCGAGCCTACGGTCGCAGCGATATCGATCTTGTCATTCCGGAGTCATTTGGCTGCCTTGAGGATCACGATGCGGTGATCAACTGCGCCGCTTATGTGGGGGCGGATCGAGAAAAGCTGTTCACCGTAAACGTACAGGGGATCATTAACCTGTGTGCGATGTTGCAGGCGCGCGCAACACCCCCTTATTTGCTCAATGTATCCAGTGGCGCTGTATACGGCTATTCGGATGGCCCGGCGGTGTTCGATAGTCCGGCAGCCCCTGTGGGTGATTATGCTTTAAGCAAGTACCTCGGGGACGAGGTCGTCCGCCTGCACTATCGAGGGCCATCTGCAGTTGCGCGTTTGTATTACCCCTACGGTGAAGGTCAGTCCCGGGAGCGCCTGATGCCAAGGTTGATCCAGCGCATCCTGAACCGCGAGCCGATTGATATTTCGATTCATGCCTCGTGCCCGCTCATCAACCCGCTACATATTGATGACCTGTGCGATCAGCTCTGTGCAATGACGCTGGGGCGCGTCGAGGGCGTGCATGTGTTGGGTGGAAGCGAGATCGTCAGTATTCAGGAGATTGCGCTGCTCGCGGGTCGGATTCTAAATATTGAGCCCGTTTTCAATCAGGTAGACGGTGCTAAATCCAGTATGTATTGCAAAGGACGGGGTGCTATTTCCCTGGAGTCCGGACTGGGTCGTTTAATCGACAGTATTCGAGGTGGGCAATGAAAGCATATCGATCAGAAGGGCCAGGTACTCCTGACCTGAGCAAGTTTGCGCGTGTAGGGACGAATGTCATTATTGAAGATGGCGTCCGGGTCTTTCACCCGGAAAATATCGAGCTTGGGGATAATGTTTACATTGGTCACGACACGATCTTGAAAGGTTATTACAAGGACAAGATTGTTCTAGGAAACAATGTGTGGATTGGCCAAGGCTGTTTTTTGCATGGTGCTGGCGGCATTGAAATCGGTGACTGCGTGGGTATAGGCCCAGGGGTGAAAATCCATGCGGCGTACCACGAAGATAGCGGGCGTGACGTACCGATCATGTTTCAGAGCTTGAGCTTTGCCAAGGTTGTCATTGAAGACGACGTAAATATTGGTATTGGCGCAATCATCATGAACGGCGTAACCGTCAGCAAGGGCAGCAAGGTAGGGGCGGGTGCCGTCTTGACCAAGACCTTTCCTGAATACTCTGTCGTCGCTGGTGTTCCGGCCAAATTGATTCGCAGCCGATGATCACAATGCTCTCCTGCTCAAGTCTCACCCCGGAGGAGGTATGAGGGTTTTGATCGGCCCGGTAGAAATCGCCGGTGTTGCCAAAGGTCTAGCCAAGGGCTTTGCCGAAAATGGCATCTCGGCTGACTTGGTGTTGGAGAGCAGGCATATCTTTTCCTACGGCGGGGCGCGTGACTCGTGGCTGATCCGTGCCTGGCAGGCAATCGGTGCGCGCCGGGGCGCGACACAATCACGTCAATTGTTGCGCAAGATCTTTTACGTACTGCTGCACAAAGCCTGGAGCTGGCTGGTTTTTCTAGGGTCGGTTTTTTGCTACGACGCTTATATTTTCCTCTACGGTCGTACGTTAACGGACTCTCATCTCGAACTGTTTTTGCTCAAGGCGTTCAGGAAGAAAGTGGTGTTCATTAACGTGGGCAGCGACTTCCGTCCCCCTTATCTGGATGGGTCTGTTTATCCTTGTGTGGCAGAGTCGCCTGATTTTCATAAATTGGGACGAATGGTCAAAACCCTGAAAAAGCGTATCGTCCTGCATGAGCGTTACGCTGACTTCATTGTCAGTTCGCCGAGCAGTTCCCATTTCCATGAGCAACCTTTTATAAACTGGTTCGCTATGGGTGTGCCGGCTGCCTTTGATGCGCCTGTTGGTATCGATACAAAGCCCGCAGGGGGAAAAGTGACAATCTTGCACAGCCCTTCAAGTCCCCTGGCCAAGGGCAGTCAGAGGATAGGTGAGGTTATCGATGGGTTGATCGCCCGGGGGTATCCGATCGAGTTCATCAAGCTCCAGGGTGTCAGTAATCAGGAAGTACTCAAGCAGTTGGCCCACTGTGATTTCATCGTGGATCAACTGTATTCGGACATCCCGCTTGCCGTTTTTGGCTCCGAGGCGGCTCGCTTTGGCAAACCTTGCGTCATCGCCGGCTACATGGCCGAGAATGTCTCGCACTACATCCAGGCCGAAGATGTGCCACCCAGTTTGTACGTGTTACCGCAGAATCTGGAAGCAGCGATAGAGAAGCTCGTTTGCGATCCCGAGTACAGGATGGAGTTGGGCCGACGGGCTCAACTTTTCGTTCAGGAGCGCTGGTCGTGTGCGGTCGTTGCCAGACGCTATCTGGATCTTCTTGAGGGCACTCCTCGCGCCGAATGGTGGTTTGACCCTTCAAGCATCGATTATGTCGGTGGATGTTGCGCCCCCGATTCTCACGTACGTTTCCTGGTGAGCGGAGTAGTCGAGCAGTTGGGTGCCAGCGCTTTGGCGATGGGGGATAAACCGGCCCTGGAGCGCGCTCTTCTTGATTTGGTCAAAAGCGAGGACCAAGTCTCCAATGCTTAAGGCGATTTTGCGTGACAGCCTGATCTACGGCCTGGCCTCTATTTTGTCCAGAGGCCTGGCTATTTTTCTGCTGCCGCTCTACACACGGGTACTTTCTCCAGGTGATTACGGGGCTTTTGACTTGCTCATCACCCTGGGCGCGCTGGTGAATCTAACCGTTGCGCTGGAAGTGTCGCAGGGGTTGGCGCGTTACTGGGGAGACATCGCGGAACCCTCCGAAAAGCGCACGCTGGCCAGCACGACCTTCTGGTTCACCCTGGGTATGTACAGTGTGTTTCTGCTGGCGGGCCTGTTGGCTTCGTCACGCCTGAACCTGTTGGTGCTCGGCGACGCGGCGTACCTCGAGACCTTTCGCCTTGGCCTGGGTTTTATCACCATCAATGGCATTTACTATTTGCTGCTCAACCAGTTTCGCTGGGAGCTGCGCAGTAAGGCGTACGCCATGGTCAGCTTCGGCTATGCACTGATGACATTGGCCTTTGCGGTGCTGTTCTGCCTGTTGCTTGGCAAGGGGTTGGAAGGCGTGATGCTTGGCCAGTTACTGGCCGCGTTATGCTCAACGCTGATCTGTCTTTGGCTTCTACGCACCACATTCGGCTTTTCCTTCGATGTTGAAAGGCTCGCGGCGATGCTGAAGTTCTCCATGCCGTTGGTTCCGGCCGGCCTGGCGGTGTTTGTCAGCCTGTATATCAACCGCGTTGCGCTGATGCATTTTGGCTCACTGCAGGACGTCGGCCTGTTCGGTATTGGCAGCCGTGTCGCGGGCCTTTCCGCCTTGCTGCTGCTCGGTATCCAGGCCGCACTGACGCCACTGGTCTACCAGCATTACCGGGAACCGGAGACACCGGTGCAGATTGCCCGGTTGTTCAGCTGGTTTGTTGCTGTAGCGCTGGCCGGCTGCCTGTTCCTGGCGGTGTTTGCCCGCGAGCTCTTGACTGTGTTCGCAACCGCGGATTATCTCGGAGGCGCCTCGCTGGTTGCCTTCCTCGCCCCCGCGTTGCTTCTGTCTCAGATGTATATTTTTGCGCCGGGCATCGCCATCCAGAAAAAAACCATCTGGCAGCTGTGGGTAACGCTGCTGTCAGCGGCGGTCAGTGCCGGGGCCAACTGGCTGCTGGTGCCGTTGTGGGGCGTTTACGGGGCTGCAACGGCGACACTTCTGGCCGCGCTGGTGTTCTTTGTGGCCTGGCTGTTGGTCAGTCAGCGCCTCTATCGGATTCCCTATAACTGGCGTGCCTGCGCGTCTGGCGTGGTGGCCTTCATTATTTGTGCCTGGGTGAGCGCGCAGCTGGATCAATGGGATCTCTACTTGGCGCTGACCCTGATGCTGAAATCGTTGCTGTTGATTGCACTGTCGATTGTCGTGGTGGCGAGTGGTCTGCTGCCACTTGCAGATATTCGTGCGCTGTTGCTGCAGGTTCGCCAGCGTGTCGTTCGACGGTCTAATGTGTGATTCGGCAGGCTTAACCTTGTTTCTGGAGATTGGATAGCCATGTGCGGTATTGCAGGGGGATGGTGGCCGACACGGTCATCCTTGGTGGACGACAGCCTGGCCAGGGCGCTTGATGCCATGCGCCTACGAGGTCCGGATGACCGGGGATACGAGCTGTTCGAGGCAGCAAACGCCGTCGTCGGCCTGGGGCATACGCGCCTGTCGGTTATTGATTTGTCATCGGCCGGGCATCAGCCGATGCATTGCGCTGAGGGGGCGCTATCGATCGTTTTCAATGGTGAGATCTACAACTACCGCGAACTGCGTGAAGAGCTCCGCTCGCTCGGGCACTCCTTTGTTTCCGACTCGGATACCGAAGTGCTGCTGGCCGCATGGAAGCAGTGGGGCAGAGCGTGCCTGCCACGCCTGACGGGGATGTTCGCTTTTGCGGTGTTTGACCGGGTAGCGGCGACGCTGACGTGCGTGCGTGACGCGTTTGGCATCAAACCCTTCTTTTATAGCCAGGAACAAGGTGCGTTCCTGTTCGCCTCGGAAGTGGCGGCGATCAAAGCGTTGAAGCGCGAAAAGGCGACTCTGGACTGGCAGCGTGCCTACGATTATCTGGTTCACGGCGATTATGAAAGTGGTCCCGGCACCTTTTTTGAGGGGGTGTTGAACCTGCTGCCAGGGCATGTGCTTACGGTTGACCTCAAGACTGGCGCGCTCAGCGACCCGCTACGTTGGTGGGCCCCCTCGATCAAAGAGCGCAGCGACCTGAGCTTCGCGGATGCCACGGAGCGTGTCCGAGAAACCTTTCTGCAAAGCATCCGCTTGCACCTGCGCAGTGATGTCGCGGTTGGCGCGGCGTTGTCCGGCGGCATCGACTCCTCTGCTGTTGTCTGTGCCATGCGTCATGTCGAGCCAGACGTGCCGATCAATACCTTCAGCTACATTGCGCGGGGCAGTGATGTAAGCGAAGAGGTGTGGGTCGATCGAGTCAATGACCATGTGGGCGCGGTTCCCCACAAAATGGTGGTCAGCGCCGATGAACTCGCGCGCGACCTCGATTCCATGATCCTGGCTCAGGGCGAGCCTTTCGGCAGCACCAGTATTTACGCCCAGTATCGGGTGTTTCAGCTGGCGAAAGAGCAGGGCGTTACCGTCACCCTGGACGGTCAGGGCGCTGATGAGATGATGGCCGGTTATAGCGGTTATCCAGGCCAGCGCCTGCGAAGTCTGATCGAGAAGGGAAAACTGGGCGAAGCCTGGAGTTTTCTTGATGAGTGGTCCAAGTGGCCAGGTCGCAGCCGGATGGGCGGGGCCAAGCGATGCGTCGCTGAAATGACCCAGGGCACGTTGAACCAGGTGCTGCGCTCATTGAATGGCATGAACGCATTGCCCGCCTGGATCAAAAGTGAGCCGCTTGCCGAGCGCGGCATTGTTCAGCGTTTTCCGCTGCAGCGCTCTGACGTGACCGAGTCGGGTCGCCGTGTGGTTGCCGAGCTGGCACTCTCGTTGACGCGCCGTGGATTGCCCGCTTTGCTGCGTCATGGCGACCGCAACTCGATGCGTTTCTCGGTTGAAAGCCGGGTACCTTTCCTGACGCTGGATATGGTGAATCTGTTGCTGTCGTTGCCAGAGTCCTACCTGATCTCGCCGAAGGGCGAGACGAAGTCCGTGTTTCGTGCCGCCATGCGCGGTATCGTGCCCGATGACGTCCTGGATCGCCGCGACAAGATCGGCTTTGCCACTCCTGAACAGGTTTGGTTGACATCGATGGTGGATACGATTCGCGGCTGGCTGCGAGTTGATCTGCAGTTGCCGTTTTTCGACCAGGCAGAGGCGTTACGTGAGTTTGAGTTGATCATGGCGGGCAAAAAGCCTTTTACCTGGCAGGTCTGGCGTTGGATTAACTTCTGTCGCTGGCACAGTCATTTTATTGCTTGATATTGGATCAAGGTTTTACTTTGAAAAGCATACTGATAATTTCTTTTTCCGTTATTCATAGCGATCCTCGGGTCATGCGTCAGGTTCGCCTGCTCGAATCTGATTACCAGGTGACTGTTGCCGGTTATGGCCAAAAGCCTGATGCGAATATACGTTTCGTAAACCTTGAGAAATCACCCGCGAGCCTGCCGAAGAAGCTGTTTTGGGCGGCCAAGCTGCTGGCCGGTGCGTTTGAAAGCTACTACTGGAGTCAGCAACAGGTCCGCAGCGCCCAGGCACTGCTCAGTGCCAGCAGTTTTGACCTTATCATTGCCAATGATCTGTCCAGTGCGCCGTTGGCGTTGAAGTTGGCGGGTGCTACGCCAGTGCTGGTGGATGCGCACGAGTACTCGCCTCGGGAATTCGACGATAAATGGGCGTGGCGGTTGCTGTTCGGTCGTTACAACCACACGCTTTGCCAACGCTACCTGCCGTTGGCCGCGGGCATGGTTACCGTGTGCCAGGGGATTGCCGACGAATATGGGCGTGTCTATGGGGTTCAACCGGTGGTTGTTCATAACGCGCCACTCGATCAGAAACTGGCGCCATCGCCTGTCAATGAACACCAGGTTCGTCTGATCCACCATGGCGCCGCCATTCGGTCTCGTCACCTGGGCGTCATGATCGAGATGATGCAGTACCTGGATCAGCGCTTCAGTCTGGATTTCATGCTGATGGAGTCGGATGCGGCTTACATGAAGGAGCTGCGCCAGGCTGCCAGCGCAGACGCGCGGATCAGGTTTATCGAGCCCGTACCGATGCCGCAGATATGCCAGGCGCTCAATGGATATGACATGGGCGTCTATCTGCTCCCACCGGTCAACTTCAACCATGAGCATGCGTTGCCCAACAAGTTCTTTGAGTTTGTGCAGGCCCGTCTCGGGGTTGCCATCGGCCCTTCGACTGAAATGGCTACGCTGCTGAACAAGTATCGCTGTGGTGTGGTTGCCGACTCTTTTACCGCCCAAGCGCTGGCCGCCTCCATGAATGCGTTCAGCGCTGAAGATATCGCTGAATTCAAGCAAGCGTCGCATCGCGCGGCCAGTGAACTCAATTACGAGCATGATGGAAAGGTTCTGCTCTCGGAAATCACACGGCTGCTCTGAACACCGTCATTTATGAGTGAATTTATGAAAATTGTTACCGTCGTCGGTGCTCGCCCTCAGTTCATCAAGGCCGCTACTGTCTCCCGTGCAATGGTTGAGCAAGGCGACTGCGTCGAAGTCATGATCCATACCGGACAGCATTTCGACGCAAATATGTCGGATGTTTTTTTTCAAGAACTGGAGATCCCTAAACCGGCCTACAGCCTCGGGGTGGGAGGTGGGAGTCACGGGCAGAACACCGGGCGCATGATTGAAGCCATTGAGGCTGTACTGATCAAGGAGTGTCCGGATGCGGTGCTGGTCTACGGGGACACGGACTCCACCCTGGCCGGCGCGCTGGCGGCCGCCAAGTTGCACGTCCCCATTGTTCATGTCGAGGCGGGGCTTCGTTCCTTCAACCGGGCCATGCCTGAAGAAATCAACCGCAAGTTGACTGATCACCTCAGCGATTTGCTGTTGACCCCGAATCAGCAGGGTATCCAGAACCTGGCGCAAGAAGGTATCACCGGTTCGCACGTCATCAACGTGGGTGACGTGATGTTTGATGCAGCCTTGTACTTTGGGGCAAGAGCCGACGAGACCAGCAGGATTCTTCAGACGTTGTCACTGGCCCCAAAAGCGTATTGGTTGGCGACCGTGCATCGGCAGGAAAATACCGACGATCCACTGCGTCTGCAGCGCATCTTTGATGGCTTGTCCCGGTCCCCGCTGAAAGTCGTCCTGCCCTTGCATCCGCGGACCCGCAATCGCCTCGCTGATCAAGGGATAGTCATGCCCGAGAACATCCTGATAGTGGAACCGCTCGGGTATATCGACATGGTCATGCTTGAGAAGCACGCCGCGCTGATCGTCACTGACTCCGGTGGTGTGCAAAAAGAGGCGTATTTTCATCGGGTGCCCTGCCTCACGTTGAGAGATGAGACTGAGTGGCTGGAACTGATCGATATGGGCTGGAACCGCCTTGCTTCGCCACTGAGCGACGATTTTTTCAGCGCATTTGAACAGGATTACCTGCCGGGCACGGCAGATGGCGAGCCTTACGGTGACGGTCAGGCCGCTGGCCGGGTTGTTCAATCGCTTCGCCTCGTTTCAGGCCAGAGGTAGTTCGGGTGCGAGTCTTGTTCCTCCACCCGGCAGCGGCATTCGGTGGCGCATCCAAGAGTCTGATCGAGCTGTTCGGGTGTCTGCGCGCCTACGGTGTGCAGGGCACGGTGTTAAGCCCCTCCGGTACCGTCTGCCAGGCTTTTATCCAGGCGGGAATGGATGTCAGGGCGGTCAAGGGGTTGAGTCAGTTCGACAACACCCGTTATGGCTATTATCGACGCCTGCGCTGGATCATTCTGCTGCGCGAGTTGTTCCTGCTGCCCTTTTCCCTGATCGCCCTTTGGCGCTTGCGGCATGAGCGCTTTGACGTGTTGCATCTGAACGAAGTGACGTTGCTGCCCTTGGGGATACTGGCGAAGTTGTTATTGCGCATACCGATGGTGGTGCATGTGCGGTCTCTGCAACGTCCTCCCGGTCAAGGTGTGCGTACAAGGCTTGTGAGTGCGGTGTTGCGGCGTTTTGCCGATGCGGTCGTGCCTATCGACCATACGGTAGCGGCTACCCTTTCAAACGATTTGCCTCTGCGCATTGTGCATAATGGCCTGAGTATTGATGGGCCGCTGAATGAACGGTCGCCACGGGATAGGGATGAGCCTGTACGAGTCGGGTTCGTGGGTGGGCTCATTCCTCTGAAGGGGGTTTATGAGCTTGTGGAAGCCATGCGCATCCTCAGAGACCGTCAGGTTCGGATCGAATGCTGGATTGCTGGCGAGAATGCACGGGATCTTTCCGGGCCCAAGGCTTGGGTACTGCGCAAGCTTGGGTTTGCACACGACGTACGTACCGATCTCGAATGTTTCATCGTAAAGCATGACCTGCAAAGCCATGTGCGCCTGATGGGCTTTGTAGACGATGTCCGGCGGTTGTATCCGCAGCTCGACATTCTGTGTTTCCCTTCCCATCTTGATGCGGCGGGCCGGCCGGTGTTCGAGGCAGCGTTCTACTCAATTCCAAGCGTGGTTGCCGTGGCGAACCCCGTACCGGACGCGATAGTTCATGAGGTGACGGGGTTGGCCATACCCCGCTCTGATCCAGAATTACTCGCTACTGCCTTGCAACGACTGGCAGGGGACGACGAGTTTCGTTTGACCCTTGGCCGCCAGGCTCGCCGGTGGGCTGAGGATAATTTCGCCATCGAAGTGAATGCACGGCTCATGTACCAGATTTATCAGGATGTCTGCGGTGTGACATCCCAGGATGTTCACCAGGGATAATCACTGGTCTGGTCAAAGGCATCTGAATTTGCTCAAGCGTGCGCAGGTGGCTGGCCGATCTTGGCCAGCCACCTTGCCAGGCAGAATACCTCGCTCGAATCAATGATTGAGTACCCCGATTCCCTATGAAGATTCTCGTTGTCTCGCAATACTTTTGGCCCGAAAGCTTCATCATCAACGACATCGTGCGTACCCTTGATGAGCAGGGCCATGAGGTGGTTGTAGCTACCGGCAAACCCAATTACCCGGATGGCAAAATATTTGAGGGCTATAGCGCCAAGGGCACCCAACGCGAGCGCTACCTTGGGAAGATCGATGTGCTGCGCGTTCCGCTCTGGCCAAGAGGGGAAGGGGGCGCGAAGAACCTGATTTTCAACTACCTGTCGTTCGTCTTCGCCGGCCTGCTGTTTTTACCGTGGATGCTGCGTAAACGAGAGTTCGACGCGATTCTGGTCTTCGCCCCTTCGCCAATCCTGCAGGCTGTTCCCGCGATTCCGTTGAAGTGGCTGAAGAAAGCCAAGCTTGCTTTGTGGGTGCAGGATCTGTGGCCGGAAAGTCTCTCTGCCACCGGATTCATTCATAACCGGTATGTGTTGAGGCTGGTGGGTGAGGCGGTCAAGGTCATCTATCGCCATTGCGACACGCTGCTGGTGCAGTCGCACGCATTTGTAGAGCCGGTTGCCCGGTACGCGGCACGCGAAAAAATCCAGTATTACCCTAACTCAATGGACACGCGGGGGGCGCTGTCGCCGTTTGTTGTGCCGCCTGAGCTGGATGCCATGCTCACGCAACATTTTTGCGTAGTGTTTGCGGGCAATCTGGGCACCGCCCAAGCTCTCGATACACTGGTCGAGGCAGCATTACAGCTGCGTGATGACGCGCAGATTCGCATTGTGCTGGTTGGCAGCGGGAGTCGTCTGGACTGGCTCAAATCGCAGAAGTCGGCCCTTGAGCTGGACAATCTGGTGCTGCCGGGGCGCTTTCCGGTAGAGGCGATGAGCGCGATTTTCAAACGATCATCGGCATTGTTGGTTTCGCTGACTGATGAGGAGGTTTTTGCCCACACTATTCCGAGCAAGATTCAGGCGTATCTCGCAGCGGGACGGCCGATCATCGCGTCGATGAACGGCGAAGGCGCGCGCGTGATCGATGAAGCAGGCGCAGGCCTGACTTCACCTGCTGAGCAAGTTCCTCCGTTGGTGGCCAATATTCGGCGCCTGAAGGCTATGGGCACGCAAGAGCGAGCGGCAATGGGCGAAGCCGGGCGGGCGTACTTCGATGCCAATTTTGACATGGACAGCCAAGTGAGCCGCTTGGTCGGGCTGTTGCAGCGCTAAGGGGCGACGCAAACACATCAACATCTGCGAACGGGGTGGATTGAATGCGTGTTAGTTGTTCGGGGCGTTATCTCAAGTGGCTGTAATACTTTATAAACGCATGAGGGATTAATGCGTCGGTGTGAAGCAAACTCAATCCAGGTCATGTAAGTCTTCAGTATGTAAAGTGTTTCCATGCAAAGTTGTAGACTGTTCGTTTTCCTTTTTTGAACGTCTTTATTCTGTTATTTATTGATGGGATTTTTCTCGTCTTTTCCAGATATGAAAATTTAGAAGGTTCATGATTCATGGCACGTGTTCTTGTTCTTGGCGTTACCGGCATGCTCGGCAGTGCGGTCTTCAAGGCTTTCAGTTCCGACTCGGAGCATGAGGTGTGGGGAACGTTGCGAAGCGCTGCCGGACTGCGACACTTCCCTGCCGTCAACCACGAGCGTCTCCTGTCGGGCGTCGATGTGTTGGATCAGGACTCGCTTGTTGCGGTGCTCGCCCGGGTTCGCCCTGACGTCGTGATCAATTGTGTAGGCCTGATCAAGCAATTGGCCGATGCCAACGATCCATTGACCGCATTGCCGGTCAACTCGCTGTTGCCGCATCGGTTGGCGCGACTGTGTGCCCTGAGCGACGCGCGCCTGATCCAGATCAGTACCGATTGCGTGTTCTCGGGGCAAAAAGGCGGCTACCTGGAAAGCGACGTTTCAGATGCCAGTGATCTGTATGGGAAGTCCAAGTACATCGGCGAACTTCATGACGTGCCCAATGCGGTAACCCTACGAACCTCCATCATCGGGCATGAGTTGAATTCCAGTCACTCCCTGGTGGATTGGTTCCTGTCACAACAGGGCAGCACACGCGGTTTTTCCAAGGCCATTTTCTCCGGCCTGCCCACCGTTGAATTGGCCCGCGTCATGAAAGACTTCGTCATTCCGCACCCGGAGCTCAATGGTCTGTATCATGTGTCCGCAGATCCAATTGCCAAGCTCGACTTGTTGAAGCTGATTGCCAGCCAATACGGCAAGTCAATCGAGATCCGCCCTGATGCGGCATTAGTCATCGATCGCTCGCTCAACAGTGAGCGTTTCACCCAGGCAACTGGATACACAGCTCCAGCCTGGCCCCAGCTCATTGAGCTGATGCACGCCACTCGCTAACGAATTCGGAAGGTTTACATGTTCGACGACAAGGTATTGATGATCACCGGTGGCACCGGTTCCTTCGGCCATACGGTCCTCAAGCGTTTTCTCAATACCGCTGTGCGCGAGATTCGCATCTTCAGTCGCGATGAGAAAAAGCAGGAAGATATGCGTATCGCCCTGGCCAACGACAAGGTCAAGTTCTACATCGGTGATGTGCGCGACTACGACAGTCTTTCCCAGGCAATGGTCGGTGTCGATTACATCTTCCATGCCGCTGCGCTGAAGCAGGTACCCTCCTGCGAGTTCTATCCCATGGAAGCGGTGCGCACTAACGTACTGGGCACCGAAAACGTGCTGAATGCCGCCATTGCGACGGGCGTGCAGCGAGTCGTTGTATTAAGCACCGACAAGGCTGTTTATCCGATCAATGCGATGGGCATTTCCAAGGCGATGGCCGAGAAGTTAATGGTTGCCAAGTCGCGCATGATTCCGGTCAAGGGGCCGGTTATTTGTGCAACACGTTATGGCAACGTCATGGCTTCGCGTGGCTCGGTCATTCCCTTGTTTGTCGATCAACTGCGCAAAGGTGAAGTGCTCACCGTCACTGACCCTGAAATGACACGTTTCCTGATGTCACTTGAAGACTCGGTCGACCTGGTCCTGCACGCTTTCGAGCACGGCCAGCAGGGCGATTTGTTCGTCCAGAAAGCCCCGGCCTCCACTGTCGGTGACCTGGCTGAGGCGCTGAAGCAGCTGTTCGCCAAGAGCAATAATGTCAAGGTGATCGGTACTCGCCACGGCGAGAAGCTCTATGAGTCCCTGGTGTCGAGGGAGGAAATGGCCAAGGCCGAGGATATGGGTCGCTATTACCGTATTCCAGCAGATAACCGTGACTTGAATTACAAAAAGTACTTTGTTGAGGGTGAGCAGCTTATCTCCGATCTGGATGATTACACTTCCCACAATACAGAGCGTCTGGATGTACCTGGTATCAAGGCATTGCTACTCAAGCTTGATTACATCAAGGAGCAACTCGATGCTTAAGGTCATGACACTCGTCGGCACGCGTCCCGAGCTGATCAAAATGAGCCGGGTCATCGCCGAACTGGATCGTCAGGTCAATCATGTCCTGGTGCACTCGGGTCAGAACTACGATTACGAACTCAATCAGGTGTTCTTCGACGATCTGGAAATCCGCAAGCCGGACCACTTCCTCGGTGCGGCCGGCGATACCGCCGCGAAAACCATCGCCGAAGTCATTGCCAAGTCCGATGAACTCTTCGAGTTGGAACAGCCTGACGCGTTGCTGCTGTACGGCGACACCAATACATGTCTTGCAGTGATCGCCGCCAAACGTCGCAAAATTCCGGTATTCCATATGGAGGCCGGAAACCGCTGCTTCGATCAGCGGGTGCCTGAGGAACTTAACCGCAAAGTACTGGACCACCTCAGTGACATCAACATGGTCTTGACCGAGCATGCTCGTCGTTATCTGATCGCCGAGGGCATTCGTCCAGAAACGATCATCAAGACAGGCTCGCACATGCAGGAAGTTCTTGAGTATTACATGCCCAAGATCGAGCAGTCCGATGTGTTGGCGCGCAGTGGCCTGGAGCAGGATAAGTTCTTCATTGTCAGCGCCCACCGCGAGGAGAACGTCGACACGCCGGATAACCTGCGTGATTTGCTGGATACGCTGCGCTCCCTGGCGGACCACTATGATTTCCCTCTGATCGTCTCGACGCACCCTCGTACGCGCAAGCGTCTTGAAGCGTTGGGCGAGTCCCTTGACCATCCGCTGATCCGCTTCGTCAAACCGTTCGGCCTGTTGGATTACATCAAGCTGCAGATGTCAGCGTTTTGCGTGCTCTCCGATAGCGGCACCATTACCGAAGAGGCTTCGCTGTTGAGCCTGCCGGCGGTGACCTTGCGCAACGCCCACGAGCGCCCCGAAGGTATGGACGAGGGGACATTGATCATGAGCGGCCTCAAGCGCGAGTCCGTGATGGATGCGGTTCGAGTGGTAACCAGTCAGCACGCGCGCGAGCAGCGCAAGGTGCCAGTGGTTGCGGATTATCAAGGTGGTCCGGTTTCATTGCAGGTGGTTCGTGTTGTGCTGAGTTACACCGATTACATCAATCGTACGGTGTGGAAAAAGGCTTGAGATCGTTATGACACTTGTTCTTCTGACCGGAGCCAGTGGCTTTGTCGGGGCTGCGGTTCAGGCTCGTCTGCTGGATGATCCCGGGTACGCGGTGCGTTCGGTCTATCGACGGCTGCCGTTATCGCCATTCGCGGGTCTGGAAGTCTGCCAGGTCCAGGGACTTGAACCGCATAACGATTGGCAGCCGGCCCTTGAAGGGGTTGACGTGATCATCCACTGTGCCGCTCGAGTCCATGTCATGGACGAGCGTGAAGCCGATCCCTTGGAGGCCTTCCGGCGCGTGAATGTGCGGGGGACATTACGCTTGGCAGAACAAGCGGCGGAGTCCGGTGTTCGCCGTTTCATCTATCTGAGCTCGATCAAGGTAAACGGGGAGGGGACTTTGCCGGGCCACCCTTTCTCTGCGGATGACCTGCCCGCTCCAGTAGATCCCTATGGCATCTCCAAGTTGGAAGCGGAACAAGCATTGCTGAGGCTCGCAGCTGAAATGCAGATGGAAGTCGTGATTATTCGACCGGTGCTGGTGTACGGCCCAGGGGTGAAAGCCAACTTTCGTAGCATGATGGCTTGGCTCAATCGTGGCGCGCCTTTGCCGCTGGGTACGATTACCAACAAACGAAGTCTGGTGGCATTGGACAATCTGGTCGACCTGATAGTGACCTGCATACACCATCCTTGCGCTGCGAATCAGGTGTTTCTGGTGAGCGACGATGAAGACTTGTCTACGAGTGAACTGCTACGGCGGATGGCACGGGCACTGGGGCAGCCGGCACGTCTGTTGCCATTGCCCATGTGGCTGTTGAACGTCTTTGCGCAAATACTTGGAAAAAAAGCAGTATCTCAACGTTTGTGTGGGTCGCTTCAAGTCGACATCAACAAAACCAAGACACTACTTGAGTGGACTCCTGTGATCAGCGTGAACGGGGCTCTTGAAAAAACGGCAAAAGACTTTCTGGAGCATTGAGCGTGGAAGGGAAGGGCGGTGGGCGATTCGAAAGTCGAGCGCAGGAAGCTCGGACAATGCGTGAGCGTTTATTAAATTTGCCGCGTAGCTACAAGCGTATCTTGCAGTTGATGGTCGATGTGGTGTTGGTCTGGTTGGCATTGTGGCTCTCTTTTGTCGTGAGACTGGGGATTGAGCAACCGATCAACCCGTTTGGTGATTACGCATGGTTATTCATCGCTGCACCGATTATTTCTGTGCCTATTTTTATCCGATTTGGCCTTTACCGAGCGGTGATGCGTTATTTCGGTAATGAAGCGTTGGTCAGTATCTTCAAAGCCGTGGCGTTGTCGGCGCTGGTGTTAACGGTTTACGTCTATTTGTACCGCCCTAACGTATTGGTCCCACGTTCGTTGATCATCAACTTCTGGTGGCTGAGTCTGCTGATGATCGGCGGGTTACGGTTGTTCATGCGTCAGTATTTCCTTGGTGACTGGTTCCTCGCCGGTCAGCATGTGCCTTTTCTACGCCAGGACGATGACGCCACCAAGGTCGCTGTTTATGGCGGGGGCGCGGCAGGTAATCAGTTGGTCGCGGCGCTGCGGTCGGACAAATCGATGCGGCCGGTTGCTATCATTGACGACGACGCAAGTATTGCGCGCCGGGTCATCGCCGGCCTCAAGGTTTACCCTTCTTCTGATATTGAGCAGATGATCGCGGAGACTGGCGCAACCGAAGTTCTGCTGGCCATCCCTTCAGCCTCGCGTGCTCGACGCCGTGAGATGTTGGCTGCACTTGAGTGTTATCCCGTCCACGTGCGCACGATTCCGGGGTTCATGGACCTGGCCAATGGTCGTGTCAGTGTCAGTGATCTGCAGGAAGTTGATATTGTCGATCTGCTCGGTCGCGATCCCGTTGCGGCGCAGCAGGCTCTATTCGAGCGCTGCATCCGTGATCATGTTGTCCTTGTGACGGGGGCCGGCGGCTCCATTGGCTCGGAATTATGCAGGCAGATTCTCACCAGTCAGCCGACGACGCTGATCCTGTTCGAACACAGCGAATTCAATCTCTACAGCATCCAGACCGAACTGGAGAAGCTGATCCAGGATGAAGGGTTGGACTTGGAGCTGGTGCCGATCCTGGGTTCGATTCGCAACAGTGAGCGTCTGCTGGATGTGATGCGTACCTGGAAGGTTAATACGGTTTATCACGCAGCAGCCTATAAGCACGTGCCCATCGTCGAACATAACGTCGCTGAGGGGGTGTTGAATAACGTCCTGGGGACGTTGCTCACCGCCCAGGCTGCCGTGAAAGCAGGTGTGGAGCACTTTGTATTGATCTCCACCGACAAGGCGGTGCGACCGACCAACATCATGGGGTGTACCAAACGACTGGCTGAGATGACCTTGCAGGCGCTGAGTCGAGAGCCCCAGCCGTTGCTGTTCGGTGAGCCTGATACGCAACCGTGCACCAACAAGACACGTTTCACCATGGTTCGCTTCGGCAATGTATTGGGCTCGTCTGGCTCAGTCATTCCGTTGTTCCGGGAACAAATAAAGAATGGTGGTCCGATTACGGTGACCCATCCGAACATGACCCGCTATTTCATGACCATCCCTGAAGCTGCACAACTGGTCATTCAAGCTGGCTCCATGGGGCAGGGCGGCGATGTGTTTGTGCTCGATATGGGGCAGCCGGTGAAAATTGCCGATTTGGCCGAAAAGATGGTGCACCTGTCGGGCCTGTCCTTGCGCACTCACGAGAGGCCCAGCGGGGACATCGCGATTGAGTTCACCGGGCTGCGTCGTGGTGAAAAGCTCTATGAAGAATTGCTGATTGGGGACAACGTATCGCCGACCGAGCACTCGATGATCATGCGTGCCGACGAGGAGCACCTGCCATGGGAACCATTCAAACTGGCCATTTCGGCATTACTGGATGCGGTCAACGCGGATGATTATGTCCAACTGCGCAAATTGCTCGGCGCTACGGTGAGTGGCTACGTTCCCGAGTGCCAGATTGTCGATCTGATTCACAGGCGCCGTCAGGAAAATACTGACGGCTTTTGAACGACACGGTAATTGAATTGCCATTTTCTGGGGCCTGAATCAGGCCGAGATATCAGTACCAATAAGAATTTTTGTTTTTGGAGTTGTTCGGATAATGAACTATTGGTGGCTGATTCCGGCATTGACCGGATTTTCCTTTTTTCTGACTGCTGCCCTGCGTCGTTATGCGTTGTCGCGAAAGATGCTTGATATTCCCAATGGTCGCAGCTCGCACTCCATCCCTACGCCGCGCGGTGGGGGCGTTGCCATTGTATTGAGCTATATCGTGGCGTTGGTCTGCATGTACGCCGGAGGGCTAATTCCCGCTACGTTGTTTTACGCATTAACCGGAGCAGGGATGTTGACTGCTGTTGTGGGTTTCTTGGATGACCATGGGCATATAGCCGCACGCTGGCGATTGTTGGCGCACTTCGCGTCGGCGATATGGGCAGTGGTGTGGTTCGGAGGGCTGCCGGCCATAAGTCTGTACGGCTTTAACATTGATATCCGTTGGGTTGGGTACGTTTTCGCTGTCGTTTATTTAGTGTGGATGCTTAACCTTTATAATTTCATGGATGGTATTGATGGTATCGCCGGTGTGGAAGCGATGACAGTTTGCCTGTGTGGTTGTCTCTTATACTGGGTCAACGGCACGCCGGCGCAAGGTTGGTCATTAGTTGCCTTGGCGAGTTGTGTCGCAGGTTTTTTAATTTGGAATTTTCCGCCAGCCAAAATATTCATGGGCGATGCCGGAAGTGGATTTCTTGGCATGGCATTAGGCGTTCTATCACTCCAGGCGACTTGGATCTCGCCCACGTTTTTTTGGGCCTGGCTGATACTCCTGGGCGTGTTCATTGTCGATGCCACGTTCACTTTGTTACGCCGTTTGGTACGAGGAGATAAGGTCTATGAAGCCCACCGTAGCCATGCATACCAGTTCGCATCACGCCGATTAGGCGCACATTTGCCTGTTGCCCTGGCGGTAGGAGCAATCAATATTTTGTGGCTATTGCCTGCGGCATTGTGCCTGCTGATCTACGATTTGGATGGTGCGACGGTATTGACAGTGGCTTATGTTCCACTGGTTTTACTGGCAATCAAATTTCGAGCCGGTGGGTTGGAGCGTAGCATTGCATAACGTAAGGGGGATGGAATGTTACTTGGTGTAAGTTCACTAACTTGATAGGCGCGGGCGACTGCTTCACATCCTGTAATGGACACGTTTTTGACAGTTGCCTGATATCACCTAAGTTAGAAAAGCAGCTTCGGAAAAGCTGCTTTTCTCTCAACGATGTCATGGAGCGTCACCAATGCAAAACACCTACCTCACCTCCCTAATCTTCGCCTTCCTCACCACCCTCTCCGTCGCCACCAACGCAGCCCCGTCCATCAAACCCGAAGCCCCAACCCCCATCACCGCCCAGATGACCCAGGTCGAGCAATCCGCCAAGGTCAACCTGAACGCCGCCGACGCCGAAACGCTGCGCCGTGACTTGTTCGGTATTGGCGCTGCTAAAGCCAAGGCGATCATCGCCTATCGCGAAAGCAATGGTCCGTTCACGGCGGTGGATGAGTTGTTGGAAGTAAAGGGGATCGGCAAGGCGTTGCTGGAGAAGAATCGCGATAGGTTGGTCATCAACTGATCTATCCAGGAGGCCGGTCATTGATCGGCCTTTTTAGCCTCAGGGTTTTGCGTTTTCAGGCGTTCGCGCACCACGGCCATGATCCGTGTTGCCAATTGAGGGTCTTCAACACTCCTGGCCAGTACCAATGCGCCCACCAGTGTCGACATCATCACAAGGCTCTCTGCATCACAACGCTCCTCTCCCAATGCTGTTTCTATTTGCTTGAGCCTTGCGTCGAGCACCTTGTCCGTTGTCGCACTGGGTTGGCCTCTCAGTCCCAGCTCTGAAGACATCGTTGGCAACGGGCAGCCCTGGTCCGGGGAGGTCAGGTGCCATTCCGACAGGTAACTGTCGATAAACGCGCTCAACGGCTGCTCCTGGCTGAACAGCATGTCGCAATGGGCGTCCAGGTCTGCAGCCGCCGCCTGCAGGGCTGTCTCCACCAACTCGCCCTTGGATTTGAAATGCGCGTAAAAGCCGCCATGGGTCAGGTTCAAGGCTTTCATCAGCGGCTGCAGGCCGGTGGCGTCGATGCCGTCGCGGCGAAAGCGTGCAGAGGCTTCCTTGATGATGCGTTGGTGGGTTTGAGCTTTGTGGTTCTGTGAATAACGCATGGGGAATGCCTCGGTTACAGGCGGGCATTTTAACCAACTTGACCTTTTTTACACACTTGTCGGCATGCAGGGCGTTGGCATGAAATGTGATTACATCTGAACGGAAGATTGTTCAACAATCGTGAGGTGGTCATGACGCTCAGCTTGTCTTTAGCCGACCAGATTGCCCTGGAGCTGCGTGCCGACATCATTGCGGGGCGGTTACTGCCGGGTATGGCATTGGTCGAGGTGGATCTGGTCAAGGCCTACAGTGCGTCGCGCAATACGATTCGCGAAGCCTTGCACCGTCTGGGGCAGGAGGGGTTGACCCGTTATGTGCGCAACAAGGGCGTTATGGTGCGGCGGTTGGAGCGGGAGGAAGTCCGCGACCTGTTTGTCGTCCGCCGTACCCTGGAGTTGCAGGCCATCGCCGGAAGCAGCGCCTTGACGCAGGATCAATCCGAACGCCTGCAAAACGCCATTGACGCCACCACCCTGGCCCGAGAGCGCGAGGATTGGCGTGCGGTGGCCACTCACAGTTTGCTTTTCCATCAGCACATCGTCGGGTTGATGGGCAGCCCGTTGTTCGATGAGTTTTTTGCCCAGGTCATCGCCCAGTTGCGCCTGGTGTTTTGCGCCGCGCCTGATGAGCAACGTTTCCAGTCGCCCTGGCTGGAGCGTGACCGTGAGATTTATCAATGGCTGGTCAAGCACGACAAATTGGCTGCAGGGGAGGCGATGAGCCTGTACCTGGATGATTCGGAACGCCTGTCCTTGGCCCTGTTTACCCACTCCTGATCGAGGATCTGCATCATGTACAAAGACTATCCGGCCGCTTATCAGGTCAGCAAGGGTTCGGCGTTGCAGGTTGACGCGGCATTTTACGAGCGCATTCGTGACCGAAAAGATCAGCGCAGCTTGATCGAGCAGTTCGAGGTACCGATTCGCACGGGCAGGGCGTGGAAGGTGCCCGCCGGGCATGTGTTTCGTGTTACCACGCCCGTGGGGCCGCAGGTGGGGGACTTCAATGTGTGGAACGCCAATGACCCCCGCGAACGTCTTTGGGCTGCACGTACCCGTCAGTTGCAAGGGGCGCATGTGAGCACTCATGACCGACTATGGTCGAATCTGCCATTTCTAAGGCCCCTGGTGACCATTACCGATGACAGCCTGGCCAGTTACGGCATCGATGAGCACGGCGGTCGTCTGCATGACTTGCTCGGTACGCGCTGCGATCCCTATGTGAACCGCATGCTCACCGGCGAGGACTTCCATCACCATTGCCACTCCAACCTGACCCGCGCGGTATTACCCCACGGTCTGACGGAATTCGACGTGCATGACGTGCTGAATATTTTCCAGTGCACGGGCCTCAATCACGACGACATGTATTTCATGAAAGCCTGCCCGGCGCAGAAGGGCGATTACCTGGAGTTCTTTGCCGAGATTGATTTGCTCTGCGCGCTGTCGACGTGCCCGGGCGGGGATTTGTCGCTGCCGATGTGGGGGCCGGATGCGCAGGATCCGCTGACTGTGTGCCGTCCGTTGGGGGTTGAGATCTATCGGCTGGAGGACGAGTTGCTGGACGGCTGGAGCCAGCCGGAGCGTGCTGCCTATAAAGGGCAGCACGGGTTGCAGATTGCCAAGGCGGATTGGGAGTAAGCGGTCCTAGCGGTCCTGCGCGTCCTTGGCATCCGCCTGGGCGTTGCGTTCGGCCACGCGTTTGCGTTGTTCGTCGGTGAGTTCCACCTTGTTGGCGCTGTCACGCAGCATCATCAGCCCTCCGACGATCGACCCGATCGCAACCACCATAATCAACCACGCATACCACGGCATAAGGCTCTCCTTGAGGCAGATTACCGTCGGAGAATTTTCCTACGGCAATAACTACTTTGAGTGACGGGCTTTCTGAGTAGTTCAGTGTAGGCCCGTTCTGCCTCGAAACCTTAGAGCCCGGTCAACATTGCGTCTGCCGGCGCATCGGCACGGTCCTGTGCGGTCATCTGGAAGTAGATGAAACCCACCGCCATAAAACCGAGGAAGATCAGCCCGATCAGCGTGTTGAACCACGCCATGGCCACCAGGCACACCACGGCCAGCACCAGCGCAATGCCGGGCACGATCGGATAACCCGGCGCGCGGAAGGTACGTTCCAGCAGCGGCTCGGTCTTACGCAGTTTGAACAGGCTGAGCATGCTCATGATGTACATCACAATGGCACCGAACACCGCCATGGTGATCATCGCCGCGGTCAATGTCATGCCACCCAGGTTGATCAGGCCATCGCTGTAGATGGCGGCGATGCCGACCACGCCACCAGCGATGATTGCCCGGTGTGGTGTCTGAAAGCGCGATAATTTGGCGAGGAAGGAGGGCAGGTAACCGGCGCGGGCCAGGGCGAAGAACTGGCGCGAGTAGCCCAGGATAATGCCGTGGAAGCTCGCCACCAGGCCGAACAGGCCGATCCAGACCAGCATGTGCAGCCAGCCGGAGTTGTCGCCCACCACGGTTTTCATCGCCTGCGGCAGTGGATCGTTGATGTTCGACAGGGTGCGCCAGTCGCCCACGCCGCCGGCGAAGAACATCACGCCCATGGCCAGGATCACCAGGGTCAGGATGCCGCTGATGTAGGCCTTTGGAATGGTGCGCTTCGGATCTTTCGCTTCCTCGGCCGCCATGGCTGCGCCTTCGATGGCCAGGAAGAACCAGATGGCAAACGGAATCGCCGCAAACATCCCGGCAATCGCCGGGGCGCCGAAGGTATCGGAACCGGCCCAACCGTTCAGGGCAAAGTTGCTGAAGCTGAATGCGGGCGCGACCACGCCCATGAACACCAGCAGCTCGGCGACGGCGAGCACGCACACCACCAGCTCGAAGGTCGCGGCCAGTTTTACGCCGAGAATATTCAGTCCCATGAACACGATGTAGGCACCGACGGCCGCATGCTTGGGGTCCAGGGCCGGGAACTGCACATTCAGATACGCGCCGATCGCCAGGGCGATGGCAGGCGGGGCGAAGACGAATTCGATCAGGGTGGCGAGGCCTGCGATCAAGCCGCCTTTCTCCCCAAAGGCGCGACGACTGTAGGCAAACGGCCCGCCTGCGTGAGGAATGGCGGTAGTCAGCTCGGTGAAACTGAAGATAAAGCAGGTGTACATCGCGGCGACCATCAGCGAGGTCACCAGGAAGCCCAAGGTCCCGGCCACGCCCCAGCCGTAGCTCCAGCCAAAGTATTCCCCGGAAATCACCAGCCCGACGGCAATGCCCCATAAATGCAGGGTGCCCAAGGTGGGTTTGAGTTGTGTGTTCATTGTGCTGCGCTCCCTGAACGGTTTGGAATGATTCAAGGTGTTGCAGCGGCCATGCCAGCCTGAGAATCATTGTCGTAAAGCGGCGCAACTGTCGTGTGGGGGATGGTTTGGCGTTTGAAATTTGCCGGCGTCGCACCAGTTAGGTGCGGCGGTGACGGTGCCGGCGCTATCGGGAGCAAGCCCCCTCCCACACTTGACCGAGTTGTCATGCCGAGCGCCAGTCAACCTGTGGGAGATTCTATGTTGCAGGACAACCCTGCAACGGCCGATTCGGTTGGTATTCGCTCTGGTTTTTCATCAGGGCGAACGCCACCCGTGCGAGTTTTCGGGCAAGAATTACCAAGGCCTGAGTCT
>Ga0207696_1000480_pt1 | contig 33898 bp, 43 predicted proteins | sample KBSS54metaG_FD_184403 | JGI IMG/M metagenome (GOLD analysis project Ga0207696, IMG submission 184403) | Switchgrass rhizosphere microbial communities from Kellogg Biological Station, Michigan, USA - KBS S5-4 metaG (SPAdes) (version 2) | ecosystem: Host-associated > Plants > Roots > Rhizosphere >...
ATCTGACCTATTAACTTCCCCGCGCCTGCGGGGATTTTTGTATCCTTCCATTGTCTCATTTACTTCACAATGCCCGTCACGTGCGCCGCGCGTAATTCCGCCAGAACATAGTCACACCCCCTCTATAACGGAGTGACTGCCTTATGGCTCAGGATTACCACCACGGGGTGCGCGTTGTCGAAATCAACGAAGGCACCCGACCGATTACCACGGTGAGCACCGCCATCGTGGGCATGGTCTGCACCGGCGATGATGCCGATGCGGCAATGTTCCCCCTCAATAAACCTGTTCTGCTGACCGACGTCCTGACCGCCAGTGGTAAAGCGGGCGAGTCCGGCACGCTGGCTCGCTCGCTGGATGCGATTGCCGACCAGGCCAAACCCGTCACCGTCGTAGTGCGCGTGGCGCAGGGCGAAACCGAAGCGGAAACCACCTCCAACATCATCGGCGGCGTGACCGCTGACGGCAAAAAAACGGGCATGAAGGCGCTACTGTCGGCGCAGTCTCAGCTCGGCGTTAAGCCGCGCATACTTGGCGTACCGGGGCACGACACGCAGGCGGTGGCAACTGAACTGCTGAGCGTGGCGCAAAGCCTGCGCGGGTTTGCTTACCTGTCCGCCTATGGCTGCAAAACCGTGGAAGACGCCATTGCCTATCGCGCTAATTTCAGCCAGCGAGAGGGGATGCTGATCTGGCCTGACTTCATCAACTTTGACACCGTGCTGAATGCCGACGCGACGGCCTATGCCTCCGCCCGTGCGCTCGGCCTGCGTGCCAAAATCGACGAGCAGACCGGCTGGCACAAAACGCTCTCCAACGTCGGCGTGAACGGTGTCACCGGTTTATCTGCTGATGTGTTCTGGGACCTGCAGGACCCGGCAACCGATGCGGGACTGCTGAACCAGAACGACGTCACCACACTCATTCGCAAAGACGGCTTCCGCTTCTGGGGTTCCCGCTGCCTCAGTGACGATCCGCTGTTTGCCTTTGAGAACTACACCCGCACGGCGCAGGTGCTGGCGGACACCATTGCCGAGGCACACATGTGGGCGGTGGATGGCGTGCTGAATCCGTCGCTGGCCCGCGACATTATCGAAGGCATCCGCGCCAAACTGCGCAGCCTGAAAACGCAGGGCTACATCATCGGCGCGGACTGCTGGCTGGACGAGGCCGTGAACGATAAGGATTCCCTGAAAGCCGGGAAGCTCACCATCGACTACGACTACACGCCAGTGCCGCCGCTGGAAAACCTGATGCTGCGCCAGCGCATCACCGATCAGTACCTGCTGGATTTCTCCAGCCAGGTCAGTGCGTAAGGGGACACCATGGCTTTACCACGCAAGCTGAAACATCTGAACCTGTTCAACGACGGGAACAACTGGCAGGGGATCGTCGAGTCGCTGACCCTGCCGAAATTCACCCGTAAGTTTGAGAAGTATCGCGGCGGCGGGATGCCCGGCGCGGTGGACGTGGATATGGGGCTGGATGACGGCGCTATTGATACGGAGTTCTCCATCGGCGGCACCGAGCTGCTGTTGTTTAAACAGATGGGCAAAACCACGGTGGACGCCATCCAGCTGCGCTTTACCGGCTCTATCCAGCGTGACGACACCGGCGAGGTACAGGCCGTCGAACTGGTTGTGCGCGGGCGTCATAAGGAGCTGGATTCCGGCGAGTGGAAGACCGGCGAAAGCAGCACCACCAAAGTGACCAGTACCAACAGCTACGCGAAGCTGACCATTAACGGCGAAGTGCTCTATGAGGTCGATCTGGTCAACATGATTGAAATCGTGGACGGCGTGGATCTGATGGAAGCGCACCGTAATGCCCTAGGCCTCTGAATAACTTGAACGGCGCGGGCAACCGCGTCAGTACGCATATACAGGAAAAGAACATGAGCGATAAACCAACCGAAAAGACCGTGCAGCTGGATACGCCGATCACGCGTGGAAAGACGGAAATCACCGAGATTGTACTGCGCAAACCACAGTCCGGCGCGCTGCGGGGCACACGCCTGCAGGCCATTATGGATATGGACGTGGGCGCGATGATGACAGTTATTCCGCGAATCTCCACGCCGACCCTGACCGCGCAGGAAATGGCGGAGCTGGACCCTGCCGATCTCACCGCGCTGTCGGTTGAGGTGGTGACTTTTTTATTGAAGAAGTCGGTGCTTGCCGGTTTGCCGACTGCCTGACGGTTGATGATCTGGTGGCAGACATTGCCACCATCTTTCACTGGTCGCCGTCCGTCACTGACGTTATGCCGCTAACGGACGTGCTGGAGTGGCGACACAAAGCCATTCTGCGAAGCGGGGCCAGCGATGAGTGACAACAACCTGCGCCTGCAGGTGATTCTTAATGCGGTTGATAAGCTCACCCGCCCGTTCCGATCCGCGCAGGCCAGCTCGAAGGAGCTGGCAACTGCCGTCCAGCAAAGCCGTGCCCGTCTTAAAGAGTTAGATGCCCAGGCGGGCAGGATTGACGGTTTCCGCAAAGCCAGCGCGCAGCTGGCCGTCACCGGTAACAGCCTGAAAGCCGCCCGCGAAGAAGCGGCGAAACTCGCCACGCAGTTCTCAGCCACCAACCGCCCGACGGCGGCGCAGTCCAGACTGCTGGAGCAGGCAAAAAGCCGCGTCACCGACCTGCAGGGCAAATACAACGGTCTGCGCCAGTCGGTCCAGCGTCAGCGTCTGGCACTCAGTGAGGCCGGGCTGGTTACGAAGAAACTTAGCAGCGCGCAGCGGGAACTCCGGCAGAACGCATACGAAACACGTCAGGCGCTGGACCGTCAGATGAAATCCCTGAAACGCCTGGGCGAACAGCAGGCGCGAATGAATGCGGTCCGCGAGCAGTACTCCCGCCGTCTGGAGGTGCGGGACAGGATTGCCGGAGCCGGAGCAACCACCACGGCCGCCGGGCTGGCCATGGGCGCCCCAGTGATGGCGGCGGTGAAAAGCTACGCCAGCATGGAAGATGCCATGAAGGGCGTGGCAAAGCAGGTCAACGGCCTTCGCGACGACAATGGCAACCGCACCGCCCGGTTCTATGAAATGCAGGATGCCATCAAGGCCGCCAGCGAACAGCTACCGATGGAAAACGGCGCAGTAGATTATGCCGCGCTGGTTGAGGGCGGGGCGCGCATGAACGTGGCGAACCCGAACGATTCCTGGGCAGACCAGAAGCGTGACCTGCTGGCCTTTGCCAGTACGGCGGCTAAAGCGTCCACGGCGTTTGAACTGCCCGCTGATGAGTTGTCAGAGGGGTTGGGGAAAATCGCCAGTCTGTATAAAGTGCCGACCCGCAATATTGAACAGCTGGGCGATGCGCTGAACTACCTGGACGATAACGCCATGTCAAAGGGTGCAGACATTATCGACGTCCTGCAGCGGATGGGGGGCGTGGCGGACCGTCTGGACTATCGGAAGGCCGCCGCGCTTGGCTCTACGTTTCTGTCATTAGGTGCTGCACCAGAAATTGCGGCCAGCGCGTCGAATGCCATGGTGCGCGAACTGTCGATTGCCACCATGCAGAGCAAGCGCTTCTTCGAAGGCATGGACCTGCTCAAACTCAATCCAGCAGAGATTGAAAAGCAGATGACCACGGACGCCATCGGCACCATCCAGCGCGTGCTGGAGAAGGTCAACCATCTGCCGCAGGACAAGCGCCTGTCCGCCATGACCATGCTGTTTGGCAAAGAGTTTGGCGATGACGCGGCGAAGCTTGCCAACAACCTGCCGGAGCTGCAGCGCCAGCTCAGTCTCACATCCGGCGGAGATGCGAACGGCTCGATGCAGAAAGAGTCCGATATCAACAAGGATTCTCTTTCCGCGCAGTGGTTGCTGGTGAAAACGGGCGCGCAGAACGCGTTCAGTAGCCTGGGCGAAACCCTGCGTCAGCCGCTGCTGGATATCATGGACTCCGTGAAAGGCGTCACCGGTGCGCTACGCCGCTGGGTGGAACAAAACCCGCAGCTGGCGGGCACGCTGATGAAAGTAGCGGCAGCGACTGCAGCGATCACCGTTGTGCTCGGCACGTTAGCGGTGGCCGTGGCGGCGGTGCTGGGGCCGCTGGCGGTGATCCGCTTTGGCCTGTCGATGCTGGGCGTTAAAACTCTGCCCTCCGTGACGGCTGCCGTATCACACACTGGCAGCGCACTCTCCTGGCTGGCGGGTGCCCCGCTTTCCCTGTTGCGTCGGGGAATGGCGTCCTCTGGGGGCTCTGCCGGATTGCTGAGCGCGCCGCTGAATGCCCTGCGCCGTTCTGCCGGGCTGGCGGGTAATGCGCTGAAAGCGGTTGCCGGTGCGCCACTTGCGGTATTCCGCGCCGGAATGGCGGGCATTCGTAATGTTATCGGCGCAGTGATGAACCCGCTGGCAGTGCTGCGCGGTGGACTTTCCGCTGCCGGTGGCGTGCTGCGCTTTCTTGTCTCCGGTCCGCTGGCCATGCTGCGCGTGGCGCTGTACGGCATTTCAGGTTTGTTGGGCGCGCTGCTCAGTCCGGTAGGGCTGGTTGTAGCGGCACTGGCAGGTGTGGCGCTGGTTATCTGGAAACACTGGCAGCCCATCAGCGCCTTTTTGGGCGGCGTGGTGGAAGGATTCAAAGCCGCTGCCGCACCCATAAGTGCCGCCTTTGAACCGCTCCGTCCGGTGTTTCAGTGGATAGGTGACAAAGTGCAGGCGTTATGGGGATGGTTCACGGATTTGTTAGCGCCGGTGAAATCCACCGCCGAAGAGCTGAGCAGTGCGGCGGCGATGGGCCGCAGCTTTGGTGAGGCGCTGGCCGAAGGTCTCAACATGGTGATGCACCCGCTGGAGTCACTGAAGTCGGGCGTGTCGTGGTTGCTGGAAAAGCTAGGCATTGTCAGCAAGGAAGCGGCAAAAGCGAAATTACCTGAGCAGGTCACGCGACAACAGCCCGCTACGGTCAACAGTGACGGCAAGGTATTGCTGCCGCCCGGCGGTTTTCCCTCGATGGGTTATGCGGGAATGTACGACAACGGCGGGGCGATCCCACGCGGCCAGTTTGGCATCGTGGGAGAGAACGGCCCGGAAATTATCAACGGTCCGGCCAATGTGACCAGCAGGCGGCGCACTGCTGCGCTGGCGTCCGTGGTGGCTGGAGCGATGGGTGTAGCGGCAGCGCCTGCAGAGGCGGCACCTCTGCATCCGTTCAGTCTTCCGGTCAGGGCATACCAGACGCAGACCGTGAAGGCGAACAGTCCGCCACCGGTAATCCGCTATGAGATTAATGCGCCGATTCATATCACCGCCCAGCCGGGGCAGAGCGCGCAGGACATTGCCCGTGAGGTGGCACGACAGCTCGATGAGCGCGAACGTCGGGCAAGGGCGAAGGCCCGCAGCAACTACAGCGATCAGGGGGGATACGATTCATGATGATGGTGCTGGGGTTATACGTTTTTATGCTGCGCACCGTGCCGTATCAGGAGCTTCAGTATCAGCGCAGCTGGCGACACGCAACCAACAGCCGGGTAAATCGCCGTCCGTCCACGCAGTTTCTCGGCCCGGATAACGACCCATTGACGCTATCCGGTGTCCTGCTGCCGGAAGTCACCGGCGGCAGGCTGTCACTGCTGGCACTTGAGCAGATGGCGGAACTGGGGAAAGCGTGGCCGCTGATTGAGGGCAGCGGCACTATCTACGGCATGTTTGTAATCGAGAGTCTGAGCCAGACCAAAACGGAGTTTTTTGAAAGCGGAATGCCCAGGCGGATTGAGTTTACGCTGACCCTGAAACGGGTGGATGAGTCGCTGTCTGAGATGTTCGGCAGCCTGAACGATCAGCTCAGCAACCTGCAGGACACAGCAGCCTCTGCGATTGGCAAGGTGAAAAATATGGCGGGAGGGCTGCTGTCATGAATCTGAATACCGAGCTACTGGACCTGAAAAGCAAAAGTCCGGCATTCAGTATCACCATCGAAGGCAAAGACGTGACGACGGTGATGGATGCGCGCCTGATGAGTCTGACGCTGACCGACAACCGGGGCTTTGAAGCGGACCAGCTCGATCTGGAGCTGGACGACGCGGACGGAATGATTGTTCTGCCGCGTCGGGGTGCGGTGATCCATCTGGCGCTGGGCTGGAAAGGCCAGCCTCTTTTCCCTAAAGGGGGATTTACCGTGGATGAGATTGAGCACTCCGGTGCGCCTGACCGGCTGACCATCCGCGCACGCAGCGCTGATTTTCGGGAAACCCTGAACACCCGGCGTGAAAAGTCTTGGCACCAGACTACCGTGGGGGCGGTAGTGAAGGAAATTGCTTCCCGCCACAACCTGAAACTGGCACTGGGCACAGACCTGACGGAAAAGCCGCTCGACCACCTGGACCAGACCAATGAGAGCGACTCGAGTTTCCTGATGAAGCTGGCGCGCCAGTATGGGGCGATTGCGTCCGTGAAGGACGGAAACCTGCTGTTTATCCGCCAGGGGCAGGGCAGAACGGCCAGCGGTAAGCTGCTGCCGGTTATTACCATCACTCGCAAGGCCGGAGACGGACACCGGTTCACCCTGGCAGATCGCGGGGCATACACCGGCGTCATCGCCAGCTGGCTGCATACCCGTGAACCAAAGAAGAAAGAGACTACACAGGTGAAACGCCGCCGCAAGAAAACCACCGCGCCCAAAGAGCCGGAGGCGAAGCAGGGTGATTATCTGGTGGGAACGGATGAAAACGTGCTGGTCCTCAACCGGACCTACGCCAACCGCAGCAATGCGGAGCGTGCAGCCAAAACGCAGTGGGAGCGCCTGCAGCGCGGAGTAGCGTCATTCTCCCTGCAGCTCGCAGAAGGGCGGGCAGATCTCTACACCGAGATGCCGGTGAAAGTGAGCGGCTTTAAACAACCCATTGATGATGCGGAGTGGACCATCACCACGCTGACACATACGGTGAACCCGGACAGTGGATTTACCACCAGTTTGGATCTCGAAGTGAAAATTGATGAGTTCGGAATTGAATGATTAGTTCCAAAGTGAGAACAATGATGTATCATTATTGCGAACTGGTTAAGAGTGAGGGCGGAACGAAATGATGAATTGTCCGATGTGCGGTCAGGCCGCGCATACACGCAGTAGCTTTCAGGTTTCCAGCGAAACCAAAGAACGATACAACCAGTGCACCAATATCGAATGCGGGCATACGTTCGTGACCCATGAAACGTTTGTCCGTTCTGTATGCCGTCCGCAGAAAATCAGCGCTGCACCGCCTCATCCGAAAGGAATGCAGGAACAATTAGCCTACTGATTCAAGCCAGCTGGCGCAGTGTTACACCAATAGTCACTGCGCTGCTAATCTCCTTTTGAAAGCCCGCTCATCTGCAATCTCCATCAATCTTGCCTCTGCTGCAGCCTGGCTGCGCATTCCTGAAAGCGTCACTTTAAAGCCATGAGCATTTCCCTGAATGTTCAATGGTAGGGGAATCGATGCGATCAGCGTGTCCTCAAGTTCCCATGGCGCATCGACAGGAATCCAGTGAACTTTGGCATTCTTTTCCATCCAGGCATCAAGCCACTGCTCGCCCGGGTGAGTGAACGTCATTCTGGAGCCAGATCCAACGCGGCGCAGGGGAAAGTTGCTTTCACTGCTCAGTAACACGCCAAGTGTACGTCTGAGCGTTGAACCTGCAGCATTGCCGCTATAGTGCGTTTTGATACGCTTTCTCAAATTCGAGCGACTATTCGGTTTCCCGCGCTGATCTGGCGAAATGCCGACGTACAGTAACGTGTAGCCATCACAGGTAATGCAACCCTCTGCCGGTACGCCCGGGGGGATTTCTTTAAACCACCAAAAATAGACGCCGTTCACTGCGGGAACCGGCGTTGGCTTACTCATGACTTCCGTCCTGCTGTAAGTTTTCTCAGGGTAATGGTTAAACATACATATTCACTGTTCAGTCTGGTTACTGATATTTTACCTAATCCTAAACAATAACTAATTGATTTTTGCCGGAGGGTTTATGGTTTTGAGAATCACTACGCAGCAGGTAGATACCTGGAAGAAACGTATTCAGCGGGATGGTTTGAAAGGCTCTACCTACTTTTGCCACCAGGGCGGAAGTGTCTGGGTTTCCGCATCAGCCGATCATCAGGCTATCTGTCAGAAAGTTTTAGGAAGAGATTCAGGAACAAGTTCTTTATCACATTATTTGCGCTGGGATGATGTCGGCGCTGTTGCTTTGGTTGAATTATTGCACGCGATTGAAACGGCTTAAGACGAAGATTTTGCAGCCAGGCTAAAGCGCTGCCGCCACTTTGTCGCCATGCACAGAAAAGTGGTGGTGTAAGTGATTGATTTGATGAGCGGTAAATTTCAGGCAACAAAAAACCCATTTATGTAAACGGGTTAGTGAAAACAATGACTTGCAAGATAATCAATAAGCTAGGTTGGTGGTAAGGAGTGGCGATTACGGGGCAATGCCAACCGCTGCCGCCACTTTGTCGCCACTTGGAACGGGGCTGCGGGAAGTGAATAAATCATGTTATTTAGAAAATAGTGCAACATGATTTTAGTTCATAAAGGCTATGAAATTGTATTCATCAAAGCAGTATAAATGATATCAACCTTTTACCGCAGATTTCAAGGCAATGTCGCTAGTTCAATAGCCAAAGACTAACAACAATCTGGTGAGTGTGTGAAAAACACACCCAATTATTTACAATGTTAATGGGTTGATGGATAATTAGAATCCTAATGAATGTTCGTGTATTTTTTATTTAAACATAATTTTTGGCGGTTTGCATTGAGCAGATTACTAGGTAGAGATGTAACTTACGGTGAACGGATTCTGGTTCTTTTCTTAATTGTTTTTTGTTTTTTTTGCATTAGGAGTATTATAATGAATGTATTTGAATGGCTTTTTTGTACACTAACAAACATAGCTAGTGGCAATAAGGATTTAGTCCAGTTTTTCGTCGCATTTGGTACTGTTGCATCGGTAATGGTTGCATTATATATTTCAATTAGAAATAATAAAAGAGATACATTCGAACGGAATTTTTCTTTACTTTTAGAACAACACAATGAACAGTTGAATGCTCTTCTTTCACGAGACGATTTCGGAGATAAATTATCGAATGTGTTGGGGTTTTCAGGAAGTAAAGATTTGATGTCGGCAAATCAGCGAATGCATAAACTAGATTCTTATTATGGTAGCTATTTTAGAGTTCTTTATTATTTGTTGAATCATATTGACAGGAATTATTACGGATACATTTTTACTCATAAAAAAAAGAAGTTTTATACAAGTATGGTTAGATCGTTTTTAAACTCAGATATAACTCTTCTCTTAATAATAAATGTGGCACATGCTACTAAAGGTAATCAGTATTATGGATACAGATGTTTAATTGAAAAGTATTCATATCTAGAGCACTTGGTTATTGATGGTGAGGTTTTTGTTTCTGGTTGCCGTGAAGATGTTAGAAATGGATTGGCTTGGGAGAATGGTATCGATGCTAATTCTTATATAACAAGACTTCAAATACTCGATGATATTTGCAAAGTATTTCCATTGTCATCTTTTGGTGATAATGATTGGAAGGAGCATGTAATAAGTGTCAAGGGGCAGTTAATCTAAAAGGGTTATTATATGTTTTAAGTATCTCTCATCTCTAATATTCTTGCTTTACAAGAAGGCAGCACATAGACATAACTCGCTCAAAAGTATTATCGGAACCGTCTCTAATAAATCCTTACTAATAAAGTTTATTCTCCATTGTGGCAAGAGGGTTAAATTTTAATGCTGTTTCAAGGTGGTCAGGGGCAAGGTGAGCATAACGCATGGTCATTTTTATGTCGTGGTGACCCAGGATTTTCTGTAGGGCAAGGATATTTCCGCCGGACATCATAAAGTGTGCTGCGAAAGTGTGACGTAGAACGTGAGTCAGCTGTCCGCGCGGAAGTACGATAGAAGTTTTCTCCATCACCGACATAAACTGAAAGTAGCAGTCCGTGAAGAACTTGAAGCCGTCCAGGGCAATGATCTCCTCATACAGCTCTTTGCTGATCGGAATGCTACGGTTCTTTTTGCCTTTGGTCCTGACAAATGTGATTCGGTGTTTAGTGACCTGGAATCGCGTAAGGTTTACAGCTTCGCGCCAGCGTGCTCCGGTGCTCAGGCAGATTTTAACGACTAGGGCGAGCTGTGCGCTTTGGCGTTGGCAGTCGTACAGAAGCTCTGTGATTTGTTCATGCGTGAGCCAGGCCATTTCCTTTTCGGCAATGGTGAACTTGCGCATGCTTTCCAGTGGATTTGGCGCAGTCCATTCTCCAAGGCGTGCCAGCTCGCTAAAAACGCCACTCAGATAGCTTTGTTCGAGGTTGATTGTTACCGGGCTGGCACCTTTCTTCCACTTCTCACTGAAATAGATTTCACCCGTCAGGCGTTTGTCACGGTAATGCGCGAACATTTTCGAGCTGAGATCAGTAGCTAGCGGGTTTCCGAGTGCATCGACCATCAGGATCAGCTTGTCGTAAACATGCTCGCCAGCAGTAAGGGATTTACCGTGCAGTTTGAACCAGAGTTCAACCACGTCTTTCAGAGTCCGACGGTCTACCGATTCACCCAGCCAGGGCTTAGCTTCTGCCTCATCCATCGTGTGACGCTCAAAAGCCAGCGCTTCGCCTTTAGTGGCGAACTGCTTACGCACGCGACGCCCACTACGTCCGGCGGGGTAGCATTCACAAATCCATTTTCCTGTTTCGAGTTTTCGTACTGCCATAAAAAAGCCCTCATGTCTGAGGGCTAAATTTAACTGTATATTTGAACAGTGGTCAATGTATTAAAGTGAATGACTCATACAACAAGCATTTCAAATTCTACTTTGTAAGCCTCTAATAAAAACATTGTAGCTACCAGACAAATTTCCCTCGATACTCAGAATCTTACCTATAGCTCTTGAACCAGAAACTTTTTGATATTTTTTCTTGGTCAAATTGATTAGCTCTTGAGCGGCATTGCCTAGCCTGTCTGGATTGCGGAATTTTTGATTATTTTGATGTCGCGAAAGTCGCGGTATTTCTAGAGCAGCTTCGACTGAAGCTAAATCACCAAGATACCAACTTTCAAGTTCGTGGCAAGCGATGCGTATTAATACATCATCCTTGCCAGCATTAGTACAGATTTCAGACAGTCTTCCTTTTATTGTGGGGCCATCTCCACTATCTTTATCTCGGATTACAATGAAGACCGTATCCGGAGTCATCCATCTGCTTAATTTTTTTTCAAGATTTTTTTCTAAATCTTGTTTGCCTTCAAAAGAAATATACCGAACACAACTGTCCGCTGGTAACAAACGCGGTAATAGTCCTTTCAGCATCTCCTCGGCTGATAACTCTTCTAAAAAGAAAGCATATGTTGTCATTGAGGATCAACCCCCGGGAAGAATCCTTGTTTCCATAAATATCCCATTTTATCGCCGTCATCCATATATGCCACTAGTTGCGGATCTTCTGAGGCTCTGTAAGAACGGGTATATCCATTAGTTTTAGTTAACCAAAATACTTCATCAACATTAACCGCATTCAAGAAATCAGGAGAATGTGTTGAAACGAAAACTTGTCCTCCGCGCTCAGTATAAGCTCTAAATTCCTCTGCTAGTTCAACGAGTAGCTTAGGATATAACTGATTCTCAGGTTCTTCAACACAAAGTAATGGATGTGGTTCAGGGTCATGTAGTTGCACTAAATATGCAAACATTTTTAATGTACCGTCAGAAACATATCTGTCAATAAACGGATCAGCAAAGCTTCCATCCTGAAAACCTAATAATAAACGTCCATCTTGTGTACTAATTGGTTTTACGTCAGATACCCCAGGAACCCTGTGCTTCATAGAATCTATTATTGTTGCAAAAATTTCCGGGTAATTATCATGAATATTTCTAGCAACTAATTGAAGATTATCGCCTGTTGCAGATAAGTGGTCTTCGTAACCAATGGCATCCTTAGAGCCTCTCGCGGCATTAATGTGAAAGTCAGAAACATGCCAGTTTTCAATAAGCTGTCTGAAAGCACTAGCTGCTTTAAATTTGCTAAATTGTCCTAATCCCTTTATTGCTAAAACATCATCAGCATCAAGTTGCTGTGACTCTCTGTTTAATTCTTCATCTTCTTTGCTAAAGTCATCTTCGTTTACAATTGCAGTACCTTGACCTTTGGCAAAATCTAAGAAATGGTAAGGGGAACCATACGCCCCCCGCTTATATCTTAAAATCTCTCTGTCTACAAAAACTTTATTTCTTGTATCTTCTTTTAATTTTAGAATGTATGTGACTAATCTTTCATATCCGCTTATCTCTAATCGAAATTTGACTTCTATCTCAATTGTACGGTCATCTTGGTTTACACCGCGACTAAGAAGTTCATCAAACCCCCCTCGTTTTTGTACTGCGCTTCTAACATTGAACGTTAAGCAATCTTTCAGAAAACCAAAAACGTCAAAAAGTGTTGTTTTTCCAACACCATTTGCTCCGACTATTACGCAGAATTTAGGGATGTTGTTCATTTCAAGATCTTGAAATGACTTGAAGTTTTTTAATTTTATCGCTTCGATGAACATAAGGCTCCTTATTTATTCGGAGGAACGTTGGAAATTAGTAATTCGATCCTTGCAACAATTTCAATATCAGAAAAGTTGCATTCAAAACTGTCGTCTAAAGATGAAATTTTAATCCTACCTTTAGGAAGTCTGATAATGGATCTAATTGAATAGGTGCCATCAATATTGATCAACCAGTGTCCATCCAAAACCTCACCGAATTTTTTATCGCAAATGTAAGTTGTGGCACCGTCAATAACAATTATTGGTAAGTGAAGGCTAGCAGGAAGAAATGAAGAATCAAAGATGAATGAACCTTCTTCAATCATTTTTCCTTCTGTTAATCTAAATTTTACAAGTTCTTCAGTGGTCGCATTCTTAGAGTTTGTCTTTAGACCTTGTCCAGTGGTTAACCAGTTTAGTGATACGCCTGTTTCAAGAGCGCACTGGATTATCCAGTCGGCAGGGAACGTATCACGCATATATCTGTTAGCCAAAGTGCTTTTTGAAACATCCAGGTGATCGGCTAATGCCTGCCGTGTTGTAAAACCATACGCCTCTACCAATCGTTCAATCGCAGCTTTACCACCCTGATTGGGATTTAATTTGATCTCAGTTGGGTACTTTGATGTTGACATATCTCTTATGCGATCCTAGTATCAGTTCTGTTCCCAATTGGGTACTTGTCACGGTTACAAACGGCTCACCACAAGCCAATAGGAGATGTTGCATCATGAGACCTAACATTTCAATCACTCTCATCACCCCCCACGTCACTATCGAAAGATATAGTGAACTCACTGGGTTATCTATCGACACCATCAACGACATGCTTGCAGATGGGCGGTTGCTTCGTCATCGCCTACGTAAGGATAAAAAGCGTGAAAAAGTGATGATTAACATCGCTGCGATGACGGTCGATGCCCTTTCTGATTGCAACGTGACTATCAACTAGTTCCATTTTGAGACTACACGGAGCAACTGACTATGTTTGACTATCGCATATCAAAACATCCCCATTTCAATGAAGCCTGCCGAGCCTTCGCTCTACGCCACAATATGGCGAAGCTGGCAGAACGTGCAGGCATGAACGTTCAAATCCTGCGTAATAAGCTCAACCCGGAGCAACCGCACCAGCTCACAGCACCAGACATATGGTTGCTAACCGATCTCACCGAAGACTCAACGCTGGTTGATGGGTTTCTGGCGCAGATCCATTGCCTGCCATGTGTGCCAACCAATGAAGTCGCACGTGAGAAAATGCCTCAGTACGTCCTGAAAGCCACCGCCGAAATGGGACGTGTCGCTGCGAGTGCGGTTTCTGGTGTTCAGCTGAATGCGACTACCCGCCGTCAGGTTGTTGAAAGCGTCAACTCAGTTACTCGTTTGATGGCTTTAACCGCTATTTCACTGCAGGCGCGTTTACAGGCCAATCCTGCAATGGCCAGTGTCGTCGATACCGTGACAGGTCTTGGCTCTTCTTTTGGGCTGAGCTGAGGTGTTTATGTTGAATAACGAACCTTCATTCGCATCACTGCTGGTTAGGCAAAGCCCGGCAATGCATTACGGTCATGGCTGGATTTACTTACCTGACGGGAAAAAGTGGCATCCGTGTATTGAATTGTCTCCCCGGCAGCAGGCTGTCCGGGGAACTGGCAAAAAGAGTTTGCTACAACGTCTAAGTATTAACGTGGCAGGCAACCTGCAAACCAGGCGAAAAGCTTTTCCTGGACGCTGAGCTTAGTGTCATCAGGCCGACCACATGCAATAGCAGCTCTTTTGTAGGCTGGATTTAACAAAGAACCGAAAGGTGCGGAATCAGAGTGATGCAGTGTTTTCAATTTTTGTGCAATCAGTTCCGGGGTCAGTTCATCCCCAGCATAAAGCAATTCCCCGTACTGGCGGCTTTGTACGCTAGCACGCTCGGAAATAATGGCTGGTTGCCACACAAGTTGAATTATCGCGATAACGACAACTGGCAAAGCGAACAACCATTCCAGACCAGTGTCCGCAAACACAGCAGTACCGCTAATAAGCTGAATGGCTGTCATCAATTTGTCAGCTCTACCGTGAAGCGTTGCCGTCATAACCTCAAGGTAATAACTGTAATGCAGTTGGAAGTATTCGGAGCTTTGTTTAGTCATGCCGGAATCCTATTTTTTATCCTGTCCCGGCGCTGGTTGAGGTGCAGGGGCAGGGCGAGGCAATACGTGGAAGTTGTCAGAGTCTGACATCAGGTTTCTCCTTCGATGGGTAGATGATTGTTGGCGCAAATAGTCTACCACTAAGGCACGTGCCGGGCGTGCATAAAGATCCCCGGCATCACTTTAAACATTCTTTGGTTCAGTGGGTTATGTGGATTTTTAACCATTTAAGTTCAGGTCACTAGTGAGGTTGATTAATGGCTATAGAAGGTAACACGTCGACAGTTCCGCTTAGTCCCGGTCAGCGCCTGAATGGGCTGAACCACATAGCGGAGCTGAGAGCAAAAGTGTTTGGTCTGAATATTGAGCACGAGCTGGAACGGTTTATTCATGAGATGCGCAACCCACGCGACATTAATCATAAACAGAACGAGAGGGCTCTGGCCGCCATATTCTTTATGGCAAAAATTCCGGCAGAACGTCACAGCGTCAATATTAGTGAGCTGACTACTGACGAAACGCGGGAGCTGATTAAAGCAATGAATCATTTTCGTGCAGTGGTGAGCTTATTTCCGAAACGGCTAACCATGCCGAATTAACCCAAAACAGAAATTAATGGCGTAAACCCGCCGGGCATTCTTTTGCCCAAATTCAGGAGAATTGATGATGCGAAATAGTGAAACGCGTACCACCAAAACCGGACCAGATGATGCCGGTTTATTCCAGCTGTTTAACGAGACTCGCCTGGATGAGCGTAAAAGCTGTGCCTTTGCCGTTTCCCTCCGCATGGAGGCACTGGCGCTCCACATCCTGCAAAAGGAAATGACCGGAATTGAGGCGGCAGAACTGCTGCGCCGTGAAGTTGCTCGTTATGAAGCTGAATCACGCGGGGACTGGCACTAATGGCTGATTCCATGGATCTCGTACAGCAGCGCGTCGAAGAAAACCTGCAGCGCCATATCCAAAACGCCCGCACCAGAAAGCCGGGCATTGCTCGCGTTCTTTGCATCGACTGTGACGCGCCAATACCAACAGCTCGCAGACAAGCTATTCCGGGCGTGCAGTGCTGCGTTACATGTCAGGAAATCGCAGAACTGAAAGGCAAGCACTACACCCGAGGCGCGCTGTGAACTTCGGAGTCTGTCAGTGATGCCTGAATTAACAAACGACAAAGGCGGCCCGACTGAGGCCGCCGGGGCTTTTCCATGGAATGCCCCGAAAAAAGCTGTAAACCCCTATCTGGACCCGGCGGATGTTGCGCCGGTGTCTGCGCTTTCAAACCTGATCACTCTTTACGCTGCGGATAGCGAGGAGGAACAACTGCGCCACGAGGCCCTGAGTGATGAGGTCTGGGAACGCTATTTCTTCAATGAGTCCCGCGATCCTGTTCAACGTGAACTTGAACAGGACCAACTCATCAGCCGTGCCAAAATGGCCCGTGAGCAGCAGCGCTTTAATCCCGATCTGGTCATTCTGGCTAACGTTAGCGCCGAACCCGCCCACGTCAGCAAACCACTGCTGGAAAGAATTAAATTCTTCCAGGGGCTGGGAAGGGCGAAGGCTTATTCCCGCTATCTTCGTGAAACAATCAGGCCGTGCCTTGATCGACTGGAACGCGTGCGTGAAAGTCAGGTGTCTGCCTCTTTCCGGTTTATGGCGAGCCATGAAGGACTGGAGGGGCTGCTGATTCTGCCCGAAATGAATCAGGAGCAGGTCAAGCGCCTGTCTACACTGGTTGCGGCATATATGAGCATGTGTCTCGATGCCGCCTGCAGCGATCTGTTTGTGACTGATAATGTGAAGCCGGAACAAATCCGCCAGTCATGGGAAAAGGTAGCCGCTGAAGCAATGCGCCTTGATGTGATCCCACCTGCCTTTGAACAGCTGCGCCGCAAGAAACGCCGTCGCAAGCCTGTGCCCTATGACCTTATTCCGGGTTCGCTGGCGCGTATGCTTTGTGCAGACTGGTGGTATCGCAAACTGTGGCAGATGCGCTGCGAGTGGCGGGAGGAACAGCTGCGTGCCGTTTGCCTGGTCAACAAGAAAGCGTCTCCTTATGTCAGCTATGAAGCCGTGATTAACAAACGTGAGCAGCGCCGCAAATCGCTGGAGTTTTTCCAGTCACACGAGCTGGTCAATGCCGACGGTGACACGCTGGATATGGAAGACGTGGTGAACGCCAGCAGCAGCAACCCGGCGCACCGTCGTAATGAAATGATGGCGTGCGTGAAAGGCCTGGAGCTGATCGCAGAAATGCGCGTCGACTGCGCCGTGTTCTATACCATCACCTGCCCGTCGCGCTTCCACGCCACCCTCAACAATGGCAGACCGAATCCTAAGTGGACCAGCGAAACGGTCCGACAGAGTAGTGATTATCTGGTCGATACGTTCGCCGCATTCCGCAAAGCCATGCACAAAGCCGGGCTGCGCTGGTATGGCGTGCGCGTTGCTGAGCCGCATCACGATGGCACCGTGCACTGGCATCTGCTGTGCTTCATGCGCAAAAAAGACCGCCGCACGCTCACTGCTCTGCTGCGTAAATTTGCTATTCGTGAAGACCGCGCCGAGCTGGGCAACAATACCGGCCCGCGCTTCAAGTCTGAACTAATCAACCCGCGCAAAGGCACACCGACCAGCTACATCGCCAAATACATCAGCAAGAACATCGACGGGCGGGGGCTGGCAAAAGAGATCAGCAAGGAAACGGGCAAATCACTGCGCGACAGCGCCGAGCACGTCAGTGCCTGGGCATCCCTGCACCGGGTTCAACAATTCCGTTTCTTCGGCATTCCAGGGCGTCAGGCATACCGCGAGCTGCGCCTTCTGGCCGGGCAGGCGGTGAGGGCACACGGCGATAAAAAAGCATGTGCGCCGGTGCTGGAAAATGCGCGTCTGGATGCCGTGCTTGCTGCAGCCGACGCGGGCTGCTTTGCCACCTATATCATGAAGCAGGGCGGCGTACTGGTTCCCCGCAAACATCACCTTATCCGAACCGCATACGAGCTTAACGACGAGCCGGGCACCTATGGCGATCACGGCATCCGAATCTATGGCATCTGGTCCCCGATTGTTGAGGGCCGGATCTGCACGCACGCGATGAAGTGGAAAATGGTTCGTAAAGCCGTTGACGTTCAGGAGGCGACAGCCGACCAGGGCGCTCGCGCCCCTTGGACTCGTGGCAATAACTGTCCCCCTGTTGAAATTTTGAACCAATCAGGGGGCGAACTACCGGGCAGCGAAGAACCTGCAGCGCTGCCGGACTTCGAGAACATGAGCAAAAAGGAACTGCGCGAGCTAACAGCCAGGCTGAGACTGGTCAAACCGAAGCGCCGGAAAGGGTATAAACAGGAAATTACAGAACACCAACGGCTGCAGCTCGATGCTGAGCTGAAATCCAGAGGCTTTGACGCCAGCGAAACGGAAGTGGATCTGCTTCTGCGTGGCGGCAGCTTGCCATCTGGAGCGGGGTTGCGCCTGTTTTACCGGAATCAGCGACTACAGGAGGATGATAAATGGCGTCAGTGGTACTGAGAAAGTCGGTAATCAGCTTATCTATTAATCAATAGGTTAGCTGAGTAAAAAACCATTTCAGCTTTAAATACATATGTTGTACTGTATATATAAACAGTAATAAGGGGAGGGAGTTGTGAACGATTTGTTCATGGAGTCACTTGCATTGCAGCGGATAGAACTTATGGCCCGGCTGGTCGCCAGCTCAGATTGTAGCGATGACGACAAGGAGGTTGCGATCTCGTGGTTGTCGGAGCTGACTAGCGATCTGTTTACCAGGCTAAATGAATATGGAGTAGGGCAGGATGAGAGTACGCATTAGTGATTTCGCACCATGGGAAACTCCCTCCTATATGGCATCCTGCGGTTTGAGAAAGCAGTGCATGTCTATGGTGCATGGATTCGCATGATCCAAATAGGATCGCAACAGGTCGGGGCCGCCAGAACTGGCGCGCTTTCCGGCCTGTCATGCACCTGCATGAAAACCACTACACAAAGCGGGCAGGCGTGGCGGGGATACGATTGCGCGCTTATTTCAAAACGGCAATAATTAACTTTTCAAAACCTATCCTAGGAAAGACAATGTTTATCTGCGAAAACCATATCGTCGAACCAAACGTAAAAAATCATGTTCGTCTGCAGACTGAAAACAACATATGTGTGTTTTGTAATACTGTTACAAAATGCCTAGATACTGATTCGATAGAAGCTCGAAATTTGCTAAAAGCAATCCTACGTTATAACTTTGATGAAGTTCTCTATAATACACATATTGGTGGTGACTATTTTACAGGTTTTTTATTAGCGGATGATTATATATTTTGCAAGGATATCCAAAGTCAAACGGAAGAGTTTACTGATCTTGATAGTGAAATATGGAGTATGGGGTTCACAACTCCAGGTGAGATTGATATACACTCAGGGCATGATCAAGATGGCATGAGGAATATGCCGTTTATGTCAATTATTAACTCATACCATCCATTTATAGAAAAATTATCTAAGAAACTTGCTGAGGTAAATTACCATGATTTTGAAGATGAATTGAGGGATATTATTAAAGATTATGGAAATTCTTTTGCCAAAATAATTGAGGGTAGTTCTGTAGTTTATCGTGCTCGCGTAGGGACTGCTGGTTATAAAAAAGCTCATGAAGATTTTAACCGTGAAGGTAAGAAAATATTCGTTCCATACAAAAATAAAGAAATAGGTTCTGTTCCTCCTCTTAAAGCTACAGCAGGTAGAGCTAATAGGGTAGGGGTTTCATACTTATATTGCGCGACTGATAGCTATACCGCGATCGCTGAAGTTAGACCTCATCCTACAGATGTAGTTTCTTTAGGTAAATTTAGCGTGTCACGAGCTTTAAAAGTATTCGATTTTTCATATCCAAATTTATTAGACTTTATCGAAAATGAAGATACTTTATTGAGAATGATTCCTTATGCTAAAATGGCGGGTATTTTTAATACCGCTACACCACCCTCTTTAGAGGGAAGGTATAGTGTTTCACAGCTCATATCTGACTGCATAAGAAAGGAGGGGTACGATGGCATACAGTTTTCAAGCACTGTTGGTGAAGGGAAGAATTTAGTTGTGTTTAATCCTAATAACATGGAATTTATTGAGGGTAGTTCAACGGTAATTGAAATTGATAAAGTGCAATATATATACGAAGAAAAACAAGTAGTAGGGATGAATGATCAGTGGGAAATTTATTATAATGAAGTTGAGTAGGTAAATGTGGCTCCGCAATTTCTTGCGGAGCTAATTTTGTGATGTTAACCTAACGAGTATGAGTCAAATCTTATTATTTTATCTCCGAGCCAATTGTTAATTTCGACCATTCTTTTCTGTAATGGAATAAGTTCATTTCGCACAAACACATTAGCAGCCTTTTCCACATCCCCAAATCCCCCAACATTACTCGGCATGATCCCCATCATCTGCGGCGGAACGCGGTGTGCCGCCATCATGTCGTCCCGGCTCACGTTCTTGATGTTCAGAAACTCATCCTTTGCCGCGACCTCTGACAACGGGATGATCTGAATCCCGTCTTTCTTGCCGTTCGGCGAGTACATAAAAAGGTTGCGGAAGTTGCCCGGCCCTTTGGCACTTTTCATCGCCTGGCGGATGTTGTTCACGTCCTCCTGGTTCTGCGCGGCGTCGGTCATATACATGATGAACCCTGCATGGCTGCCGTTGATGTAATACTTGCGGCGGAACAGGGTGGCGGACTCGTTCAGCAGGGCGGAAGGGATAGCGGACAGGTATTCCGGCAGGCCGTAAATCTCCTGGTTTAAATCCGGCTCCATCAGGTGAAAGATGCTACCTTTCGTGAACTCGTAAGGCTGCGTGGTCATTCCGTACTGCACAAACCAGTAGGTATCCAGATCCACGCCGCGACGGGTGTATTTGGCCAGCGACGGCTCCAGCGACAGAATGCCGCCGAGCCGGTTGGTGCGCTTCTCGAGATAGGCGTTACCGAATACCAGATAGTCCTGGACGAAGCGGCTGAATGCCTGTTGGCTGAGCAGAGGGTGTGGGATAAAGGTGCTGGTCAGAATGTTGCGCTTCACGGCAATCGGTGAGCTGTGATGCACGGCTGCACGATAGGTGCGCGCCAGTCCGTCAAAACTCACCGGCGGCTCATACCAGCGGTCCATCTGCACGCACTCGACATAATCCAGCAGCTCGCGGCGGTCCAGTACCGGGATTGGGTCGCCGAAACTGAACGCTTCTGCTCTTGTCGCGCCGCTGTGCTGAACGTTATGCGCGGCTGCAGCGCGGTTTTTATTTCTCTTGCCCATTAAAAAATCTCCACAATATTGCTGGTATTGGCGGATTCGCCCTGCAGCGGTTCGTTAAACAGTGCGTGCATCGTGGCCCACGCCAGATCGGCATGGCTGGCTTCTTCGCTGCGGCTGGCTTCGTAGGTCGGGCGGTTGCCGCTGGCGGTGGTGGCCCGGCGGATAGCCATGAATGACTGCGCGATATCGGTGTGCCCAGCGTCAAACTCCAGACGGCGGTGGCTGATAATGTCGTAGGCCTTGAGCACCAGGGCGTTTTTAACGTTGGGGTTGTAGACAAACTCGCGCACGGCAGGGAAGAACGCCTTCACGTTCTCATACACACCGTGGCCGACGCCGGTGGAGTCGATGCCAATGTAGGTCACGTTGTACTGTTGCGTCAGCTTTTTGATGGCGTCCGCCTGGGCGCGGAAGTCCATTCCGCGCCACTGATGGCGCTCCAGAATGCGGAACTTGCCGCCCGGCACCGTGGGCGGTGCCATCACCACGCAGCCCGCGCTGTCACCGTTCTGCGTACCTTTCGCCGGGTCATAGCCGATCCACACTTCTCGCCAGCCAAACGGGCGAAGCGCCAGGGCGTGAAAGTCGCTCCAGACTTCCCAGCTGTCCACCATGCAGGCCTGCAGCTCGCTGAGCGGGAACACGGACGCCAGATCGTCGATAAACTCGCACATCAGCAGGTTCTGGTATTCGTCCGGGCTGTACTCCATGCGCAGCTGGTCGATGTCGAACAGGTTACAGCCGCCGCGCACCGCGTCTTCCACGGTGACAATCTGGCGATACTGTCCGTCCGGGCAGAGCAGGCCGGGGGCCAGGCTGCCGTGGGTCAGGTCAATATCCACTTTGTCCGCTTTGGCGCGGCCCCGGTTGAACAATGCGCCGGACCAGAACGGATACGCGCTGTGCGTCAGGCTGGATGGCGTGGAGAAATAGGTCTGGCGCCATTTTTTGTGAATAGCCATCCCGGAGGCGACTTTGCGCAGCTCCTGGAATTTCGGTATCCAGAAATATTCATCCAGGTACAGGTTGCCGTGGTAGCTCTGCGCCGTGCGGGCGTTAGTGCCGAGGAAGTACAGACACGCGCCGTTGCTGAGCGTCATCGGGTCGCCTTTCAGCTCCACATCGACCTCTTTGGCAAAGTCGATGATGTACTGCTTAAAGACGTGCGCCTGCGCCTTGCTGGCGGAGAGGAAAATCTGGTTGCGGCCGGTGGTGATGGCGTCAATCAGCGCTTCACGGGCAAAGAAGAAGGTCGCCCCAATCTGGCGAGACTTGAGCAGGTTGCGGATGCGGTGCCGGTTGCCTGCCTCCCACCAGTGGCGCTGGTAGGCAAACATCGAGTCGTGGAATACCTCCTGCAGCTTCTCGATCTGCTCGTCGGTAAACAGATTTTTTTCCGGCTGTTTGCGCGGGCCTTTGTTGCGGTTGGCGACGTTGGGGTTGAGGTCGGCTTCGTTGCCGCCGTCGTTGAACTTGCCTATGCGGGCGTGTCGCTCGGACTGGCGCGCCAGCAGGTCAATTTCCTTAAAGTCTTTCCCTTCTTTCTGCTCCTTCATGATGAGCTGGCAGTAGCGCGCGGCGGTGGTGAGCTGCATCTGATCCAGCGGCCCGTACTCGCCCCATTTGTCGCGTTTTTTCCAGCTGTGAACGGTTGCAACTTTCTCGCCCAGCATTTCAGCAATGCGGGCTACGCGGTATCCCTGAAAGTACAGCAGCATGGCCTGCCGACGGGGATCGAGGTCTGCGGGGGTCAGTGTCATATCCATGGCACAAGCCTACGGCCTTGACTGACGGCTTTCTTCGGCTTCGTTTTGTATGGCGAAAGGCACAAGCGCAGCGCGTTGTCTCACTCCCCCCATCCCCGCAACCATAAGGCTCCAGACAGTTTTCTAACGGAGCACGGCTCATGACAGTGAAAGCAAAGCGTTTCCGCATCGGGGTGGAAGGTGCCACCACCGACGGACGCGAAATCCAGCGCGAATGGCTGGAACAGATGGCGGCGAGTTATAACCCGACGGTCTACACCGCGCTGATTAACCTTGAGCACATCAAGTCCTACTCCCCGGACAGCGCCTTTAACCGCTACGGCCAGGTGACGGCGCTGGTTGCCGAAGAGATCAAGGACGGTCCACTGGCCGGAAAAATGGCGCTGTACGCCGACGTGGAGCCGACCGCCTCCCTGGTGGAGCTGGTCAAAAAAGGCCAGAAGCTGTTCACCTCCATGGAGGTCAGCCCGAAATTTGCCGACACCGGCAAAGCCTATCTTGTCGGACTTGCCGCAACCGACGATCCGGCGAGTCTCGGCACCGAAATGCTGGCGTTCAGCGCCAGTGCTGCCCACAACCCGCTGGCGAACCGCAAGCAGAAACCGGACAACCTGTTTTCTGCCGCCGAAGAAACCCTTATCGAGCTGGAAGAAATCCAGGACGACAAACCCTCCCTGTTTGCCCGCGTCACCGCGCTGTTCACCAAAAAAGAGCAGACCGACGATGCGCGTTTCTCTGACGTGCATCAGGCCGTGGAGCTGGTTGCTACCGAGCAGCAGAACCTGAGCGAACGCACCGCCAAATCCCTGACCGAAAACGGTGAACGCCTGTCCGCGCTGGAGACTTCCCTGCAGGCGCAGCAGGCCGCCTTTGCCGAACTGGAGCAGAAGCTGAACCGCGAAGACAGCCGCAGGGACTACCGCCAGCGCGCGCCGGGCGGCGATGCCCCGGCAGGCACCGTGACCAATTGCTGAGGAGCAAAAACACCAATGAAACAGAAAACCCGCTTTGCCTTTAACGCCTACCTGCAGCAGCTGGCACGCCTGAACGGTGTGGCCGTGACCGAGCTTGCCAGCAAGTTCACCGTCGAGCCGTCGGTATCTCAGACGCTGGAAGATGAAATTCAGCAGTCCGCCGCGTTTCTGACGCTGATCAATGTGATGGGCGTGGCCGAACAGTCCGGCCAGCTGCTGGGGCTGGGCGTCGGCAGCACCATTGCAGGCACCACCGACACCACCACCAAAGAGCGCGAACCGACCGATCCGACGCTGATGGCGGACGTGGAATACAAGTGCGAGCAGACCAACTTCGACACCGTGCTGACCTACGCGAAGCTGGACCTGTGGGCCAAGTTCCAGGACTTCCAGGTGCGTATCCGCAACGCTATCGTCAAACGCCAGGCGCTGGACCGCATCATGATCGGTTTCAACGGCGTGAAGCGTGCCAAAACCTCTAACCGTGGCGAGAACGTGCTGCTGCAGGACGTGAACAAGGGCTGGCTGCAGAAAATCCGTGAAGACGCGCCGGACAACGTGCTGGGCACCAAAACGGCTGACGATGGCACCGTGACCGTCGAACCGGTGAAAGTCGGGAAGGGCGGTCTGTACGCCAACCTGGACGCGCTGGTGATGGATGCGGTCAACGAGCTGATCGATCCGATTTTCCAGGACGACGACGAGCTGGTTGTGGTCTGTGGCCGTGAGCTGCTGTCCGACAAGTATTTCCCGCTGGTCAACAAAGAGCAGGAGAACAGCGAGAAAATCGCCGCCGATCTCATCATCAGCCAGAAACGCATGGGTGGCCTGCAGGCCGTGCGCGCGCCTTACTTCCCGGCGAATGCCGTGCTGATCACTCGCCTGGATAACCTGTCCATCTACTGGCAGGAAGAGACCCGCCGCCGCTCGGTTATCGACAACCCGAAACGTGACCGCATCGAAAACTTCGAATCCGTGAACGAGGCCTATGTGGTGGAAGACTACCGCTGCGCGGCTCTGGTGGAAAACATCGAAATCGGTGATTTCAGCGCGCCTTCCGCACCGGACGCCGGGGAGTAACGCATGAGCCTGAGTCCCGCACGGCAGCACCGCCTGCGCGTTCAGGCTGAACAGGCCGCCCGCGAGGGCGGCAGTGTTCGCCATGCCTCGGGTTATGACCTGATGCTGCTCCAGCTGGCCGAAGATCGCCGCCGTCTCAAGGGCATCCAGTCCACGGTGAAAAAGGCGGCGATCAAGGTGGAGCTGCTGCCGAAATATGCCGCCTGGGCGGACGGCGTGCTGGCCGCCGGAGGCGCGCAGCAGGATGACGTCCTGATGTACGTGATGCTGTGGCGTATCGATGCCGGGGATTATGCCGGTGCGCTGGAAATCGGGCGTCATGCCCTGCGCCATGGCTGGGTGATGCCACTTGGCAACCGCAACGTGCAGACCGTGCTGGCCGAAGAAATGGCCGACGCGGCACAAAGCGCAATGCTGGCGGCGGCTCCTTTCGATGCTGACCTGCTGCTGCAGGCGCTGGACCTGACCACCGGGCAGGATATGCCGGACCAGTCACGGGCGCGCCTGCACAAGGCCATCGGCGCGGTGCTAAGCGAGAACCATCCGGCATCGGCCCTGAATCACCTCACTCATGCGCTCCAGCTGGACTCCCGCTGCGGTGTGAAGAAAGACAAAGAGCGGCTGGAGCGCAGACTGCGCAACGACCGCTGACGGAACGTGCCCCGCGCACGGGCGGCACGGGATGGCGACTGGCTTTGCCTCATCAAAATCCCGTTCACCGCCCACTTATTCAGGAGAAGACCGCATGAAGTTTGTTGCGCCCGAACCGGCACCGGAACAGGCGGAGGTCATCAAAAACACGCCGTTCTGGCCGGACGTGGATCTGTCGGAGTTTCGCAGCGTGATGCGCACCGACGGCACGGTGACGCAGCCGCGCTTAAAGCAGGTACTGCTCACCGCTATTTCCGAAGTGAACGCCGAGCTGTTCGACTTCCGCAACCGCCAGCGAATGCTCGGATTTCAGGCACTGGCTGATGTACCGGCGGACGTGCTCGACGGCAAAAGTGAGCGCATCCAGCACTACCACAACGCTGTCTATTGCTGGGCGCGCGCCGTGCTCAATGAACGCTATCAGGACTACGACGCTACGGCGTCCGGGGTGAAACGCGGGGAAGAGCTGGCGGAGGCCAGCGGCGACCTGTGGCGCGATGCCCGCTGGGCGATCAGCCGGGTGCAGGATGCGCCGCACTGCACGGTGGAGCTTATCTGATGAAAGTGCGTGCGCACCAGTATGACACGGTGGACGCGCTGTGCTGGCGTCACTACGGGCGCACGCAGGGTGTCACGGAGCAGGTATTACGGGTCAATCCGGGGCTGGCCGAGCATGGCCCCTTTTTACCGCACGGGTTGCAGGTGGAACTGCCGGATCTCCCGGCATCGACCACCGCGCAGACCGTCCAGCTATGGGACTGAATCATGACGCTTGAGAGAGTCAGCGCCTTTATCACTTACTGCATCGCCGTGCTGCTGGCCTGGCTGGGCGACCTGTCGCTCAAGGATGCCTCCACGGTCGGCGGCGTGCTGATTGGTGTGCTGATGCTGGCGATCAACTGGTACTACAAACACCAGTCTTTCAAACTGCTGCGCGGCGGCAAAATCTCGCGGGGGGAGTATGAATCCTTCAATCGTTAAGCGCTGCCTGGTTGGGGCTGTGCTGGCTATCGCCGCCACGCTGCCCGGTTTTCAGTCGCTGCACACTTCCGTGGAGGGGCTGAAACTGATTGCCGATTACGAGGGCTGTCGCCTGCAGCCGTATCAGTGCAGCGCGGGCGTCTGGACCGACGGGATCGGCAACACGTCCGGCGTAATGCCCGGCAAAACCATCACCGAACGGCAGGCGGCGCAGGGACTGATTACTAACGTTCTGCAGGTGGAGCGGGCGCTGGAGAAGTGCGTGGTGCCATCCGTGCCGCAAAAGGTGTATGACGCGGTGGTGTCGTTTGCCTTTAACGTTGGCACCGGAAATGCCTGCAGCTCGACGCTGGTGAAACTGCTGAATCAAAAGCGCTGGACAGATGCCTGCCGCCAGCTGCCGCGCTGGGTATATGTCAAAGGCGTGTTTAATCAGGGGCTGGATAATCGCCGCGCGCGGGAAATGGCCTGGTGTCTGAAAGGGGCTGGAGCATGACGCGCACGCTGGCGGTGATGCTCGCGCTTGTACTGGCGGCGCTGGTCTGGCAGTCGTGGCGGCTCAACAACGCCCGGCACACCATCGAAACACAGAGCGAACAGCTGGCGACTAAAACGCAGGCACTGGCGAAGAAAAACAGCCAGCTGATCGGCCTGTCCATTCTGACCGAAACCAACAGCCGGGCGCAGATGCGGCTTTATGCGGCAGCAGAGCAAACCATCGCGCTGCTGCGCAACCGCCAGCACCGGATAGAGGAGTTAAAACGTGAGAACGAAGAATTGCGCCGCTGGGCTGACACTCTTTTGCCTGCTGATATTATCCGGCTGCGGGAACGTCCGGCCCTCGCCGGAGGTGCAGCTTACCGTGAATGGCTGTCCCAGAGTGACGCCGTGCAGCCTGAACCCGTCAGCGCCGCGCACTAACGGTGATCTGAACGCGATGATGGATGAAACCGAGGCCGCCTGGGCGGTCTGTGCTGACAAAGTGGACACGATAGTGGCGTGTCAGGAGCGAAACAGTGAACAAGCCGCAGTCCTTACGCAACGCCCTGAATAAGTCGGTGCCTTATGTCTGCGATAATCCGGACAAGCTGCATCTGTTTGTGGATAACGGTTCCCTGGTGGCAACCGGCGCGCTGTCCATGTCGTGGGAATACCGTTATACCCTGAACGTGGTGCTCGAGGATTTCAGCGGCGACCAGAATCTGCTTATGGCTCCGGTGCTGCTGTGGCTGAAAGCGAATCAGACGGATGCTATCAATAACCCAGACCTGCGTGAAAAGCTGTTCACCTTTGAGGTCGATATTCTGCGCAACGACGTGTGTGATATCAGCCTGAACCTGCAGCTGACGGAGCGCGTGCTGGTCAGCACTGACGGCGCTGTCTCAACGGTTGAGGCGGAGCCGGAACCCGACGAGCCAGAAGAAATGTGGACGGTGAAACGTGGATAATCTGCATAAGGTAGATGAGTGGCTGGCGGCACTGCTGGCGAATCTTGAGCCTGCTGCCCGTCAGCGCATGATGCGGGAGCTGGCGCAGGCACTGCGCCGGAATCAGCAAAACAATATTCGGCTACAGCGTAATCCTGACGGCAGCGGATACGAGCCGCGAAAAGTGACAGCCCGAACTAAAAAGGGGCGAATTAAGCGGCAGATGTTTGCGAAGCTGCGCACGACCAAATACCTGAAAACTGCAGCCAGCGCGGATTCAGCCAGCGTGCAGTTTACAGGGAAGGTGCAGCGGATGGCGCGGGTTCACCATTACGGTTTGCGTGATTATGTTTATCGCAACGGACCGAAGGTACGCTACCGAGAGCGGAAATTACTAGGAATAAATCATAATTCCACAGATGTGATACAAAGCATGTTATTAACTTGGGTGTCTAAAAAGTAAGCGCATTTCCTCTTGATGAATGATTGACAAGAGAAATTCGCTGGTAGATGATTTAATAGGCTTTTAATTGACTGAGTTAGTTATTGTGAAAGATCTTATCCTAGTGCTGCAAGTTGTACTAACATGGCCTACAGCTTTTATTTTTGCTTTATGCATATTATATCGCCCAATAACTCTTTTGCTAAAGAGAATAGTCGAAAGCAATACGGCGAAAGCAAAGCTAGGTTTCGTAGAACTCGAACTCGGTGAGTTGGCTAAAAGAGGAAAAAATGCTGTAGATACTTTTAATGAGTTATCAATCACAATGGCAAAAACCAGACAGTTAGAGTTGGAGATTACTAAAGAAAATTTTTCTCATTCTTTTTCCTCAAGTCAGCAAGTTAAATTGAATGGTTTAATGCTGGAGTTGGAAAGGAAAATAACTCACCTTGAAGGACAGATAGATGAAAGTTTATCTATTGAAAAATAAGATTGTTATATCTTTTTCACCTGTTATTTCTGTGGCGATAAAGGTCTACGTTCGAGATGGGCAGGTTTTGTCTGATATCTATCATGAGAGGAATGTTCAAAAAGGTGAGGTTGATTGTGGAATACCTCTTTTCAATAGCCATGTGATGGGTAATGATGCAGTGGAGCATCTACTTCATATGTTGACTGTCAATGAGAGTAATAATTTTGATAAAATCATACAGTATAATGATGCTCAAATCGAAATATATAATTCTATAAATGCAAGCAAATCTCTTAGTGAGCTTTTTTCAGATTGTGGTAATCTTGCGTGGGGGATTATTTTAAATAATTACTACGGATACAATTTCCATACCGTTGAATATTTGGCGAGGATGAAAAGAAGAGCCCTTTTTTCTGTCTTAGCTGAAACCCCGCCTAAAGAAAAAATAATAAACTTATTAAAAAAGACTTCAATGCTTCATGGGCGTAGATATGAGTTCATCTTGTTATCAAGATGCTTGAAAGATAATGACCTCATAGAGGCTTATAAGCACAAGCAATCAGTTACTTTGCAAGAGTTATATTTGGCATATTATTACCGTGCATTATCTGGAACGACTCTTTTGAGTAACATTTGTCGCGATAAAAAGGATTTTTTGAGAGAGTACCGAGTTGGGATGCTGTCACTTGTCAAATTGGTGAAAGATAGTATCCGTATCGGAGAAAATATTGGTATTAAAAAATCTTATGACATTGTTATGGGTTGTGATTGCCGCGAAGATGTTAAATCCTTACACGATAAATGGTCGCAAAGGTTAAGAGATACGACGAAATATTTAAGAGATGATGTCCATTTTGAAGAACCAAGTTTAATGGTTTCAGAGGGGATCGAATTCATCAACTCCATTAATAAACTTATCACAGAAGGTAAGGAAATGGAGCATTGTTTGGCATCATATAAGATAAAGGCACTGAATGGCGAAAGCTATGTCTATAAAGTTAGAACCCATTGGAACGAACGCGTGACAGTGGAGTTAGGACTTTCAAATGGTATTTATATACTTAAGCAAGCTAAAGGTTTCCGGAATGCAGAACCAAGTAACTTGGCGTTAAACTATGTTCATACTTGGTTGGAAACGGAAAATAAAAAGTTAAAGAGATTATTACAGGAATATGAGCATTATTTGAACAATGCTATGAGTGCTTGATTAGTTTAATTGTACCATCGCCCCCACAAGTTCCTTCTTTTTAATTACCCAAAGTATTCATTCACTCTATGTGTATGAATACGCAACTCACAGAAATCATGCGCCTTATCACCAACCTGATCCGCACCGGCACCGTGACCGAAGTGGACCGGGAAAACTGGCTGTGCCGGGTGAAAGTCGGCGAACTCGAAACCAACTGGATTAACTGGCTGACGCTGCGCGCCGGTGGTGCACGCACATGGTGGTGCCCGTCACCGGATGAGCAGGTGGTGGTGCTGAGCATGGGCGGCAATCTCGAAACTGCGTTTGCGCTGCCCGCTATCTACTCCAGTGAATTTGCGCCGCCGTCGGATTCCGTGGACGGCAGCGTGACGCAGCACCCGGATGGGGGCTGGTTTGAGTATGAACCCGCCACCGGGCGCTGGCTCGTCAAAGGCATCAAAACCATGGTGATCGAGGCGGCCAACAATATCACCTTCAAAACAGCTGAGTTTGTGGTGGAGGCCGACACCACGCGCATCAACAGCGAGGTGGTGATCAACGGCGGAGTCACCCAGGGCGGCGGCGCGATGAGTTCCAACGGGATCGTGGTGGATGACCATATGCACGACAAAGTTAAATCAGGCGGCGACACGTCGGGAGGTCCGGTATGACGCTGTATCTCGGCATGAGTCAAAGCAACGGCAAAGCCATCACGGACGCAGACCATTTGCGCCAGTCGGTGCGCGATATTCTGCTGACGCCGCAGGGCAGCCGCATTGCCCGGCGGGAATACGGCTCCCTGTTATCCGTCCTGATTGACCAGCCGCAGAACCCGGCACTGCGCCTGCAGATCATGTCGGCGGTGTATATGGCACTGAACCGCTGGGAGCCGCGTCTGACACTGGACTCCATCACCATCAGCAGCAATTTTGACGGCTCCATGCTGGTTGACCTTACCGGGCAGCGCAACAACGGCGCGCCGGTTTCCCTTTCCGTATCAACAGGAGCAGACAATGGCGGTCATTGACCTTTCCCAGCTCCCCGCGCCGCAGATTGTGGACGTGCCGGATTTTGAGACGCTGCTGGCGGAGCGCAAGGCCGCTTTTGTGGCGCTCTATCCGGCGGACGAGCAGGCTGCAGTAGCGCGCACGCTGGCGCTCGAATCTGAACCCATCACCAAACAACTGCAGGAAAGTACCTACCGCGAAGTTCTGTTGCGCCAGCGCATCAACGAGGCCGCGCAGGCGGTCATGGTGGCGTATGCCCTCGGCGGCGATCTGGAGCAACTGGCCGCCAACTACAACGTGAAGCGCCTGACGGTAACGCCTGCCGATACCGACGCCGTGCCGCCGGTTGCTGCCGTGATGGAAAGTGACGAGGCGCTGCGTCTGCGTGTTCCCGCTGCATTTGAGGGGCTGTCCGTTGCGGGGCCGACGGCGGCCTATGAGTTTCACGCCAGAAGTGCAGACGGGCGCGTGGCGGATGCCAGCGCAACCAGCCCGGCACCGGCGGAGGTCGTGCTGACTGTACTGAGCCGTGAGGGTGATGGAACGGCAGGTGATGACTTGCTGGCCGTGGTTGAAAAGGCGCTGAACAGCGAGAGCGTGCGCCCGGTGGCGGATCGCCTGACGGTGCGCAGCGCCGAAATTATCCCGTACAGCGTGGATGCCACCATTTTTCTCTATCCGGGACCGGAAGCCGAGCCGGTGATGGCGGCCGCAATAGCCAGCCTGCAGAAGTACATCGCCAGTCAGACGCGACTCGGGCGGGATATCCGTCGCAGTGCTCTGTATGCCGCGCTGCATGTCGAAGGCGTGCAGCGTGTCGAGCTGGCTTCTCCGCTGGCTGATGTGGTGCTGGACAAAACGCAGGCCGCCTCCTGCACGGAGTGGAATGTGACCAACGGGGGCACGGATGAATAGCCTGCTGCCGCCTGGCTCATCGCCGCTTGAGCGCCGACTGGCGCAGAGCTGCAGCGGTATTTCCGGGCTTGAAGTGCCGCTGCGTGACCTGTGGAACCCGGCAACCTGTCCGGTCAGTTTCCTGCCGTATCTGGCGTGGGCGTTTTCCGTGGACCGCTGGGACGAGAGCTGGACGGAGAGCGTCAAGCGCCGGGTGGTACAGGATGCGTTCTATATTCATCAGCACAAAGGCACAACCAGCGCCGTGCGTCGGGTGGTGGAGCCGTTCGGCTTCCTGATCCGCATTGTCGAATGGTGGCAGACCGGCGAGCAACCGGGCACGTTCCGCCTGGATATCGGCGTGCAGGACCAGGGCATCACAGAAGAAACCTATCTGGAGCTGGAGCGCCTCATCAGCGACGCCAAACCCTGCAGCCGTCATCTGATCGGCATGTCCATCAACCTGCAGACCAGCGGGCCATATTTTGTCGGCGCAGCCACCTACACCGGCGAAGAAATCACGATTTACCCGTATATCAACGACACCATTATTTTCGGCGGCACCGCTTACGAGGGCGGGGCGGTCCACGTTATTGACACAGTGAGAGTGAATCCATGAGCGCAAAATTTTACACCCTGCTGACGGAGATCGGCGCAGCGAAACTGGCCAGCGCCGCAGCGCTCGGCGTCCCGCTGAAAATTACCCAGATGGCGGTGGGCGACGGGGGCGGTGTACTCCCCACACCCAGCGCGCAGCAGACGAAACTGATTGCTGAAAAGCGCCGGGCCGATCTCAATATGCTGTACATCGACCCGCAAAACAGCAGCCAGATTATTGCGGAGCAGGTGATCCCCGAAACTGAGGGCGGGTGGTGGATTCGGGAAGTCGGACTGTTTGATGACACAGGTGCGTTGATTGCCGTGGGCAACTGCCCGGAGAGCTACAAGCCGCAGCTGGCGGAGGGGAGCGGGCGCACGCAGACCGTGCGCATGGTGCTGATTACCAGCAGCACCGAAACCATCACCCTGAAAATTGACCCTGCCGTGGTGCTGGCAACGCGCAAGTATGTTGACGACAAGGTGCTGGAGCTGAAGGTTTACGTCGATGATCAGATGGTGAAACACCTAGCTGCAGTCGATCCGCATTCGCAGTATGCCCCGAAAGAGAGTCCAACCCTGACGGGCACGCCCAAAACGCCAACCGCGCCAGCGGGAACGAACAGTACCCAGATTGCCAGCACGGCATTTGTGCAGGCGGTGGTGGCGGTACTTAATAACGCGCTGGCACTGAAAGCACCGCTGGCAAATCCTGCCCTGACGGGAACGCCGACGGCCCCCACTGCAGCGCAGACCGCTAACAACACGCAGATTGCCACAACGGCTTTTGTGAAATCAGCGCTGGCGGCTCTGGTGGGTTCATCCCCGGCGGCGCTGGATACGCTGAACGAGCTGGCGGCAGCCCTGGGCAACGACCCAAACTTTGCCACAACGATGACTAATGCCCTGGCAGGGAAGCAGCCGCTGGACAATACCCTGACGGCATTAAGCGGGAAAAATGTTTCGGGTTTATTGCAGTATCTGGGCCTGGGAGAGGCGAAGTTTGTTACCAGCCGTGGAAGGAATGCAAATGGTGGCTGGATTATTTGGTCAGACGGGGCCATTGAATTATATGGGATGAGTGGAGTTCATAACGCCGGGAAAGCCACCATTACGTATCCAATCGCACTACCTGAACTTTCACGATATATCAGTATTGCTGAGCGTATAGCGAGTGACAGAAGTGCTAATGCGCTTCATGTCTCAATGATTATTGATAATGAAGTGACTGCCTCGGGCTTTACCGCTCGTTGCCAGCTGTATGATGGCTCTGCATCATCAAACTCTTTTTCATGGAGGGTACTCTATGCGCCTGTTTAATCCCGTCACGATGACAGAGGTTTTGCCTGGCTTTCATGATATTACCGGTGCGATTGAGCTGCCGGAAGATAACTGGTTTTTCGT
>Ga0207696_1000482_pt1 | contig 33749 bp, 30 predicted proteins | sample KBSS54metaG_FD_184403 | JGI IMG/M metagenome (GOLD analysis project Ga0207696, IMG submission 184403) | Switchgrass rhizosphere microbial communities from Kellogg Biological Station, Michigan, USA - KBS S5-4 metaG (SPAdes) (version 2) | ecosystem: Host-associated > Plants > Roots > Rhizosphere >...
CGGAATGGTCAATGCGTTAGGCAATAACCTTGCCGAAATCGCCGAAAATTTGCAGGCTAACACTGCACCTGGCATGGTGCCGGATACCGACGGTTGGTTGCAGCAAGGCGAATGTTGGGTCGGGCGCGTTACCGGCGAGTTACCGGAAATCCCACCAGACATGGTGCAATACCGCAGCCGTAACAACCGCTTGTTGCTGGCGGCACTGGCGCAAATTCGCCCACAGGTAGATGAAGCGATTGTGCGTTACGGCAACGAACGTGTGGCGGTAGTGCTGGGGACCAGTACGTCCGGGCTGGATGAAGGTGACCGTATGGTGAGCGGCACTAGTGCGGGCAAACCGCCTGCGTCTTATCGTTATGGTCAGCAAGAACTTGGCGATCCCTCGCGTTTTCTCAGTGATTATCTGCAACTGTTTGGCCCGGCGTTGACGGTTTCAACCGCCTGTTCTTCAAGCGCGCGTGCCATTATTACCGGCCAACGGCTGATTGAATCCGGCATGGTCGATGCGGCGATTGTCGGCGGGGCAGATACCCTCAGCCGCATGCCGGTTAACGGCTTTAACAGCCTGGAATCGTTGAGCAGCACGCGCTGTAAACCTTTTAGTGCTGCACGCAACGGCATCACTATCGGTGAGGCCGGAGCGCTGATTTTGCTGACCAAAGAACCGGGAAAAGTACAACTGCTGGGCGTGGGCGAATCGTCAGATGCCTGGCATATGTCGGCTCCACATCCGGAAGGCGTGGGCGCGATTCGCGCCATAGAAATGGCGCTGCGTGAGGCTGAACTCACGGCACAAGACATTGGCTATATTAATATGCACGGCACCGCCACGCGTCTTAATGACGAAATCGAAGCCAAAGTGGTGAATCAACTGTTCGGCGAAAGCGTTCCTTGCAGCTCGACAAAACATCTGACCGGCCACACGTTAGGTGCGGCTGGAGCCTGTGAAGCGGTGCTCTGCTATTTACTGTTATCGCAAGGGCTGAGGCTGCCAGCACAGGACTTCACTGATGCGCATCAAGACCTCACCCTTGCGCCTTGTGGTTTACTCAGCGCACCCCAGCCATTTACCAAACCAATAATGTTGTCGAACTCATTTGCTTTTGGCGGTAACAATGCCAGCCTGATTTTTGGAGTATCTCATGACTGATTTTCTTGCCCCGCACCACTATTTGCCGCACGAAGCACCCATGTGCCTGCTGGAGTCGGTAGTGGCGGTGGAACAAGAAAGTGCCCATTGTCGGGTCACGGTCAGCCACCATGGGGTACTGGCACCGTTTCTTGATGCGCAGGGGAATTTACCTGGCTGGTTTGCCATCGAGCTTATCGCGCAGACGGTAGGGGTGTGGTCTGGCTGGCACGCCATGAATAACGGCGAAGAAGCCAGCCGTGTTGGGATGCTGCTGGGGGGGCGAGGGTTGCGCTGCCCAGCCGGGTATCTTGCGCAAGGTTTGCAGTTGGAATGTCATGTCACGTTACTAATGCGTGATGAAAAAATTGGTAGTTTTGAAGGACAAATTCTCGCGGACGGTAACGTACTGGCGAGCGGGCGGGTCAATACCTATCAGCCTGATAATAATGAATTAGAGAAGTTTTTTTAAAGGAGTTTTTTTGTAGGTCGGGCAAGCGCAGCGCAGCCGACAACGCGGATGAAAATGGTGGATGACGCTGACGCTTATCCACCCTACGAAACTTATAATAATGAGTCATACCCAAAATAATTCGAGTTGCATCGCGGCGGCAAGAGAACAAGTCCCGATGAGCTTACATAAGTAAGTGATTCGGGCGAGTGAGCGCAGGCAACAAAGAGGCAGCTTGAAGTATGACGGGTATTTTAATGGGATAGCAGCAAGATGACACAGACGGTATTAGTAACCGGTGCCAGCAAGGGGATCGGCAAGGCGATTGCCTGTGGGCTGGCGGCCGACGGATTTGCCGTGGTGGTGCACTACCATCGCGACGAAGCGGGCGCACAACAAACGCTCGAGCAAATAACGGCTCAGGGTGGAACGGGGCGCGTCATGCAGTTCGATAGCGCAGACCGCGAGCAATGCCGTAGTGTGATTGAAGCGGACATCGAAGCTCACGGTGCTTACTGGGGCGTGGTTAACAACGCTGGTATCACGCGTGACGGCGCATTTCCCGCATTAACTGATGATGATTGGGACGGCGTAATCCGCACCAATCTCGATAGTTTTTACAACGTGATTCAGCCGTGTGTGATGCCGATGATTGGCCTGCGTGCGGGAGGGCGAATCATCACGCTCTCTTCGGTTTCGGGCCTGATGGGCAACCGTGGGCAAGTGAATTACAGTGCCGCAAAAGCGGGCATTATTGGTGCCACAAAAGCGCTGGCAATTGAACTGGCGAAACGCAAAATCACCGTGAATTGCATAGCACCTGGTCTGATTGATACCGGCATGATTGAAATGGAAGCGGCCGCGCTCAACGAAGCCATGCGCCTGATTCCACTCCAGCGCATGGGCCAGCCAGAAGAAGTGGCTGGGCTTGCACGTTATTTGATGTCGCCAGTGGCCGCTTACGTCACACGCCAGGTTATCTCCATCAACGGAGGCATGTTGTGATTCGCCGGGTGGTGGTTACCGGAATGGGCGGTGTGACGGCATTTGGCGATAACTGGCAGGATGTGGCTGCGGGGCTGAAGTCCGGCCAGAATGCAGTGCGCAACATGCCAGAATGGCAAATCTACGATGGGCTAAACACCATGCTCGGCGCGCCGATAGATAATTTCACGCTCCCCGAACACTACACGCGTAAGCGTATTCGGGCGATGGGACGCGTTTCTTTGCTCGCGACTCGAGCCACTGAACTGGCATTAACCCAGGCCGGTTTACTCGACGATCCGATTTTAACTTGCGGTGAAACGGGGATAGCTTACGGTTCATCCACCGGCAGTACGGGGCCAGTGAGCGAATTCGCCACCATGCTGACCGAAAAGCACACGCGTAATATTACCGGCACCACTTACGTCCAGATGATGCCGCATACCGCTGCGGTGAATACCGGATTGTTCTTCGGTTTACGTGGCCGAGTGATCCCGACCTCAAGTGCGTGTACATCAGGTAGCCAGGCAATTGGTTATGCCTGGGAAGCTATTCGTCACGGCTACCAGACGGTCATGGTCGCGGGAGGTGCTGAGGAGTTATGTCCTTCGGAAGCGGCGGTGTTTGACACGTTGTTTGCAACCAGCCAACGCAATGACCAGCCAAAGAGCACGCCATCACCGTTTGATAAGCAACGTGATGGTCTGGTGATTGGCGAAGGTGCGGGGACATTGATCCTCGAGGATCTGGATCATGCACTGGCGCGTGGTGCCACCATTTATGCCGAGATCGTCGGGTTCCATACCAATTGCGATGCGGCACATATCACCCAGCCACAGAAAGAAACCATGCAGATTTGTATTGAACGCGGTCTGTATTCGGCGGGGCTTGAGGCCCGTGACATTGGCTATGTCAATGCGCATGGCACGGCAACTGACCGTGGTGACATTGCGGAAAGCCAGGCGACGGCGGCAATTTTCGGCACTAATACGCCAATCTCTTCGCTGAAAAGCTATCTGGGTCATACGCTTGGCGCGTGTGGTGCGCTGGAAGCCTGGATGAGTATCGAAATGATGCGTGAAGGCTGGTTTGCCGAAACGCTGAATTTGACTCAGCCGGACGAGGCGTGTGGTGAACTGGATTACATCATGGGTGAAGCGCGCAAAATCGAGACTGAATTTGTGCAGAGCAATAATTTTGCCTTTGGTGGCATTAACACTTCACTGGTGATGCGACGTTGGCGGTAAACGATTATCAGCTGGCGTTCGGCGAGGTGGCGTGTGTATTGAATGACGCGTCCACTTCGCGTTGGCTGTCGCCTGAGCTGTTACAGGATGCGCCAGTGGGCCACCGTCGCGCAGACTGGATTGCTGCGAGGATCCTGCTGGCGATGCTGCTCAATGACGGCCCTTTGCCCAAACTAGCCCGCGCAGCACAAGGTAAACCTTATCATCCATCGCTCCCCGAATTTAACATCAGTAACCATGCGACCCGCGTTGCGGTGCTGGTGGGTAGTGGGGAAGTTGGTTGTGATGTTGAGCAAATCCGCCCTCGGTCGCGTTTTATGGCGATTGCCCGTTACAGTTTTGCCGCGCATTTGTGTGACTGGCTGGAATCTCTGTCGGAAGTTGAGCAAATCGTGCAGTTCTGGCGTATCTGGACGGCACACGAAGCGGTGCTTAAACAGCGAGGCGGGACTGTCTGGCAAATGAGCCAGCTGGAGCTGCCATTACACACACTTTGCCCGCCAGGCCGCTTTTTGCAGCATGTCACCGTGGACGAGTCGCTGATCGCTTGTTGCGGTGAACAGCCATTTCCTGACGATTTCTCTCCTCAACTTCTTATTAGGAAGTGATGTACGCCTGATTTAGACTACTCTCAAAGACTAACTGGAGATTTCCTGATGAGCGAAAGAATGTCGGTGATACAAGGTGATATCACCCATGCTGAGGTTGATGTAATCGTCAATGCAGCGAATTCATCCTTGCTAGGTGGCGGTGGTGTTGATGGTGCCATTCATCGCGCGGCAGGGCCTGCACTATTGGCGGCCTGCAAAGTGATTCGCCAACAGCAAGGTGAATGCCCCCCCGGGCATGCCGTGATTACCGAAGCCGGAAACATCCCCGTTAAAGCTGTGATCCACGCCGTTGGCCCGGTGTGGCAGGGTGGTGAAAATCACGAAGCTGAATTGCTTGAACAAACCTATCGCAACTGTCTCGATTTGGCTGCTGCCAATGGTTACCGCACTATCGCGTTTCCAGCCATCAGCACCGGCGCGTACGCTTTCCCAAAAGAGCTAGCCGCAAAAATAGCCGTCGATACGGTTTATCGATATATCGGTCTGCGCCCGCTGCCTGAACAAGTGGTTTTCGTCTGTTTTGATGACGAAAATACCCGTATTTACCAGCAACTTCTTGCCCAACTCTAACGTGAAGAACCCTCACGCTACCCGCCTTGGGAAAGCGATTATCCCGGCGCTTGCTGAGCATCCTGGCGTGAGCGGTATTCATCCTCTTGCGGATAGCCTTGATGCGTTTGCAGCGCGTTATCTGTTGTGCGGCATGGCGGAAAATACCCTCGATGTGCAGTACTACATCTGGCAGGACGATATGTCCGGGCGGTTGTTGTTCAGTGCGTTACTGGCTGCGGCCGACCGTGGGGTGAGAGTCAGGCTGTTGCTGGATGATAATAACACCAACGGGCTGGATGATATTTTAGAGCTGCTTAATTCCCATCCTCAGATTGAAGTTCGCCTGTTTAATCCCTTTTCATTTCGCTTGTTTCGCGCCATCGGTTATCTGACTGATTTTGCTCGCCTGAACCGCCGCATGCACAACAAGTCCTTCACCGTTGATGGTGAAACGACGATTGTTGGTGGGCGTAATGTTGGCGATGCTTATTTTGGTGTCGGTAAACAGCCGTTGTTTTCAGATTTAGACGTGCTGGCGATTGGCCCGGTGGTTGCAGAAGTCAGTCAGGATTTTCAGCGCTATTGGGAAAGCCAGTGTGTTTCGACGCTGGCAAAGGTGCTGGATGTTGACGCCGGGGTGTTACAGCAACGGGTACAACTGCCAGACGACTGGCGCAACGACCCAAAAGCTCGGCGCTATCTGGATCGCCTGACCACCAGCCAGTTTGCGACGGATCTTGTGGCTCGCAGGTTAAATATGTACTGGGCTCAGACCCGTTTGCTGAGTGATGACCCGCGTAAGGGGCAGGGAAGGGCGCATCATCACACCTTGTTACCGCAACGTCTGATCAACGTGATTGGCCTGCCAAAGCAGGAAATAGACATAATTTCTGCCTATTTTGTCCCGACTCGCGCCGGCATCGCGCAAATTCTCGGGTTGGTGCGTAAAGGGGTGAAAATCGCCATTCTCACTAATTCGCTGGCGGCCAATGATGTGGCGGTAGTGCATGCCGGATATGCCCGCTGGCGTAAGAAACTGTTACGCCACGGTGTCGCGCTGTATGAATTAAAGCCAGAAAACAATAGCCCCCGCAGGCCGCGAGACAGGGGGTTAACCGGTAATTCTGGCTCCAGCCTGCATGCCAAAACCTTCAGCGTCGATAAGCAGAAAGTGTTTATCGGTTCATTCAATTTTGACCCACGCTCGGCAATGTTGAATACCGAAATGGGCTTCGTGATTGAAAGCGCCGCACTCGCGGAAGATATTCACCAGCGTTTTACCCAGAGCCAGAAAGAGGCCGCCTGGGCATTACGTCTGGACAAATGGGGGCGGGTGAATTGGGTAGAAAATCGTGATGGCAAAGAGATTGTCTGGAAGAAAGAACCGCACACCCGTTTTTGGCAACGGGTGTTGGTGAGACTGGTTTATCGGTTACCTATTGAATGGTTGCTCTAAAGTCTCTGTCGGCGGCGCTTCGCTTGTCCAACCTACGAAGGGAAGTTGTAGGGGGGATAAGCGCCAGCGTCATCCACCATAAATTACCGGAGTCCGATCTACGAAACTTTAACCGCCACGTTCTGCGGCTTGCCGGAGAACAAGAAGCGTAGCAGTGGAATTCGCAGATGGATTTCATACAGAATCACCGCAATCCCCACCACAAAGACCAGTCCCGTAATAAAGCCCAGCGCATTGGACGTGATATGTGGCGTGATAAACGCGCCGTAGAATAGCGTCAGCGGATGGTGAACCAGGTAAATGAATAGCGATGCATTCACGAAATAGGTGACACGCTTAGACTGGAAGTTCAGCAGTTTATGACCCAGTGAGAACACCACGTTAACCATCCACAGGCCTAAAACCATGGTGATAACGCTTTCAGTCTCATACATCCAGGCATCGCCGCTGCCGTAACGCTGGTTGAGCAAATAAGCCGCGAATGCCAGCACAGCACCCGCAGCGCACCATGGCGATGGCGTGGTAAACAGGGCTTTCAGTTGCGGGCGCACAAACGTTAAAGCCCCGAGCATGAAGAACGGCAGATAAAACAGCGTCTGCATCACCACGAAGTTAAACAAGCCGTCACTTAATATTGGAGAGTAAACAATGAAAATCGTGCGGCGAATGGCACCGTATAAAAAACCGAACCCAAGGAAATAAATTGAGAGTTTTCCCAGGGTAATGGTTGACGCACTATTTTCGGGTGCCTTCTCAAGGCGGTTTTTCATTTGTTGAAACAAAAATAAACAAACTGTCGTCAACACCACCATCACTAACAAGAACCATAAATGGGAAACCAGTTCCCAAACCAGCGTGTTGTACTTCTCGTAAGGGGTGAGCCCCGGCCAGTTTTTTGCTTTGTCGTTAACGTGTTGCAACATTAAAAATTGCGGTAGCGTCAGCAAGGGAATTGCTGTCAACATTGGGATGCCGACACGCTCAACACGCACTTTCCACCAGCGTTTAAGCGGGTAGCGCAGAAAAAGCATGTAGGAGAAATAACCGGAAATGACAAAAAACACCTGCATCCGGAAGGAGTGAATGATGTCATTAAAAAGGGTTAATCCCCAGGAGGCTTCAGCGCTGTTGACATGCCAGTGGTGGCTTGAATAGATGAGCGAGATATGAAACGGAATGCCTAAAAGCATTAACCAGGCCCGGATAGAATCCAGGAAAAACTCGCGTTGTTGTGGTGCTTTACTCATAATACTCCAGACATTATCGGACGAATCGCCTTATCCTTAAGAACATATCCCAATAGGCTTGAAGTCCCGAACGGTATCAATTCCGTGGCAACCCTACACTAACCATGACATCCTGTCTCCAGGATGGGCTCTGAAAGCGTAAGCAGTTGTCTTTTTTTGCTTAAAGGCTGAGCCAGCGTGCTGAACAATGCGGGTATTTGGTTGTCGGAAAGCAGAAGTTTCCATTAAAATGGATTGGATTGATTTAAGCACACAAAGGGGGATGTGCTGGTTAATATGAAACATAAACTAAAAATGATGAAAATGTGTGGGCTCGGTGCGGCAGTAATGTTGTCACTTTATACCACCTCGGTTTGGGCCTTCACCATCGATGATGTCGCAAAACAAGCGAAAACATTAGCGGGCAAAAGCTACGAAGCACCGAAAAGCAATCTGCCTTCGCTCTTCCGCGACATGAAATATGCGGATTATCAGCAGATCCAGTTCAATCACGACAAAGCCTACTGGAGCAAGTTAAAGACCCCATTTAAGCTTGAATTTTATCATCAGGGTATGTACTTCGACACCCCGGTTGCTATCAACGAAGTGACAGCGACTGCGGTTCATAAGATCAAGTACAACCCGGATTACTTTAATTTCGGTAATGTAAAACACGATAAAGACACCGTTAAAGATCTTGGCTTCGCCGGGTTCAAAGTGCTCTATCCGATCAACAGCAAAGATAAAAACGACGAAATTGTCAGCATGCTCGGGGCGAGTTATTTCCGTGTGATTGGCTCAGGTCAGGTTTATGGTCTGTCTGCTCGTGGTTTGGCTATCGATACTGCTTTGCCATCTGGTGAAGAGTTCCCCCGTTTCCGTGAGTACTGGATTGAGCGCCCGAAAACTGGCGACAAAACGCTGACCCTCTATGCGTTGCTCGACTCCCCACGTGCAACAGGTGCCTATCGCTTTGTGATTACCCCTGGGCGTGACACCGTAGTCAACGTGCAGTCAAAAGTTTATTTGCGCGACAAAGTAGGCAAACTGGGCGTTGCACCGCTGACCAGTATGTTCCTGTTTGGGCCAAATCAGCCGTCACCAAGCATCAACTACCGTCCTGAATTACATGACTCTAACGGTCTGTCTATCCATGCTGGTAACGGTGAGTGGATTTGGCGTCCGCTGAACAACCCGAAACATCTGGCCGTGAGTTCCTTCGCGACAGAAAATCCGGTTGGTTTTGGTTTGCTGCAACGTGGCCGTCAGTTCTCTCGTTTTGAAGATCTGAATGATCGTTACGATCAGCGTCCAAGCGCCTGGGTTGCACCGCAAGGTGATTGGGGTAAAGGTCGCGTCGAACTGGTGGAAATTCCAACCAACGACGAAACCAATGACAACATCGTTGCTTACTGGACGCCGGATCAGCTCCCGGAACCCGGCAAAGAGATGAACTTCAAATACACCATTACCTTCAGCCGTGACGAAGACAAAATGCACGCGCCAGATAACGCGTACGTGACACAGACTCGCCGCTCAACCGGTGATGTGAAGCAGTCGAATCTGATTCGCCAGCCAGACGGCACGATTGCGTTTGTCGTGGATTACGTCGGCGCGGACATGAAAAAACTGCCGCAAGATACGCCGGTTACCGCGCAAACCAGCATCGGTGACAACGGCGAAATCGTTGACAGCCAGGTACGTTACAACCCGGTCACTAAAGGCTGGCGTTTGACAGTACGTCTGAAAGTCAAAGACGAGAAGAAACCGACTGAAATGCGTGCAGCGCTGGTCAATGGCTCGCAAACGTTGAGTGAAACCTGGAGCTACCAGCTACCTGCCAATGAATAAGTTTACTGATACTGCGTCTGATTATATTGATGCCCTCCCGCTTTCTGCTGAGCAGAAGGCGGCTCTACCTGCATCGGATCTGCAAGCGGTGCATGAGGCGCTGGATGCGCAAGAGCACCACTATGACCGCGCCGATGATTCCCCTTTAGCCTCGGTAAAGGCCCGGCTCGAAGCGAGCTGGCCTGGATCGTTGGGTGCGGAACAACTGATTAAGGATGAAGAAGGGCGCACCCAGTTGCAGGCAATGCCAAAAGCAACGCGTTCTTCGATGTTCCCCGATCCGTGGCGCACCAACCCAATTGGTCGGTTCTGGGATCGTTTACGCGGGCGGGAAGTTAATCCTCGCTATATGTCGAAAGAAGAGGCTGAAGCTGAGCAGAAATGGCGTACCGTCGGGACTATTCGACGTTACATTCTGCTGCTGCTGACCATTTCTCAGACCGTGGTGGCGACCTGGTACATGAAGACCATTCTGCCTTACCAGGGCTGGGCGCTGATCAATCCATCCGATATGCTCGACCAGGATTTGTGGGTCTCCTTCATGCAGCTGCTGCCGTATGTGCTGCAGACCGGCATCTTGATCCTGTTTGCGATTCTGTTCTGTTGGGTATCAGCCGGTTTCTGGACCGCGTTGATGGGCTTCCTCCAGCTACTGATGGGCAAAGATAAATACAGTATCTCTGCCTCAACAGTGGGTGATGAGCCAATCGACCCGGCGAACCGCACTGCGTTGATTATGCCTATTTGTAACGAAGACGTTGACCGCGTATTTGCGGGTCTGCGTGCGACGTGGGAATCGGTAAAAGCGACCGGCCAACAGCAGCACTTCGATGTTTACATCCTGAGCGACAGCTACAACCCGGATATCTGTGTTGCCGAGCAAAAAGCGTGGATGGAACTGATCAACGAAGTGCAGGGCGAAGGGCAGATTTTCTACCGCCGCCGCCGCCGCCGTGTGAAACGTAAAAGTGGCAACATCGATGACTTCTGCCGTCGCTGGGGTAACCAATACAGCTACATGGTGGTGTTGGATGCTGACTCCGTCATGAGCGGTGACTGTCTGACCAACCTGGTGCGTTTGATGAATGCTAACCCGAATGCGGGCATCATTCAGTCATCACCAAAAGCGTCTGGCATGGACACGCTGTATGCGCGCTGCCAGCAGTTTGCAACTCGCGTTTACGGGCCGTTGTTTACCGCAGGTCTGCACTTCTGGCAGTTGGGCGAATCCCACTACTGGGGCCACAATGCGATTATTCGCGTTAAGCCGTTCATCGAGCACTGTGCGTTAGCACCGCTGCCAGGTGAAGGGTCATTCGCCGGTTCAATCCTTTCGCACGACTTCGTCGAAGCCGCTTTGATGCGCCGTGCGGGTTGGGGCGTATGGATTGCCTATGACTTGCCGGGTTCTTATGAAGAACTGCCGCCGAACTTACTGGATGAACTCAAGCGTGACCGCCGTTGGTGCCACGGTAACTTGATGAACTTCCGTCTGTTCCTGGTAAAAGGCATGCACCCGGTTCACCGTGCGGTATTCCTGACGGGCGTCATGTCGTATCTGTCGGCACCTTTGTGGTTTATGTTCCTCGCATTATCAACTGCATTGCAGGTGGTTCATGCGCTGACAGAACCGCAGTACTTCCTGCAACCGCGCCAGCTGTTCCCGGTGTGGCCGCAGTGGCGTCCGGAGCTGGCGATTGCGCTGTTTGCTTCCACCATGGTGTTACTGTTCCTGCCGAAGCTGCTGAGTATCATTCTGATTTGGTGCAAAGGCTCGAAAGAGTTCGGCGGTTTCTTCCGCGTGACGGCCTCCCTGCTGCTGGAAGTACTGTTCTCTGTGCTGCTGGCTCCGGTGCGTATGCTGTTCCACACCGTATTTGTGGTTAGCGCGTTCCTCGGTTGGGAAGTGGTCTGGAACTCGCCGCAGCGTGATGATGATTCAACCCCATGGGGTGAAGCGTTTATGCGCCACGGTTCTCAACTTCTGTTGGGTCTGGTGTGGGCTGTCGGCATGGCATGGCTGGATTTGCGCTTCTTGTTCTGGCTTGCGCCAATCGTCTTCTCACTGATTCTGTCACCATTTGTCTCGGTGATTTCGAGTCGTGCGACCATCGGTTTGCGTACTAAGCGTTGGAAGTTGTTCCTGATCCCGGAAGAGTATTCTCCTCCGCAGGTTCTGGTCGATACCGACAACTACCTGAAGCTGAACCGCAGCCGTACGCTGGATGATGGCTTTATGCACGCGGTGTTTAACCCGTCGTTTAATGCTCTGGCAACCGCAATGGCCACTGCGCGTCACCGTGCAAGCCAGGTGCTGGAAATTGCGCGCGATCGTCACGTTGAGCAGGCACTGAACGAAACGCCTGACAAACTGAACCGCGATCGTCGTTTGGTGTTGTTAAGCGATCCGGTCACTATGTCTCGTCTGCATTATCGTGTGTGGTCGAATCCGCAGCGTTACTCCTCGTGGGTAGATAGCTACAAAACGGTTAGCCTGAACCCTGAGGCGTTACCGTCCAAATAGAGCGCGAAACGCATCATCAATGCCGGCCTTCGGGTCGGCATTTTTTTGGAGTAAAACTGTGTTAAGAATCCTTGTGGTCGCGTTGTTCGCCTGCTTACTGAGCGGATGCGGGAGTATTATTAGCCGTGCTGTACCGGGGCAGGGACATGGTAATCAGTATTACCCCGGTGTGCAGTGGGATGTGCGTGACAGCGCATGGCGCTATATTACTGTGCTCGATTTACCTTTTTCGCTGGTGTTCGACACACTTTTGCTGCCGATTGATGCCAGCCATGGGCCTTACGAGTAAAACTTATCGTTCATCCCATTCATCAGCGGCAGTCTGGCCTTCCTCGGTATCCAGAGGCGGCTCAAGTTGAAATTCACCTTCGTCCCATTCGTGCAGTGTATTTTCTTCAATCCACTCCTGACGTAACTCGATTTCATCATAGTCACCGTCAAAGACACTTTGCGCCGCTTCACCGCTGACCATCGGTAGACATTCGCCATCCCCGCTGTCATCAGCGAAAAACTCGGCTTGCCACATAATGTCGCCATCCTGAAGAATGTACTTCTGAATGTTCAGTTGCTGAACACTGGCACTCTCTTCATCCAGCTCCGGGTTCTCAACAAGGAAAAGCTCGCGTGCGGCATCGATGGCCTCTTCCAGCGTCGCATACAGACTCATAGTAATCTCCTTTGTACAGGTCAGGGAGCGCGTTACGGCGCCATTTCAAGTTAATTGTTGACGCTGTTTGCAAAGTTGCAAGTATGTCGGAGATTTCTGAGTCAGTCGCCAGAAACACTGACACGTTCAGTCGGGCGACGGAGACTTATCCACGAGTAAAGAGCATTGAAAAGAACCACACAACCGGTGACTAAAAATACCGTGCGGAAGCCATAGTTTGCTGAAACAGCGGCACCCATCAACGGACCGGTGACATTGCCAATATCGCGGAATGACTGGTTGTAACTAAAGATCCGCCCGGCAATTTGATTGCTTGAGTTGTAGACCAGCAGTGTTTGTACCGCTGGCAACAGTGCGCCATCGGCGGCACCAAGCAGGAAACGTAACACCCCCAGTTGCCATGGGTTTTGTACCATCGACATCGGGATCAGCAACAACACAGAGATAACCAGCGCGCAGATTAAAATCCTTTCCGGCCCGATTCTATCCCCCAGTTTGCCCAGTCGCGGCGCACTGATTAACGCCGCAACGCCAGGCACAGATGCAATCATCCCGCTGATAAATGCCAGATTGCTGACATTGCCTGCCAGTTCACGCACGTAAAGCGTAAGAATCGGGGCGATAGAACCGGTGGCAACCTGAATAATCATGGTGGTGATAAACAGACTCAGCACCAGGCGTGGATTTTTGAGCGAAGTTAAAACCTGACGTGCGTGCAACATGTCCTTCTTGTGCACCGGGGTAAATTGTTCGCGAATGCAGAACAAGGTAAAAACAAAACAGGTAAATAGCACGCCAGCGGTGATGAAAAAGACCGGACGCAGGCCATAGGTATCCGCCAGAAAACCGCCAATCATCGGCCCAAGAAGTGCACCGCTTACCCCGCCGGTAGACAACGTGCCCAATGCCCAACCACTTTTATGGCGCGGAACTTGGGTGGCGATGAGCGCGTTAGCATTGGGGACAAATCCACCCAATAGTCCGAGCAGTGCGCGCAGCGCCAGAAATTGCCAGATATTGCTCGCAAAGCCCATCAGCACCATCACAATGGACATCCCCAATGCTGAACGCAGTAGCATTATCTTGCGGCCTTTACGGTCGGCAAGCCCGCCCCAGAAAGGTGACGCAATGGCTGAGAACAAAAAGGTAATGCTGAAAACGATGCCGGACCACATGTTGAGTGCGCTGTGTCCGGTCACGCCAAGATGTTCGACATACAGCGGCAGGAAGGGCATGACCAGGCTAAATGCGACACCGGTAAGAAAACACCCAAGCCATGCAACGGTGAGATTTCGTTTCCAGTTGATCGGGTTCTCGGGGAGAGTCATAACGCTCCAGTTCAGTGCAGAAAAGACATGTGATGGAATTATTACCTTGCTAATTATGCGCTTGTTGGCGGGGAGGGGCAATGTTTCTGAAACACAATTTTAGAATGAAAAAAGGTGGCAAAATGCCACCGATTTACAGAAGTTAATAACGAGCAGGAACCCCTTCAGGACGCGTTTTAAAGCGGCGGTGCAGCCACATGTATTGCTCCGGGGCCATCAAAATGCACTGCTCGATGATTTTATTCATCCAGATCGCCGTACTTTCAGGGGTTTCCAGCGGTGGTGAAAACTCTGCGGGTAGAATCAGCAACTCGTAACCTTTACCGTCCGGCTTGCGGCGCGGCACCATTGGTACGATTGCCGCACCTGACATACGTGCAAGAGTGTATGTTCCTGCGGTGGTGGCGGCTTCGTCAACGCCAAAAAATGGCACGAAAACGCTGCCACGCGGGCCGTAGTCGTGGTCCGGTGCGTACCAGATGATTTCACCCTGTTTCAGTGCACGAATCATGCCTTTAAGGTCTTTACGGTCGATCATGCTTTTATTGGAGCGCATACGGCCCCAGGTTTGCAGCCAGTCGAGCAGGGGGTTGTCATTCGGGCGGTAAACGCCGATACCGGGCGTGTTCATACCGAACATGCGCGCGCCTAATTCCAGCGTCAGGAAATGAATTCCAATGAGCAACACGCCCCGTTTGGCTTCCTGCACCGCGTGAATATGCTCGACACCAGAAACATCACACCAGCGTCGAATACGCCAGGTGGGCCAAAACCATGCCATGCCGGTTTCCATCAGGCCTAGGCCAACGGATTCGAAGTTTTTCTCGAGATAATACTCACGTTCTTCCGCGGTTTTGTGGGGAAAGGCGAGTTCAAGATTGCGGCGGGTAATAGTGACGCGGTGCTTCATAAACCGCATAGAAAGTTGGCCAAGCCCACGCCCGACTCGATAAATCACCGGATAGGGGAGCAGGGTAACTAAGTAAAGTAAGCCAATACCAAACCAGGTTCCCCAATAGCGGGGATGAAGTAATGCGCGCGAGAATTGCGGTAAGTTCGTCATGTAAAACCTATTGTGACGGCAAATGCCGGATCTTCTTGAGTCAGACTATTGTGACATTAATTGAGGGTCTGCCAAAATTAACAGCAGCAGAGTGTTTGATATTCAAACGATTGTTGCGTTTTGTACGGATAGATAACGGAAATGTAGCGCAAAATGCGAGGATGTAAATTAACGATAATTGCTATATGATGCAGCCCACTTTTTTATCAACGATAGCCGAGCGAACACCATGCCAGTGTTACACAACCGCATATCGAATGATGAACTGCGTGTGCGCATGTTGGCTGAAACTGAGCCTCGCACTACCATCTCATTCTATAAGTATTTCACCATTGAAGACCCTCAAACGACGCGCGATGCGCTTTACCAGGCGTTTACATCGCTAAATGTATTTGGTCGCGTTTATCTCGCCCATGAAGGGATTAACGCGCAAATCAGCGTGCCAAACAGCCGTGTGGATGGATTCCGCGAAACACTTTACGCTTTCCATCCTGCACTTAACGGTGTGCGACTCAACGTTGCCCTCGAAGACGATGGCAAATCGTTTTGGGTATTACGCATGAAGGTCCGCGACCGCATTGTCGCCGATGGGATTGATGACCCGTCATTTGATGCCAGCCAGGTCGGTGCTTATCTCAAAGCCGCAGACGTGAATGCGATGCTCGACGACCCGGAAGCGGTGTTTATCGACATGCGCAACCATTACGAATATGAAGTGGGTCATTTCCAGGATGCACTGGAGATCCCGGCGGACACTTTCCGTGAGCAGTTGCCGAAAGCGGTCGACATGTTGCAGGAAGACAAAGACAAAAAAATCGTCATGTACTGTACTGGCGGCATCCGTTGTGAGAAAGCCAGTGCCTGGATGTTGCACAACGGTTTCAAGAACGTCTACCACATTGAAGGCGGGATTATCGAATACGCAAGACGTGCGCGTGAACAAGGGATTCCGGTGCGTTTTGTCGGTAAGAACTTTGTCTTTGATGAGCGTATGGGCGAACGTATTTCTGATGATGTGATTGCCCATTGCCATCAGTGCGGTACATCTTGCGACAGCCATACCAACTGCAAAAATGACGGCTGCCACTTGCTGTTTATTCAGTGCCCGAGCTGCGCTGAGAAGTTTGCCGGTTGCTGTAGTGACATTTGCCGTGATGAACTGGCTCTGTCGCCGGAAGAACAGCGCCGTCGTCGTGCCGGGCGGGAAAACGGCAATAAGATTTTCAACAAATCCCGTGGCGTTCTCAACACTACGTTAGGGATCCCGGATCCTAAGTAAAAGCAAAGGGGGAAACCTCTTTCACAGGTCGGATAAGCGCAGCGTCATCTGACGTTTTCATCTGTGAATACAGGCGAAAATGGTGGATGGCGTGTGCCGCTTATCCACCCTAAGACATTTTATTCCGCCTATTGTCACTCGATCGCTAGTTAAAACGCGCAAGCGAGAACGGTGTCAGGTCGAAACTTGACTCTTTGCCCAGTGCGAACTGGCAGGCAATTTCCCCCAGCACTGAAGCGAATTTAAATCCGTGTCCGCTCAGGCCGGTAATCACCAGCGTGTTGTCATGACCCGGCAGGGTATCAATAATAAAATCTTCATCCGGTGACATATCGTAGGTGCAGGCCGCGCCGTGCATACACACGCCCACACCTGGCATTATCTGGCGCAAGAAGCTAAATACTTCACTTCCATCCGTGGCGATTGCACCAAACGGTTTGCGCTGACCGGGTTCACTAATCACCTGACCACCATCATGTTTGCCCAGCTTCAGCTCGTTATCCTCGCCCGCGGGGAAACCGTAATACTGGCTACCATCAGGTAGTTCGGCGGTAAAAGCAGGGAAGTGGTTTTTTTCACTGTAGCGGCCATCGGCCTGATGCCAGCTAAAGATTTTGCGCACTGGCGTGACGGGCAGTTCCGGTAGCAATTTAGTGACCCATGTTCCTGCACTGACTAACAATTTACTCGCGGTGAATTCACCTTCTGGCGTATCGACAACCACCCCTTCAGCGGTATGACGAATATCAGTCACCGGGCAATTGAACAGTTGAGCGCAACCGCCCTGATTGGCCAGTCGAATATAGGTCTCCACCGCCAGCTCGCTGCGAAGCACGCCAGAGTTCGGCTCAAACAAACCAACATAGTTTTCGGGAACGGTTACCTGTGGCCAGCGTGCCATGACTGCTTCAGCACTCAGCGTTTCAAGCGGCAGCGACCAGTTTTGCGCACTGCGTTGCACGGTTGAGATAAACGTTGAATCTGCCGGACCGAGATTAATCACGCCGGTACGGTGAAACACTTTCTCGCCGCTAATTTCCTGTAACGCATCCCAGAGTGCCTGCGCACGCAATACCAGCGGGACATATTTTTCCCCTTCGCCGTAGGCGTGACGCATCAGGCGTGTATCGCCATGATGGCTGCCTTGTTGGTGAGGGGGATGGCAACTATCGATCATCAGCACATTCAAGCCGGAGTGAGTGGCATAGCACCCGGCTGCTGCGCCGACAGAACCGCTACCGACGATGATAAGGTCATAATGCATGGTGCTTTTCTCTTCTCTTTGGCAAAAATGAATTATATAGCAGGGTAATTAATTCTCCGTCGCCTGGCAATTGAGCGAAAGAGGAATAATAAAAAAGGCACCTCTACGGTGCCTTGTGCGTTATTTGGGCAGCATCAATAATCAATGCTTACGATAATCGCTTACCTGGTAATCACTGGATTCAATCTTAGCAATGCCGGCTTCAAGAATAGAAATAAATTGCCGGGCAACATCCGTGGTCAGCCATAAAGTTTGACCGATTTCAGTTTCGTCGTGCTTTTGCGTATTTGAGGTCAGGTAGTGCAGGCGAAGCATCAGCGCGTCGTAACTATCTACGGTGCTGATGTCCCATCCAACAAGGGGATGGGTCTGGATAACATCACTATTTTTTTCCATCATAACCCCTTTTATACGTGTGTTTAAGACAACGGTTCGCGAGGTTTAATGCTTGTTTCTTGTTTCTTTTTAAATGTGAAGCCAGTTAAGTATATCAATGATTAAGCTATTTCGACGGATAAATAAATACCCCGCAACACTTTTTTTACATAAAGGTGCTTAGTTGCTCAATAAAACCGCAGGTTGTGCTTGGTGAATATCAGAAGATTCTAAGTAATCAGTGTCAGGAGGGAATTATTTGCAGTGTGATTTTTAAACGATAAAAAAACCGGATGGCGACACCCGGCATAAAAATAACGAGGGAAACTTATATTTGAAATAAGCAGCGGCTCAAGCAGCCTGCCACCTTCCATGATGAGTTTTAATCCGCAGAAAACCAGTCGTCAGCGCTTTCCCAGGTCTCTTGCAATATTTCGCTAATACGATCGCGATCTTCTTTGCTGGCCCCTAACACCGAAAGGTTATTAGCAGCAGCGTAACGCACCTGAACGTGATTTGAGTCTTCAGGATAGTGTTGAGTAATTCGGCGTGAGAGTTCAGTAGCAAGCGCATCAATAGCGCCTGGCGGCAGAGATGTAGTTTTAGCAATAGTGACTTCAATACGCATAACAGCCCCCTGTATAATATACTGGATATTTATACAGTCATATTCTGGGTTATGCAACAGGGGGCATGAAAAATTATGCTTTTACTGACCAGGCCACTTGCTCACCGGCGAGGAACGGCACAATGTTGTCATCGGACGTTTCGATGAGTTCCGGCATGTGCACTGGAGTACGCACCAGTTCAATGGATTCTTCATTCACAGGCAGGCCGTAGAAACGTGGGCCATTCAGTGAAGTGAAGGCTTCAAAGTGCTGCAACGCATTCAACTCTTCAAACACCGTCGCGTAAGCGCCAAGAGCAGAAGGCGCGTTAAAGCAACCTGCGCAACCACAACTGGCCTCTTTACGATGACGCGCATGAGGCGCGGAATCTGTACCGAGGAATACGCGGTCACATCCGCTGGCAACCAGCTCACGCAACGCTTCCTGATGAATGCTGCGTTTCAGAATTGGCAGGCAATACAAGTGAGGGCGCACGCCACCAACCAGCATATGGTTACGGTTAAACATCAGGTGTTGCGGGGTAATGGTTGCCGCCAGCAGGGAGTTTCCTTCCTTCACATACTGCGCCGCATCTTTGGTAGTGATGTGTTCAAACACCACTTTCAGTTCCGGGAATTGTTGGCGCAAAGGTTCCATAACGGTTTCGATAAAGCGCGCTTCACGGTCAAAAATATCAATATCAGCGTGAGTCACTTCGCCGTGGATAAGCAGCGGCATGCCAATTTTCTGCATGCGCTCAAGCACCGTTTTAATCGCGGCAGTGCTGGTAACACCGTGGCTTGAGTTGGTGGTCGCATTGGCTGGGTAGAGTTTTGCTGCGGTAAACACGCCTTCGTTAAACCCGCGCTCAACTTCATTCGGGTCAAGAGAATCGGTCAGGTAGCAGGTCATCAGCGGTTCAAATTTATGGCCTTGCGGTACAGCATCAAGAATACGCTGGCGATAAGCAATGGCGGCTTCAACCGTTGTCACTGGGGGAACCAGGTTTGGCATCACAATCGCGCGACCATAAGTTTCGCTGGTATAAGGCACCACCGTTTTTAACATTTCACCGTCACGTAGGTGAACATGCCAGTCATCAGGGCGGCGAATTTTTAATACCTGGGGTAATACGGTCATGAAATTGCTCCGGCGTAGGAAGGAAAAAACGATGATTTGTGCCGGAGAGCAAGGATAAGCGCAAACGTTTCGCTTTGCACCATTTTCATCGAGATTTTGTCGGGGGAATGTTGCCCCCGACCAGGAAAAACGGGTTAATCAGTAAATGGGATAATGAGTTGGCCTGGTTTAACCTCAAGTCCCTTGGCGTATCTTTTCGCCAGGTTCTCACCAGTACTGCGGTCTTCGCCCAGCACATAAGCCGGTTGTTGATTGAAGTAATTACGCAATGACTGATTCAGATAAGGAATCAGGGTCTGGACAATGGTCTGCATTTTTTCAGGTTCGACCGTCGCGTTTACCACTTCCATTTCTTGCAAATAAATCGCGCCTTGTTCTTTATTGAACACCGGCAATGCTTTGAGTTTGAGCTTGATAGTGGCTTTTTGATTACCAAACAGCGACGACATATCCAGATTGGCATCGCCAGTCAACGTCACTTTATTCGGCTCTTCACGGCCAATCGCACTGCTTAAATTGGTTAAAACAATATGGGCATCGGCAACGCCTGGCAGGCCAATATCTTTAGAGAAGTTATTACGTTTATGCAGCGCCTGGTTTATTTCCTGTTCGCTGACCGTGTATTGCGTTAACTGATTGCAACCCACCACTAACCCGCTGAGCATTAGCGCTGCGGCGAAAACAATCTTTTTCATGGAATTCCTTAACATGCTGCATAGAACACAGATCCTGACATAAAGCATTATGATGTCCCAGGGCGGGCTACGCCACCGGAAAAAACCGAAATAGCCGTCATACTTCGAGCGACATCAGAGTTGGCTGCGTTTACTCACCCCAGTCACATACTTGAGTAAGCTCCTGGGGCTGGTAACTCGAATTAATAAGTGTATTTAAACCGCGTGGGACGACAGCAGATTAATTTGTGTCTGTTTAGCCATATTATCGCGATACGCCGCAACACGGCTTGGCCACTCAATACCCGCGACCAGAGTCAGGTTACGCAGCAGTGGGAACAGATGAATATCGTCGTCAGACAGCTCACCGTTTACCGCATTCGGCTGCACAATCAGCTTATCGAGCTTGCGTAAATCATCAGAGATTTTTTTGATTAGCCCTGGCGAATGGTGAAGGAGGTCGGCAAACGAGCCGATCATCGCTTCCTTTTTGTTGACGAAATAAGCACGTGCTTGTGGCGTGGCAAACTCATCAAAAGGCGCTTTCGCCATGCGCGGAATCAACAACTGCTGCACATAGCTATTCACGTGGCGTAACCAGTCGCTAATTGCGGCGTTGGTTGCGCCAGTCAGAAGCGGTTCGCCATCCAGTTTATCGACGTAATGCACGATATCCATGCTTTCTGGCATATAGCGGCTATCGTCTTTTTGCAGGATCGGCGCCATTTTCTTACCAATCATTTTGGTCGGAGTGGCTTCATCGTCATTGAGCAGGACTTTCAACTCAATGGGGATGTTCTTTAAACCAAAAATCATGCGTGCTTTAAGGCAGAAAGGGCAGTGATCGTAGATATAAAGCTTCACGTTTCTCCTCCATATTTATCAGCGAACCAGGTTGGTTAACTATTGAGTATGGGGGAGAAAAGTGAGTGCCGCAAACTAGTTACCGGGTTCGAGCATCGAGGGTTCAATAGGTTTCGTGCTGAATTGCCACCACAGCGCGATAAGCGTGATGAAGCCAATAATCCCTAACATTACCCACGGAAGCGATGGCTGGTTGATACTTTTCCCGGCATCAAACAACCAGCCGCCACCGGCGTAACCAAATGCCCCACCAATGGCCAGACCCAGACGGCTAAAGCCCATGTAACTGCCGCGAGCACGGGAATCAGCAAGGGATGCACTCAGCGTTTCCCTGGCCGGTTCAGCAATGATTGAACCGACATAAAACACACAAATTAGCGTGAACAGTTGCTGAAGATTATTGGCAAGGCCAATCGGCAGCATGGCCAGCGACATTAAGAATAAACCCGCCATCAGGCGCTGCTCCAGACGGAAGCGTTTTTCGCTCCAGCGCGCAATCGGGTACAGCAGCGTTAACGAGAGTGCGGCTTCAATGGCATACATCCACTTCACGGCGGCAGGTGTGCCGGCAATTTCGTTGACCATAATCGGCAGCATCAACATCACCTGCACCGCCAGCATGTAATATCCGGCCAGCGTTAACACATAAGTGATGAAGCGTTTATCGCGCAGCACGCGTCCCATCCCTTCAAGCATCGGCGTGCGGATGGTGGAAAGTTTATAGGCAGGTAGCAACCAGGCGTTGACGAACGCGCAAATCACAAACATCACCGCGCCAACAGCACACACCAGGCGGAAATCATATTGCAGCAGCCAACTCCCGAGTAGCGCACCAATAACCGCCCCCGCGCTGTCTTGCATCATCAGAATTGAGAAGAAACGCCCTCGTTGATGTGGGCGTACGAGTTTAACCACCAGCGCGGCGCGCGGCGGGTCGAATAACGTGCCGCCGATAGCGGAAATAAAACACGATAGCCACAACACCCAGGGTTCATGGGCGATACCCATCAGCGCAAAACCGACGGCTCGCAGCAGCATGCCGGTGACAATCATCGGTTTAGCGCCCAGCCGGTCAGCGATGGCGCCACCGAAAATCCCCAGCCCTTGCTGGGTGAGCTGACGCAGGCCGAGCGCAATACCGACCATTAGCGCTGCCCAACCCATTTGGTCAACGAAGCGAATGGAAATAAGAGGGAAAACCACGAAGAAGCCTAATACCACTAACATGTTATCGAGCAATAAGAAGTATTTACCCAGGCTCCTGGCCTGCGCTACCCGTGACATCTCCCCTCCTGGGAATATTAAAAGTGTGATGAACTTCTATTCTCTACTGCTATTTGAGTTTTTGACAGCCAGGCATATGACAATATTTTTTCATCAATCTGAGGCTTCGATTGAACTCTTTAATCGAAAAAGTTTGCGCAGGTGAAAAATCTGCATGCTGTTGTTTTCCTTCCGCAGCCAGCCGCAGGTATAGTAAATACGTTGCCTAAGAAAATATGGGATGTGAGGAGCAGGGGTGAACATGTTTGGCTACCGCAGTAACGTGCCGAAAGTACGCTTATCAACCGACCGCCAGGTGGTGCGTCTGGTGTATGAGCGAGATGCCTGGCGTCTGGCAGATTATTACGCCGAAAACCGTCAGTTCCTGAAACCCTGGGAACCGATTCGAGATGACAGCCACTGCTTTCCTTCTGGCTGGCAAGCACGTCTGGGCATGATCAGCGAAATGCATAAACAGGGTAGCGCCTATTACTTTGCGCTGCTCGACCCTGACGAGAAAGAGATTCGCGGCGTCGCCAATTTTTCAAATGTGGTGCGCGGCTCATTTCATGCCTGTTATCTGGGGTACTCGTTGGGTGAAAAATGGCAGGGGCAAGGTCTGATGTTTGAAGCGCTGACCACCGCGATTCGTTACATGCAGCGCAGCCAGCATATCCACCGCATCATGGCGAACTACATGCCGCATAACCAGCGCAGCGGCGATCTCCTCGCCCGCCTTGGTTTTGAAAAAGAAGGCTATGCCAAAGAATATTTATTGATTGATGGTGTCTGGCGCGATCATGTTTTGACTGCGCTCACCACCAAAGAATGGACCCCTGGCCGTTAAGGACGAGAAATGAAATATCAGTTAACTGCGGTTGAAGCGCGTGTGGTGGGTAGCCTGCTGGAAAAACAGGTGACCACGCCTGAACAATATCCGATGTCCGTCAACGGCGTCGTGACGGCGTGTAATCAGAAAACCAACCGCGAACCGGTGATGGATCTGAAAGAACATGATGTGCAAGAAACGCTGGATACTCTGGTCAAGCGCCACTTTTTGCGCACTCTTAGCGGTTTCGGTAATCGCGTGACGAAGTACGAGCAGCGCTTCTGCAATTCCGAATTTGGCAATCTGAAACTCTCGGCGGCGGAAGTGGCGGTCGTCACCAACTTGTTGTTACGTGGCGCCCAGACACCGGGTGAATTACGTTCTCGCGCCGCGCGTATGTTTGAATTCAGCGATATGGCGCAAGTTGAAGCGACGCTTGAAAACCTTGCCAACCGTGAAGATGGCCCATTTGTGGTGCGTTTGCCACGTGAACCGGGCAAACGTGAAAGCCGCTATATGCACTTGTTCTGTGGCGAAGTTGATTCATCACCAGCCAACCTCGCCGAAAGTGCGACGGCACCAACGGATGATTTAACTGCCCGTGTGGAACAACTTGAAAGCGAAGTCGCTGAACTCAAGCAACGTCTTGACTCGCTGTTGGCACATCTTGGGGATTAATTGATGACTAAACTTCGCGTCGGCGTGGTGGGTTTGGGCGGCATCGCGCAAAAGGCGTGGTTGCCAGTATTAGGAGCCTCTAATGACTGGATTGTGCAAGGTGCTTTTTCCCCAACCCGCGCCAAAGCCCAACCGGTTTGCGATGCCTACCGTATCCCTTATGTTTCATCTATTGCCGAACTAGCAGCGCAGTGCGATGCGGTCTTTGTCCACAGCGCCACCGGCAGCCACTACGCGGTAGTCAGCGAACTGTTACAGGCTGGCGTCAATGTCTGTGTGGATAAACCACTGGCAGAAAACCTTGCTGATGCGGAGCGTTTAGTGGAACTGGCACAGCAGAAAAAACGCACCTTGATGGTCGGTTTTAACCGCCGTTTTTCTCCGCTGTATCGTGACCTGAAAACGAAACTGGCGAACGGCGCCTCGTTGCGGATGGACAAACATCGCACTGACAGCGTCGGGCCAAATGACCTGCGCTTTACCTTGCTTGATGATTATCTGCATGTTGTTGATACCGCGTTGTGGTTGGGGGGGGGCGAAGCACAGTTACAAAGCGGAACATTGCTGACCAACGATCACGGCCACATGCTGTTTGCTGAGCACCACTTTGCCAGTGGCAACCTGCAAATCACCACCAGTATGCACCGCCGTGCCGGTAGCCAACGCGAGTCGGTACAAGCGGTGACAGATGGTGGCTTATATGATGTGACCGATATGCGCGAATGGCGTGAAGAGTGCGGCAATGGGGTGGTCAATCGTCCCATTCCCGGCTGGCAAACCACGCTCGAACAACGCGGTTTTGTCGGTTGTGCCCGTCATTTCCTCGATTGTGTGGCAAATCAGACAGTTCCTGAAACTGCAGGCGAGCAAGCATTGATAGCCCAGCGTGTGGTTGAGAAACTGTGGCGCGATGCCATGAGTGAATAACACGGTAGTATTTCGTCTGTGTATAGGTAGACTAGCGGGGCTTTCGTAGGTCGGATTAGCGTAGCGACATCCGACATGAATTGGACGTCATTGCTGTTATCCCAACGCCTGCCTTGCAGGCGTTGATGTTTGATGACAAACCTCATTCTTTCGCAAAGCGAACATATGTCACCAAATAAATAAACAAGGAAAATCGATTTATTGATTTTCGGCTGATAACCACAAAGAAGGAAAAACCACGCTTTTTCCTTCTTTGTTTACGCGCTGAACGCCTGCCTTGCAGGCGTTGATGTTTGTGGAACCACATAATAATGAATCTATTAAAATCGCTGGCAGCCGTCAGCTCGATGACGATGTTTTCTCGCGTGCTCGGATTTGCGCGCGACGCCATTGTGGCAAGGGTTTTTGGGGCAGGGATGGCGACGGATGCCTTTTTCGTGGCATTCAAACTTCCCAACTTGTTGCGTCGTATTTTTGCCGAAGGGGCATTTTCGCAGGCGTTTGTGCCGATTCTTGCCGAGTACAAAAGTAAGCAGGGCGAAGATGCCACCCGCGTGTTTGTCTCGTATGTTTCCGGGCTACTCACGCTGGCACTGGCGGTAGTCACCGTTATCGGCATGATAGCGGCACCGTGGGTGATTATGGTCACCGCGCCTGGCTTTGCCGATACCGCAGATAAATTCAACCTGACTTCCAGCCTGTTGCGGATAACCTTCCCGTATATTTTCCTGATCTCGCTGGCTTCGTTATGCGGGGCGATTCTTAATACCTGGAACCGTTTCTCCGTTCCTGCTTTTGCGCCGACCTTCCTGAACCTCAGCATGATTGGCTTTGCGCTGTTTGCGGCACCGTACTTTAACCCACCGATTCTGGCGCTGGCCTGGGCGGTGACCGTGGGCGGCGTGTTGCAACTGGCGTATCAGTTACCGCATCTGAAAAAGATTGGCATGCTGGTTTTGCCGCGCGTCAATCTGAAAGATGCCGGTGCGATGCGCGTTATCAAGCAGATGGGGCCGGCAATTCTCGGTGTTTCCGTTAGCCAGATTTCTTTGATTATCAACACCATTTTCGCCTCGTTCCTCGCCTCAGGCTCGGTTTCCTGGATGTACTACGCTGACCGTTTAATGGAATTTCCATCCGGCGTGTTAGGCGTGGCGCTAGGCACTATTTTGCTGCCTTCGCTGGCGAAGAGCTTTGCCAGTGGCAACCATGACGAATACTCGCGCCTGATGGACTGGGGGTTGCGTTTATGTTTTCTGCTGGCGTTGCCAAGCGCAGTGGCGCTGGGGATTCTGGCAAAGCCGCTCACCGTTTCACTGTTCCAGTACGGTAAATTCACCGCTTTTGATGCCGCGATGACGCAACGTGCGCTGGTGGCCTATTCCGTCGGTTTGATGGGGCTGATTGTGGTGAAAGTGCTGGCTCCGGGTTTCTATTCGCGCCAGGACATCAAGACGCCGGTCAAAATTGCCATCGTCACACTGATTCTGACTCAGGTGATGAACCTCGCGTTTATCGGCCCGCTCAAACACGCCGGGCTGTCGTTGTCGATTGGTCTGGGGGCTTGCCTGAATGCCAGCCTGCTATACTGGCAACTGCGGAAACAGGATATTTTCCAGCCTCAGCCGGGCTGGTGGGCGTTCTTGTGGCGTTTGTTTGCCGGTGTGGTTGTGATGGCGGCGGTGTTGTTCGGCATGATGCACGTGATGCCAGCCTGGGATCTTGGCTCCATGCCTTACCGCTTGCTGCGCCTGATGGCGGTAGTGGTTGCCGGGATTGCGGCGTATTTCGCAACACTGATGGTGCTGGGCTTCAGGGTGAAGGACTTTGCCCGCCGCACCATTTAGCAAACAGACTAGGTACCAGGCGCGTTCTGCATTAAACTGCGCGCTGCAAAAATTTGACATATTGAACGATTAATTAGGCGGTAATAGCGATGCACGGAGTAATCACAACCTGGTTTGAAGATAAAGGTTTCGGTTTTATCAAAGATGAAAACGGTGACAATCGTTATTTTCATGTGATTAAGGTCGCCAACCCTGAGCTGATTAAGAAAGATGCCTCGGTGACTTTTGAGCCAACCACCAACAACAAAGGCTTATCAGCTTTTTCGGTGAAAGTTGAGCCAGACAGCAAATACATCTTTATTGCTGGCGAGCGCATCAAAATCACGGCGATTAAATCCTTCCTGGTTTACAGCGAAGAAGTGCCAGCCGAAACCAAGATTGATAAAGAGAACGCGGTGCTGTCTGTTGGCGCGCTGATGAACAGCATTCGCCCGAAAGCAGAACCTAAGCCGGGCGAAATGCGTACGCTGAAGAAACTGGCGGTGACCACCTTCCAGGGCTCAACATTAATCTTCTCCGAAGATGAAATTGATGTTGAAGCCACCATGAAGATCCTCCAGGGTCTGAAGTAAGTCATGCTGTAGCGCTCAACTCTGAGCGCTACAAGCTTCCTGCCTGTTAAGCCTGTGACTTTTCCGCTTTTGGGTAGCCATTAAAAAAGAGATTCAAAATCACCGCGCAGGCGGTTGCCAGCATGATCCCGCTGTGTAGCAAAGGCTGTAAGGCTGCCGGAAATTGTGCGAAGAAGCCGTGAGAAAGCGTGGGTGTCATCCCCATCCCTAAGCTGATGGCGACGATATAAAGGTTGTAACGATTGGTTGAGTAGTTGGCGCGAGCCAGAATACGAATCCCTGTTGCCAACACCATCCCGAACATCACCAACCCCGCACCACCTAAGACAAATTGTGGAATTGACGCCACAAACACGGCCATTTTCGGCACCATGCCAAACAAGATCAAAATACAACCCGCAGCCACGCACACCCAACGGCTATGGATCCGCGTTACGCTCACCAGACCGACGTTCTGCGAAAACGAAGTATGCGGGAAGCTGTTAAACAGACCACCAATCACCGTCCCCACGCCATCAACCCGTAAACCACGGATAATATCTTTTTCGGTTAATTTATGGCCAACAATATCGCCGAGCGCCAGAAACATCCCCATCGACTCAATAAAGACAATAATCAGCACCGCGGTCAGCGTCAGGATGGCAACGGGATCGAACGTCGGGGTACCCAGCGCCATTGGCGTCACGATGGCGAACCATTTTGCATCAGCCAGCCCGGACAAATTAACTTCGCCCATCATGTAAGCCAACGCAAAACCAAAAGCGATACCCAGCAGCACCGCGACATTTGATAAAAAGCCTGTGGCATAACGGGTAATCAGCAAGATAAACAGCAACACGGCTGAGGCGACGCAGATATAAACGGGGTCGCCGTAATTCGGGTTGCCCGCACCACCTGCCGCCCAGTCGATACCGACCTGGATAATACTCAGCCCAATCGAGGTAATCACAATCCCGGTGACCAGCGGGGGGAACAGCGGCATTAACCTGCCCACTACAGGCGCCAGCAGGGTGGTAATCAACCCGGCGGCGATGGTCGCGCCAAAAATACCGGTCAGGCCAATCTCGGGATTAGAGCCAATGGCCACCATTGGCGTGACCGCCGCAAAGGTCACCGACATAATCACCGGTAAGCGAATCCCCATAAATTTACCGACCCCCAGACACTGAATCAGCGTGACGACGCCACAACAGAACAGATCGGCGCTAATCAATAAAGAGATGACTTCTTTGCTTAACCCTAAACGGTCACCAATCATCAGTGGTACGGCTACGGCCCCGGCATACATCACCAGCACATGCTGAAGGCCGAGGATCAATAATTGCCCTGGCGGCAGTATTCGGTCGACTTCATTTGGCGTGGTCGCGGGTGAAATTTCAGAGGCACTATTGTCCATATCTATCTCCTTTAATGGCGGCGGTATTGGCAATCCTGTTTTTCCAAAAAATGAGTTCAGGGAATGCATGCGTAACTGATGCCAGTTCCATGCATTGCGCTAAATTGATTGAAGAAGTGTGAAAAACATCACGTAACTGATTGTATTGACAGCGAAGGGGAAAATATTTTGTCTGGGGAGTTTTATCAGTTTGAGGTTTATCTTCTCAGTTTGATAAGCCCACTCTCACTTTTGAGCAGCGGCGAGCAGGCCGGAACTTTGCATAACCTCAATTTTGGGCAACATTCTTTGCAGTGACTCACAAATTTAGATTTAGTCTGCTTACGCTGAACAAATTGTCCCTGTTTTTGCATTGCTGCAAGTGAGTTCTGGCTTTCAAAAAGGGATGCGAATGAATAAATTTATCGCTGTAGATGCGCAAGAATGCATCGGTTGTCACGTCTGCGAAATTGCCTGCGCAGTGGCTCACAATCGACAGAGTTGGCCAGAGTCTATTGCCGCTTTTCATCCACGCATTGAAGTTATTTCCCACCAGCAAAACCATGTCACGGTCACCTGCCATCACTGTAACAATGCCCCTTGTGTCACCAGTTGTCCTGTGGGGGCATTAACCTACCGGAACGAGCAGGTTCACCTGAACGAAGCGCGCTGCATTGGCTGTAAAAACTGCGTGCTGGCCTGCCCATTTGGGGCGATAGAAATGGTGAATGCCGGCCAGGATGCTATCTGGCTGGCGCAAAAATGCGACCTCTGTGAACAGAGTGAAAGCGGTCAACCCGCCTGTGTGGCCCATTGCCCTGCGGATGCACTCAAACTAATGGATGACCGTGAGTTAAACGACTTACGCCTGCGGCGGCAGAAAATGGCGCTCAGTGGCGCGTCGGCTGCGGTTCGTCGCCAGAGTTTATTGGACAAACCCGCCCGCAATGGCGCTGAAAAACTCCCGGCGATACAACGCAAAATGCACTTCGAAGAGATTTATCAGGGCTTGTCCTCTTTGCATGCGGTTAATGAAAGCCAACGCTGCATCCATTGTGCGCAAAAAGCGCGCTGCAACTGGACTTGCCCGCTGCATAACGCTATCCCTGAACTGCTGCGTTTGGTTGCCGAAGGTAAGATTATTGAGGCGGCGGAATTAAGCCACCAAAGCAGTTCACTGCCTGAAATTTGTGGGCGAGTCTGCCCGCAAGAACGCTTGTGTGAAGGGGCTTGTACCTTAAAACCGCACAGCGGCGCGGTGGCTATCGGGAATATCGAACGTTACATCACGGACACCGCACTGGCTCAGGGCTGGTGGCCTAAAGTGTCGCCAGATATCGCAACACGCAAAGAGCGAGTGGCGGTTATTGGTGCCGGTCCTGCTGGATTAGGATGTGCAGATATTCTGGCGCGCCGTGGTATTCAGGTCGATGTCTATGACCGCTATCCTGAAATCGGTGGGCTGCTGACCTTCGGTATTCCTCCCTTCAAGCTTGATAAACAGTTGCTTGCCATGCGGCGCGAAATCTTCAATTCGATGGGCATCGAGTTTCATCTCAACTGCGAAATCGGGCGCGACATCGCCTTTAGCGAACTGCTGTCCAGCTATCAGGCGGTATTTCTGGGTGTTGGCACCTACGATTTAATGCGTGCCGGGCTGGAGCACGAAGACTCGCCGGGGGTCGTGCAGGCGCTACCATTACTGACTGCTAGTGCGCGCAGAGTGATGAACCTTGCTGATGATGCCGCCACGCCCTGGATTGAGCTAGCTGGGAAACACGTTGTGGTACTTGGCGGCGGTGATACGGCGATGGACTGCTTGCGCACCGCGATACGCCTGGGGGCGGCAAGCGTGACCTGTGCTTATCGTCGCGATGAAGCCAGCATGCCGGGTTCAAAGAAAGAAGTGGTGAATGCCAGGGAAGAGGGCGTGGAGTTCCTTTTCAATGCGCAGCCGCAATTCATTGAACGTAATGACAATGGCGCGGTGACAGGAATTGGCCTGATTCGCACGCTTTTGGGCGAACCCGGCAGCGATGGACGACGGCGTCCGCAGCCTGTCGTCGGCTCAGAGTTTGTACTGCCCGCCGATGTTCTGGTGATGGCCTTTGGTTTCCAGCCACATGCGATGCCGTGGCTGGAAACCCACCAGGTCACTTTCGACAAATACGGCCTGATTGAAACCGGTAAAGCGGGGCGCTTATCCACTCAAACGCAGCACCCGAAAATATTCGCGGGCGGTGATGCGGTTCATGGTGCTGATTTAGTGGTCACGGCAATGGTCGCCGGACGGCAGGCGGCACGGGACATTCTGGTGATGTTGGGTGATTCATCCCCCATTCAGTGCTCACACAGTCAGGAGCCGTTGCGATGACACAGTTTATTCACGTTAACCCCGATCGCTGCATCGGGTGTCGCACTTGCGAAATTGCCTGTGGGCAGGCACACAGTGACAGCGATTTTCGCCCCAGGTTACAGGTGATGAAACTGCATTCATCCACTCAGCCCGTGATGTGCCATCAGTGTGAGAATGCCCCTTGCGTGGCGGTTTGCCCGGTGCGTGCGCTGGTGCAGGATGAGAGATGTGTGCAGCTCAACGAGTCGTTGTGTATTGGCTGTAAAAACTGTGTGATGGCTTGTCCCTTTGGCGTCATCGATATAGCTCTGACGCCTGAAAAAAACATCCAAATCGTGAAATGTGATCTTTGCCAGCAGCACCAAAGCGGCCCCGAATGTGTAAGGGTATGCCCGACCGCGGCGCTGGAGAAAAATGATAGTCATTCGGTGAAGCAACAAGCCACCCTACGCCGCCGCAGTGCGGCTTTGCAGAGCGTGTATTTCTCGTTGAAATAGCCAACAATACGGCCCGATTATCGGGCCGTATTGCTTACGTCAAATCGCCCAACCACCCGCGTAGAAAATGACCAATACCAGGGCAATCAGCACTGTGCCGATATTCAACCGACGCCAATCATTTGAGAACACACGCCCCACCACCAGTGTCACAAAACCCAGCATAATGCCGGTGACAATATTGCAGGTCAGCACGATAAATACCGCGCACACCAGTCCGGCCATCGCATCCACAAAGTCATCGAAATCGAGTTTTGCCACGTTGCTGAGCATCAATAACCCGACATACATCAGTGCCGGGGCGGTGGCATAACCGGGGATCAGGAAAGCCAGCGGCGACAGGAACAGCACCACTAAAAACAGTGCGCCGACCACCACTGCGGTTAAGCCCGTTTTCCCACCCGCCGCGGTTCCCGCTGCGGATTCGATATAAACCGCCGCAGGAGACGCACCGACCAGACCGGATAAAATCGAACTCACCGAGTCGGCGGTTAACGCTTTGCCGCCATTGATAATTTGGTTGTTTTCATCCAGCAGATTCGCCTGGCCAGCAACGGCACGTATTGTCCCGGTGGCATCAAAAACAGCCGTCATTACCAGCGCCAGTACGCTTGGCAACACCATTGGCTGTAACGCGCCCATAATATCGAGGCTGAAAATAAGTGATTTGCCGTCTTCTCCGCTCAGACTCGGTAACGCCACCAGCCCGTGATACTGCACATTGGGGTCGAAAATCAGGCCGATAATCGAAATGGCAATAATGACCAGTAAAATCCCCCCAGGGACACGCAGTTTTTCCAGCCCCAAAATGACGGCTAAACCTAATAACGTCATGATGACAGGGAAGGTGGTGAAACCACCGAGCGCTACCGGCAACCCTTCAATTGGGTTCTTGATAACCAGCCCCACGCCACTTGCGGCAATTAATAACAAAAACAGACCAATCCCGATGCCGGTACCGTGGGCGATCCCCATTGGCAAATTACGCAATATCCAGGTTCGCACGCCGGTTACCGAAATGGCGGTAAACAGCACCCCCATCAGGAACACCGCGCCTAAAGCCACGGGAATGCTGATGTGCTGCCCTAACACCAGGCTGAAGGCGGTAAAGGCAGTGAGTGAAATGGCACAGCCAATTGCCATCGGTAAATTGGCCCACAGCCCCATCAGTAATGAGCCGAAGCCCGCTATCAGACAGGTTGCAACAAAGACGGCACCGGGCGGAAATCCGGCTTTCCCTAACATACCTGGCACCACGATCACGGAGTAAACCATGGCTAAAAATGTGGTAATGCCAGCGAGGACTTCCTGGCGAACGCTGCTGCCGCGTTTCGTAATACTGAAATAGCGGTCGAGCGCCCCTTTTCCCTGCACTGTGGCAGGCACATGCGATGAATCGGTCGACATAATTCTGTCCTTATCAACGATGAAGTGACGGTTTTTCCTGTTTGCTATGTTCTTTCGTACACCAGTTGGCCATCGACGTAAGTGCGATAAATCGAGCGGTCATCGCCCAGCGTTATCATCACAAACAGCTTGTCCATCAGCGACACCGAATTGTCATAGCGCAGTTGTTGCAACGGCGTGGCGGTTGGCTCAAGAACCACAAAGTCAGCCTCTTTGCCGATGTCGAAATTGCCGATATAACTATCAAGTCCTAATGAGTGCGCCCCGCCCAGGGTGGAAAGATAGAAGGCTTCATAAGCCGACAGCCGGTAGCCCTGAAGCTGCATCACTTTGTAGGCTTCATTCAGGGTTTGCAGCATATTGAAGGTGGTGCCCGCGCCAATGTCGGTGCCAATCCCGACCTTGATTTTCTTGCGCCAGGCTTTTTGCAGATTGAATAAGCCGCTGCCGAGATAAAGATTGGATGTTGGGCAAAAGGCGATGGTGGAATCGGTGTGATGCAGGCAATCCCATTCGTCTTCCTCCAGATGAATACAGTGGGCAAAGACACTGTTTTTGCCGGTCAAACCGTAGTGATGGTAAACATCGAGATAGTTTTTGCGCTCCGGGAACAACTCTTTTACCCAGGCAATTTCTTCCTTGTTTTCGCACAAATGGGTGTGAACCCAGGTATCGGGATATTCCTGGCGCAGACGCTGCGCC